>Ga0255055_10001480_pt1 | contig 17088 bp, 21 predicted proteins | sample JV7_2_27_MG_FD_188633 | JGI IMG/M metagenome (GOLD analysis project Ga0255055, IMG submission 188633) | Seawater microbial communities from Jervis Inlet, British Columbia, Canada - JV7_2_27 | ecosystem: Environmental > Aquatic > Marine > Inlet | place: Canada: British Columbia | collected... | reverse complement strand
AAAAATACTCACCAGTAAAACCTCTCTCCACACTTAGTGCAGTAATTGTCGTAGTTAGTCCACAAATCCCCTTGTGACTCTGATTTTATCCTCTCCCGAGAGTCCGCATGAAAAAGCCAACACCAAAAGCGTTTCACTAGATTAACCTTTCGAAGTAGACTACGTCGTCACCGGCCCAGAGATATTCCGGACGATATGGGAGAAAACCTGACCGTACCAGATTCCTTTGGCTTGCGATTCTGTCGAGGTCAACGTACGAGACTGCTCTAGTGAATTCATTCGCCCGTGCCCATTGCAGGCGCTGACGCACCATCCGTCGTTGAAGTCCTCGTCCTCTAGCATGTGGAAGTATTCCCGCTTGATTAAGAATAACTGTGCTCTCCCAGTTGGGCTCGAAACTTGTACGGAGTAAGGGCCGAACCGTACAAAAGCCTGCTGGCTCCCCCTCATCATCCCAGAGAACCCAGTACTCGTTGCCCATGTCGGGGGTCTCTGGTGATGTATCAGACCCGAAAAGCAACGTTGAGAGAGACTGGATGATGTCTCCGACGGCACTGTAGGACTCATAACTCAACCTCATTTCATGTCTTCCCACGGAATAATGGGATAGACGTCCTCTCCACCTACAGTAGGAACGCCCAAAGCTGGATCAATTTCAGGCTCGTATTTACGCTGTGCCAGCGTCATCTTCTTCACGTACTCTTTGTACTCCATGTGGCATTCCTTACCACGATGATCCCTTGCCGCTTGCTCAGCCGTTAAGGTACACGAAGTTGGCGTGAGGCGTTTGACATACTCCCACCCGGGCATATCGTAGGCCATGCATAGACAGACCTCTTGTTTTTCCTTTGGTCCCGCGACTGCCGCTGAAATTGCCGTTTTACGCTCTACTGCGGCCTGCTTTTTCTCAATATGATCGTTCAGAGAAGTCCACTTCGCTGCCCCCGAAATCACTAAAGACCTCGCAAACTGAGCCACAGTTTCTCCGCGTTCGTCTGCGTACTTTTCTAGAAGCCAGTGTATGTCCTCAGGAATCAAGAGCTTCACTGCCCGCTTATTGGTTGCCATATTTCCATTTCCCTGTTAAGGTCTGCTAGAGAAAAACCTCTCCCTTTAGCTTATCTTCGATTAGCTTTACTTAGATTAGAGGGATACCGACGCTGTAAGTGCCTGCGGCGCCTCGACTTACGCTCACGGGACGGTACTTTACGTCCCCGTGGGGTGTCGCTGCGGGGCGCTAAGGGGTGCAGGCGGTTCCATATTGAGCTTATCGCCCCTCCTACCTCTAGTATACCCTCCCAGCCGGAAAAGTCAAGCCTTGACTTTCGGGCTCCCTTCGGGTATAATAAGGTAGAGGTGACAACCCGTAGAGGCACCGAAAGCCCTCTGAAACGTGTTGGCTACCTAACAAATCCTACCAATTCCTCCATCGGCTACTTGCTCTGGATACGGGACGGGCGGACGGGCGGGGCTCAAGGCCCCATATCTCTGTATCCTATTTTAGCAAGGAGCTTAAGAATGCCTGCTGCAAATCCAGTCGATCTGGCTGCGTTTACACCAGTACTTAAGAACGTCTACCTTCCTTTCCGGAAGAAAGCGTTCCCCGTTCTCACTCCTCTGCTCGCACAGGTCAAGAAAGCTGGTCCCGACCGCGTCACGTACGCCGGTAACGATCTCTTCTTCGACGTGAAGGTTGAAAGACGTGGTGGATTCATCAGTTCCGCTGGTGGGTACTTCCCGACTTCCAAGATCGCGCAGGAGAAGCAGGGTCGGCTCTCGATTGCTCGGACCTATGCCCAAGTCGCAGTTGACGGCCTCGCGCTGAAAGCCGCGAAGGGCAAACGGGGCGCTTATATTAGCGTCGCCAAGAAGGTTGTCGAGGATCTGATGGAGCAGTGGACGCTTGAGCAGAATCGTATTCTGCACGGCGACTCACTCGGTATTCGTGGTTTGGTTCAGACGGACCCCTCGACTGGCACCACGCTGGTCGTAGACGCGCCTTACGGTATTGCGTCTTCGGGCCCCGGGAACCTGCACCTCGTCAAGGGCGATGACATCGCCATCGTTGACGCCTCGGACTTCACGGTCCATACGAAGGCTCAGTTGACTACGGACGCTTCGCTGTCCGGTGACAACGCGACGTTCACCATCTCTACTGCTGCTGCGGCTGGTATCGCTGCGGACGACTATGTCGTTACCGCCGTGCCTGCTGCGACGAACGCAGACGACACCTCTTTCGCGGCTGAGCCTCACGGCATCAAGTCGCTGGTGGACGTAGAGTCGAACTTCGTGACCTTCGAAGGCATCTCCGACAACCGTTGGGCGGCGTACAAAACGACCGCTTCGGCTGTTGACGAGACCTCTCTCATGTCTTTCTTGAACGTCATTCGCGCCCGTGGAGGCGCTGACTGGCGGCGTAACCCCCAGAGCATGTTGCTGCTCACTACGACCGGCATTTGGCAGGCGTACGGTGAGACCATGCTTGGTCTAAGGCGCTTTAGCGCTCCTGAGATGAAGCTTAAGGGCGGATTCCTCGGAGTCGGCGTCGGGAACGCGACCCTCTTGGACGATCCGTGGGCACCGCGTGGACGGCTCTATGCCATTCACACCCCCGATCTCCTGTGGGTTGACTTGCAGGACTTTGGCGAGCTGAGTTACGAGGACAGTCCGACGTGGCAGTTGTCTACCACGCAGGACAAGTACACAGCTACATTCGGCACGTACTGGAACTTCGGCGCATTGATGAGAAACACGCACGGCGTGATCTCTTCCATCACCGACAGTACCAACTACTCGCCGGTGTATTAGTAGATAAATTGTAAAGCAGTGACGGGGGTCGCACCCCCGTCACTGGCCCTTGGGCGCTAAGGCGCGCCACGCTGACTACCCCAATGGGACGAATAAAGGGAGTAAAACTATGGCACTCGGAACGACCGTAGTTGTAAAGAGACTGTGGTCACTCATCACTGAATCCAATACCTCCATTCCACGCGACTCGCTGAAACTGTTCTATGAACAGCATAACGCTATCGCCGCGTTTGCCGCAGTGGTCGAAACCTATCTCGACACGCACTGTATTGGCGCTTGGAACGGAGAGATTTCCACGAACATGGACGTCCAGAATGGCGACGCGTTCACGATCACCGCAGGCGGGGTGCGTGTACAGGTCGCGACGGACATCGTGTTTGATACGGGAACCGACACCGTAATTGCTACCAACGCCTACTGGGCGGCTGGCATCGTTTCTATCGACGTAGACGGCACGACTGGCTATGTTGACTGGGGTGCCGAGGCTGTGTCTGAGGCTGCTGCGATTGCGCTGCTCTCCGCTGTAACGGCGACGGGTGACGTGGTCATAGGCTACTTCACAGTCAATGCTGCTTCCGGGCAGGACTGGGTAGCAGGGACGGATGCTATTACTACGGGAACTGGTGGGCAGGTTGCTGCGGCGACTAACTACTACAACATCCCGAACGTAGGCGACGCTGCCTACGACGCATCTGCGATCAAGTTGCTTTCGACAGTCGAAAGTGGCGACTAGGCTAGGTAATTTTAGGGGTTAGTCGGCCCCGGTACGCCCCTGTTGGCGTGACGGTGTCCCGGCCTCCGGGCTGGCGAGGGATAGACAGCGGCCCCAAAATAACAGGAGAACCACATGACTGCTTATTCAGGATCTGCTCATGAGAGAATTCTGTACATCGACTTTACCGTCGATGAGAGTGACGACGACATCGAGTCTATTGATGCGGTCACTTTTTACAGAACTCAGCATGACTATTTGAATTCGCAGAACGGTTACAGTCCTGCGGTGAAGATTGGATCGGCTGCGTCTGGATTGCCTTCGGCATATTCCAGCGACGTGACCGATTCGATTGGCAACGCGGCGGTGGGAATTAAGTTCGGTGAACTTATGCCGCCCCCGACTGTAATCATTCTCGATGTAGACATTCAGGCGTAAGTAGAGCGGGCTAAAGTGGCCCTGCGGCGCGGCCCCTCCGGTCGCTCCACGGGGTCACACCCGCGCATTATGTAGGAGGCCCCATGTCATTCGTGACGGAGTACAAGAACCATCTACTCGAATTAGAGATTGAGAGCGAGCAACCAGTCAACTTGTTTGACGGTAATTTTGGGGCGCGGATAGTAGACTTATTGATAAATCTGCACAAGACAGCGAATGTGCAGTACTTCAATGCGGTGGAGATTAGCCCTGAAGGCGAGGTTAGAACAACTGTAACTCACGGCGACAATCAACACTACGAGGACCATCTCATATTTCCCGGCCCCGAAATCTATTGGCCCTCTGAAGTCGCTGACGGTTGGCTGATCAATGAGTACGAGACCTTCATTCACACCGTTACAGAATTTGTAGTTTTGTTTGCAGAGTTTCACCCAACAAAAGTCGAAGCGACATTCTTTTAACCGGAGGAACCAATGGAAGTAGCAATCACAGGCTTTCTTTGCCTACTGATGGGTTTCGTGCTCGGTCGCGTGACCGACGCATTCTTCAAGCGCCCCAAGAACTAATGGGGCTCATCTATCAACCGAACTATATCCCACCCCAACCGCTACCTGACGTAGAGGAGAAGGTCCGGAAAGAGCTTCAAGCGATTGATCCTCTTCTGGACATTACTTGGGTAGACGATGTAGTTCCCAACGTGGCGCACCAGTTGTATGAGGGGCGCTATGCTTTAATATGCCGGTGGCCCGCGAGTGATGGGCGCTGGCAGGCCGTCCGCGAGGAGGGCTACACCGACGCCTACGACATGCTGGGTTGGTTCTGTGAGGAGCCGAGTGATGCTAACTCGATCCCGCAGGACCCGTACAACATGATGGCGTTGGTCTACAAGCTGCTGCAAAACGCAGACAGCGAGGAGTCACCGTGGTATGAACGCATGTCGCAAGTCTTCGGCAAGAACCTTGACCGAATGCGTGACAACAAGACAATGCTGGACGACGAGATCGAAGAGATTGCAGAACGGTCGTACAGCGAGTTTGAGTACAAGGCCAAACAGTTTGGCTATGGAGACTAAGGAGGAGCTGTGAGCGAAGTAAGAAGTTTACCCAATGGTGAGTTGTTCCGCGTACCGGACGCTGGCGAGGAGAATAATGCCCGCCGAGTCGCTCCGCAGTCAGGCGTGGCTGGTCTGTATCAGTGCCCGTCGTGCGGTTTGAACTGCACAAGTGGCGCCGCGTTGTCTGCTCACATTGGTTACGATCACCGACCCGCAGTAGCGGGCGTCGAGATGCCCGACGGAACCATGATCCCCACGGAGATGATGTCCGAGGAGATTGGCAAGGCCAACCAGCGCGCTAACGCCGCCGAGGCCACTGTCGAGGCAATGACGATTGAGTTGCAGAATTCTATGACTCGTATGGCCGAGCTAGAAGAGTCGGTTAGTGCGATGCAGAAGGCAACGAAAGGTAAGAAAAAGTAAATGGCATTGCGAACGCGGGCTGCACTAGACGCCCTAGTCTCTGAATGGCTAGATGACCCGAACAACGCTCGTTGGTCGGCGGCAAACGTAAAGGCCGCGATTTCAATGGTGTACGATCAATTGTGGTCGGAGATGTTAGAGATTGACCCGATGCTTAACACATCCACCTTAACCATAACATCTCTAACTGCTCCCGGTTACATTAGTGTTGCTGACGGTGGAGCGCTGGATCCAAAGCGTCTCCACCGCCTTCAGAAGATCTTTCGCGATGGGCGGGAGTATCGCAAAGGAGACGCAAACGACTACGTCATAGACTATGCTAATAGCACGGTCCTCGTAGGTCCCGACCGCTCCTACATCTTTTTCGGGAACCAGCTCTGGCTGTTTCCGCTGGACGAGACGACTGACGTAGACGTCACGTTTAGTTGGATCCCTGAAGAGTACGAAGATCTTGAGGACGCTGAAGAGATTACATGGCCGATGGGCCACGACCTCGCTCTCGTCCTAGAGGCCGCAGCGTTCATGATTACCAAAGGAGCTACGGAGGATCCCACTCCGATCCTACTCATGGCCGAGCGCGCAAAGAATCGTATGTTCAGCGCTCTGCGGAAGCGTTGGCGGGGTGCAGTCGCCATGAAGGGTGACAGCATGTTTGATGACCGAGAGTTCGGCGGCAACGGATGACCGCGCTGAAGGTGTGGTGGAAGGCTCTTAACGGAACGAAGCAGGCTATCATTGCGATCATATTCTTCCTTACCTTGGGTGCAGGGGGCGGTACGGTATGGGTTGAGTACCGAAATGTCCCCGAGCGCGTTGAAGCGCTTGAAGTCAAACACGTCGAAACAACCGAGCAACTGGAAGGTGTGGACCGAAAGCTCGATGAAGCACTCTGCATCCTCACGCAGTCCAACGACGAGAACCCTCTCGACTGTATTGAGAAGCGCTAATGCCTAAGCCGAAGCTAGTCGAGCAGCGTAACGATTTCCGAGGCGGACTTAATACTTCCTCGCCGGAGGATCTTCTACAACCGAACGAGCTACTGTCTGCGATTGATACCGCTCTCTCAGATACTGAGGGGGCGCTTTCTAAGCGTCAGGGCTCCAAGCGGCTCACTGCGGCCACCGCGACCGGCTCTGCTGACCGCATTGACGGATGCTACGTCTGGAATGGCCCGAGCGGCAACCAGATGGTGGCTATCGCTGACGGAGATCTTTGGTTCTACAACATGGCGACTGAGTATGGTGAGTCATGGACACAAGAAAATCCGGGTACAGCTCTTCAGACCGGGGGACAGATCACTTTTGCCCAGATGCGCTCGACGGGAGCATCGGGCGCTCTACTACTCTATATCGCTGACGGTACGAACGTCTACAGTTGGGACGGCGTCACGACGCTGACGCTCTTAACTGGCACTACGTCCATGCTTGGCTATCAGTTCCTAGCGCCGTTTAACACGCGCATGTTCTATGGCGGGGCCTCGACGTATCAGAACCATATTTTCTGGTCACAGATCGGTAATGCTGCGGACCTCGACATAGACGGGGCAGACGACGGGGGATCGGCCATCGTCAACATCTCGCGGGGCGACCAACTTACGGCTGTCGCTGTAGGGCGCTCTTCGTTGTGGATGGCGACGCAGGACACGATTGCTCGCTTCACCGGATACAGCGATGAGGACATCCAGATCGGACAGGATACCGACGGTATCTCCTCAACCATTGGAATCGTAGGACCACTCGCCTCGGCTGCTGCCGAGGGTGTGGTGTTCTTTCTTTCAGACAACGGCCCCTACGTGGGGAACGACCAAGGTATACAGCCCATTGGGCTTAAGATAGACGACATCTTCGCAGCCCTCCCGGCAGACAAACTCTCGGATGCTAGCGTCGCTTTCAATAAGAGCAGCAAATCAATCTGGGTAGCGGTGGATCCGGACGGGAGTGGCGTAGACTATGTCTATGTTTATTCGTTGCGACTTGGGGCGTGGATGGGACCTTACAAATACCCATTCATTATCACCCAGTTGGCAGAGTATGAAGACGCCAATGGTTTGGAGGGCGTCTGTGCTGCATGTACGGACGGTTACGTGCGTAAGCTGGACGTGCCCGGAGTGTATCAAGACGACCAAACATCTGCGGGTGCTAGCGGACAGAATTACAATCCGAATCCGAAACTAGCTCCGTTCTTCTTTGAGTCAGGTCCCGGGGTTCAGAAGATGCTATGGCGTGGAGCAGTACAGGGGAAGATTAACGCTGGTAGTGGTTTCGGTGTTTCGCCCTTTGTTGATAACACAGCAGGTACTGTACAGGCTTTGACAGGGGTTAGTCCATTCGGTTATCATTCTTACCGTGTAGACTTTGCTAACGATCAAGGTGAGCGAATCTTGCTTCAGTTCTCGCTCGGCACTCAGAACGCCGCAGCGAAGATTAGTGGTATTGTAGTATATGCATACGACCTAGGTAGGACCATATAGCTTACGGGGGCCGCGAAGACCTAGCCAAACTGCCGCACAAGTCGAAAGACGGCGGCGTGATGCCGATAGACGCAGCGCGTCTTATCGCCGGGGCACAGGAGCGTCGGCGGACCATCGGTATCATTGACGACCCGACGCACTTCTACGGTCTGCTCGTTGGTGGGCAGAACAAGCCCGCTTCGTGGCGGACCTATTTGAACTTGTCGGCACAGGGTCAGCAGTTCTTCATGTTCGCGGACGACGGCACTGAGCCCTTCGTACAGGACACCAATCCAGCCTTCTATATCACGGCGGGCGGGGACATCTTCCTGAAGGGCAACCTGACCGCGTACGGCACTGTGCGAACGCCCGCGCTAATGGTGTACGACGTACCCAACGATCCCGAGTTTGGCGCCTCGTTGGCGCTGCTGTCGGGCGACGTGCTCATCCGGCGTCTCTGGACGCACGACAGTTGGTCGGGCGACGTAACGACTATCGGGTTCACTGACAGTCTGAACGCGACGAACATCTACGAAGGGGAACTCTTCGTAACAGGCGCTGCTAACATAGCAGCAGTATCGGGCGACCGCGTCGGGGTTCCGGCCTCGTCGGTGGCTCACTTTGGAAACTACACCGCCATGATCGGTGGTGGTGGTGCGCCGGAGACAGATACGTGGGATTCGGGGGACTCTAATGAGCCCACGACGACGATCAATTTCACGCACACGGAGGGGACAGACTCAGATTCAATTGCGTCAGGCAGTCGGATGCTCAAGAACGTCGATATGGGTTCCGGCCCTGCGGACGTTACTGGTATCTACACACTGACGATACAGGTAGAGCATGACTGTGGGGATTACGTAGCTGGCCTACCCTCACCGGATGGTGCTATCTTCCAGACCACGATCATCGTTGAGTACAACACGTATAACGGCGGCTGGGATGGTTGGGTAGACGGCGAAACGCGGGTCTACGCCTACCTCAACGAGGCGGGCACTGGCTACGGGACCTTCGTGATTCCGCAGTACGTGGGCGACATAACGCACACGGATGTCCAGTTCCGCATCAAGCATAGCTCTACGATGACGCTTGGCGCGTTGGACGTAAACAACGGTACACTTTCTTCTCAGGTCCACGTCTTTGATGAGGAGGCTGGGAGTTGGGCTGCACAAGCTTACGACGTCACATGGTCTTACGAGACTGGTAGCGGATCACCTCAGACCCGACGGGGTCTTGTACTGGGGGCGCAGACATCTCGACCCCACCTGTCGTTGGAGCCGCTAGGCGAGCTTCCATCGGCAGGGATTGAAGGCGACATAGTCTACGTGGCGGATATTGAGGGCGATCCTGACCCTGACTTGCACACGATCTACGTTCACAACGGCACCGACTGGCAGGATCTCTTAAGCGCTGTTAGTGCCGCACTCGGAGACCTCTCGGACGTGACACTTACGACGCCTGTCGAGGGACACTACGTCCGAATGGCGACTGGTGACACGACGTGGGTGAACGTAGCGCCGACGCAGATCATGACGGACATCGGTGCGGCCTTCGCTGTGGACCTCATCCCGGCGACGGACTCTAACCTCGACCTCGGGGCGACGAGCTTCGTCTGGGCGCAGTTGTGGGTGGACTTGATTCGGTCGGACGGCGTGATTCAGGTGCAGGCCGATATGGCGCCACAAACGGACAGTGCGTTCGATCTAGGCTCTACCGGCAATGTGTACGCACAGGTCTGGGCCGACGACTGGCGTAGTGACAACACGATGGAGTGGTATGTAGGGGCGACGAACATTATGCAAATGACTGCCTCGCAGATCACGATAAACAATGCAGACGTCTTCATCAACGGAAATATGTTGATGTTCAACGTGACGTCCAATCGGCTGTACCGGGGCACCAGTCCCGAGCGTATCGTGGTGGACTTCAATACGACGACGGACACGGCGCTGGCGAGCGTCTATATTCAAGAGAGCGCGGACGCTAGTAACCCGACGAATTTTCCGCACGGTACAATCTGGTGTCGTTATAACTGATGGCAGGCGCGTGGGCACAAGACAACGGTACTTGGCGCTTACTTACAGCGCTCTGGGCGCAGGATAACGGTAATTGGCGTCTTCTTACGGCGGCGTGGGTGCAGGAGGCAGGAACGTGGAGGCAGTTTTGGCCCGCACTTTCAGCTACTGTAGACTGCGTTCAGCTTCGTGTCTGTACAGTTCCTCTTGACGGGGCCTTGTGTGATAGTGACAGACAGTGCGCTACGCGTGGCGAGGCTCATAGGGTCATGTGGACGCATACTGGTTGCGATGATCTTACCATGCATGTTGAGATCTGGCGTTCAAAGAACGGCGGTACTTACTTCATGCTAGAGGATAATGTTAGTTGCGACGCTCCCGATCCTGACAATGGCTGTTGTGAAGGCTCTGACTGTGGAACAGAGGACGGTGAGTGGATAGAGTTTGAGGCTTATGCTGAAGGTACTGGACAGACTACTGACTTTGATTTTGAGGTTCGCATTAAAACAGATATAGGTGATACGTTGCTTGATTCCGGAACAGATGGCTGTACAGACTGTGGTTCTGATGGAGCTTGTGTAGAATAATGCCAACTCCTGACGGACGTGCATGGCTAACGTCTACTGAAATTATGTCGCGCTTATATACGTCGCTACAAGTGGAGTTCCCTAATATTGGAAACTTCCTTGACACTCCGGAGAAGAGGGATCGTGCGCGTAATGCGCTTCGCTCTGCCTTCGTAAATACTGGTTATGTAGCGGAATTCAAGTTGGCTCGCATGTTTGAGAAGGTTCTTCTGGCCTTGGAGGCTGGAAACTTCGGACCCGTTGATGCTGTAGCGAATCCGAACATTCACGCTCTTGCTACGGCGATGCGTCAGATCTTCTCGCGAGACTTCATGGATGGTATTGATGAAGACGGGAACGAGATCCCATGAGTTGTGGCTGCGGGCGGCGGGCAAAGAGCGTAGCTACGAAGCTAGGTTATGAAATGATCTACTGGCATCCAAAGACTGGGCACTACGTGACAGCCGATGAGCTAGTTCATCAACACACAAAGAAGACGGCTGAGATAGTACTGAACTCATTACGAATACGGAGGGGTAAACACATTGACAGCACCAGTGTCGAAGGTTATGTCGGCGCTTGATCCGACTTTAGTGGAGCAGATAGTAGTTGCTGAATTGAAGGACCATGAGTTTGCTATGCTCAAGGAAATTAACGAAGCCATCCAAACACATCAGCGACGCTTCTCTGATATTATGTACATTCTTGCGGGACCTGAAGTGTTCAAGGACCCGTCACTGCAAGTTACTCCGGAAGGGAAGATAGTCCGATATGTTGCGACCGAAGCGCCCATACCGACTGGTTCGGGCGGGAACCAAGATAGCACTCCCGATCCCGCAACTGACGGACAGTCTCTGGGAGACGATGCAGGAGAGGATGTGGCCTGAGGGAACTCCGGATCTTATCCGCGAGGGCCCCGCGTGGGTCATTCAGGACAAAGGTGAGTTGTACGGTGTCGTCTGGTTTGATACCGTGGATTTTCCTCCGCAAGGGCACGTAGTCCTGTGGAGGGGCGTGGTAGGTTCAGCAGGGATCCTCAATGCGATCTTTGACGAGTTCGGTAGTCGGACACGGATCTACTTGCCGAAGCACACGAAGGGTGAACGAGGCGCTGCCCACCTCATCCGGCACTGTGGGTTTGTTGAAACAGGTGAGGTAGAGTATGCAGGACAGGACTGGATTAAGGTAGAACGATGGGCGGAATAGTTAAAGGAATTGGTAAGGGCCTTGGAGGCGTACTGAAGACAGTCGCTCCTGCACTTGGGATGATTCCGGGTATCGGTAATCTAGCTGGCGGTGCTCTTGGTGGTCTTGGCGGCCTAATGAGTGGCGGAATCAAAGGACTTCTGTCTGGTGGCGCTTCTGGCGCACTAGGTCCAATGGGCATGATTGGAAATATCGCTAGTGCTGCTGGGGGCGGTAAGCCCGGAGGCGGCGCGCAGACTTCAGGTGGAGGCGGGGGTGGAGGTTTCCTCGGCACTCTTGGGAAGATCGGTGGCGGCATCGGTAAGCTACTTGGTATCGGTGGTGAGGGCGGTGGAAGTGCTCTCGACGCGATCATGAAACTAGGTGGTATGGGGGCTGGTGTCGCATCTATCGCGAGCAGCGCTAAGGATCGTAAGAAGCAGGAAGCGTTCACTGAAGGTATGATGGACCGTGCGAACCAACGAGATGAGTTCAATGCCCCGCTTCGTGAGTCCGGGCGGCGGCTGTCCCTAGAGGGCGGTCAGGGTCTGGATGAGGTGGACATCTTCGGAAGCTTCCTGAAGAACAAAGAGCCGCGTTTCACTGGCGATGCCGGTGGGCAGGCTGCTGCGGGCAACCGCATGGCAGATGATATTAGGGGTAAGTTGGCTGATACGCCAATGGGAGGTCTTGGAAATCTAAACCTCAAACCCGAGGGCGGTAAGCCCGTTCAACGGGGAGGTCAGGCCGGTAGGCTCGCGCAAACAGAACGTGCCCGAGCAGATCAAGGTTTAGCGCCGGTTGGCGCAAAAGGCGAGAAAGGCGGCAAGCCCTCGTTAGCAGCGAGACTCGCTAAGTTACAGGAGAGAAACGCATGAGTGCGATGAGAGGTAGAGCCGTAAAAGGAGCAAACAAGAGTAAAGGTGGGATGATTGGACGCGCTATGAGGAATGTCGGTAGGGCTGCTAAGGGCAAGGCGCGGGCCCGGTCAGCAAGAAGTAAAGGTCTTGCTGGTCGTGTTGCCAGTCGCTTCAACCAGCGTGGGGCGTCTAAAGGACGTGCCAGTGCGAGCCTTAGAGGGCGCGGTATTGGTCGTAGTATTAATCGACGTCGTACCTCTAGTGCGCCGAAGCCTGTGTCAAGACCGCAGCCTAAAGCGCAGTCGAAGCCAGTAGCAAGGCCTCATGTGCAGTCGCGGCCTCAGTCTAATCGGAAACGTATGGGCGGATTTGGTAGAGCAGTGCGAGGAAGGAATAAGTAATGGGCGGAATGTCGGTAAAATTTGGAAAGCAAGGTCAGCAGCCCGCTGGGCGTTCAGGCGCTGGCGGCAATACCTCGCTGCCGACGAACCTGCAAGCTCGCAAGCCTGCGACGCAACCCGTCATAGGTGGCGCGGGCGGTCCCCAACCTGAGACTCCGGACCAACGTCCGCAGTTCCCGGGATTCGGTGGGCCTGCTGGTGTAGCTCCCGCTCCGGGCTTTGAAGGTCGTATGCCTCAGTTCCCGCAGCTAAGTAGACCGGGAGACAATACGGCGACGTATGAGCGACATAAGCTCGTAGACATGAGCATGGGCCACGACAGGTTGAATCCACAAGGGCGTGGTGGGCTAGAAGATCTCATAGAACAACGTCGTAAGGCTAAAGAAGGATTCGGTGGCGGTGGAGGCGGCTTCGGCCAGAGCCGACCACAGATCCAACCCCCTGCTCCGGGCCAGCCTACATTCGAAGGCGACCTCGGTGGCGGGGGCGGCGGGCCCGTAGACCTACGTGATCTCGGCGGCGAGATTGAGAAGCTGCTGGGCAACCCGAGTCGCTTCAGTGAGAAGGCCTTCAAGCGCTCTAAGAAGCAGGCTATGGACGAGATTGATCTCCTAGAGGGCAGAGCCCTTGGCGATCAACGTGCGTCTGCTGCGAGTCGCGGTGTGTTCTTCGGAACCCCGGGATCTAGTGGTGAGGCGAAGGTGCGTGAGGGCGCGCAGGTAGCGCGGAACCGCTCGCTGACGGACCTCCTCCAACGGCAGGCCGATACGCTCGGCTCCGACCGTCGGAGTGCAATCGACCAAGCAATGGGCTTCGGGCGCGAGGCGCGTGAATCTCAGATGGCTAAGATTGGTGCAGGCGGCGCGCAGTTGGAGGCTGGACAGCAAGGCGTTCCGACTCTTCAAGATATGCTCGCGCAGTTCGGCGGCCAAGCTCCCCCGGGGATTGATCCGGCGCTGTTCGCGATGCTAGGACAACTTTCACAAGGTAGGGCATAATGCCGGTACCAGCGCCCCCGGTAGGGGGGAGTCTCGCAGGAGACATCTCTAAGGCCATTGCTGGTTTTGGGGCAGGACGTGAGGAGAAACGTCGAGTTCTCTTTGAGGAGGGCTTACGTAAAGCTGCGGGTGTTCGTGACGAACGGCGCACGGCAGCTACGGAGCGTCAAGGGGACTTGATGGAGGCGGCGCAGACAGCGCAAGCGGCTCGGGATGAGGAGGCTGCTAGGGCGACTGGTGTTGCTGAGACTCAACGTGCTCAACAGCTTCAAATGCAGGGTGATGAGCTTGCTATGTCGCGAGAGGCTCATGAGATTTCAGTCGGTGAGCATGAACGGAAGCTCGCAGGCGAGGAAGCTTTCAAAGCAGGTAACGCGGCGCTACTCCAATCGTTAATGCGGGAGAACGGCGATTTTAGTCTGACAAGCCCCGATGCTTGGGACAACTTCTTGAACACGGCCACTCAGGACGTGATGGAGGCGAAGCTGGAACAGCAAAAGCGTATGCGTGATGATCGTATACAAACGCAGTTCCGGAACACCCAGCTTAGGGTGCAGGATCTTGCTACGCTGTCACAGAATATATTCAGTACGACGACCGCTCTGACCGAGGCTAAGTTTGAGATGGCTAAGAGTCGTGCAGCGAATATGGAAGCCGTACGTATGATGGCAATGCGTACTGGCGAAGAGGATGTTGACAAGTTGATGGCTCAGATTGAGGGCCCGCAGATGGCTGTCATTGAGGAGATGACTGATAGACTCACAGGCTTGCTAGCACAGGAGATTAAGGAGCGTCAGAAGCTTCATCAGATGAACTCTGCGGCTTTCTCCGATCCGGGTCTTACCGAGGAGGAGATTATCAAGCAGGCTCGCGAGGAGGCCAAGAACATCATGCGCGGTCCCGCTCACTGGGATGGCTACACGCCTGAACAGAAGCAGACTCTTTCAGACGATTTGATGAACAAGGCTTTCGAAGTAATGAATAACGATCCCAACCTTGCGGACCTTGGTCCTAACGCTGTATGGGATGCTGTTGACCAGACTTGGGCTGAAGAGGCTCCTGCGTTTCAGATGTTTGAGCGAGGTCGAGTTCCGACAGTGCTGTTCCAACAAGCTATTTTGCAGTATCAGACACAGCAAACAGGTCAAGTTGTTCCGGATCCCGCAGGCGCTGGATTGGCCGCGCCGGAGATGGGGCGGGCCGGTATAACAATTCCTACAGGAATGCAGTCAGCCGATCCGAATAGTAACGTCGTTATGCCTGAGTTCAAGCCGGTTAATGCGTTGCCTGACCCGATGATGGCTGATTCGGTAGACACTACGAAACCGAGACGCCCGGGCTCTAAGCTACCGGCACCGACCCCTGCTGACTCAGTCTTGACGCCATGATAGAGCCTCAAGGAGTTGGTCTATACGACGAAGTAGACGAGAAGCTGTTGAAGGATGGAGCGGACAAGCTCGCAAAGGCACGTAGAGAGGCTGCTGCGATTCGTGGCGCTGATACTGCTGGCGTCGTGGGCTTGTCTAGCGACATAGGTCCTTACGTTCCGCGTCGGCTTCCTAACGAGCAGGCTGACTACGCTCGTTACCGAGGAGTCGGTGTGAACATGACGCCGTATCCTTACCGGCAGGATCGTATGCAGCAGCGTACATCTCCGGCAGAGGAGGTCATCTACGCGAACATGCAAGGCACCGCACAGCGGGTGATCGACGGCGACTCTTTCATGTACAATGGTGAAGAGTATCGTATTGCTAATATCGCTGCTCCCGAGTGGGACACTGAAAGCGGCCCCGCTGCTACAGCGGCTCTTCGTAATCAGTTGCAGAATCCCTACAACATTCACGCCGTAGGGACGGACAAGTATGGTAGGACTCTTGCGACACTCTCGCGGCGAGGCTCTGACATCGGAGAACAGATGATCGAGTCTGGCAATGTCGAGGCGTGGCAGCAGGATTGGAGGCCTCCGGAGGAAAAGGGCTTTGGGAAGAAATTAGTACAACTCCCGTGGAACATGGTTAAGGGCATCGCCCGCTCCATGTACTTCTGGGAATCCGACATCAAGACGAAGGAGCGTTTTTACCGGCTGGCGAACGTAGGGCTCATGGCTCTGCCCATCGGTGGGCCCCTAGCTTGGGCCGCTAAGGGCTTAACTGGCCTTACCCGGGCCCTTACCATTGGTGCGGGTGAAGCGCTTGTTGCAGGCGGAATTGAGATGGCTCTGGGTGAGCGGGACTCTGTGATCCCTCACATGCTGCTGGGCGGTGTGCTCGGCGGGACGATCGGTGGGCTCGCTGGAATGGGGCGTAGCAAGATAACTGGTCGAGCCGCACGGGCCTTCCGAGGCGAGCGTATGCTCAGCAAAACGGATAACCCGCTGACAGACGGCTCGCGATACTCTGTCCTTTCAGCGCATAAGGATGGCTTGAGTGCGGCAGACAATCTAGCACGAACCGCTGACTTGTCCAAAGAGTTGGACGCATTAGGTGTTCCTTACACGCCTGTCGTTGGGGTTCGATCAAAGGAAGCGCTCTCGAAAGCAATGCGTCGAGACGGTGACTTAGGTCGGGCGAACGCTATTAACTATGAGCAGTACATGGACGAGAACGCGTTTCTCGTTCCGGGCATGACGACAAAGCAGGCTGCGAAGATTGCACGACGCTGGGATCAAGACTCACTGCTGACATCTGACGGGTTAATTGACTTTAGAGGCAGGGGTGGGCATCGTGTAACGACGCGGCCTATTAAAGGTCACACACTATCACTAGGGCAGGAGGTTGACGATCTAGCTGACTACTTCTCGACAACAATTCTTGACGATGGACGGCAACTTCATTGGTCGCTGGACTTCGGTCCCGAGAAGATTATGGGGAAGGTAGACGACATAGCAGAAGGCGGCATCGTCGCCAAACAGCTTGATACCTATGTTCACAAGGATCCTGCGGAGCGTGGGCTTCTGGGTCGCTTCGGCGCCAGAACTATTGGGCAGCTTGGCAAGATGTGGTATATCAAAAACATACGTGCTGTTGCGGGCTTGGAGTCCGTCGAACGCGCTGTCATGGGAGCCGCTAAGAAAGGCGACGATCTTATCGACAGGGCGTCTGTCTGGATCCAGCAGTCGAAGTCCTCACCAGCAGCCTTGGCTGAGTTCATGGTAACTGACGGTGTCCCGGTGCGCCTCT
>Ga0255055_10001479_pt1 | contig 17089 bp, 16 predicted proteins | sample JV7_2_27_MG_FD_188633 | JGI IMG/M metagenome (GOLD analysis project Ga0255055, IMG submission 188633) | Seawater microbial communities from Jervis Inlet, British Columbia, Canada - JV7_2_27 | ecosystem: Environmental > Aquatic > Marine > Inlet | place: Canada: British Columbia | collected... | reverse complement strand
AGGTAGGTGGGCACACCCAGTTCTTTAGTCAGTAGTTTCTCCATCCCGGGAAGCAGAGCTGAGCCTCCGCTGAGAGCTATACCCCTATCAATGATATCTGATACCAATTCAGGGGGTGTTTTTTCAAGAACTTTCCGGGCAGTCTCTACGATTTCCTTTAACGGGTCCTTTAAAGCTTCAACAATTTCCCCTGTAGTTAATGTTAAGGGTTGGGGTAATCCGGTTACCTGCTCCTGCCCCTGAACCTCGATACCTGCCTTTTCATTCATCGGGACAGCGGCGCCTATCTCCAATTTTATCCTTTCCGCAGTTGGTTGAGCTATGATTAATCCGTACTTTCTCCTCACATAGGTAGCAATCGCCTCGTCCAGGTCAGCGCCCCCTTTCCTCAAAGTTGCAGCAGAGACAATGCCAAACATAGCCAACACTGCTGCCTGGGTAGCTCCCCCTCCAAGATTTAATATCATATTCCCTGTGGGTGTATTTATGGGAAGATCAATGCCGATCGCAGCGGCCAGAGGCTGTTCAATTAAGAATACCTCGCGCGCGCCTGCTTCCAGTACAGCTTCCTGAACAGCCCGGCTTTCAACACTTGTCACTCCATAAGGTACAGAAACCATAATCCGGGGATGAAAGAGTCGAATCGGGCCGGTTACTTCCTTAATCAAATATTCCAGTAATTTCTGGGTAATTTCATAATCAGCGATCACGCCATGCTGAAGAGGATGGGCAATTTCCAGTGAATCCGGAACCCGCCCAAACATTTCCTTGGCAGATTGTCCTATTTCAACAATTTTTTGTTCGTCAATCGCGATGGCAACCACTGTAGGTTCGCGTTCTAATAAAACCCCCTCTTCGGCAATCATCGTATAGTATGTGCCTAAATCGATTCCGAATTCTTGCGAAAATAACGCCATAATAATCCTATTCTGAGGTCCCCATCCCAGGGGGTCGGGAACGTAGTCCACGTTTTCGGTACTGCGCTACTGTTTTTAATCTTAATGTTGACCGCTTCAAAGCTGCTTCAATTCGAAGATATGTATCCGGGTCAACGGGTAGCTCTTTCTTAAGAAGCTGACTTGCACGTTCCATCGCTTCTTCAGCTCTCTTGACGTCGATGTCTTCAACGTTTTCTGCTGCATCTGCCATTATGGTGACAATGTCTGGTTGAACTTCAATGAAACCACCAGTGACTGTAAAAACATCTTCCAGCTCACCACTTTTGACGCGGATTACACCCAACTCCAGGGTCGAAAGAAGCGGCGCATGTCCAGGCATGATACCCATTTCGCCTAACGATCCAGGAACGATCACAATATCTGCTTCACCTTCAAAAACCAATCGATCCTGGGATACAATTTCACACCGGATAGGCATATGATTCGCTCCCGATCCTAGACAGAAGTACTTTTTTCGGCTTTTTCAACAGCATCATCAATAGTTCCCACCAGCAGGAAGGCATCCTCGGTCAAATCATCATGCTTTCCTTCCAGTATCTCTTTAAAACCACGAATTGTTTCCTTAAGCGGAACGTACTTGCCCGGCAAATTTGTAAACTGTTCTGCCACAAACATTGGCTGGGAGAAGAAACGTTCAATTTTTCTGGCTCTTGAAACCGCGATTTTATCATCCTCGCTGAGTTCATCCATACCTAGAATGGCAATAATATCCTGCAGATCTTTGTATTTTTGGAGTACTTCCTGCACCCGCCGGGTGGTTTCGTAGTGCTCCTGTCCTACAATATTGGGATCCAGTATCCGTGAAGTTGAGGTCAGTGGATCTACAGCTGGATAAATGCCCTTTTCGGCAATGGAGCGCTCAAGCGCAATGGTCGCATCCAGATGAGTAAAAGTGGCAACCGGTGCCGGATCAGAATAATCATCAGCTGGCACATAAATGGCCTGCATTGATGTGATTGAGCCGGTTTTTGTACTGGCGATCCGCTCCTGTAAGTTCCCCATTTCCGTTGCCAGTGTCGGTTGGTATCCTACAGCGGATGGCATACGCCCTAACAGGGCTGAAACTTCTGCGCCTGCCAGGCTGAAGCGGAATATATTGTCAATAAACATCAATACATCCTTCCCTTCATCCCGGAATTTTTCTGCCATGGCTAATCCCGTAAGGGCTACACGAAGTCGAACTCCCGGGGGTTCATTCATCTGCCCAAAAACCATGACTGTATCTTTCATCACGCCGGACTCCAGCATCTCCCGATACAGCTGGGTCCCTTCCCGGGTTCTCTCACCTACACCGGCAAACACCGAATTGCCTTCATGTTCGGTCGCAACCGAACGGATTAATTCCATAATAATGAGCGTCTTCCCCACACCAGCTCCACCAAACACTCCAGTCTTCCCGCCTTTTGTAAAAGGGGCAACCAGGTCAATGGCTTTGATCCCAGTTTCAAAAACCTCAACCTCTGTAGATTGCTCTTCAAATCGCGGAGCCTGGCGGTGAATAGAATAATACTCATCCGCTTTTACTTCTCCCTCTCCATCTATCGGCTGGCCAAGTACATTTAATACTCGACCTAAAACTTTATCACCTACCGGTACCTGGATTGGCGCACCGGTCGCTAATACTGGCATCCCTCGACGAAGACCGGGAGTCGGACCCATGGCAACACAACGGACTTCTCCTGACCCGAGGTGGTTTTCAACTTCCAAGACCAGATCTTCTCCGTCTTCGATTTTTACGATTAACGCCTCATAAACATTCGGCAAATCCTCTACCGGGAATTCAGCGTCAATCACTCCACCTTTGATCTCGATGATTTGTCCGGTCCCTTCTGTCATTACGCCCTCCAAAATAAATATCTTTCAGCTAAATTCTTAATCCGAGTACACCAGGTTTTATCTCCCTTTATTCGGAGATTGCTTCTGCTCCCCCAACAATATCCAACATTTCATTTGTTATCGCCTGCTGGCGGGCTTTGTTATATTCCAATTGCAATGCATCGGCCAGAGCAGTTGCATTGTCAGTGGCATTCTTCATCGCTACCATCCGGGCTGAATGCTCGCTTGCCAGGGATTCAATCACAGCATGAAACACCTGCAGGATAGTAAAACGCGGGATTATCTCTTCCAGGATCGATTTTTGGTCAGGTTCAAATATATACCCGCCAACCAATGGTCCAGTCTCATTAAAAATCTTTACTCTTTCGTCCAGATCAGTTTCCAGCGGCAGTAGTTTTTTCACTACCGGCTGGTGATTCATGCGATTGACGAATTGGGTATAAATCAAATAAACTTCATCAACCTCGTCTCTCAGAAAAGTGTCTACTGCTATTCTTCCTACTGGCGAAATATCGTTATATGACGGCTCTGCAGGTAATTTGCTGAACTCCGCCATGATTTCCTTTCCCCTGCGAAGCAGAAGATCCCGTCCTCTTTTACCAACTGTTATATATTTAACCGGGACCTCGATTGATCTAGACCAGGTTTCAACCTTCCGTATTAAATTAGAATTATATGCTCCGGCTAAACCTCTATCGCCGCTGATTACAATTGCGATAATCCGGTCGATTGAGGAATGCTCTACCAGCATGGGATGCAAAGTCGATCGATCTGGCTGTTTGGCAATATGCTGAAGAACCTGCCAGGCTTTAACAGAGTATGGCCGGGTATCCTCTAACTGATCTATGGCTTTACGAACTTTACTCGCGCTGACAGCTTGAAGAGCACGGGTTACTTGAGAAATATTCTTGACGCTCTTTATTCGTTGTTTGACTTCTCTAGCATTTGCCATTTGATTTACTGCCTGCCGTATATTTCAAAATAAGCTGGTATTTTCAAACCGTCTATGAAAACGACTCTAAAGCTGTTATGAGTTGTTTTTCGATTTTCTCAGTCAGTTCTTTTTCAGTTAACAAAGCTTTTATCAGGTCAGGATGACTTGATTCCATAAAACGAACCAGTTCATTTTCCCAATCAGCCATCTTGGCCAAGTCGATCTCATCCGCATAACCATGCGTGGTGGCATAGATCACTATAATCTGATTTGCAATTGGCACAGGAGAAAATTGAGGTTGCTTTAAGATTTCTCTCAACCGGCGACCTCGATCCAATCTCGCCTGGGTGGCTTTATCCAGGTCGGAGCCAAATTGAGCGAATGCTGCCAGTTCGCGGAAGGCAGCCATCTCTAACCTCAACTGGCCAGCTACCTGCTTCATGGCTTTTAATTGAGCATCACCACCAACCCGGGATACCGATATTCCCGCATTAATAGCCGGTCGAATACCGGAATAAAAAAGTTCGTTTTCCAGGTAGATCTGACCATCTGTAATGGAGATTACATTCGTGGGAACATAAGCAGACACATCACCCAACAAAGTCTCAATGATAGGGAGTGCAGTTAATGAACCTCCTGTACCTTTTACTTTTATTACTTTTGTTGAGGATTCGGATTCCTGATCCTTTTCCGCATCTGTTTTAGCTAATGGTCCACGATACACCTTATTGTTAACTGAGTCCCCAACAGTGGCCTGCTCTTCTTTAAAATCACCGGGAACAATGACAAATTGATCCGCCATGCGAGCAGCTCGTTCAAGCAGCCTGGAGTGGAGATAAAACAAGTCTCCCGGATAAGCTTCGCGTCCAGGAGGACGCCTGAGCAGCAAGGAGAGCTCACGGTACGACCAAGCATGTTTGGATAGATCATCATAAACAATCAGCGCATCGCGGCCGGTTTCCATAAACTCTTCCCCCATCGCACATCCGGCATAAGGAGCAATATATTGGAGTGCGCTGGGCTCTTCTGCAGACGCGGAAACAACGATGGTGTGATCCATCGCCCCATATTCTTCCAGGATTGCTACGGTTCTGGCAATACCAGCTTTTTTCTGACCAATTGCGACATAAATACAGATGACATCTTTGCCTTTTTGGTTAATGATGGCATCCAGGGCAATAGCGGTTTTTCCCGTTTGCCGGTCTCCAATAATCAGCTCACGTTGACCGCGGCCAATGGGGATCATTGAGTCAATTGCTTTTATCCCTGTTTGGATAGGCTGATCTACATCTTTCCTTTCAATAACCCCGGGAGCAATCTTTTCGATAGGACGGTAGCCGCTATGATGAATGGGCCCTTTACCATCAATTGGTTGTCCAATCGCATTTACAACCCGTCCAATTAACCCCTCCCCGACAGGAACAGAAGTGATCCGGTTTGTCGTACGGACTTCCGTGCCTTCACCAATCTCATCATATTCCCCCATGATGATGACACCTACGATATCTTTTTCAAGGTTAAACGCGGTCCCCAAGACGCCGTTTTCAAATTGGACAAGCTCCTGGGCCTGGACATCGGATAATCCGTCAACCCGGGCAATTCCATCCCCCGCTTCCTGTACTGTTCCTACACTCTGAACACCTGCCAGAGGTTCAAATTCATCAATGAATTTTTTAAATTCAGCTGCAATTTGATTTATGGACTCGGTCACGATACCTCCGCTATTGTTAGTGATGCGAAAAAAAACAACTATAATGGCTGCAACACTGCAATCAGGGTTATTATTCCCCCTGCCCGGATGATCCAGCCAGTAGAGTTAAACCCTGAGATCAAATCAGAAAATTTCTTCCGAAGGAACTGTTTTTCCGATAAAAATTTCCCCTAATTCAACCTTAGAAATGATAACTGATAGTGGGCAGATTGTCTAGCAAATTTACCCGTTAACTGAAATACCGCAAGGCGATAGTCAATCGTATTTCAAGATCTAATGGTGCATCATCAGGAATGGTCTGCAAGGCTGCCTGGGCCTCCAAAACACTATACCCCAGAGTTGTTAATGCCTCACGTACTTCGGCGTTAATTCCTGCAGTTTCAGGTGAGAAAACAAAATCATCCTCGAATGTAATCCGGTCTTCCAGCGACAATAATATTTTTTGAGCAGTCTTTTTTCCAATACCTGATACCTGGGAGAAAATTTCTTCCTGCTTATTCAAAACAGCCCGCTTGATCACATCCGGTGAATGAGTAGATAGGGTTTCCAGCGCCAATCTGGGGCCCACTCCATTCACCTTAATCAACTGCTGAAATATAAAAACCTCTTCCTGGTCTTGAAAACCAAAAAGGGTTAGGGAATCCTCCCTGACAACCAGGTGAGTGAGCAAGGATACTTTCTCGCCCCGGCGCAAAGAAGCTGGGAGAATTTTAGGAACATAAACCAGGTAACCGATTCCCCCTACGTCAACAACCAGATTATCTTCCCCTGATAAGAGAACTTTTCCTTGAATGCTAGCTATCATATTTATTCTCAGACAAAAATTGCAAAAGCCAAACCAATTGTCAGCATGATAATCATGGCTGGCCAGATATATCTGCGCAATGATCGAGAGCCAAGTGAAAATACCAGGACTCCTTTCGCTGCTGTATTTGAAATTGCAGCTAAAATAACCGCAATTTTCCCTGTAGATAACGCTATGCCGTGCCCTGTTTTTGTCAAATCAGCAATAGAGAGAGTGATTGCGTCTACATCTGCCAGGCCGGCTAAGAAGCTGGTCAAGTACAATCCTTTATCGCCAATATATACTTCAGCAGCCTTGGTTACTAAAAGGACCAGCGCATAAAGCAGTCCAAATTTTATTGCTGGTCCAAGTTCAAACGGATTTGATAGATTTAACTCTTCCTCGTCGGTAGCAGTCTGTGAAAAGTATAGATATAAAGCATAAAGCAATCCTGAAAATCCCATCGCTGCCATTGCTGGCCAGATATAGGGAAGCAGGCGATTATTCACAACTGCAACCTCAACGATCACCCTGAGAAACATGATCACCCACCCGGCGATTATTGCTACTGCGAAAGGTTTATCAAGCCCTTCCTGAGAATGACTGCGTTGTGAAAAACTAAGTGTGGTTGCCGTACTGGATGCCAGGCCTCCCATTAAGCCGCTAATCCCAATTCCTTTTTTAGGACCAACCACTTTGACCAGGATATATCCAAGGAAATTAATCCCTGAAATAAACACTACCATTTTCCAGACCTGGTAGGGATTTAACACATCCAGTGGAGGGGGGCCAAATGTTCTGTTAGGCAAAACAGGCAGGACTATCGCAGTAATTACTGCAAATTGCAGTGTGGCAAAAACATCTTCTTGGGTTATTACTTTCACTAATTGACGAAATTCCCATTTTACAGCCAGAAGAACTGTTGTCACCACGCCAAGCGCAGCGGCAACCTCCACAGAATGCAAATAACAGATTCCTCCAATCAGTATGGTGATCAGAGCAGCCACCTCAGTAGTCAATCCAATTTCATCTCGCTCAGTTGCCGAAATAAAATATGCAACAATGACCATGACACCAAGGAGAACAATCAGCCCGATGAACACCCAGGGAGTAAGAAAAAGATCTGACAGGAGAGCAGCCAATGCTCCAAACAAGCTCATCAAGGCAAAAGTTCTTGCACCGGCAAATAACCCGCCCTCTTTGTTTGTACTGTAGGCGTACTCCCTCTGCATACCAATCAACACCCCGATTAGTAATGCAGCCCCAAAACGAAGAAAAAGTTCTTGATTAATCATAATCTGATAATAGATTTCTTCTGGTTGAATGAAGGTGACAAATAGCAACCGCCAATGCATCAGCAGCATCATCGGGTTGAGGTATATCACTCAAACCCAGGAGAACTTTTACCATCTGCTGGACTTGCTTTTTATCGGCATTCCCGTATCCCACTACCGCCAGTTTCACCTCTAAAGGAGTATACTCGCCAACCGGCAGCTCAGATGCGGCAGCAGCGATTAAAGCTGCGCCCCTTCCTTGCCCAACGCTGATAGCTGTTTTAACATTTTTCTGGAAAAAGAGTTTTTCAACGGCACAGCAGTCAGGCTTATAAGTACTAATAATCTCGCCTAAATTCTGGTAAAGCTTAAATAAACGCCTGGGTTCGTCCCAATCACTCGATGTTGTCACTACACCGTGCGCAATCCACTCCAACTCTCCATTCTCCTGCTCCCGGATAAGACCGTATCCTGTAATGGCAGTTCCGGGATCAATCCCGATCACAACTCTTGATTTATTAATCAACTACTCAAGTCCTTCCAGGGCTTCATCAGGAATTTTCAAGTTTGTATAAACTTCCTGGATATCATCCAGCTCTTCCAGAATATCGATTGTTTTCATAACCTGCAAGGTTTCTTCCAGGGTCAACTCCACTTCCTGGTTTGGATCCATTCTTAGACCAGAGCTTTCCGTGGTAACAGCCGCTTCTTTCAAGCGATCATGGACCTTTTTAAATATCTCTACAGGCCCAATAATCTCAAAATATTCATTTTCCTCAACTACATCATCGGCCCCTGTCTCAATTGCTATCTCAAATAAATCGTCAAATGTATGATCGCCGCAGGGAATATTAAAATAGGACTTCCTTGTAAAATGCCAGGAAACAGATCCCTCTTGCCCCATGCTGCCTCCGTGTTTTGACAACACGTGTCTGATATCTGCCACAGTTCGATTTCGATTGTCGGTAATGCAATTCATGATCACTGCCACACCATGGGGCGCATAACCCTCATAGTGAATTTTTTCCATCATTGCCGAATCGCGATCTTCCCCTGTTCCACGCTTTATCGCCCGATTAATATTCGAACTAGGCATATTGGCATCTTTCGCTCGGTCAACAGCCAAACGCAATCCAAAATTGACCTCCGGGTCACCACCGCCTTCCCTGGCAGCAATTTGGATTTCCTTGGCAAGTTTTGTATAAACTGCACCACGGCGGGCATCCGTTTGGGCCTTTTTATGTTTTATAGTTGACCATTTTGAATGTCCTGACATAGAGAACCTCCAAATTCGGGGTTTTTTTATCTTGTAATACCCTGATTAGTTGGGATTTTTCTAAAACCTTTTTCAGCTGGTCGTATTATAACATCATGATGGATTTTGACCGCTATTTCACCTGGTGTAGTTCATCCCCTCAGCACATGGATAACACGGATAGAATTTAACATTTATCCAACCGCTTTAAACCTAACATTAACGCCTCTCCAACTACTGCCCGGTACTCGTCCGAAGTGATTCTGCGGTTTATTTCGCTGTGTCTTCCAGCTAAGTAGGCTGGTCGGTATTGATCCATTATATTCAGGTAAGTATTTTGGGAAATCTCCTTGGCAATGAATCTCAGAATAGCCTTAGACCCTGCCAGGTCGTCCGGTAATACCAGATGGCGAATAAGCAGTCCCCTCTCTGCTATTCCCCGGGGAGTAAGCACCAGATCCCCTACTTGCCGGAACATCTCCTTAACTGCAAGTTGGTTTACAGAAGGATAATCAAATACACCAGACAATCGTTCACCTATTTCAGGCTCGCTGTACTTCATATCTGGCATATAGATATCAATAATTCCCTCCAGCATTTTTAATGTTTGAATGGAATCATAACCCCCGGTGTTATACACAATCGGAAGTCGTAATCCACGTTGGGCTGCGATATAAATTGCCTTTACTATTTGGGCAACGACATGCGTGGGGGACACCAGATTAATATTATGAGCTCCCCTGTTCTCTAGCTCCAGCATCATATCTGCTAGAACTTCTACAGGGATTTCAGATCCGCTAACTTTTTGGCTGATTTCAGCGTTCTGGCAATATAAACAACTTAGATTACATCCGCTGAAAAATATTGTTCCGGATCCTTGCCTTCCCCGCAGTGGATTTTCTTCACCAAAATGAGGTCCATATGAGTTAACCCAGACCTGATTCCCTACCCCACATACACCGGTTTCTCCCTCTCTCCGATTTACACCACAATCCCTGGGACAGAGATCACATGCTTTCAATCGGCGTTGAAAAACTGCGGCTCTCTTCTCAAGATCACCTGATATCAATAAATCCAGATAAGCTGGCTGAAAGACCATACACCCTCTCGGTTCTATCCCTATTATACCGATTTCAACTCCAAGTCAGGCAGCCAGAGACAATTCCTGCTCCTTTTCTAATTTTCAGGTCTTGAAATAATCTGCTATCTTCGATAGAATTTTCATCGGAGGCATTGATTTGACTATCATCTCACGCAAGAATTTTTTAAAGATCTCCCTGCTGGGGTTAATTGGCGCAGGGTTTTCCCCTGGTTTCCAAACAAAACAAACCAGGCGAATTCAAGGGTTAATCGGCAGGATCGCTGCTGATGATAAAATCATTCCGGTTTACCAAGAACCCAGCTATGACAGCGAGGTCGTGCGCGAAACTGTCTTTGATGAACTGCTGCATCTCTATTTCGAGCAGGAGATAATACCTGAGGAATCTTCCCCTCAACTGTGGTACCGGGTGTGGGGTGGATATCTCCCCGGAGCCTACGTCCAGCAAACGAGGTATCGTTTGAATCAGCCGGTTTCATCCATACCAGAGTGCGGCAGGCTGGCGGAGATTACCGTGCCATACACAGAAACATTTACCTTCAGTAAATATGCCGGATGGAAAAAGAAGTACAGGTTGTATTATGGAACCACACATTGGCTGACAGGGATTGATAAAGGACCTGACGGGAAAAATTGGTACAAACTCACCTCTCAGCTTTACAGTTCCCTGGTCTACTATATCCGCAGAGAACATCTCCGTCCCATTCAGGATGTTGAATTTATACCCACCAGCATCCAGGTTCCCCCGGAACAAAAGCAGATCAAGGTCTCTCTGAAAGATCAAACACTCACCGCTTTTGAGGGCGAAAAACTTGTCTTCAACACAAAAATATCCTCTGGACTTGGTTATAACGAAGTTTCCCTAAAAAATCCTTATGCTACCGCAACACCTCAAGGCACTTTTTTTGTCACCTCAAAATACCCCTCCAAGCACATGGGAAACGTAATCGCTACCGGCGCTCCTGGAAGTTATATCCTTCCTGGAGTTCCCTGGACAACATTTTTTATCTATGATACCGGGGTCGCTTTCCATGGTACCTATTGGCACAATAATTTCGGAAACAAAATGAGCCACGGCTGTATAAACATGAGAAATTGTGACGCAAAATGGGTTTTCCGCTGGGTAAACCCAGCCTATGATCCTCCCTATAAAAATCACTGCGATTGGCATAATACCGGACACGGGACGAGGATAAATATTGACTAAACTCTGAGTTGAAATCCAATCTGTGCTAAAATTCTACTCATGAGCGGGAAGACATTTACCAAGAACAAAAAAGCATATTTTAATTACCATATTCTGGATACCTACGAAGCCGGCATTGTTCTTCAAGGTTCAGAAATTAAGTCTATACGCAAGCATCAGATCAGTATTGACCAGGCATATATCCAGGTTGATGGCGAAGAAGCCTGGCTGATAGATTCCTACATCCATCCCTATGAGCAGGCAAGTTTGTATAATCACGATCCCAAAAGACGCCGGAAACTCCTCTTGCATAAAAAAGAAATCCTTGACCTTTGGGATAAAGTCAGAATTAAAGGTCATACGATCGTGCCATTAAGGGTCTATCTGGTCCACGGAGTGGCGAAAGTAGAAATCGCGGTAGCAAGAGGTAAAAAGTTGAGGGATAAGCGGAAAAAGATTGCTGAACGAGACGCAGAACGCGAAGCAGAACGCGATCTCAAACGGATTGGTTTGTAAACCAATTTCCAGTCCCTGTAATTGGACTAATAAATAATGAGATTTCCATCCACCATCGCCGGATTAAACCAGCTTCCAGCCGCTAAAAAAAGGGACATCTATCAAAATATTGTCCCTCCGGAATTACTGGAGTTGTATAATGTCCGGGAAGATTTACGGGATTCACAAAACAGAGATCTTATTAAGCTTCACTGCCCTTCCGGATCCTCAGATGCGGAAATTGCTCTTTATCATTCTGCGGAAGCACAAGATCCAATTCTATTCGGTCATATCACAGACTCAATTCATGGGCAACTGCATATTCTTTTATACGGCATGAATGATATCAACTCAACCCGCTATGACGTGGACCGCCTTCCCGATGGTACGAAAACTAATTTCGGTACTAATCAGCGAAATCTGATTGCAGAAGAAAAGGCATTTCTGGCAGGACTTGCCCCGGGACAAATTTACCGGGGACCTCATTTATTTAAGGAGTCTTTGCTGGCATTTGAATGTTTTGCAGCCAGCATGGGACAGGAGCTATTTTTTGTCGAGCCGCTATATTATCACGTAGCGCTCATATTTGAAAAATATGGCTTTTTATACCAATCAGGTAAAAGGCTGATGGCGAGGATTGAACAAGGGTTTGCTCAAAATGGTGATCTTATTCCGCACCTGGATAACAGCACCCCTTTCCGTCATCCAGGTGCAGCAGGAAAAATTCGTCTGCGTTCCTGGGCAATTCACGACAATATCCTCGGTGAACCATTCACCAAGGTGACGATGTATAAGTATATAGATAAAGATCCAGAACATGTTTGTGAAATATCCATTCCCTGGTGAAAACACTTCCTGAGTAATCTTAATTTTGAGGTCATTTCTTTATGATTATTATTGACGGAAAATCACTTTCAATTCAAGAAATAAGACAAGTAGCGATCGAGGGTGAAAAAGTATCTCTCTCTCGGGAAGCTGCGGCTAAAATCCACCAATCCCGGGAATGGGTTGAAGATATCATCAACCGGGGGGACCCTGTTTATGGAATTAATACGGGTTTTGGGATCTTTGCAGACCGCCAGATTTCCAGCCATGAATCCAGGTTATTAAACCGGAACTTGATCCTCAGTCACGCTGTAGGGACAGGAGATCCTTTACCTTGCGAGGTCGTGCGGGCAGCCATCTTGATCCGGGCAAATACACTGGCGAAAGGATTTTCAGGAGTGCGCCCACTTCTGGTTGAAACCCTGCTGGAGATGTTAAACCTCGGCATACATCCGGTCATCCCCTCCCAGGGTTCTCTCGGATCGTCCGGAGACCTTGCCCCCTTATCCCACCTCGGGTTGGTTCTATCAACTGATGAAGAGGATTTAGATCAACTGTCCGGTTTTGCAGAGTACGAGGGTAAGCTAACCAGCGGTAAAAAGGCAATGAATAAAGCTGGCCTACCTCGAATTATTTTAGAAGCAAAAGAAGGAATTGCCTTAAACAATGGAGCTACTTTTTCTGCAGCGATTGCCGCCTTAGCCTGCAGTGATGCAGAAAATTTGCTCTCTGTTGCAGAAATCAGCCTGTCAATGAGCCTGGAAGCGCTGCTGGGTATTTCCAGCGCATTTGATCCCCGCATACACGAATCCCGCCAGCATCCGGGTCAAATAGCCGTTGCAGAAAAGGTCCGTGAGCTTACCAGAGGCAGCTCCCTATTAGATTCTACCAATAGGATTCAGGATGCATATTCACTGCGCTGTAGCCCCCAGGTTCACGGTCCTGCGCAGGAAACGCTGGTCTTTGCCACCGGAGTTATCACCCGTGAAATCAACGCTGCGACTGATAACCCCCTCTTGTTTGGCGAAGGTGAAGCGATATCAGGAGGAAATTTCCATGGTGAACCTGTCGGGCTTGTGATGGATTATTTGGGAATAGCCATGACAGAAATAGCAGGCATTGCCGAACGGCGTGTTTTCCGCCTGACTGATGGCAGATTAAATGAAAACCTCCCCTCAATGTTGGTTGATCAGCATCAGGATGCCGGTTTGAACTCGGGCATGATGATGCCTCAATACACAGCCGCTTCGCTGGTCCTGGAAAGTCGGTCCCTGGCAACACCAGATTCAACTTATTCTCTCCCTACATCAGCTGCCCAGGAAGATCATAATGCAAATTCTATGACCGCTGCCAGACACACGCGCCAGATAATAAACAATACAGCCCATGTGTTGGCAATTGAGCTCTATACAGCTGCCCGGGCTCTTGATATCCGGATCCGCGAGATGCCTCATACTAAACTAGGAATTGGAACCAGTGCAGCTTTCCGCTGTGTCAGAGATGCCGTTCCCTATCAGGCTGGAGATGCCTTATGGGGTCCAGAGATTGATACGGTACGAGAGCTAATTATTACGAGAAAAATATCATCCTCGGTAGAAAAAGCTGATTAATAACTGCAAATCAACCCTCTGAATTTTAATCTAGTTTTGTAAATGTCTGGACCAGCTCAGATGGAATGAGCAAAGGAAAGAAAGGAGACCGTGGTGGATAATTGCCCTTTTTGCAATATATTGACTGGTGAGCTGCCGGGTACAGTGGTATATAAGGATGAGATCTGCACAGGAATAATGAATCTCCAACCCTTTAACCCAGGGCATATGCTGGTTATCCCAAATGAGCACTATCATGAATTCAACGATCTGCCGATCGAAACAGGAAAACATATCTTTTGCATATCTCAAAAATTAGCCCAGGCAGTTCGGAATAGCGGAATCCGTTGTGAAGGAATCAACTTGTTTTTGGCAGATGGTACAGTGGCAAAGCAGGAAGTCCCTCATTTTCATTTGCATATTATTCCCCGTTATGAAGGAGATGGATTTGAGCTGGAATTCAGCCTCCGACATGCAGAGCTTCCAACCCGGGATGAGCTTAACAAAAATGCTGCTCATATCCAGCAAGCATTAAACAATATCAAATCTTAATCTTGTTAAACCGAAAATAATACCCTAAACTGTTTATATCTAATGGTGAAAGAACAAAAACGTGATCTCTTGATAGCTGCAATTCTGGTATCCGTGCTGTATGTTGCCGCGCAAATGATGTCCGATATTGCCAGTTTGCGGATCGTGATGATTGCAGGTTATTCAATCGATGCCGGAACATTTATTTACCCGCTGACGTTTACGTTAAGGGACATGGTCCACAAAGTTGCTGGAATCAAAGCCGCTCGAATCCTAATTCTCACTGCAGCGGGGATCAATATCTTCATGGCCTTGTTCTTCAGGGTTGTATCACTGCTGCCTCCGGACTTAACTATTGGTCTCCAGGAAGAATTCGGACTGGTGCTTTCTCCGATCTGGCGTATCGTCGCGGCATCAATTATCGCTGAAGTGGTATCCGAGCTTATTGACACAGAAGGATATAAATTCTGGGTTGAAAAAGTAACTAAAAAATACCAATGGGCCCGGGTCTTATTCAGCAATTTATTCAGCATTCCCATAGACAGTTTCCTGTTTAGTTTTCTGGCATTTTGGAGATTATTCCCAACTTCCGTTGTGATCTCAATTTTTTTCAGCAATATGATTATCAAGGGAATTACAACGTTATTCAGTATACCTGGCATCTATCTTGTTCCTGACCGTAATTCCTGATAAATATTGGGAAATATAACACTTGCATCATGAGGAGTTTATTAACCTTAAAGTTTTTACCCGCGATTGTTAATTCTATGTCTCCGGATGAATTTTCCAGAAGATTAAAAATAACAATCTATTGCTAGGTCATCAAAAGCAGACTACAATAGAAAAAAAGCCCCTCCTCTTATTCTCAAGGGGCAGCATAATAAAATGGTTCATTCATCCCCTGAGGGAGGTGCTATTTTGCGAATTAATAACAAAATCATCTTGGTTTTTCTACTCCTGCTTTCCTTGATCATAAGTTCCTGTAATATGCCGCAGGGCAATTTATCTCCTGCAGAAAAAACTGCGCTCATCAACACATCGGTAGCTAAAACAATTGCTGCCGGATTTGAAGGATCACCTCAACCCAGCGACACCTATTCTGTTGGTCCCACCGCCACCCCTGATCCCAATTCAGAGGTGACTAATACTCCAGAACCTTCGAATACGCCTGAACCGGATACCCCAACCCCTTCGGAGACACCGATTCCCTGCAATTTAGCGAGATTTCTTTCGGATGTAACTGTCCCAGATGGCACAATATTCGAGCCCGGGGAAACATTTACAAAAACTTGGCGGCTAAAAAATGTTGGATCATGTGCCTGGACTTCCGGGTACGATATTGTGTTTTTTGGTGGCGACGCGATGGACGCTCCTGCTTCAGTTCAACTTACCGCAGGAACGGTCAATCCAGGGCAAAACGTAGATGTTTCAGTTGACATGACTGCTCCTGCTTCTGAAGGAACTTATCAAGGGAACTGGAAATTACGAGAGCCGGGTGATGAGCTTTTTGGCATTGATAACAGCAGCAGTGGTTTGTTCTGGGTAGAGATCGAGGTTAAGGAGCCTGCACCTACTGAAAATACAGTAGCAATTCTCCTTGCCAGTCGAGGACAGGTTGAAGATGGACTTGATGTCCGCACCAATGCAAACAATGCCGGAGATACTTCTAATAGTGTTGGGCTGCAAGGTTTTGTAACTTTTAATGTTAGCGTCATCCCCAATGGTTCGACTATTATTTCCGCAAAACTTGCTCCAGTAAGTTTCGATACCTTGGGAGATCCTTTTGGCAGCCTGGGGTGTCTGCGGGCGTATGTTCATAACTACGATACCGTAGGTTTCGAAGACTTTAAACCTGCCGGCGCTACCGGTGCGATTGTTAAATTTTGCAGTGAAGCTGAATTGAACATCAGCAGCAAGCAAACTATGAACGCCGCTGGAATAAGCGGCATCCAGGATGCCCTGGCAAGTAATAAATTTCAAATACGGCTGCAGTATCCGGATATGCACAGTGACGGAAACATAGTAGCCGATGTACTTAGACCCACACTAAATATCATCGTTACCTACGAGGAACCTTAAGCTGATTTAGGTATTGAATATAGGATCAGTAAATTACCCAAGATGTACTAAGCCGTTGGATCAAGATATTACAAAAAACACCTCCAATTTTATGAGTAACGGAGGTGTTTTTATTTTTTTTAAGAGATATTGAGCTGCTTCTACCGGGAACCTGAGAAACCAATTAGGAGAACAGATCCCTTTTGACAGAAATTTGTTCAAGATCCGGATAAACTTGCATAAATTGATCTTCCGGTTTTGTCCTCATCAACCATAATAACCAGCGGATCGCACCTCTGGTTAAACCAGCACCACCTTGACTGGCATGACAGGCTGCTGCAGCATCTTTTTTATATTTGACAGTTTTATAATTTATCCGTGCATGAATTGGAAAATCTTGCCCTGCCATTTGAGTCAAGTCAATATCCTTGTTCTTCCCATATTTGCTGGGGTCTTTGCCCAACAAGCGCAGGAGACGCACGTTAAACCTAACAAAATGACGCGGGATGGTGTGGTAATACAATCTTCCAGGTTTATAAGGGGGGTTAGAACT
>Ga0255055_10001478_pt1 | contig 17091 bp, 16 predicted proteins | sample JV7_2_27_MG_FD_188633 | JGI IMG/M metagenome (GOLD analysis project Ga0255055, IMG submission 188633) | Seawater microbial communities from Jervis Inlet, British Columbia, Canada - JV7_2_27 | ecosystem: Environmental > Aquatic > Marine > Inlet | place: Canada: British Columbia | collected... | reverse complement strand
CGCGAAATTCAAGCCGGAGGAATACGTTGGTATTTCGAGGACTTGAAGTGAGCGCCCAACGCAGAGATGGGGACAAAAGACTTTTTTGAGATGACTTCTAGGCTTTGCGGGCAAACGGCAGCTCCTCATTCAACTCATCAATCTGTTCCTGTTCCAGACGGTTGATCTCTTCGATATGGGCATCCATGATATGCTCAAGGCGCTGATCAAAAAAACGGTGCAGGCTGAAATTGCCGACAGCTGTGAAGCCGCGCCGAACCTTATGATACCCGCCCATACCCGGATCAAACCGGTTGATACCGTTAGCAATCGCCCATTCTATGGGGCGGTAATAGCACGCATTAAAATGCAGGTAATTAATTTCTTTTGAGCAGCCCCAATACCTGCCGAACAGCCGGTCGCGCTTGCGGACTAAAAGTGAAAGACCCAGCGGCGAATCCGCATTTGCTTTTTCAAAAGCGGCCACAAACACTAATCGATGACGATAGCGGTCCGCCAATCCTTTAAAAAAACTCTTCTTAAGATATTTGCAACCCCAGGGGCCGAACTTATCGTTGGTGCGTTCGTAAAATGGATAAATCTCTGAAAAATAGGCCGGCGGAATTTGATCTCCTTCAAAGATTTTCAGGGTGATGCCATTTTTCGCAATGGACCGGCGCTCCCGTTTGATATTATGTCGCTGGTTGGAATTAAATACCGCCAGATAGTCATCAAAGGACTGGTAGGCTGCATTTTGCCACGTAAAACTTTGATGCAGCCAGCTGATGAACCCGCACTTAATCATCAGCCGGCGCCATTGCGGATCAACAAAAAGAAAGCTGCAGCCGGAAATTTGGTATTGGCGACAGAATTGCTCAATCTCATTTACCATGTAACGCGTCAATACCTCCTCATTCTCTCCGGTTGCCGTTAAAAACCGATATCCGGCCATCGGGGTGAACGGACTCATGCCGACAAGTTTGGGGTAGTAAGAAATATTTAGCCGATCGGCCACATCAGCCCAGACATGATCAAACACGAACTCCCCCGCACTATGTTGCTTGAGGTATAAAGGGGCTGCCGCAATCAATTGATCACGAGACCAAACCGTTAAATGCTGAGGGCGCCAGCCGGTTTCGGCGGTGGTGCTTTTGGAGATCTCCATTTGGTGAAGCCACTCCCATTCCAAAAAGGGCGTGTCCAAAGGTTCCGCGAGCACATCCCATTGCGCCTGATCGACTTCAGCGAGGCTTTTTAACCACACAACACGATATGATGAATTGCCTGATGGGTTCATGACGAAACTCGATTTATACCGCTTTCTATAATAATGTTCCGAAATACGGAAGTGCGGCATAAGTGGTTGTCAAAAAAACGTTTCAATACCGGAACGTTTTTTTGACAACCACTAAAAACTCTTCTCAATTTAAGATCAAACATCTTGCATGTCACCCTTTTTCTTAAAAGCGCCATTTTTTTTGAATATCGAATATCGAACAAGGAATTAAGAATTATGAATTTTTATGGGCTTCAATACTTCGACATTCATTATTCCTTGTTCGGTGTTCTGCGGTTCTATTTCGATTCGGTTGACCCCTGACTTCGAACCTATAAGTGCAGGCCACCGTCGCGCAACCTCCCTAAACTCAAACATAATATACCCCAGAGCGCCTTGACAATCTGAGTAAGATAAGCATATTATAACGTTACTGTTCTTTTGGGACGAGCCCTTATGCCTGTGTTTGCAAGGAAAACCCATGCCACTATATGAATTTAGATGCTTAAAATGTAATGACTGCTTTGAGATCTTGGTTATGAAACAAGAGGAAGAGGTGGAGCTCAAATGCCCTCACTGCAACTCAGACGAATTTGAACGGGTCTTAAGCGCTTCCTGTTACAACATGGGCAGCGGTTCAGGAAAAAGTGATGGCGCCAGTGCAAAAACTCGCAACTGCCCCAGCGGCAGTTGCACCACCTATGAAATCCCGGGACATGAAGGTTAATTTCAAAACCTTTCCTGACAGCCCAGCTTAACTGATTCCTGCCTAAATATGACCTAAATCGCTAAGACCTTCACGCCTGTCTCCAATTAGAATATTCATTGCCAGAACCCGTTGTCCGAATAGGGAATTCAGATGAAACAAATTCATGTTCAGGAAAAAAAACAGTTCAAAAAGCTTTTCAAGCAGGAACAAATCGATTGTTTCGAAGATCGATTCAAGGTTCTCGAAGTCTTTTTACAGACCGAAAAGCATGTGACCATCGACGAAATGGTAGGGCTTCTTGACCAAAACGGCTGGAGCCTTGATTCTGAATTTGTGCGTGAGACAATGAAGCTGCTGTGCCGTTTTGGCTTTGCCCAAAAAAGCCGATTTGACAATGGCGACCTTCGTTATGAACATCTCCATCTGGGCCAGCATCACGACCATATGATCTGCACGAAATGCAGAAAAATTATTGAGTTCAAAGAAGATCGTCTGGAAGAACTGCAAATCAGAATCGCAGCAGTGAAAGGATTCCACATGCTGCAGCATAAAATGGAAATTTACGGCATCTGCGAGGCATGCCTTAAAGATCGCATTCAACTGATGACCTTGATTATGGCCAAACCGGGAGAACGGCTTGTGCTCAGGGATTTTAGCGGGGGCCTAAGTGCCCGGATGCGATTATTGTCAATGGGATTGCGGCTCGGAGATGAAATTGAAGTCATATCAAACAACAGCCAGGGCCAGATGGCCATTGCAGCGGATTATAAGCGCTATGTCCTTGGACGGGGCTTTGCCCAGAAAATTCTGGTCGAACCGGTAAAACCTCAAAAAAATCCAAACCTGAGCGAGTCGGACCCAAACAGTAAAAAACCACAAAGTCACAAAGATCACAAAGAATGACGATTCAAAGACGACTTTAAAGACCCTTTGTGAACGTTGTGCCTTTGTGGTGAAAAATATTTTACCATATTTAGGGCTGCCTATTTATTTCGAAGGCACACCACTGTGCAAAATGAAACCTTTTGAACCCGCTTATATCAAAACCTTTGAAAAAGGGCTGTTGCAGGAAAAGATAAAAATCGCTCACAATCTTCTTCGGCCTTGTAACCTTTGCCCGCGTAAATGCCGGGTTGATCGGCTTTCCGGTGAAACCGGCGTATGTAAAACCGCCCAGCAGGCCTGGGTTTCCAGTTACAACCCCCATTTCGGTGAGGAAGCGCCGTTGGTGGGCAAACACGGCTCTGGCACCATATTTTTTACGCACTGCAATCTCATGTGTTTGTTTTGCCAAAACTTCGATATCAGCCATGAAGGCTGCGGCCAAAAAGTTTCGAACGAGGAGCTGGCTGCAATTATGCTCGCTCTGCAGCAGCAGAAATGTCATAATATCAACTTTGTGACACCGTCACATGTGGTTCCTCAAATTCTGGCTGCCCTTGAAATTGCCGTTCAACAGGGGCTTTGCGTGCCCCTGGTTTACAATTCCGGCGGTTACGATTTGCCCTCCACACTCCGGTTACTGGAGGGTGTATTTGATATTTACATGCCGGACTTCAAATTCTGGGACCCGCAAGTTGCCGAAAACGCCTGTCAGGCAGCGGATTATGCGAAAGTTGCCTGCATGGCCCTGAAAGAGATGCACCGCCAGGTGGGCGACCTGATCACCGATGATGCCGGTGTTGCCCGGCAAGGCCTGTTAATTCGCCACCTCGTCTTGCCCGGCGGAATGGCGGGCACCCGCAAAATTATGCGGTTTATTGCCAGGGAGATTTCAACCCGCAGTTATGTGAACATTATGTCCCAGTACCGCCCATGTGGACGCGCCGCTGAAATAAGCGGTTTAAATGCGTTTCTTTCGCCGGCTGATTATCGGACCGCCTTGCAGGAGGCAAAAGAAGAAGGCATCACCCGTCTCGATCAACCCCGGCGTACCTTTGTGCTAAGGTAATTTGGCGTTTTAAAATTTCCAAAACGAGTATCTCATGCAAAAAATTTTTGTGATTGGTGACATTCATGGGTGTTTTGACAAACTTTGTGCACTGATGGACAAAATCCCGATAAATTTCAGCCGGGACCAATTAATTTTCATCGGGGATTATATTGACCGCGGATCGGGCTCCATTGAGGTGGTGGATTACCTGATTGATTTGCAGAAACAATTGCCGGGCACCCTATTTTTAAAGGGCAATCACGAAGATATGCTGATCAATTATCTGGATGGCAGCGATCGGTATACCTACCTGCTAAATGGCGGCCAGCGGACCCTGGATGCGTATCTGAACCACCCGAACAATCCAGGAGAGTATCCCGTGCCGTCCGCGCATCTCGAATTTTTTAATTCTTTGCACTTTTATTATCAGACCGATGATTATATCTTTGTGCATGCCGGTCTTCGTAAAAAAGTGCCCCTTGAATCACAGAAAAAGATGGATCTGCTTTGGATCCGTGATGAATTCATATACTCTGATTTTGATTTCGGCAAACGCGTCATATTCGGACATACGCCATTTAAGGAACCGCTGGTGCAGACAAATAAAATCGGGATCGACACCGGAGCCGTTTACGGTAACCGGCTGACCTGCGTCCAGTTACCTGAAATAGATTTTTTTTCCGAATCTTAACCGTATCGATGAGGAGGGAATCAGATGGTAATGAAGGTTCAATCGGTCATCATTTTTCTGCTAATCATGTTGTTGGCCGGAGCCGCAAGCGCCGAGCGCTTGGCAGTATCGGCTCCGGTAGCCAATATTCGATCCGGCCCGGGGACCAACCACAATGTTTTATGGAAAGTGGAAAAATATTTTCCACTCCAGGTGATTGAAAAATCCGGACAATGGTACCATTTTGAGGATTTTGAAGGCGACAAGGGATGGGTGCACCAGTCGCTTGTGAGCAAAATTTCGGCGGTGATTACCAAAAATGACACGTGCAATATCCGCTCCGGACCCGCTACGAGCAATAAAATTATTTTCACCGTCGAAAAAGGAATCCCCTTCAGAGTCCTTAAGCGCGAAGGCAGCTGGATATACATTGAACATGCTGACGGTGATAAAGGCTGGATCCATAAGTCACTGGTCTGGTAGCCGGTGGGGCTTGGGTCGTCAAACAGAGCGCGTTAAACCTGTCGCTGTCATCGCCGCAAAGCAACAGATGGATTGGAAGGCAAGTTAACGAACAGTGCACACCTTTCGCAACCGATATAAAGATAAAAAATTAATTGTCGGTGTGGGTTCAGCCTTGATTGATATCCTGGCTCATGCAGACGAGGGTTTTTTAAGTAAAACCGGCGCCGTAAAAGGCGGAATGACTTACGTAAACAAAGAATTTATTGACGAAACCCTTTTGCTTTCATCACAGCCAGCCACCCTCGTTCCCGGAGGATCAGCCTGCAATACGGTTATCGGGGTCGGCAAACTCGGCGGGACGGCCCGTTTTGTCGGTAAATGCGGAAGCGGGGCGATGGCTGAATTTTTTGAGAATGATTTAAAACGCCAAAATGTCGAACCGGCGCTTTTGCGTTCAGACTCGCCCACGGGCCGGGTTCTTTCAATCATTACACCCGATGCCCAACGCTCCATGTTTACCTTCCTGGGCGCATCGGCGGAAACAAGACCGCAAGATATAACGAAAGCTTGTTTTTCAAATGCAGCCATTGTTCATATCGAGGGCTACCTGTTGTTCAATCCAGAATTAATTTTAAAGGTTCTTCAAACAGCTAAAAGCGCCGGCGCAAGGGTTTCTCTGGATCTCGCCAGTTTTAATGTGGTTAAAGAATCCCACGAGCTGTTGCAGCACATCGTTGATTCTTTTGTCGACATCCTTATCGCTAATGAGGACGAAGCCCTGGCCTATACCGGTCACAAAGATGAGACCCGTGCCATCCGGGCCCTGGCAGCAGATGTAGAAATTGCGGTTCTTAAAGTTGGGAAACGAGGGAGTTTCATCGCCTGCAGTGATCAGATTGTACCGATCCAACCGAAAACCGGAGCGCCGGTCATCGATACCACCGGAGCCGGCGATTTATGGGCTGCGGGCTTTCTTTACGGGCTTGTCAATGGATATGCGCTGGAACTATGCGGCGAATTGGGCTCGGCCTGCGGTTATGAAGTGTGTCAGGTGGTGGGTGCCAATATCTCTGATGAAGGCTGGGAAAGGATTCGGAAGTTAGTTAAATAATTCATTTGATAATTTGCAAAGGGATGCTATAAACCAGTTTTTTGTAAATCGAATAAATGCCTAAAATGCACTAAAGTTGGAAGTGCCTAAAATTAAGGTATCGCTTCGCTCCTTCTTTTTTATATTTAGATGACAGAATTCCTTAACTTTAGGCAATTTAGCTCACTTTAGGCAATTTAGGCACTTTGGGTATTTTAGTCACTTTAGCTCACTTAAAATGAGCAGGGAGGTTAAATGGCAACCAAGAAAAAACCCCGGACTCGGAAGCAACTATTAAAAGAACCGGATGAATTCATGACATTTGCCGGTAAGGCAATTTCCTTTGTCACAGGGCATCAGAAACAGATTTCCTATACGCTATGCGCGATTGTGGCGATTGTTTTAATCTTCTTTGGATACCGGTTCTTCGCACAACGCGCAGAAACAAAAGCGTTTTCAATTCTGGCACAAACCCAATCTAAATACGAAACGCTGAAAAAGGCATCGGCGGCGGCTGAGGCTTACAGCCAGGTATCGGAAGCGTTTCAAAGCATCATAAAAAAATATGGCGGCAACGCCGGTGGCAAACTTGCCCGGGTTATTTATGCGAATATCAGCTATGATGCCCGACAGTATGAGAAAGCCATCGCGCTTTATAAACAGTCGCTCAACGACTTTAAAGATGATAAATTGGTCTATAATTTGATTTTAAGCAGTCTGGGATATGCCTATCAGCATGTTGAAGATGAGCAAAATGCTGCCGCTTATTTTGAAAAAGCCGCATCAGCAACGGATTCGCCTATCCGCGAGGAAGCCCTTTTTAACCTGGGATTGCTGTATGAAAAATTGGGAGAGGCCGCAAAAAGTCAACAGACGCTTCAGAAGATTCTGAACAACCATCCGAACTCCATCTATTTTGACATGGTAGAAGAAGAATTAACCGCATTAAAAAAATGAACCGTATCTTAATGATACAAAGAAGGCGTTCACTTTTTTAGCCCACTTCCAGATTATATTTTTTTATTTTCTGATTAAGACCGCTTTTACCAATCCCCAGCAACGCCGCAGCATGGGATTGGACGTTGTCGGACATTTTCAAGGCACGCTCAATCATAGTCTTTTCGATCATGGCCAAGGTATCGTAAAGCTTTGCGTCCGCCGGTATGCCCTCAAGGTGTAAGGCGTTGTAAACATTATCCTTAAACCCTTTGGGAAGATCCGACACCCGGATGATCTCGTCCGGGCACAGGATCATGGCCCGCTCGATCACATTTTCCAGTTCACGAATATTCCCGGGCCAATTGTAGTCATAAAACAACCGATCCACTTCCTGGTCGACTCCGGTAACCGGGGCAGCGGATTCGCGCTCGGACGCATATTTTTTAATAAAATGATTCACCAGAAGACGAATATCTTCCTGACGCGTCTTCAGGGGCGGCAAAACAAAATGAATGACATTTAGCCGGTAATAAAGGTCCTCACGGAATCGACTATCCTGCATTTCTTGGTGCAAATCTTTGTTGGTTGCAGCAAGAATGCGAATATCCACCGATATGGTTCTGACACCCCCCACCCGTTCAAAAACTTTTTCTTGAAGTACCCGCAGCAGCTTAACCTGCAGGTTCGGTGACAATTCGGCGATTTCATCTAAAAAAAGCGTTCCGCCGTCAGCCAGTTCAAAACGGCCCTTCTTTGTCGCCACAGCGCCGGTAAAGGCACCTTTCTCATGGCCGAAAAGTTCGCTTTCCAGTAAGCTTTCAGCAAGGGCCGAACAATTCACGGCCACAAAAGGCTTTTCGCGTCTGGGCCCGTTGAAATGAATCGACCGGGCGACCAGTTCTTTGCCGGTGCCGCTTTCGCCTTCAATTAAAACCGTCGCACCGGAGGGGGCGACTTTCTGAATGGTATCAAAAATATCCCGCATCTTTTTGCTTTTGCCGATAATGTTGCCGAAACGATACTGAGATTCCACCGCATCACGTAAGCGCCGGTTTTCTTTGACCACCTGATACATGGAGGTGGCTTTTTTTACATAAATAATCAATCGTTCGTTGTCGAAGGGCTTCAAGACATAAGTGTAAGCCCCTTTCTGCATTGCCTCGACGGCTTTATCCACCGTACCGTGCGCCGTCATCATGATAACCGGCAGATCCGGATCTCTTTCTTTTATATTCTCAAGCAATTCAATGCCGTCCATCTTTGGCATTTTCATATCAGTGAGAATGAGGTCCAGTTCAGATGATTTGTGAACTTCAAGCGCCTCGGATCCACCGGGGGCTGTCAACACTTCAAAACCCTCATCTTCCAGGAGTGCGCTTAAAATGGTCAGATAATTTTTTTCGTCATCCACAATTAGGATTGTTTCCATGGTGATCTAACTTTATGCGCTCATGTATTTAAAGGTTATCGTAATTTATCGATAATTTCCGGGCTCGGGGTCCATCTGAAATTCACTGACCCGCCACGGTCTCGGCACTATCCTCGTCTTTAGCGGTCGTTTTAGGTAAAAGCGGCAATTCGACGGTCACCCGTGCCCCGCGGACGGGTCGATTGACAATTTGGATACTGCCGCCGTGGGATTCGACAATGTTTTTTACAATTCCCAATCCGAGGCCGGTGCCTTGCGCCTTGGTTGTAAAAAATGGATCCCAGATTTTATCCAGATTTTCGGATGGAATCCCCTGGCCTTCATCATCAAAATGCACGGTTACCCCGTGATCGTTGGAACTGATCTCAACCAGGATTCTGCCGCCATCGGGCATCGACTGCATGGCGTTTATCAGAATATTTAGAAAAGACTGGTACAGCATTGCTGAATCGGCCATAATCTCCGGCAGATGATTTTGAAAATTTTTTTTAATCAGGTAGCCCTGCTCTTTGTTCTGGGCTTCAAGAAAGGTAATGTTCTTATCCACAACTTCTTCCACCCGGCAAAGGACAATATTGGGATTCCTGGGTTTCGCGTAATTGATAAAATCCGTAATGATTCTGTTTAAGCGGCTGGCTTCTTCGACAATAATATCGGGAAAGGTGTTTTGCGGATCGATTTTGGCAATTTTTTTCTTTAAAAGTTCAGCTGAACTTCGAATAATACCCAGAGGGTTACGAATCTCATGGGAAATGCCGGCAGCCATTTCGCCCAGCGATGACAGGCGCTCCGCATGAGCCAGACGCTCTTTGAGGCGCAGCCTCTCCATTGCGCGCTTTTGAATAATACCTTCGCCCCTTTTGACCACAAACACCAGCACCCCAAAAAGCGCCCCCATCAGCACGGTGCAGGTGATGATCACCAGGATTTGAATCTGAAAAATAGTTTTATAATCTGCGGATAGATCCTGCACAATTTCTACAACACCAAGGACCGGCCCCGTTATTTTCCCCAGCTGCGGTTCCCAGCGCAGGGGCGCAAAAGTGATCAGTCGAATTTCTTTGGGGAAACCCAGCAGGATCTGCAAGAAATTTCCTCTTTGAACCATTTTAGAATTCCAGTTGCCCGACTTGGCCTGCAAATATCCCGTACCGCCGTAATTTTTACGGCCGATCAAATATTGATCAAAACTATAGGAAACCTCATTGTCCATGCTGTAAATGTTGACCGTTGCAGCCTTAAAGCTATGCATGGTGCTGCGCACAACATTATCCATGCGTTCAAACTGCTCCCGATTGCTCAATTGTATTTTATTGAACATCAAACCCACCGGAATAATGAATTGTAAAAAAATCTGATGATTCAAATTTTCGATCATTACATGAGCGTAGTCCTCGCTTTTCTTACGCTGCATGGATTTGACCCAGTGCGTATTGAGTACCGAAAGAATGAGGGTCACCAGGAAAATAACGACCAGCCCGGTATACGCAAAATACTTGACGAGGCGAAACGGTTTGATTTTGTCTTCTGTCAGCTTGGCTTCCATTGTTTTAAATTTCAATAAATTCAATAGCTATTTTTTTATCGATATCAGAATACTAATTTTTAAAGTCAAGTTAAAGCTTTTTCCGCGCAAGTTAAAATTTTTTTTACCGATTTTTACAAAAAATTGACGCTGAATATGTAAAATTTTGCCCAACCAGGTCAAAGAGCCGCCTGTCATAGGCGCTTTTTATATGAAGTGCATGTTGCGAGTTTATATAAGCTGCTAGATTTATTATATTAATAAATATTTTTATTGCCGGCCTATTTATCTATATGTATTGGCGCAAAACTTGCAGTGACCTGATTGCAACATGGAACATGGGACCCACCCGATCACCCAAAAATTAAGATAAACGAACATGCAGACGGTTTTTTTACGCGACTTGGAATCCTGTCAGAAACATAAACAATAAGGAGGAATGCGGGTCAAAAAAAAGGTTTGAAGAAAGCAGGGTTTTTCTACCAGATATTGTAATTAATATAAATTATACCACAATATAGAGTAACTAATTGTAATTATATATAATTCACATATAATTACCTTGACTCTAATATAATTTTGTGTAAAAATTTATATAATTAATGTCAATTTATCATTGAATTCTATTTAGATGGTTTGCGCAGCAATTAAAATCTGCATTTCAACATAGGGAAACCCTGACCCATGGCCAGCAACAATCGTGTAAAAGAAACCAGAGAGTCTTTATTAATGAGCAAAGCCGAACTCGCCAGAGAAGCACGTGTTTCACCCATTACGGTTGCCCGCATCGAAAAGGGCATGCCGTGTCGGATGGAAACCAAGCGCAAGATTCTTTTGGCATTGGGCCTGAAATTAACCGAAAAAGATAAACTATTTAAGGACTAAGAGCATCTTATGGTATTTAGTAAAAAGGACACCCTGGTCGGACTGGACATTGGATCCCGGTCGCTGAAAGCAGCCGAAATCTCAGAGTCCAAACGTGGCCGAGAGCTAAAAAGATTCGGCATTACTGAAATTGCCCACGGTGCCATCGAAGATGGAACCATCAACGATCCGGAGTCGGTCGCCGAATCGATTCGTCAGCTTTTTAAAGCTTACAACATTAAAGAGCGCAATGTTGCCATATCCATTGGCGGCTACTCGGTAATTGTCAAAAAAATTGCCGTCCAAACCATGGACGAAGATCAGCTTCAAGAAACCATTCATTTCGAAGCGGAGCAATATATCCCGTTTGATATCAGTGATGTCAATCTTGATTTTCAAATTCTGGGAGATAATGAAACCAACCCGAATCAGATGAATGTGTTTCTGGTGGCCGCAAAAAAAGAAATGGTCAATGATTATGTCAATCTGGCGAATCTGGCCGGTCTTAATCCCTGCATCGTTGATGTCGAGGCATTTGCCCTGCAAAATACGTTTGAGGCCAATTACGACACCGCCGGTGATAATGTCGCCTTGATCGATATCGGTGCCAGTAAAACATCGTTAAATATTCTCAAAGGCAACAACTCCGTATTTATGCGTGATGTTTCTCTGGGCTGCATGCAGATCAACCAAAAAATCATTTCATTGATTGACTGCTCCTATGACGACGCCGAACAGCTTAAATACGGTAGCGGTTCCGACCGTCTGTCGGACGAAGATTTAAAAGGAATCGTTTCATCGATAGTTGCCGACTGGTGCACCGAAATTCGGCGGGCCCTGGATTTCTTTTATTCCACTTATCCGGATGATCAGATAAAACGCATCATTTTGAGCGGTGGCGGCGCCAATATTGCCGAATTTCGTGAATTACTGGCAGTGGAAGCATCTGCTGAAGTTGAAACCATTAATCCGTTTAGAAACATCTACGTGGATGATAATCACTTTGATCCGGATTTCATCAAACAAGTCGGCCCCCAGGCAGCAATCACCGCGGGGCTGGCCATAAGAAAAGTGAATGACAAATGATACGAATCAACCTGCTTCCTTTTCGGACAGATCGCAAAAAAGAAAACGTACGCCGCCAGGTGTCGCTGTTCTTGCTTTCATTGGTTTTGGTGTTGCTGGTCTTGTTTTACTATAATTTCAGTCTGAATTCTAAAATCGGAAAATTAAACAAAAAGATTGAAACGACCAACGTCGAATTAAAAGAATACAACGAAATAAATAAAGAAATCGCCCGCATCAAAAAAAATCTTGAAATTCTCCGGAAAAAAATGGCGGTCATCGCGCAGTTGGAATCAGACCGTCATGCGCCGGTGATTTTGATGGATACCATGACCCAGGTGCTGGTGTCCAAGCGCATGTGGTTTACCGATTTGTCGGTGCAGGAAAAAACGGTAAAAATTAGCGGCATTGCGCTAGACGAAAAAACCGTGGCGGATTTTATGGTTCGCCTTCAAAATTGCGGCCTGTTTAGCAGGGTAGAGCTTAAATCCGTCAAACGCAAAAAGGTTGAGAAATCCAATCTGAAAAGCTTTCAGATCGTTTGCACCAAAGTACCACCGCAGCAGCCGAAACAACCCAAAAAGAAAATTAAGTTTAAGAAGGTCAAAGCATAATGAATTCCAAAACAGGTACTGCTAAAGGCGTTGACGCCTTTTTCGCCAAGGTTGAAAAATTGTCCAAGGTCCAAAGGATCCTGATTTTTTCAAGTGTCTTTGTAGCGGTTGTCGCCATTTTTGTTTTTCTTTTATATAAGCCGAAATTAGAACAAATCAGCAACCTGAAAAAACAGCTGAAAACACTTGAAAATAAATTAGTAGTGGCCAAGAAAAATGCGGCGGATTTGGAAAAATTTCAAAAAAAGATGCAGGAAGCCGAAGTGCAGTTTAAAACCGCGATGAAAGCGTTGCCCGAAAAAGAGGAGATTCCCTCCCTTTTAACCAGTATTTCAAGATCCGGCCAGGATGTCGGACTGGATTTTTTACTGTTTGAACCCAAGTCTGAGATCAGAAAGGAATTTTATGCTGAAATCCCTGTGGCCATGCTGGTCAAAGGGGGCTATCACGATCTGGCCATTTTCTTTGACAAGGTCGCACGCCTATCCCGGATCGTCAACATCAAAAATATTAAGATGGGGCGGGCAAAAGATAGTATGGATCTCAATACGTCATGCACGGCGGTAACCTACAAATTTGTGGAACCCGCTCCCAAAAAAAAGTCAAAGAAGAAGTGATGAAAAAAAGCCGATAGGCATTTTGACACCCTTTTAAAAAATTAGCTGAAACCTCATGAAAAAAAACCTTTTTATCATCTGTAACTTGACCTGTTTGATTTGTTTTTTTATTGTCCTGCTGGGCTGTGACCAGCCGGCGGACAAGCCGGCCACCCCGAAAATCGTTCGCAAAAAGATCCGAGCCAAAACGACTAAAAAGACCACTCTGCCGAAGACGCAGACCGTCAAAAAGTCCCAACCCCCATCGGAATCCAAACCGGCAGCCGAGCCGTCTGGACTGGCTAAAAAATCGGAAGCGCCTGCGGTGAAGACCGCAAAAACTGCCAAACCCAAACCGCCGCTAAAGCCCAAATCCGATATTTCAATGAGCCAGGCACCGACTCCCGCTAAGCCGGGTAGCAAAACCGCGGCCGGCCGGCCGCCAACGCCATCCACTTCGCAAACGGCGATAGCCAAATTGTCATCACGGGGGCGGCCGATCTATAACCCCAAAGGCAAAATCGACCCCTTTGAACCCCTGTTCCGGGACAAGCCGCAAGTGGCAATGGTGAAGAAAAAGCGCAAAAAGCGAACTCCCCGGACGCCGCTGGAAAAAATTGATCTCAGCCAGCTTAGGCTGGTGGGCATTATTCTGGCTTCAAAAGGCAACAAGGCCCTAGTCGAGGAATCCAATGGCAAGGGCTATGTCATCAAAAAAGGCACTTTTATGGGGACCAACGCCGGAAAAGTCGTCAAAATCGAAAAAGATAAAGTCGTTGTCGCAGAAGAATATGAGGATGTTCTCGGCAATGTTACCCTCAGAAATAAAGAACTAAAACTTCCGAAGCCGCCTGGAGAATTATAAGGTGATTAACCAATTTGCAAACCAACGAAAACTTTTCCTACTGATCATCGCGCTGGTTGTTCTGATGGCATGGTTTGCCGGATGCGCATCCAACAAAGCTGCCGATGTAAAAGCCAAGGGCGCCAAGCGCATTACCGGCATTACAACCACCGTGACCGCTGATTCTGTAATGGTTACCATCAACGGAAACCAGCCGCTGACCTATACGGCAATCAAACAGATCTTTCCGATGGGGGTGCTGTTTCATTTCCCGGAAACCGCCCTGGCCACCGATAAAACCGTGACGACACCGCCGGAAAATGAAATCATCGGTTCGGTAAAAGCCAGCGAACTGGTTGAAAACAAATCGACCACCTCGCGTATTTTCATTGCGCTGAAGGCCGATGCGCCCTATGACCTCAATCCCCAGGATTCAGGGCTGCAGGTGTCGTTTCCAAAAGCCGCTGCCGGCGCAGCCGCCACCCCGACCCCGGTGGCAAAAAAGTCAGCTGCAGCGCCGCCGCCTAAAAAGGATCTTCCGGCTGCCAGCCGTTTAAAAACGGTTACGGCCACACCTTTAAAAAGCAATGTGGTCGTCAATGTCAAAGCCGATGGGGCCATCAAAGATTATAAATCCTTTACCATAGACGGCAAACAGCCCCGCATCGTAATTGACATGTTCAAGATCAAAAGCCCATTTAAAAAGGAGCAGCGCCTGGCGGTTAAATCCCCGTGGGTTAAACAGGTCCGCCATTTCGCTTATGCGGACAAAGTTCGGTTGGTGCTGGACACCCCCAAATCGTCTCTGGCCAAATATTCGGCTGCTCCCACCGCCAACGGGCTGATGATTCATGTCGGCAAGGTGCCGGCCACAGCAACGAAGGAAAGTTCGCAGGCCGTCGGCACCCAAAAAGAAAAAGTGCTGGTGGCGCAAAAGGCAAAACCTTCAAAACCCGCGGCAAGCGCAAAAGAAGCACCCAAAACAAAACCTGCTAAAACGGCTGCAGTTGCGTCCGCAAATCCGGCCTGGGTCAATCGCATCGATTTTTCAAGTGAGGAAGCCGGAAAATCCTCACTGATCATCGGCACCACAGCTCCGATCAAATATGATCTCAAAAAAGTGGGCGCCACGCGGTTGCACCTGAAACTGTTTAAGACCCGTCTGCCCGATTATCGCAAGCGGGCACTGATCACCACCCGCTTTGAGAGCGCAGTGGATCGGATAACACCCATTCAGACTCCCGAAATGAAGGACGATTCGCTGATCACCATCGAACTGCGTGAAGCCGTTCCCTATAACATCAAGCAAGACGACAACACGCTGCGGATCAACTTTGCGGCTTCTGCCATACCACCGAAACCATATGAAGATGCCGCTCTGCCGGAATGGAAGAAAGTCCTGGCCGAAGCGCCTGTCGCGCCCGCAAAGAAAGTAGAAAAAGACAAAATCGCCAGGGCCCAAGCGTCTGCGAAAAAGGCCGCTAAAAAGATCCCGCTTGAAAAAGCAGCCGCCGAGGCCCAAACCGCTGAGGAACGTTTGGCTGCAATTTCACCGCAAAAAAAATATACCGGTGAAAAGATTTCTTTTGATTTTTACGATATGGATATCAAAAATGTGTTTCGAATTTTAAGAGAAATCAGCGGTAAGAGTTTTGCGATCGACAAAAATGTCACCGGCAAGGTCACCCTTACCTTCGAAAAACCGGTGCCCTGGGACCAGGTACTGGAACTGCTATTGAAAATGAACCGGCTGGGCATGACCATGGAAGGCGATATCATCCGGATTGCCACCCTCAGCACCCTGGCCCAGGAAGAAAAACTCAAACAGGCCCAGTTAAAGGCGACCCAGCAGGCCCAAAAACAGGCCGAAGCGCTCGAACCGCTGTTTACCGAGTACATCCCGATCAGCTATTCCAATGCCCAAGCCGAGGTGTTGCCCCATGTACTGGCCATTTTGAGCGAAGGCCGCGGCAAAGCCAATGTGGATGCGCGCAACAATCAAATCATAATCACGGATACGGCCATAACAATTCAACGGGCCAAACAAATTGTCGATAAAATAGATACGGTTACCCCCCAGGTCATTATCGAAGCCCGGGTTGTGGAGGTCGACACCAATTTTACAAGAGAAGTCGGCTTTGATTGGGGTCAGGTGACACTCGGGACATTTGATATTCCGTACACGAGCAGCTGGCAAGCGGGTCCCACCACTTTTATAACCGACAATATTCCCGCCGGTGCGGACCCAACCGGAGCACTCTTTTTTAACCTCATGAAAACCAGTGGTACGGCGTTTTCGATCGTGGATGCCGTGCTGGTCGCCGCCGATGTCGAAGGCAAAATCAACATCATTTCCTCACCCAAAGTTGTCACCCTGGACAACAAAAAGGCCAAGATAAAGCAGGGCTTTGAAATACCCTATCTGGAGCGCGATTCCTCCGGTAACGCCACGATAAAATTTAAAGATGTCGATTTGCTGCTCGAGGTCACCCCGTCGGTAACGCCGGACAGCCGTATTACGATGACGATTTTTATCACCAAAAATGATCTGGTGGATCCGGCCGCCCCTGAGCCGGCCCTGTCTACCAACGAGGCCGAAACCGAGATTTTAGTTGATGACGGCGACACGATCGTCATCGGCGGCATCTTGAAATCCACCCTTAATTGGTCTGAAAGAGGCATTCCGGGATTACGCAAAATGGGCGTCCTGGGCTGGCTGTTTAAATATCAGAAGGAAATCGATAACAAAAAAGAATTGCTGATCTTTATGACCCCGCGTATCGTTCAGCTGGAACAAAAACGCCTGTCACAAAAATAAGCATCTGAAGCCGGCAGCGCCGGGTCTGGCGTCACCGAAGCCTCCTGGAGAATTATAAAGATGATTAACCAATTCACCATTCGACGAAAAATTTTTTTATGGATCATCCCGTTGGTTGTTCTGATGGCATGGTTTGCCGGATGCGCATCCAACAAGGCTGCCGATGTAAAAGCCAAGGGCGCCAAGCGCATTACCGGCATTACAACCACCGTGACCGCTGATTCTGTAATGGTTACCATCAACGGAAACCAGCCGCTGACCTATACGGCAATCAA
>Ga0255055_10001477_pt1 | contig 17101 bp, 20 predicted proteins | sample JV7_2_27_MG_FD_188633 | JGI IMG/M metagenome (GOLD analysis project Ga0255055, IMG submission 188633) | Seawater microbial communities from Jervis Inlet, British Columbia, Canada - JV7_2_27 | ecosystem: Environmental > Aquatic > Marine > Inlet | place: Canada: British Columbia | collected... | reverse complement strand
GAAACCGTACGAATCCTCTTCGCGAGAGGTCTGTGATGTCTGTACCGCGAGGGGTACTCCGGTATTCAGCAACTCCGGCGACCGGTTGTCCGTATCACCTTTGAGGTAGAGCAAAGCTCCTTCGAATAATGTGTACAATCCGTGTCCGCCGGCATCCACCACTCCGGCATCCCTCAGTACCTGGAGGAGGTTGGGGGTATTCTTTACCGAAGCCCTGGCGGCATCGACGGCTGCCTCGATGGCCGATATCAGGCTGGCCCCATCGTCGCTTGCCTCTTCTATGGCGGCGTCGGCCGCGTCTCTTATCACCGTTAGGATTGTGCCTTCGACCGGACTGCTCAAGGCCTGGTAGGCTACCTCCGAAGCTTCCTTCAGGGCTTGCGCCAGGTCCTGGGCGTCGACCGTCATTTTTCTTTTCATCCCTTCGAAAAGTCCGCGCCATACCTGAGAAAGGATAACCCCGCTGTTACCACGGGCACCCATTAAGGCCCCCTTGGCTATGGCTTCGGCCATAAAGGATACACCGGGACTGTCGGCAAGCTTGTTTGCTTCGGTGAGACTGGCACGCATAGTCAGCAGCATGTTGGTCCCGCAGTCACCGTCGGGTACAGGGTAGACGTTCAGGGCGTTGATGTCGGGAACGATTTTCTCCAGCCAGTTTGTGCCGGCGGTAAACATTGCCCTCAGGTCGTTCCCGCTGAGAGTTCTACTTTGTTTCATTATTGCCTCCGGTCGATGTATCGCCGGGCTGCTGCCCGCTTCTATCTCAAGAATAGAATGAAACTGCAACTACCGGGCCCGTATGGCCGGTCATTACCGGCGTATATGGGGTGAAATACGTCTCGGCGCAGTTGAACCTGGCCGTGACCATTTGTTTCAATTGTTCTCCGTCTTCGATTGAGTTCGTATAATGAACATTAACCCTTAACGGTTGGCCGGCGTTAATGTGTTCTTCCATTATATCGAGCATCTTTGCCAGTGCTTTCTCCTTACCTCTGGCCCGTCCCAGGTTCTCGACCTGTCCCGTGTTGTTGAGCATTCCGATTATCGGCTTTACCTGGAATAATTCTCCCATATACGCTGTCTTGGGAGCCCTGCCGCTCTTGATGAGATACTTCAGGGTATCCATCGTCGTGACAAATTTCACTCTGGGAATTGTCTCATTAGCTACCTGAACAACCTCGCTCAGGCTCTTACCATCACCGGCCGCCCGGGCCATTTCCTCTACCAGGAAGCCCTCCGCTCCGGCGGCGGTGCGGCTGTCAATTACCTCTATATTAATCCCGGGATTGTCTTTTTTAAACAGGTCGACAGCCTGGATAGCCGTTTCATGAATGGCGCTAAGCGCTTTTGAAACAAAGACACAAACAATACTATCGGTAGTCTTGCTCAGGTCTGCCAGTATATCTATATACTCGCTTATAGCCGGAGCGCCCGTGGTGAATTCTTTCACCTCCGGGAACATTTTCCAGAAACCGTCCGGATTTATATCTACCCCGTCCCGGTATGGGTTGCCGTTAATATTGAGAGCGACGGGCAGGATCCTGATATCGTATTGGTTTATTGTTTCCGGGGGCAAACAACAAATAGAGTCGGTGATGATGCCTACTTTTGCCATTCTCGACCTCCTTTATATCACCCCACCGTCAACGCAAATGACCTGCGCCGTAATATAGCCGGCTTCCTCGCTGGCCAGAAAAGCTGCCAGTTCTGCCACGTCATCAGCCCGACCAAAGCGCCCCAGTGGAATGCGGGCCAGTATGGTATCCTTAACTTCCTTGGGTAATTTGTCTGTCATCTCGGTAACAATAAATCCGGGAGAAATGGCATTAACGGTGATATTTCGTGAGCCGACCTCCCTCGCTACGCTTTTAGTCAGTGCAATCAGGCCGCCTTTGGCCGCCGAATAATTCGCTTGTCCGGCATTACCCACCAGACCGGCCAGTGAAGCGATATTAATAATTCTGCCCCAGCCTTGGTCCATCATTGAACGCAGCGCATTTTTAGTGCATAAAAAGGCTCCCCGTAAATTGGTGTTCAACACCTCATCCCAGTCGGTATCCGGCATCCGGAGGATGAGCGTATCCCTGACGATACCGGCATTGTTAACCAGAATATCGATCTTGCCCCACTGTTTCGTAATCTCCCGGGTCATCTCGCGTACTTTGGTAGCATCTGATACGTCTGCTTGTAACAGCATCACCTCACCACCTATCACCTCGATTTCTCCGCCTGCCTTCTTCGCTTCCGTGTCGCTGGACAGGTAGTTGAGGGCCACCTTGGCACCGCAGCCGGCCAGTTTGACGGCGATTGCCCTCCCCAGGCCACGGGAGGCGCCGGTCACCAGGGCTATTCTATTTTCCAGACTTTTTGTGTTCATGTTTCCCTGTTCAGGTAACTCGTTTTATGACGGTACAGCAGTTTTGCCCGCCCATCCCGAAAGAGTTGGAAAGGCAGATATCCACCGTCTGCCGTCGCGCTTCATTCGGCACATAGTCGAGGTCGCACTCGGGATCAGGAGTTTCATAGTGGATTGTCGGCGGAATTATACCTTCTCTTACCGTCATTACGGCTGCCACAGCTTCCACCGCACCGGCGGCACAGGCCAGATGTCCTACCATCGACTTGTTCGAGCTGATCGGCACTTTATAGGCCTGCTCGCCCAGAAGCAGCTTTAGTGCCTTGGTCTCGGCGGCATCGTTAAATTTTGTGCTGGTTCCGTGAGCATTTACGTAGTCGACCTCTTCTGGAGAAACACCTGCATCACTAAGCGCCATTTTCATAGCGATAAATTCCTGTTCGGGATTGGGTGCCGTTTCATTATATGCATCGAAAGTCCAGCCGGCTCCGGCCAGTTCGGCAAGCACCTCCACTCCCCGCCGTTGAGCGTGGTCGAGGGTTTCCAGCACCAGTATGGCCGCTCCTTCGCCATAAACCATGCCATCTCGGTTTAAATCAAAAGGACGGCAGGCTTTCTCCGGGTCAGCCTCTCGACTAAGTGCCCCTACCCGTCCGGTGAGAGCGATAGCCAACGCGTTTACCTGGGTTTCGGTACCACCCGCTACCATGACATCGGCATGGCCCAGGCGCAGCAGGTTCATGGCGGTGCCTAGGGCATCATTCCCGCTGGCGCAGGCGCTGTTCAGACTGCTGTTTGGTCCCTTCAATCCGAATTCCAGTCCAATTATAGCCGACACCATACTCGGAGAGACCTTACTGATTAGCAGCGGGTCCACACGCATCGGTCCCCGTTTACTCAGAACTTCACCCTGGTTAATCAGCAGGTCCATGGCACCGCTGGTAGCGATAACAACACCCAGCCTTTCCGGTTTCTCTTTTTCCGTGTCCAATTGGGCTGCTGATAGAGCCATCCCGGTAGCCGCAATAGCATATTGAGTACAGAGAGCCGTCCGGTCAACACGCTTGATATCCATGTAGTCCGTCGGTTCAAATCCTTTAATTTCAGCCGCCATCTTGACCGGGTATCTGCTGGTATCGAACTTGGTTATCGGACCGATGGCCGACCGGCCACTGGTCAGCCCTTTCCAATACTCATCCACCGTTAAGCCCAGCGGGTTAATGGTACCCATTCCCGTAATGACTATCCTAGGTAGAGGCATCGTTTTCTCCTCTTTCCCCGGTCTGAGTAGGACTCATCGAAGTGAGGGATACCCCGCCGTCAACTACAATAACCTGTCCTCTTATCATAACGGCCTCCTCGCTGCATAGAAAAGCCACGGTATCGGCTATATCTTCGGGTTGTACCATCCGGCCTGCCGGGGTACTGGTCACCATTGGCTTAGGTATATTCGGGTCGGAGGTATACAATTTCATAGCTTCCGTCTCTACGGCCGCCGCCGAGACTGCGTTAACCCTTATCCCTTGGCCGGCCAGTTCGGCAGCCAGGTAACGATTTAGGGCTTCCAGGGCAGCTTTGGAAACACCCACCGCCGTATACATCGGTGAAACCATTCGCGAACCGAGACTGGATATATTTACGATGACGCCGCCTTGTTTCATTAGCGCCGCAGCCTGCTGGGCGCAGAGCAAGGCAGCCCGGGCGTTAATGTTCATTGTCCAGTCCCAGGCATCGGGTTTCAGATCCATGGCGGAACGGGCTACACCTGAAGCCGCATTATTAACCAGGATGTCCAGCCTTCCGAACGTATCTTTGATTTCGGTAAACATTCGCTCAATCTTCTCCGGTTCGGCCAGATTGGCTTTAATAATATGAGCGTCTACGCCCATCTCGCGGACTGCTTCGGCGGCGCTTTCAGCTGTGCTGCGCTTGCGGAAAAAATTGATAACCACATCAGCCCCCTCCGAAGCCAGCCTGAGCGTGATAGCCCTGCCGATACCTCTGGAACCACCGGTTACGAGGGCAATTTTACCTTTCAGTGACATCTCTTTCTCCATTTACTGGTACTACTTCTGCCCCTTCTCGGCTATCTTGCGCTCGATGTAGGCGAGAAATCCTGCCGTATCGGTAATGTTCTGAAGTTCATCGTCATCGAGTTCGATATCGTAGGTGTCTTCTACCGCCACTAGTATCTGCACTATATCGAGAGAGTCGGCGCCGAAGTCCTTAAAAGTGGTGTCGGGGGAAAAAACGATATCCGGCTTGCGTATTATCCTGGCTGCTATCTTTTTTACGGTTTCTTCAACTGATGCTTCAACGGTCATTTTATATCTCCTTTGCTTAAGCATTCGTAAAGGGTATATTTATCTTGCTTCTTACTTCGGCCAGCTCTGAAGTCAGCGTGCCGACCAGGTCGGTTTCTACCATATATTTAGCGGTGCCGATTGTCTTGGCAACCTCCGGCGCTTTGCTCCGGCCGTGAGCTTTACAGACAATGCCGTTTACGCCCCATAGCGGCCCGCCGCCTGACTCATCGGCGGGGATGGTCGACCGTCTCAAGGTCGCCGCCATCTCGGCAATTTCGCTCTCCGGCAGCTTGCCCTGTAGGGTTTCTTGCAGCCACTTGACCGTAACGCTGCCCAGTCCCTCGCAGAACTTAACGACTACATTACCGACAAATCCGTCGCATATGATGAGATTAGCATTTCCGCGGGCTATGTCGTTACCCTCCAGGCAGCCGATGAAATTCAAACCGGACTTTTCAAAGAGCTCGTACGATTCCTTGACCACCTCATTCCCTTTTCCTTCTTCGACACCATTACTGAGCAGTGCCACCGTCGGATTGGGGATACCCATGTATTTACGGGCGTAAACCGTGCCGATTATAGCGAAATCCAGGAGCTGGTCCGGACGCGAGTCAACATTCCCGCCCAGGTCAATCAGCATCGTATCCGGAGTAAAGCCCATAATCTGCCCCCCGATTACGGGACGGGACAATCCTTCCAGAAGACCCAGGACCTGCAGGGCCGAGGCAAATACTCCACCGGTAGGCCCGACGCCGACCGCCGCTGCTGCCCGGCCATCCCTGACTAGTTTGGTGGCTATCATAATCGATGCTTTTCTTTTTTTACGCATGGCGTAAGCGGCTGGTTCACCTTCCAGCAGGTATTCGTCGGTGTGCTCGATTTCGATATCCAGGCCGGACGTATCATGTTTTGCTAGTTCTTTACGGATAAGCTCCTCCGGCCCTGTGAGAATAATGCCCACGCCGTGCTCTCTGGCTCCCGAGACCGATCCCTTGATAATTTCTACCGGGGCATAATCGCCGCCCATGGCATCAACTGCTATCTTCATCGGTTTTCACCCTCACTTTCGTGCTGCAGATTATCACCGGCTCATTCTTCTGGTTCTGGCAAATAACCTCGCAGTTAATAATAGCATAATCACCTTGTGTTTCTATCGATGCTATCTTACCGCTAACCGTTACGGTATCTTCCGGATAAGCTGCCCCTTTGAATCTGGCACTGAGGTTGCCGCTGGTTAGCCAGTCCTGTCTGAAATTCTCCGTCATAAACTCTGAAATATAGGCGAGGATAAGCATCCCGTGAGCTACGGTACCGCCGAGCGGCGTGTTCTTGGCGAATTCCGGGTCGATATGAATGGGATTATGGTCCCCGCTGGCGTCGGCGTACAGATTTATATGCTCCTGGGTTACTCGTCGCTTTAACTCTGGTAGGCTCGTGCCGACATTGAGCTCTTTCAATTTCAGACTCACTTATTTTACTCCTCTACGAAAAGGGCAGAATAAAGCTGGTCTCTCCGGTTAATACGGTTGTCTGCTTTTTATTAACTACTCTGACACCGATGGTTAGCATGTTGAATTTGCCTCGCTCCATCTTCCTGTTAACTCTGGCGTGGCTGGTAAGTGTCTCATCGATACTGACCCGACTTAGAAACTGCAGGTCCTGTGATACGTGAATGGCGCCGGGTGGCATTGTTAGCCTGCCTGCTAATGCCGCCATGGCGAGGGCGCTGATCGCCATCGGCGGGATTACTTTGTCTTGCTCGTAGATGCTCTTGTCCCCCTCAACCGCATTGAGGTATGCCGTCACCGCTTCACTGTTCAGCCGGATTTCAGACGGCTCGAACTCGTAGCCGGTTGAGATTTCGCTAAAGTCTATTTTTTGTTGATTCATTTCTCTTATATACTATCTATAGCATTCACCAGCTCAGGCTTATGGCATCTTTAGAACAGGCGCTCCGGCAGTTGACCTTAAAGGAACTGCTGCACGAATCATATCCGGGACACAATATTGACAGCCGTTTGCGCGCCGACTCGGCCACAACTGCTTTGGGTCGGTGACCGTCCTCCGTAACTATTTCAAAAATAGCCTCCGGACAGGCGGAGACGCATTCCCCGCAACTGTCGCACCTCTCCGAATCGATAGTAATATAATAGTCACCGGTGGCATCGTTGTAACCGTACTGGACCTTTCCGGTATCTTCGCTTTCCTTACCCAGGTATCTTTCCCGGGCATAAATGGCGGCGCCCAATGCCCCTATTAACTGGGGGTCTTCGGCCAGCACCGGTTCCAGGCCGACTTTCTCACTGATTTTAGCAACCATACCCTTGTTTTTAGCGATACCGCCGGTAATGGTGAAGTCCTTTTCGATTGACACTTTCTTGAGGAGAGTAAGGCAACGAACGGCAATAGCATCATTCAGACCGGCCAGGATATCACTCCGGGCGATACCGTGCCGGAGATGTGCGAGTGCTTCGGATTTAGCAAAGACGGCGCAGATAGTATTGAAGGGAATCTCATTAGCCGTCTGAAGTGCCAGTTCTCCTATCTCACTAAGTGGCGTCTCCAGCACATCGGCTATCATTTCTAGGAAACGGCCTGTCCCGCCGGCGCACTTGTCATTCATCACGAAGTTGGTCACGTGGCCCTCGGCATCGCTGCGTATCGCTTTGCAGTCCTGTCCTCCCATGTCCAGGATGGTCCTCACTGACGGATAGTACCAGTTGATTCCCCGGGCATGGCAGCTTATCTCGGAAATATTTTCTCCGGCGAAAGGCACCAGGACCCGGCCGTAACCGGTAGCTACAATGTAACTAATATCATCAAGAGAAATACCGGGCCCCTTCATCGCCGCTTCAATCGTCATATGGGCAGTCTTAACACTCTCTGGCCCGGTATCGCCGATTGTGCTGCCGATAATGGCATCGTCATCGATAATGATGGCTTTTGCGGCCCGGGAGCCTATATCTATTCCGGTAAAAATCATGTCTTAATACCCTTCTCGGCATTCTCCCTGGCGATAATCGCTGCGCCCAGCGCCGCGATGGTCTGGGGTGCTTCCGGTTTCAACACTTCGCAACCCAGTTCCTGTTCCATGATATTTACCAGGCCCTCGTTTAAGGCCATGCCGCCGGTGATGACGATGTCTTTTTCAATACCCACCCGTTTGCATAAGGATATAATACGGCTTACCACGGAGTAATATATTCCGGCCGCGATATCTTCCATCGGAGTTGGCGGATCGCGGTGAACATGGGAAATCACTTCGGACTCGGCGAACACGGCGCAGGTGTTGCTGATGTCGGCCCGCCCCTTTGCCTGCAGCGAAAGCTTGGCCATCTGCTCCAGGGGCAGGTTCATCAACTTCGCCATCTGTTCCAGAAACAGGCCTGTGCCTGAGGCGCATTTATCATGGTTTGCCCAGTCGGCAAGTCGACCCCGCTCGTTTACCTTGATGACCGTGGTGCTTTCGGCACCCATATCAATTACCAGGCGCACTGTCGGGAACATATATCTGGCGCCGCGGGCCAGACAGGTTGTGATTGACTTCTGCTGCGGCGTGATCGAGACCAGCTTGGCGCCGACACCGGTCGCCACCGATGGCAGACTGTCGGAGTTCAGGCCGGCCTGCCGGGTAGCCAGTTCCAGTACGGAACGCGCCCCGGCTTCAATATCATCACCTGGAGGCCCGATGCCGGTACCGATGACTCCCTCATCCCCCAGGACGATGGCTTTAACATTCAAACTTCCAATATCGATACCCAGTGTTTTCATGGTTCTAACGGTCTTCCAGCATCTCAAAGAACTGTTCAAGTTTATCGCGGACCTCTTCCTCGGATGTAATTGTGGGATCGACGATATCACAATCAATAGTCAGCATCGGGATGTCAATTTCGTTCAGCAAATCCTTCATTACTTTAATGGTGGCGCAGGTATGCCGGCAGCCCATAAATGCCCAATATATTGCCCCGTCTATTTTATATTGCTCGGCGCTGTCGGTTATATCCTGTAGAGCCTGCTGACTTAGCGGCCCGTACATGCTCCTTCTTTCCGGGATAAGGAAAGACTTCTTGGCCACACTCTCCAGAGGTCTGTCCGGGTCCAGCTTGCCTTCAGACCAGCGGGTAAACATTGGCTCTACCACGCTGACCGCGCCTTTTTCCTCAAACAGGTTGCCAAGTGAGCTTATCATGTACATTGGCGGGACAAACAGCGTCATCAATCGGAAACGCTCTTGAGAGACTGCCCCCTTGCCCTCCTGAATCGTTTCTTTTAACTCATCCCGTAGCAGAGTCAGGTATTGAAGTGCTTCCGGCTGGCCGGGGAACATATAGTCCGCGGAAAGCAGCTCCAGGTAGCCTACGATTGACATTGGCGAAGGCACCGCCTTGCGCAGTTCGCTAATCTCTCGGTAGAGTTCAATTTCCCGGTCTGTATGCTCTATCATCTCGGAGAGCTTGTTCCAATCCATCTTTCTGCCGGACTTTTCCTCAAGAAAATGAACCATTTCTTCCAGTTCACCCACAAGATAGTCCATTTCCCCGGGAGAGTCCTGGAAAGGATTATCAAGAAAAAAGCCGGGACTGTTGCTCAGTTCCATCATCAGTTCCCCTGCCTTGGCCGTATTATCGCAGATCAGGTTGGACCAGAGGATAACATCCGGGTGGGGGATGGCGTCCATGGCAAAGATACCGGCGACGCCCCGGTGGGGCGAGCAAATTTCCGGAGCTAGCCCCAGTTCGGCACCCTTCGCCAGCAGTTCTGCCTGCTCCCGCAGGAACAGGGCGTGGAGCCAGGTGGTCATTTCGGTATGCATCGGAACGATATCCATCGCATAGAGAATTTCGGTGGGGAAGAAAACGGTATGTGCCGCCAGCAGTTTCCCGTCTCGGTGGGCATTACTAACCCTGGTGTAATATTCAGCTAGCAGATTAAAGTAAAGGGTCTGACTGCCGCGTGCCTCAGGCCGCGACCGGTTCATTCTTGCCAGCATGCGGTACATCCGGACCAGCGTATCTACGTCGCTTTTATGTTCGGCGGTTGTCATTTCTTCCTCGTCTCCAGCATTTCCAGGAATGCTTGCACCCTGGTGCTGATTTGCCCTGAGCCGGAGGTGCCGTATTCCACATCCAGTGCCAGGATCGGAATGCCGGCTTTTTCCAGCCTGTCGGTAAGCAGAGGTATATCATGCGCGTAAGGTACGCAGTAGCGGATAATCTGACTGATAACCCCATCAACTTTGTAATCGTGGGCCATCTGCAGGATACGGTCGAACCGTCTCTCCGAAGGTACCATCCGTGCGCAGGGAAAGTTATTGAGGTACCGCCGCGAGATAGCCTCCAGCGGAGAATGGTTGTCTACGTCAACAGGGTCTGACCAGTAACGGGTGCTGGTGCATAGTTCATCGGTCACCACCAGTCCGCCCAGTTCTTCGATTGACCGTATAAACTCCGGATTATTCATAACACTACCGGTGACCATTAACCGCGACCGGCCCCGGTATTCGTTTCCCGATACCGCCAGCTCATCCAGCAGTTCACGGAGATACTGGTTAAACTGTTCCTTCGGCATTCGTTGGCTGGCGTTGAGTACTTCCATTGTCTCGGCGCCGCTAATCGGTGGCTTATCGACCATTCGCAGCTGGTAAAGCTTTTTCAGAAGCTCCCGGGACTCATTGTAGACTGATATCGATTTCAACAGTGCTTCGTCGGTTATCTCGGTATCCAGGTGCTGCTCCAGGTGCTCTTTGAGCATTACTACCTGTTCGTAATAAAGTTTATGGGCGCGCTCGGTATATTTGCGTGGTACCGTAAGCATGTGATGGAAAGGCACCTCTAAGTAGTGTTGCCATAAATCGAACAGGCGGCGCGATCCATCGCAGGTTGACCCGGCTACAAGACCATCCAGATAGTCATACTCGCCCTTCAAACCCATCTGCAGGCAGCTTCGGGAGAAAGAGCAGTTATTGATATAAAGATAGGCGCTTCCATCATCTAGCTCTGTCTCCTGGGTGTAACCGGTGATGCGTACCGGGAGTATGCCGGCAGCGTGGATGATCTCTTCGGGAACATAGGTGCATAGCCAGCCGAAGACCTTTCTATCCTGCCTCTTCAGATCCAGAATTTCTTCGGTTTTGGGGAATGAACGATTGACTATACGGAACCGCTCGAGATTTATCAGTTTATCCGTGACATTAGAGTAAGTCATAATTGTAGCCTGATTCGATACATAGAAATTCTAGGTATCTATGAGAATATATATTATGAACGGATAGATGTCAAGTCGGGCCAAGGGGACTAGGGGGATGGAATAATCGCCCTCTATCTGGGGTGAGGTTAACAATCAGGGAAGCAAGTAACAACCGGTTCATACGTCGGCCGATAATATGGTATAATTCCTTTACCCGTAAGGAGGAAATCATGGCTCAGGCAAAACACGGCGACACCGTAAAAGTCCATTACACCGGGAAACTTGATGATGATACGGTATTCGATAGCTCGGCCGACCGCGAACCGCTGGAGTTTACCATCGGGGAAGGACAACTCATCGCCGACTTCGAACAGGCGGTAATAGATATGAATCCGGGTGAATCGAAGACGGTTAAGATACCTTTTGATAATGCCTATGGTCCGCACCGGGAAGAAATGCGGATAGTCGTAGACCGCAGTCAATTCCCCGAGGGTCTGGAACCAAAAATCGACCAGAAACTACAGGTACGTGATCCCAACGGTGGAGATTCTGTGGTCACGGTTGTTGATGTTACTGATTCAAATGTTACCCTGGACGCTAACCACCCGCTGGCCGGTAAAGACCTTACCTTCGAAATCCAGCTAACTGAAATAGCCTGAGCTCCTCGATGTCCTCCTTACCAAAACCGGCACTACTTGTACCTGTACTTATATCCTTTATAATTCTCTCTCTCATTTCGTGTCATTTCCACGCCTTTTTATTATTCCCGCGAAAGCGGGAATCCAGCCCTCCCTGCCCATCCGGTAATATTACACCCTTTATCCCCCCAACGGGAGTGCGCCGCGAGAGGGGGCACCAGCCCCCCCCTTCTCCCACCTCCCCCTCCTTTTCTAAAGGAGGGGGACCGAGGGGGAGGATTACTAAATATATACTTCCCCCTCTCCTGCGGAACGCCTCATCAGCAGAAAAAGGGAGTGTTTAAGAGAGGCGAAGCCTCTCTTTCTTTTTACCCCCTTCCCTTTATCAATACACAAGGGAAGGGGGCCAGGGGGATAGGTCACCATATACCATCTTGCAGAGGGGGACAAAGGGGATGAGGTATATATCCATCACATCTATTCTTACTCCTCACGCCTTATTGTTTTCTTTAACTATTGAAGCTATACTTACCATAACTCTAAAAACAAATCACGCCTGTTCTCACCCCTTCCCCCCTCGAATTGTTCCCCTTAAAAATTAAGTCTCTCCCTTTTCAACTCAACACTCTTGCTACAGGCACGTGTTTTGACTTATAATATTATGTTGTACCCATCTATATGGAGTCGAGGCGGAATGCAGATAAATGTTTCCCAGCTACTTCAAGAACCAATTGGTTCATCGAGGATATACCAGGTGAATGAGGCTGAGATTTTCGAAAATGGCAGCACATATCACGTAAATGGTGAGTGCCGGTTATTACGCACCCAGCGCAGCATACTGGTGAAATGTAAGCTTAACACCGATGCCGAGTTAACCTGCAGTCGTTGTTTAAGTACTTTCCGGCATCCCCTAACCGTTAAATTCGAAGAGGAATATCTGCCTACCGTAGATATCATGACCGGTATACCCCTGGATACTACAGACGATATCGGTCATTTTACCATTGATAAAAACCATATCCTTGAACTCAACGAAGCAATCCGGCAGTATTCTTTACTGATAATGCCGATGAAACCCCTATGCCAGGAAGACTGCTGCGGGCTATGCCCGAAGTGCGGGAAGAACCTGAATCAGGATCCCTGCGACTGTCCCCAGCAGGAAATCGACCCACGCTGGTCGAAACTATCGAAGTTAATTTGACACATACAAAATACAAACTTAAGAACGGAGTATCTCATGGGAGCTTTACCGAAACGGAAAAAAAGCAAATCAAGGGCTGGGAATAGATTAAGCCATAGTGCCTTAAAACCCCCGGCCTACGTAGAATGCCCACAGTGTCACAGTCCCAAATTACCTCATCATACCTGCCCTACGTGCGGAACCTACAACGGACGTGAGGTTATCAAGGTTGAGGAACGGAAAAAGCCAGCTGGATAGCCACACTCATTATATAAGGGAGAGTATCCGCTATGACTAAAACAGCCTGGGTATTTCCCGGTCAGGGCTCACAGTTCGTTGGCATGGGTCGTGATCTTTATGACAGCAATAAAACAGCCAGGAATATTTTCGAGCAGGCCGATGAAGCTCTGGGAATTGCCCTATCCAAACTGTGTTTTGAAGGACCCGAGGCGGAATTAACGCAGACTATAAACGCTCAGCCAGCCCTGGTTATGGTTAGCTACGCGTGTTTACAGGCAACACGGGAGATTGCTGGAAAAAGCCTGCCCGAGGCTTCTTTCCTGGCCGGTCATAGTCTAGGTGAATATACTGCCCTCGCGGTTGCCGGAGTTTTTAATTTCTCAACGGCGGTACGTCTGGCCAGGGAAAGAGGACGGCTGATGCATGAAGCCGGACAGTTACAGTCGGGTAGTATGGCCGCCATTATCGGACTGGATGAGTCAATACTCGCGGAAGTATGTCAAAAGACGGACACCGTGATGGCTAATATAAACTGTCCGGGTCAAATCGTTATCAGTGGTGCTGCCGATAATATCGCCAGAGCTATCGAAATGGCTACAGCTGCCGGAGCCAAACGCGCAATCGAATTACAGGTAAGCGGTGCATTCCATTCCCCGTTGATGAAACCAGCAGTCGATGGATTAATCAAGTATCTCGATGAAACGGAACTAAAGGATCCGTCAATACCGGTCATCGCCAACATGACCGGTGAGCCTTTATCTACAGCCGCAGTGGTCAAAACAGAGCTTCGCAACCAACTCACCAATCCGGTACAATGGCAGCGCACTGTCGAATATATGTACGGTCAGGGAGTAACAACCTTTATTGAAATAGGACCGGGTAAAGTGCTGACGGGTCTTGTCAGGCGTATCAACAGCGAAGCCGAGACGATAAACCTGAATGGTCTGGAATCCATAAAAAACCTGGTTAGTGAATAAGTAATCTGGGAGTACCAGCATCATGGACCTTACCGATAAAGTAGCCATCGTTACCGGCAGTGCCCGGGGAATCGGGCGGGAAATCGCTCTGAAACTCGCCGAGGTCGGTGCCAATGTTGTTGTTAATGATATCGAAGCTGCCGCCGAATCCTTGGAAAGCGTTGTTAAAAAAATCAAAGCTCTCAACAGGCAGAGCCTGGCCGTTACCGCTGACGTCAGTTCATCGGAAGATGTTAACCGACTCATCGAGACCACTGTCAAGGAATTGGGGAAGATTGATATCCTGGTTAACAATGCCGGAGTTACGCGTGACCAGTTGCTGATGAAGATGACCGACGAGGAATGGGATACGGTTTTAGATATCGACCTTAAAAGCGCTTTCCTCTGTACCAGGGCTGTGATAAGACATATGCTCAGGCAACGTTCGGGGAGGATCATCAGTATCGCCAGTGTTGTCGGTATGGTGGGTAATGCCGGCCAGGCGAACTACGCTTCGGCTAAAGCCGGAGTAATCGGATTAACCAAGTCCATTGCTAAAGAGGTAGGCTCCCGCAGCATCACCGTTAATGCCATTGCCCCCGGGTATATCCAGACAAAAATGACCGAACAACTCAACGATGACCAGAGGCAGGAGATGTTAAAACACATTCCTCTGGCCAGTCTGGGAACACCGCGCGATGTGGCTGAAGCGGTAGCTTTCCTGGCTTCCGAAGAGGCGAGGTATATCACCGGACATGTCCTTAACGTGGACGGCGGAATGACCGGTGTATAGTCAATTACGTTATCTATTTAAACGTCAGGACTCGGTGAGTTGCTTCTTCTCTGTCAAGTTAATCTTGGGACCAAATTTGCGCATCCGCCATTCCCGCTGGCAGTGAAGCACCTCATCATCGGTAATTTCATTCCAGTATTTGTAATAGTCCGAAAGGTAAAACTGCGGCGAAGTCCCCACAGTATAGGTTACAACTTTGTCCGCCATTATTTTTAGTTCTTCGACTACCGATTCCGGGCCCACCGGCACCGCGGCTACTATTCTATCCGGCTTGCGATGTCGCACTGACTCTATAGCCGCCCTCATGGTATAACCCGAAGCCAGTCCATCGTCCACGATAATTACCGTCCGTCCGCTGATGGTAAGTGGTGGCCTGTCTTTATGATAAAGCAAACTTCTGTTACGTATATCGGCTCTCACCTGATTTACCTGGTAGTTTATCTGCTGCTGGCTGAGAGCGGCGCTTTTCACCGCATCCTCATTATAGATGATTGTGCCATCATCGGTAACGGAGCCAAAACCACCTTCAGGACTGAGGGGGAGAGGGATCTTACGTGAAATAATCAGATCCAGGTCAACGTCAAGAGACAGGGCTATACTGAGAGCCACAGCCACACCGCCGTTAGGAATACCCAGCACAATCACAGGCTTTCCGTAATATTCAACCAGCTTATTTGCCAGCTGACGACCGGCGTCATAACGGTTCTCGAAGATGGGTGTGGTAGAAGACAAATGCATGTTATTCTCCTCCCAGATATAAAGTGTGCTGTATTATTGTATCAATTAAAAGTCGTTTACGTCCACCAGCCCAAAGTCGGTGGAGAGTCACCTCTGGCAATGGAACCCAAGCAGTTCAACCTATTATAAATTACTCCTCTAGATAACAGATATCGGGAAGATTGCGGTATTTCTCATCATAGTCCAGACCGTTGCCGACCAGGAACTTATCGGGAACGGTAAAGCCAAGATAATCTATCTTTAACAGCTTTCTGCGGCGGGAGGGCTTGTCCAGCAAAGTGCAGAGCTTCAGCGAAGCCGGCTTTTCCTTCTCGAGATAATCCATAAGAAAGGCAGCGGTGATACCGGTATCGATAATATCCTCGATGACGAGCACATGCCTGTCCTTGATAGGATAGCTCAATCTCTGCACCACCTTCACCCTGTCTGAAGTCTGCCGCCCGCTCCCATAGCTGGAAAGGTGAATGAACTCTACCTCCAGCGGAAAGTCAAGACAGCGGACAAGGTCGGCTATAAAGATAAAAACACCTTTTAGAATGCCAACGAGAATTGGATTTATATCACGATAATCTTGGGCGATCTCCACCGCTAGACGATTTACGGTAGATTCTATCTGCTCCCTGGTAAAAAAGGTGTGCCGTTCCGGATGAGAATTCATATCTAGTTGAAATTATAGTCCGTGGAAATGGCTATGTCTACAGGATACGAATGAATTCATGGTGGTGTGATGATTAATCATCAGGTTTTTCCGATAATTATCTACTGACTTCGAATAAGAAGGAATTGACGATACTCTCGGGTATTCAGTCGTCATCAGAATCTTGCTGGGACATTTTGTTTAGTGCCTGCCAGGCTTCGAGTTCTTCTTCGCTTAGCGGTTTGATCGATTGCAGTTTATCATTAGCCAGTACGATTAAAAAAGTGCCGCGGCATTTCCAGCAGCGATACGGTCCTTCATACAAAGTTTGAGCCAGAGACATCTTCCCGATAGATTCACACTCTGGACACTGTATTTCTATCATTATTCCGCCTCCTCAATTATTTCAGTAAGTTAGGTTTGTTCCAGCTCTTCAATCGCTATATTCAATTTTACCTTCTTTTTTAATACCCCGTCTATCTGTTCGGGAGTGAAGAAAACCGCATCGTCTTCAAGTTCTCTTCGTACCATATATTTACGCGGCTCTCCCGACCAACCATCCATAATAACATAGTCGACCTTCCCCACGGTCTTCCCGTTTTTATCCGCTACTAGCGTGCCGTACTCAATCTCCATCGTTTACATCCTGACTATATATTACACTGCATACTAATGAAAAAGGCTGGAGTTATCACCCAGCCCTTTCATCCCTAATCTATCAGACGCCGTATCTGTTGTCAAATCTGAATCGATAGCGTTTAAGTATGCCTATGCGGCTCAATAATTACCTTGAGTGAATCCCCGGCTTCGGCTACCATCCGAAAACCCTGCCCTGTCTCCTCAAGGCTCAACCGGTGGGTAATCATATCAAACACTTCCACCCGGCGACTGTGAATAAGCTCGAGAGCCGTCATATAATCGGCGGGACTGCCGGCATATGATGTAGTCAACGTGATATCCATTCGCCAGAAAAGATTATTTACTGATAGAGGAACAGTAGAACCGGGATCGGTAGGAGCAAAGAATAGAACGGTACCTCCGCGTTCGACCGATGACACTGCCTGATAA
>Ga0255055_10001476_pt1 | contig 17107 bp, 14 predicted proteins | sample JV7_2_27_MG_FD_188633 | JGI IMG/M metagenome (GOLD analysis project Ga0255055, IMG submission 188633) | Seawater microbial communities from Jervis Inlet, British Columbia, Canada - JV7_2_27 | ecosystem: Environmental > Aquatic > Marine > Inlet | place: Canada: British Columbia | collected... | reverse complement strand
CCCTAGTTTCTTAAATACCATAATAAATCGTTTTTTTGCATTAATGTTTTAATAATTGAAATAAACAAAAACTAATATTTTTTTTTAAATGAGATTATATAAAAAAAGAAATGTGAAAATAAAAACTTCTTGACTACTCAACTTTCACTTCCTCTAAATGATTTTCATAATGTAAAAATTCCCTCGAACTTTTACCTTATATTTTAACAGAAGTTACCTAGCTAAATATATAAGTTAACCTTCAGGATTATTTTTTGTAAAACCTTTTATACCTTCTTGTAGAATATTTATATAATCCAATTATGGATATTAATTAATTAAATTTTAGATAAATGGGGAAATAAAATGTTAGAGCCTTTACAAAGTCAAGTAGTTCAAACGCTTAGTAAGGATTATAAAGATCATGAGTTCGTAGAATTAATGCGAGAAATTACATTAGAGAGCATTAAACAAAATCCCTTATACAAGGAAATCGTTGAAAAGAAGGAGTTTCAAATAGATTCTCTTAATAATATTGAAGATCTCGAAAACATACCATTTATTACCACTGCGTCTTTCAAAGAAGGGGAAAACTTGTATGAGAAATTATTGAAAATTCCTCTAGATTCACCTAATTTTAAGTATTGGAATGTGTCGTCTGTTACTTCTGGTCAACCATCCCTTGTTGGTGTTTCTAATAGTGACACTGAATTTCTATTTCAAATTGCCAAAAAGTGTTTTCTAGATTTTATTCCACGCGATTGGGAGAGAGCACATGTACACATGTTTTCTCCAAGTGATAAAATGCTTGATCGAATTGTAATGAGATATACCGATGTCACACCAGCAAAAAATTTTTCAAGTAACTTTTACAGGGTAGCTAAAACAATGGCTACTGTAAAGTACGTAATAAACTTCTCACTCCCAAAAGCAATAAAGGCTATCTTAAAAACTAGGTCCTTGGTGGGTGCCTTCGTTGTCCGATTTAATTCTCTTTTAGAAACCATTGATAAAAATCTTAGGAAGCCAGAAAGTGAGAGAAATTATATAGCAATTGGGGGAGGTTGCCAACTAATCAAGTCATTTGTAGGAATAATGAGACAAAAACAGGTTTCTTATAATCTAGGAACCGAATTCGACGTTGTAATTGGCGGTGGCGGTTGGGACGGTTATAAAGCTCAATTGAAATATGAACCCATTGATAAAGCACAGTTCGTAGAGAACATTATCAATCAATTTGGTACGGAAGCAAGTCAGATTGTAGATATTTACGGGTTTACAGAAAGCCCAATAATTTTCGGAAGCCATTGGTCAAGAAAGAAGGAAGATTTTATTATGCACTGTCCACCATATGCAAAGATTTTAATAAGGTCACTTGATACTTTAGAGCCCCTGAAAAAAGAGGGTGATAGAGGTTTTCTTGAGGTCATTACACCATTCGGTAATTCTGCATCAGTGAATCATGCAATACTTGTGGATGACTTAGTGGAATTGGTATCAAATGATAAATGTCCTGAATGTGGATATGAGGGTACGACGTTTAGAGTTCTGGGAAGAATAGAGGATAAAGAAGGAATTGGATGTTCATCAGTAATAACTTGGATATAGTTTTGATGAAAAAATTCATTCCTTTAGAATTCCTTATTTAAATTTTCTTTTTAAAAACTGTTTGAGGTTTTTTATTAATTCTTAAAATCAAGTCTTAAAAATTTCTTGTTTTTTTCAAAGAAAAAGATTTTTTTAGTAATGGAAGAATTCATTGTAATATAACTATTCTAAAAAGCGAAATTTATTTTTCATTGAAAAAATATTGTAATATATCAAAAAAAGAAAGTAAAAAAGAAAAAAAATGTCAATTCGTAGAACTGAAATTCAAAAGTTAAAATCAGGTCAATACATTATGGTAGATGAGGAACCATGCATCATTAAAGCAACTGAACGATCTAAAAGTGGCAAGCATGGACATGCGAAAGTTCGCGTTGTATGTGTCGGGGTGTTCGACAATAACAAGAGATCTCTAACCATACCCTCGGGCCATATGTGCGAAATTCCCGAAATAATTAAAGGTACAGCTCAGATTAATTTTATCGAAGAGAATTCCATCAATATAATGGATTTAGAGACCTATGAGTCCGTGGATGTTAATTGGCCCGCAGAAGAAGATTTAAAAAGAAAAATTAAAGAATTACAAGCGGACCCAGGGAAGATGTCATTAGCACAAGTTGAATATTGGCAACTTGCAGGAAAAACATTGATAAACAGAGTTATTATTAATTAATAAGGTATTAGAACGGACAAAAATAAAGCATTAGTATCAATTTCCCAAATTTTAATATTTCTTATTATGTAATACTATTCAAGAATAACATAAAAAAGAAGTTTGAGATCCATGGATAAAAAACCTGTTTCATTAGCTTGCAGAATGGACTCTGAGAGAGCGATTAAACTAACAAAGAAGATTTTTGAGTTTTTAGTAAAAGAAGGCGAAGTCGTTCAAATGGAAACCCGAATCGCTCCAAAGATATTTCCCCATGGAGCTAAAGATTTAAAGGAAATGACAACTGAAAACACCAAATTTCTAATTTCTGTTGGTGGAGATGGAACAATATTAAGAGTGGCAGGTGGTTTGCCACATCGTAACGCACCACCTATTTTGGGAGTAAACATTGGTTCTATAGGTTTTTTAGACGAAACTAATGAGAGAAACGTTTTTAACGATATAACCCGAGTATTGGAAGGGGATTTTTTAGTTGAGAAATGCTCTAAATTGACGGCCTATGTCGTTAGAGATTCTGAAGAAATTCGATTGAGTAATGCGTTAAATGAAATACTCATCGTTTCCTCAAAAAGTTCAAAAGTTCTTTTAACCTCTGTTAAAGTAGATGGCAGTTTCCTCAATCGAAGTTATTTAGATGGACTTATTATATCTACATCTGTAGGCTCTACAGCATATAATTTGAGTGCGGGGGGTGCGATTGTTAAATCTACAATGGATGTTATGCAGTTAACCCCATTAAACAGCTTCGCCCGATCAGGGTTGAAACCATTGGTCCTTCCAATTGACAGCGAGATCGAAGTCCAACTTTTAAGGAAACGTTTAAGTGCAAAGATTATTATTGATGGCCAAAGAACCTTAAAAGATATCCAGCCTAACACAATTATTAGGGTACGTAAAGCAAATTCCCACACAAGTTTTATTCGTCTTTCTAAAAGTATAAGCGATAATTATATTAGACGCTTAAGAAAAAAAATTATAGGAACTATAAGGGTGCCTTTAGACGACAGTCCAGAAGAAGAATTCAATTCTGGTTTTTGATACAAACATTTTTTTAACTGGTATAGACTTTAATTATTTTAAAGAACCAATATTTTCTACACCAGAAATAATTAATGAGATTAAAGTTAAAAAGTATAGAGATCAGAATAGAAATATATTACAAAGAATAGAACTTGGTATTGAACTAGAAAAATTAGTTATAAAAGAGCCCACTGAACACTATATTAAATTGGTGGAAGAAAAAGCTAAACTAACTGGCGATATTAACGCATTATCAAAAACGGATATTGGACTAGTTGCTTTAGCTTTAGAATTGAAAAAAGCATCTAATAACGAGATCACACTGTATACAAACGATTATTCCATGGAAAATTTATGTAGTGAATTGAATCTCAAATTTAAGACTTTATTTAAGAATGGGATTAAAGACAAGATTTATTTTGAAGTGTATTGTCCATACTGTAAAACAACATATAAATCTGAAGATTTAAATAAAAATTGCGAAAGGTGTGGGCTAAAACTCAAAAGACGTTTTTTAAAAAAAGAAAAAATATAGTGCAAAATATATAGGAAGAAAACCAAATAAATATTGGATTAAAATATTAAAAGATAAACCATGGGCACTAAAATTAACGAGCTAGTGAAAGAAGTAAGAAGAACTATTACATTTGAAAATCTTTTAAATAAACACATTGCCATCGACGCTTTTAACACGATCTATCAGTTTTTAGCCATAATTAGGCAAAGAGATGGTACACCCTTAAAAGATTATAATGGAAACGTAACTTCTCATCTATCTGGATTGTTTTACAGAACAATAAATTTTTTAGAGCATAACATTAAACCGATTTATGTGTTTGATGGAATTCCTTCCGAGCTAAAATTAGAAACCATAAAAGAAAGAAGGAAGATTAAGGAAGTCGCTAAGGAAAAAATGATTAAAGCTCAAGAAAAAGAAGATTTTAGAGAAGCGAAAAAGTTTGCTCAAATGACATCTAAATTAGACACTAGTATGATTAACGAGAGCAAAAAACTAATAAAATATCTTGGTATTCCAATTGTAGAAGCTAGTTCTGAGGGTGAGGCCCAATCTGCTTTTTTAGTTGAAAACGGCGATGCTTGGGGGTGCGCGTCTCAAGATTATGACACATTGTTATTTGGAGGAGAAAGATTAATACGCAATTTTGCTGTCAGTAGGAGTAAAAAACTTAGAAACACTACGGTTACTCTTGATATAGAATATATTTCATTATCTAAATTTCTTGAAAGTTTAAAGATTACGCGAGAACAATTAATAGAAATGGGAATTTTAATTGGAACAGACTTCTTTCCTGGAATAAAGGGAATTGGCCAACATAAAGCTCTCGATCTAATCAAAAAATATGGTTCGTTAGAAAATATCATAAAAAATAATGTAAAAGTTGGTAGCATCGAAATTGAACTTGATAAAGAACTAATTGAACAAATAAAAGAGATCTTTTTATACCCAAAAATAAAAAAAGATTATCCAAAAATAATCTGGGAAAAAATAAAATACGAAAAAGTTGAGGAATTACTGATCGAACAACACAATTTTTCAAAACAGAGAGTCCAAAATGCGATTGAGCGTTTAAAAAAGCAAAACTCTTCAAAAACACAAGTATCTTTAGATAGTTTCTTCAAAAAAATTTAAATTTTAATGTTGAAAAAAGCAAAAATTTTTACAAAATTATTATTTCATATTTATAGATAATTATATTTTATTTATTCGATCTAAAATGTCAGATAAAGAAAACCATAAAAGTGATACAATTAGTAAAGATATTGCTTTACGGGTACAAGAAGCGAAAAAAAGGGATATTGGCCGAAACATTGCAAGAATTGATCAAGAAACTATGGAGAAGCTAGATATTAAAACTGGCGATGTCATATCTCTTGTTGGAAAAAAAGAAAGTGCAGGGATTGCTTGGCCAAGTTATCCTCAAGATAATGGATTAGGAATTATTCGTATTGATTCTCGATTGAAAAAAAATACGGGAACAAGTATAGATGATACGATACAAATTAGGAAAGTCACTGTACAATCGGCTCAAAATATTGTTTTAGCACCCATGAGCGTTAAAATAAAATCAAACCCTCGATTTGAAACTTTCGTTAAACGAAAATTAAACAACTATCCCGTTACAATTGACGATTTCATATATATATCTATTGGTATTAGTAGAGAGATCACATTTAAAGTTATAAATTTGAGGCCAAGCGGAGTTTGTACAATTAAACCAGAAACTACTTTGCATATCAGCGAACATATTACTGAGGATGAAGAAAAGGGGGCAGATTATGTAACCTATGAGGACGTTGGTGGTTTAGATCGAGAAATACAAAGGGTTAGAGAAATGGTTGAGCTCCCTCTTAGGCACCCCTCATTATTTAAACGATTAGGTATTGATCCTCCGAAAGGGGTGTTGTTAAGAGGGCCTCCAGGATGTGGAAAAACCCTTTTAGCTAAAGCTGTTGCTAACGAAAGCGAAGCTTATTTCATTTCAATAAATGGACCTGAAATTATGAGCAAATTTTATGGCGAATCTGAGAAAAAACTTCGAAAAATATTCATTGAAGCTGAAGAAAAGAGTCCATCTATAATCTTTATTGACGAAATCGATGCAATCGCCCCAAAAAGAGAGACCGTAACTGGCGAAGTAGAAAGAAGAGTTGTTGCTCAACTGTTAGCCTTGATGGATGGATTACATAGTAGGGGTAGGGTAATCGTTATTGGAGCAACAAATAGACCAAATAGTTTAGACCCAGCATTAAGGCGCCCAGGGAGATTTGATCGCGAAATAGAGATAAAAGTACCAAATGAAAAAGGAAGGAGAGAAGTTTTTCAAATTCACACAAGGAACATGCCCCTCGATAAAAATAAAATATCATTAAAAGAGTTTGCTAACATAACTCATGGATTTGTAGGGGCAGATATTTCAGCAGTCTGCCGAGAAGCCGCAATGGCTGCTCTTAGAAGATATCTACCACATATTGATTTGGAATCTGAAGTTATAGATCCCGAGTTGTTAGAACAAATAGAAGTTACTAAAGCAGATTTTGAGGAGGCATTAAAAGAAGTAATGCCATCCGGAATAAGAGAAGTGTTTGTAGAAATACCAAATGTTACGTGGGATCAGATAGGAGGATTGGAAGATTTAAAACAGAAGTTAATCGAATCTGTGGATTGGCCTTTGTCACATCCAAATATTTTTAAACGTATGGGAATAACACCTCCAAGAGGAATCTTACTTTATGGCCCCCCTGGATGTGGGAAAACGCTTTTAGCTCGAGCGGTTGCAAATGAAAGTAAGGCTAATTTTATATCCATTAAAGGTCCCGAGTTGTTATCCAAATATATTGGAGAAAGTGAAAAAGCAATTCGTGAAGTTTTTCGAAAAGCCAAAATGGCTGCGCCTTGTATTATCTTTTTTGACGAGTTTGATTCTATAGCTCCAAGTAGAGGCAGACATACCACAGATTCAGGAGTATCAGAAAAAGTTCTGTCACAATTCTTAACTGAATTGGATGGGTTAGAGGTAAAAAAAGATATTGTAGTAATTGCTGCTACTAATCGACCCGACATTTTAGACCCTGCTTTAATAAGACCTGGAAGAATAGATAGAACATTACTGGTTCCCGCTCCTGATGAGGAAGGAAGAGAAAAAATATTAAAAATCTTTACCAAAGACATGCCACTAACGAGCAATGTAGATTTAAATGCTCTAAATGAGAAGTTAGAGGGCTACTCTGGGGCAGACATCGAAACTTTATGTCGTGAAGCAGGAATGATTGCGCTTAGAGAAAATATGAGGGCCAGAAAAATTTCAAAAGATCATTTTACACTAGCTATAGAATCGATAAACCCTAGTATTACACAAAAGGTAATTGAATTTTATGAAAGTTTTGGAAAAAAATTAAAAACATTAATCATGGAACAATCAAAGGAAGATCGAATGGTTGTCTGATATTCATAAAGTTAATTTGGGAGAAATAATTTCTATTTAATGTATATAATTTTTAACTATATTTAATTAAAAGGTGCTTAATTATCGAATCACAAAGATGGAATCAAAAACCCGTAGTTAATTCTTTAATCGACATACTAATTAAAAATAAAGGAGAAATATTAGATAAACGATTAGAAGAACTGCTCAAGAAGGAATTTTCTTTCATTAATCAATTAGTGTTGGAAGAATTACTGATGAAGTTAGAATGTCGAAGCATTATCAATGTTTTTCGAGTATCCAAAACTAAGAAGATGATTGTATTAAACAAAAGAACTCAAGAAATTAAAACTGAAGTTATGGAAGAATTAAATTGATTGGAGCCTTTTCCAATTAACACATTCCTGTGATAAAGATACATTTTCAGCTCGAGACTTAAATTTTCTTTCCCTTATATCTACAAAAATAGGATAATTTACTGCATTTCCCATCAATAACATTTCACCTACGCCTAAACTCGAAATCATTTCCGCGTATTCTTTAGTAATTGCTTCTGAGCTATCCATCAAATGTTTTAAATCGTAGGGATTTTTTATGTTTAGAACTAACTTTGAATTTGTTTGAGATAATGCAGTAGTACTTAGCTTTTTTGGTCTTTGGCTTATCAAACATAAACAAGCCATAAATTTTCTTCCTTCTCTAGCGATAGTTTCAATAATATACTTTGATAATGCTTTAGAATGAGCCGCTTCAGGACAGAATTGGTGTGCTTCCTCAATAATTAACAGAAATGGAGGGATTTCGTTCTTTCTTCTTAAATAAAACAGCTGATTACATATATAGTCAACCATAATTTGTTTTTTACGAATTGATACTTCATCTTGAAGGTTAAAAATCGAAATTTCACCCTGGTTTATGATATTTTTCATAACAGGATTTTCTTGTGGCCCAAAAAGATTTAACCGTTCTAACTCAGACAACCATCCAATTAAAGCTTGTTTTGTGCTTTTACTACCCTCTTCTTCTTTTTCTATTATTTCTATAATGTTATTAAGAGTAAATTTATTCTTTAAATCTTCCTTTTTTCTTAGCTTTTTAATATATTTAGATAATTCTCTAATCTGAACATTTGAAATTTGCTCCTGATATTTCTTAAAAGCATACGCATTCAATTTAGGGACAGAGATTTGAAAATATGATGTATCAATAACCTTAACCTTATTTTTTATGATAGAAGACGTATTTAAATATTTGTATTCTCCATGGACATCAATCATTATAATTGCAGGTGTCCCAGAAGTTTTCTCTCTTGTTAGTAGTTCTTCAATAATAACTGATGTAAGATAACTTTTGCCTCCTCCTGAAATTGAGAGAATTGCGAAATGTTTGTTTAATAGTCGATCCATATTAATATACGCATCAATATTTGATACCTTAATTTTTCCCAAGTTTAACCCATGCTTTTGATCAAGACCTATAAAGCTCTTGAGAATTTCATCGTCAACTAAATATACTTCTTTACCCGGGCTTGCAGGATACATCATCCTCTTAATCATTCTTATCTCAGATTCGCTAGATTCCTTGAAATTTATAATTCCTAAATTCCTAACAATAGCTATGGCATATTCAAAATCATCGCTTGGAAATAAACCTTTAAGAATATTTGGATTATTTTCGTTGTTGTAAGCTTTAATTGTTAAGGCATCCGAAAAATATTCGTTTAACAACACGATTTTCTCAACTATGCCAATTAAATACCCTTCAATTGATTTTGTAGACACAAATAAACCTTTTTTAACAAAATTCCCGTCAGTTCGTTTATTTATTACAAATGGATATTTTGAAACATCAGGTAATTGAAGAAAATTAAAAACAATACCAAGCTTTAGGGGCATTGATTTATGTAAGAAGAAAAATTAATAAAAAGAAGAGAAGTGGGAGAATTTACTGATTTTGAAAGGAAGCAAATTAGAAAGAAAAAAATAATAATGAATTAAAATTCGGGTTTTATTTTTCCAATTTTCCCATTACTCGTAAAATTACATAGTATCCATTTTTCCAGAAGTAGATCATAAATAATGTAACAGCCAAAATTGCAAATACCGCAATACCTGAGAAAAGAATCTTATAGCCTGTTGGAGATGAGATTAAAAATACAAAAAAAGGTGAAGTTTCACTAGAACCCAACTCTTGAATTAATGAGATAATAATACCAATAATAATTGCCATAATGCTTATTAACAAACCTCCAGCTGCTATTTTAACATCAATTCGATTTTTATACTTTTCTTCAATTTCTTTTACATTAAAAATGAAGTGTAAGACCCATTTTCTTCCCTTTTTGAATAATCCGAAGAAAAATATTAAGAGAAAAAACAACCCTGCTAAAATTCCAGCGATTATTGCGATTTGGTATCCTAATGTTAAACCTAAGAAAACGTCGAACTTCCCCGTTGGCATTATAAAGTCAAATATTGACCAGATACCTCCCGTAATGCAAGTCAAGCAAGCAAGAACGATAAAAATGTAAAATACATCTCCTACTACTCTTTGGTTTGATGGGTAAACTTCGTCAGAACTTGAATATGATTCTTCCATTTTTTTTAACCAATCTATTTTAATTACAAAATTTATAACATTCTAAATATATAAAATTGCGTATTATAGCTAATATTAAAATAAAACACAAAAAAATGAATGATTTAAACAGAATCTTTATTTTGGAGCGTTTCGATGTAATTTTTATGAAAATTCTTTTCATTCAGGATTGAATATAACTCATTCGATAAACTATATATTTTACTATAAATATTCTGATGGTCCATGTTAGGTAGCCATTTTTTATCTACTTTACAAATATTATCAGCAGCGTTAACCACATCTGAAAACAATCCTGCACCCGTTGCTGCTAAAATTGCCGCTCCTAAAGATGTTGCTTCCTCGATCACATTTCTAACGCAAGTCATTCCTAAGACATCAGAATATATTTGATTCCAGAAATCTGAACGAGAACCTCCTCCAGTAAGCATCAATTCTTGGGGGTCTATTCCTAATCCACTAAAAACTTCTATATTTTTTTTAACTTCGAAAGCTACTCCTTCTAGAATAGAACGGACAATGTCTCTTCTTTTATGACCTAAAGACAAACCATATATCAAGCCTCTCGCGTATGGATTCCAGTGCGGCGCCCCAGCACCGACTAAATGAGGAATTGTTAATAACTTATTTGCCCCAATAGGGGATTTTTCAGCCTCTTCCGTTAAAATTTTATACGGATCTTGATTTTGCTCTTCAGCTATTCTGGTTTCTTCTTTTCCTAACTCGTCCCTAAACCATCTAAGAAATGCGCCAGTAGTGAAAATACTTGCTTCTTGAACCCACACACCCGGGATCGCGTGACAACTACATAATACTCTCTTCTCTGGATCAAAATTAGGTTTATCCAGATAAGCTAACAAAAAACTTCCAGTTCCCGTGGTTAATTTTACCTTACCCGGAGAAACAACTCCTACTCCCAACGCTGCTGATTGTTGGTCTCCTGCCCCTGAAACAACTAAAGTTTTTTTATCAAATAAAATTTCTTCAGTATTAATTTCTCCTATCTCAACTCCACTCTCGATCGTCTCTGGCATCTTATCTAAATCTATTTCTAATTCAGAGGCGATGTCCTCTGAGTATTTGAAATTGTTAATATCAAAAAGCATTGTTCTTGAAGCGTTAGAATGATCAGTATAAAATTTTCCTGTTAGTTTATATATAATATAATCTGAAACTAGTAGGAATTTATGAGTTTTTTGGTAAATCTCTGGTTTTTTATCTTTAAACCAAAGTATTTTAGTTGCTGAAAAATAAGGATCTATCGTTAATCCTGTGGTTCTATAAATTTTATCTGCACCTATCTTACTCTTTATAAAATCTACCTGGTCTGTTGTGCGTCTATCTTGCCAAACTAAAGCGTTATGTAGCGGATTACCTTCCTTATCAATCGGCACAATAGTTTCTCGTTGGTTAGTTACTGCAAGACTCACTATTTCTGATTTATCAATCCCACTCTTTTTTATGGCACCCTTAGTAGTTTTTTTAATAGACTCCCACCACAAATTCGCATCCTGTTCCACAAATGATGGTTGGGGATAAAAACTCTCCCACTCTTGATAATCGCTTGCGAGTATTGTACCTGCCAAATCAAAGATAAATGTTCTACAACCAGTTGTTCCTAAATCTAGAGATGATACGTACATTTTAATACCTCTTATAATCTTAACAATTTATATTTCTATCTAATTAGATTATCAATAAAAAGATTATTCTTAATTATGTAAGAAAGAGTGAAAAAATATTAGTTATTTCAAAAATTTATGAATTTTATGAGAGTGTTTAGATAATCATTATTACTTCTTTCTCTCGTAACCACATTTAGGACACACTAAATTCTGAACCCCTTTAATTTCATCCAATTTCTCAACCAGCAGTCCTTTACAAACTGGACACATAGGATTTCGTGGAAAAAACCACTGTCCTTGGATGTTTGGCATTTCTTTTAGCGATTTTACAAATTCTATCTTGTCATGTTCGCTTTCATTGGCTTTAATTAGTTGCTGTTCTAAAGCCAATGATATCCCTTTTGGAGCTAATCCCATAAGGAATTTTATTTTTTTCGGGTTATTCAATACGGATAATATCCTTAGAATTGCATCACTTTTATACTCAGAAAATAGCTTACCAAGCTCTGGTGGAGCCAATCCGACCATTACTGCTTGAGACTCATCAGATTTCTCTACTTTCTGAAATAGGAATTGATATATTCTATTATCCAAATCCATTGCCCATATAATATTCCAATTTTGAATTTCGTAGTCTTCTTTATCAGGACCTACTATTCTTCTAATGCATTCGAACCAAGAATAATGTATATTTTTGCTAATATTTTCTGATAGATCTTCAAAAAATTTTGGTTCAACTACTAGATATTTCTCAAATACGCTTTTGAGTGACAATAATCTAATTTCAGTTAGTTTTTTTGTTTTTAACTTATCCCATGGTGCATAAACAAAAACTGAAAAGAGTTCTTTCATAATGAGAAAGAAATAGATATTCTATTTATACTATGCGCTTGATCACTTCTATATATTATAGAAAAAAGATTTAAGTTTGATTTTTTCATATAATTTTATTAATCATAGGTAAAGTTTTTCAAATGAATGGTATTTGGGATATAAAAGCCGATGTCTTAACCAAAGGTGATAATCTTAGAGATGTAACCCCCATTACAGAAAAAATTTGGAAAGATGAAAATGATTTCACTCATTATATCTTCAGTAAATCGAATTTTAATAATATTTGGTACACAATACCGGAAGATGATTTCATACTATTTGAAAACTTTATTGAAGGTGGATCTAGAGCTTATCCATCTGATGGAAGCATTCCATGTGATGTTGCAGCGGGTGAAGCGAGAAAAGTTCTCAAGAAAATTGAACTGTGTTCTCAAGATACTAATCACCATTACTGTGAAGATGCTCGTGCAGTATTAAAAAACGGTAAATTTTCGTCAGTCCGAGGTACTTTAAAACTATATTTAGGAAAATATACAACCCGGGATTGGAGAAGAAAAAGATTTACAGATGACATAGATTTTTGGATGTTTCAGACTAATCTATTAGATTCTTCTTTAAAGGAGTGTAGTTTTATAAAAAATAAAGAAACAGGAGAATGGGAAAAAACCATAGAATGGAAAAAACTTGGAACTAATGAAAACAAACATGAAACTCTATTTGCTGCAAATAACCTTAATCAACTACTCGATTTTGGAGCTGGTAGCTATCTCGAAGGTTCAAGTTTAAAGGAAATCTTCGATAAAAAAATAAAAAGAGGACATGATGTAGATTTAAGTGATCTTCTTAATGTAGCAATGATGAACAACGGCATTGATGGTATTCACAAAGATGAGTGGTTAAACGCATGGAATTCCTTTGAACAGGCCGCTAATACACGAAGCACTAGAACTACTTCCAATTTAATAAGTATTTGTCGATATTCTTTTGCTATTGCAGACCATCTTGAAAAAGTTGCTAAAGTTATTAAAAAATATAAAGATCTTATTCTAGATAAAGCAAAATATTCGGATGAGAAGATAAAATCACTTAGTAGTATTTCTACTCATTGGGAAGAGTATTATGATGTTAATGGAGCTACTGATGCAAGAAAGATGATTCACGATTTCTACAACGAACAAGCAGAAGAGAAACCATTACATGCACAAAACTTAAGAATTTTTGCGAAAAAAATATTGAGTCTATTGAATTCCAAATACGAATATCTGAAGGTTATATTCGAAGTTGAGATTTAATTTTCAAATTATAAAATAAAAATTTAATAATTTGTGCTTTGATTTTTTAATTATGACTCAATTTAAGATTGTGATTAAAAAAAGTTGCTTTTTCTGTGAAATGCTGTTGAATTGGCTCAAGGATAGAAACATTGATTATAAAGTATTAGACTACCAAGATCCTAAAGATTTTGACGATCCTTTAATGAAAAATCCTACGTTTAATAGTCTTTATTGTGATATGAGTGCCTGTGTTGAAAGCTTACCTTTAGTAGTGAAAAACGATGAAGAGTTCTTCTACAGTGAAATTTGGGATCTGGTAAACAACGCGATCGTAGAAGAAAAAGCTAAAGAGATATTTGAAATCTAATTTAATATATAATTTTTTCACTACTTCGTGAAACTGAACTTTCACGTACTTTAATATATACCTTCATATTACCTCGATATAGTTCCACGTAACATCCCAACACTCTTTGAAATGAAGGTTAGAGAAAACTTTCAATTGAGGGAATATTCGTTATTCATTCAATTCTTCACTAGAAGGTTCAAGTTCTTTAGAAAAGCGATCCTTTGCAACGATATGAAGTAACCAAAATCCAATAACAGCCATTAGACACAGAATTCCTGCTAAATACCATACCAAAATCGGTTTAAAATAATCCATGATTAAACCCGCAATTATAACTCCAAATAAGGTTGGAATCGACCAATGGTAACCATACACTGCCATATAACGCCCGCGTTTATCCTCAGGGGCAAAATGTGCAACTGCAGCTTGTGAAACGGGTATTACAACCATTTCCCCCACTGTTAGGATAGCCATGGCTACGAAAAACAAGTATGTCTCTGAGATAAAGCCATACATCCCAAAGCCAATCATATAAAACAGCGTACCAAAAGCCATCATTTTCATAGGTGCATACTTTGAAATCCTTTTCGTTATCCAGAACTGAAATAATACTACCATCAAAGCATTCATGCTCAACAACAAACCAAAACCCTCTGGTGGGAAACCGTGCTCCGTCAGCAGAAATACTGATAACGTACTATTCATTTGCATGTAAACTAACACCGTTATAGCAGACACAGCAAGAAATATTATATATAACGAATCTTTAAAAACTACTTTATATCCTATAAGGGTACTTATTACTGATTCTTCTGGTTTGTCCTCTTGTTGTTCCGGTTTCGTTTCTGGAATGACAATGAATACAATTAAAGCGGTAATTAAGCTACTCACAGCGTCCGCAATAAATAACAACATATAAGATTGACTTGCTAAAATTCCACCAAGAATAGGACCAATTGATGCTGAAAGATTTACAAATACCCGTAATATTCCAAACCCCTCTGCCTGTTTATCTTGTGGAAGTAAGTCTACCACCATTGCTTGTCGTGCTGGCCTCCCTAAACCGCCTAAAACTCCTAAAAAAGCTGCTATTATGAAAAAAATATACAGATTATCAACTAATCCCATCAAGATACTTCCTATACCGCTTGAAATTAAACCTAAAAGAAGCATCGAACGACGACCGTATTTATCAGCTAACGCACCTCCTATCGTACTACCCATTATAGTTCCACCTGAAGACATAGCAAATAAGATTCCTACTTGAGTCGCCCCTACATCAAACCGTATTATAAGATATATTGAAAAAAAGGGAAATAATAAGAAACCCCCTAACCTATCAATGAACGTGGCGAGAACCAGCACTTTAAATGGATTAGGGTATTCCTTATATCCCCTTTTAATTTTTGTGAACATGAATTGTCATCTTTTTATGAATTTATCTTAAAAAAAGAATTAATCATAAAATATGTAAAAAGAATAATCTTAGATCTATTTAGTATTTTTATTAAACCTATCATTAATTATTTATGGAACTAATCAACTAAGGTGGAACAAAATTGTATGATTATTTATTAAGCGAAGAAAATACGAAATTTAGAGATGAAATTCGAGAGTTTGTAAAGAGTGCGGTACCTCCTTCTTTATTAAAAAAAATGGATAAAGATGAAGTACAATACCCAAGTGAATGGTTACACGCCCTAGCCAAACATAATTTAATAGGAATAAGGTTTCCAAAAGAATATGGAGGCCGTGGATTGAATTGGGAAAGTGAAATAATTGCTCAAGAAGAAATAGGTGTACTAGGAAGTTCTTTAGCTTGTTTATTTTCATTACCAAGCATCTGTGGAGAAGCTCTTAATAAATTTGGTACCGAAGAACAAAAGCTTAGCTACCTTAAACCCATGTGTGAGGGCAAAAAATTTACAGCTGAAGCACTAACTGAACCACGAGGTGGGTCTGATTTTTTTGGAGCTACATCTACAGCCGTAAAAGAAGGAGATTATTACATATTAAACGGAGAAAAGCGATTTGTAGTCGGAGCTGAAGGTGCTGATTTTTTCTTAGTTTATGCTAAAACCAATCCAAATGCACTACCCCGCGATGCGTTAAGTTTGTTTATAGTTGACAAAAGTGAAGCAGTAGAAGCAGCATATATATACGGTTTATTGGGCACTAGAGGGGGCGGGGCGGGAAGAATAATTTTTAAAGATGCAGAAGTCCCAAAAGAAAATGTTATAATGGGAGAGGGAGAGGGAGGTAAAATATTCTATCAAATGATGGTTCCAGAGAGATTATCTACCGCTTCTGGTTTTATTGGATTGGCGCGTGCTTGTTTACACATTGCTACTAAATATAGTACCAAAAGAAAAGCGTTTGGACAAATAATTAAGAGTTTCCAGGCCATTAACTTCATGATCGCTGATTGTATTACATATTTAGACGCAGTAAGAGCAATTGTCTTTAACACTGCGAAAACAATAGATGCAGGTGCGCCACCGGCTCTACAAAGAAGATTAGTTTCTGAATCCAAAAAGTTTTCAACAAAAATGTGTTGGAAAGTAATCAACAAATCGATGCAAATCATGGGTGGAATTGGATACACAACCGTCTATCCTATAGAAAGATTAATGAGGGACGCCCGTTTAGGCGAAATCTGGACCGGCACAACAGAAATAATGAATTTAATTATCCAACACGAATATTACAAGGAAACTTTAAGCGAAAAATGGATTGGTCGCGATGTAGAACTAGACGCTTTAGACGCTGAACACGAGGAAGAAAAACATTACGGTTAATTTATATTTCTTTTTTTAAATAGAATACAAATAAAAAAAACATTGAAATTAATTTTGTTTCGATAAATATCTAATTTTCACTAATAGGTCTCGTAATTCCATTTTATCACTATCCGAGGTAATATATTTCTTTTTTACCCCTTCTGAAAGTGGTATAGTTTCAATTTTATTTCCTTTAAGTGAAACCATATTCCCAAATTTAGATTTCAAAACAAGATTCATAGCTGCTAATCCAAATCTCAATCCTAAGATTCTATCGAACGAATTCGGCGTTCCCGCTCGCATTGTATGACCCAAGACTACGCTTCTACACTCAAAATCTACTCCATTATTCTGAAATTCCTTTTTTAAATCTTCTCTTAAGTTGAGTTCATCAACAATTATTTTGGATATGTTCAGTTTTACAAG
>Ga0255055_10001475_pt1 | contig 17124 bp, 13 predicted proteins | sample JV7_2_27_MG_FD_188633 | JGI IMG/M metagenome (GOLD analysis project Ga0255055, IMG submission 188633) | Seawater microbial communities from Jervis Inlet, British Columbia, Canada - JV7_2_27 | ecosystem: Environmental > Aquatic > Marine > Inlet | place: Canada: British Columbia | collected... | reverse complement strand
AATACCCTGTTGTCGAACATGTCGGTTAAAGCATTTTCTGCCTCTCGCAGAGACCGTGCGACGATTACTCCCTTGCCTGCGGCAAGGCCATCCGCCTTGAGTACATAGGGTGGTTCTAGCTGGCCGAGCGCTTTCAGGGCACTGATTTTGTCTGTGAACTCCTGTGATGAAGCGGTTGGGATTCCCTTGTCTCGCATGATTTGCTTGGCATAGGATTTACTTCCCTCGATGCGGGCACCGTCAGACGTTGGTCCAAACACGGTAAGTCCGTGTTCGTGGAAAAAATCCGTGATCCCTGCAACCAGAGGTATTTCAGGGCCTACCACGGTAAGATCAACCGCCTCTTTCCTGGCAAATGACGCAAGGGCATCCATGTCATCGAGCTGTATACGAGGGTTCTCTGCCAGTTCCCCTGTGGCAGCGTTGCCCGGCGTCCAGTACAGGGTATCCACCATGGAACTCCCGGCAAGTGAATGGGCTATCGCATGCTCTCTTCCTCCGCTGCCGAGTACCAGTACCTTCACCTCTACCTCCTCCCCATGAGCCTGGATTGCTACACCAGGCTAGTGCCTGTCACCCGTTTGTACACTTCAAGGTATTTCTCGACTGATTTTTCGATCACCTCCGGGGGAAGCTCCGGTGCCGGCGGCGTCTTGTCCCAGTCCTGCTCGGACAACCAGTCACGTATGTACTGCTTGTCAAAGCTCGGCTGAGGGCCCCCCGGTTTGTAGCTCTCTCTATCCCAGTAGCGGGAAGAGTCAGGTGTAAATATCTCATCTGCCAGCCTTATCTCCCCGTCTATGTAGGTGAACTCGAACTTCGTATCAGCCAATATCAATCCCTTTTGATATACTTCCTCATGCGCCATGTTGTACAGATCAATGGACTTGTTCTTGACAAAGTCCGCGACATCCCTGCCGACCTGTTTTACAACCTGATCGAAGCTTATTGACTCGTCATGTCCACTGCTTGCCTTGGTAGTCGGTGTAAAGAGAGGTTCCGGGAGTTTGTCTCCCTGTTTCAATCCACCAGGAAGCGATATATCAAAAAGTTTGCCCGTCTCTCTATAGCTTCTCCAGCCCGACCCATCGAGATAGCCCCTGACCACGCATTCCACCTCGATCATGTCGCCCTTCCTGACCAGAGAGCTTCGTCCGCGAAGAATATTTTTTTCATCATTGGTCAGCGGCAGGTTGAATTCGTCCACACTTGATGTAATGATATGATTTTTAATAATACCTCGAGTTTTGTTGAACCAAAAATCAGAAATGGAGTTCAGTACCGCACCTTTATGGGGAATGGCATTGGGCAACACCACATCAAAGGCGGATATTCTATCAGATGCCACCATGAGCATGTTTTCACCAAGATCAAAAATATCACGTACCTTGCCTCTTTTAAAAAGATCAATGTTCTGCAGTTTGATCTCTCGATACGCCTCTACAAAAGCCATAACGTATTTCTCCTTTTCTATGTTTGTATATGGACTCTTCTGCCAACCACTTTCAACTGTTCATTGCAAAAAAGTCTCACCACTTCAGGGAAGAGCTGATGCTCCTGCTCCAGAATACGTTCCGCAAGTGTTTCAGCATCGTCATCCTCGAGCACAGCTACGACGCGCTGCTGTACGATTGGTCCTGTATCTACGCCCTCATCAACAAAATGTACGGTACAGCCGGAATACTTCACACCGTATTCAAATGCCTGCTTCTGCGCATCTTCTCCAGGAAAGGAGGGAAGAAGCGCTGGATGTATGTTCAGTATACGGTGTTCATACCGCTTGATAATGTTTTCACTGAGAACACGCATGAAGCCGGCTAGTATAATGAGATCAATATGTTTTTCTTCCAGAAAGTCCATGATAACCTGAAAGTAACTGTTTCTCGGGGTACGCCATGGAAACACCCTGCATTCGACTCCCCTCTGCTCTGCGTATGCCAGTCCCGCTGCATCGGGATTGTCTGATACAACTACCACAATTTCTCCCTCTATAACTCCTTTCTCGATATCTCCATGTATGGACATGAAGTTGGAACCGCGGCCTGAAATGAACACTGCAATAGCTTTCTTTGCCATCTATGCACAAACCTCACCTATAATATGCGCCGCCTCACCTCCCCCTTTCAGGTGTGCCAAAGCCTTTTCAGCCTCATCAGCACTGACAATGAAAACCATGCCAATACCCATATTAAAAGTTTTACGCATCTCCTCAATTTCCACATCACCCGCATGCTGAATGAGCTCGAATATCGGCTGCGACGAAAAGCATGTCCAGTCAATCCGTATGTCCAACCCCCCGGGCAACACCCTTTTAACGTTGCTGTACAATCCACCCCCTGTAATATGGGCTATACCCTTGACCCGAAAGTGGTCCAGAAGATCAAGGACAGTGGATACGTATATCTGTGTTGGTATCAAAAGCTCATGTATGAGCGAATGTTCGATAGGACCTATTGCTTTGTGGGGATCATATCTCTTCGCTTCGAAAAGCGCCCTTCGTGCTAGGCTCAGTCCGTTGCTGTGGACGCCGTTTGAGGGGAGACCGATGAGAAGATCACCCTTTGATACAGATTTTCCATCAATGATTCGTTCCCTCTCCACGATGCCCACAGTAAAGCCGGCAAGTTCATAGTCACCACTGCTGTACACACCGGGCATCTCTGCCGTTTCACCACCGAGCAGTGCACAGCCAGCCTCCCTGCAGCCTGTAATGATCCCATCGAGTACCTCTGATGCGGTACTCACATCCAGTTCGCTGGTCGCAAGATAGTCGAGGAAAAAGAGCGGTTTCGCCCCTGAGGTCACCACATCGTTGACGCACATGGCAACAAGATCAATGCCTATGGTGCTGTAGCGAGCTGCCATTTTAGCCAGCACAAGCTTCGTGCCAACGCCATCGGTGCCCGCAACAAGCACGGGGTGTCTGTAGTGCAAGCCCTCCAGATCAAACAGCCCGCCAAACAGGCCTATATTTTCCTGCTCCTGTACAGAGAGTTTGGCCTTCAGCACATCGACAAAGGCATCCCCCTTTTCAATATCCACACCCGAATCTCTGTAGGTCAGTCCCACGAAACCTCCTACATCTCATTGACCTTATAATCCTCGAGGAGGAGTTTACCTTCGTTGTCATCCTCGGAAACTGGTACCGGATAGTCTCCATTGAAACAGGCATAACAGAGACTGTCCAGGGGTTTACCCACCGCATGCGACAGACCCTCGAGCGTGATATAGGTAAGTGTATCAACACCGAGAAACTTCCGAATATCCTCAATGGATTGCGTGGAGGCGATAAGGGTCTTCTTCTCAGATGTGTCAATCCCGAAAAAGCAGGGATGGGTGATCGGAGGTGAACTTATATACATGTGAACCTCACGGGCTCCTGCATCACGAATCATCTTGATGATTCTCTTGCTTGTCGTTCCCCGAACGATGGAATCGTCAACCACAGCGACCCGTTTGCCCTGCATAGAGCTTCTAATGGGGTTGAGCTTCATCTTTACCTTGGTCCCGCGCTCATCCACCATGGGGTCTATAAAAGTCCGTCCCACATAGGAGTTTTTGAACAAACCAATTTCATAGGGTATTCCCGCTTCACGGGAAAAACCAATAGCAGTGGTCACCCCTGAATCGGGTACGGGAATGACCACATCGGCCTTGACTTTACTCAAATGGGCAAGTTCCCTGCCCATACGCTTGCGCACTTCATACACACTGATGCCGTCGATTATGGAATCAGGCCTTGCGAAATAGATGTACTCGAATACGCAGAGGGTGTTTCGTTCACTTCTCTTGAAAATACTCGATTGAATTTCAGAACCATACAGCTCGATCATCTCACCCGGCTTCACATCCCTCACAAACTCGGCGCTCATGGTGTCAAGAGCAGTTGATTCTGATGCAATCACATAGCCAGAGCCCAGTTTACCGAGGCAGAGAGGGCGAAAACCGTGGGGGTCCCGTACGGCGATGAGTCTGTCGCCCACGATCATAACCATCGAGTAGGCACCTTTCAATCTGTCTAGAGCGGCCAATACGCTCTCTCTGAGATCCTGCCTCTTCTCCCTGGCAATGAGGTGGAGAATGAGCTCGGTATCCGAGCTCGAACGGATGAGCGAACCTTCATTGATGAGCTGGTTTCTCAGCTCCTTGGAGTTTACAATGTTTCCGTTATGAGAAATTGCCATCATCCCACCCCAGAAACGGGCGATGATAGGCTGTACATTCTGCTTGTAGCCTGATCCTGTTGTGGAGTAGCGGACATGTCCGATACCGATGCTCCCCTGAAGCACTTCGAAGTCTTCGGGATCGAACACATTCATGAGCAGTCCTGAGCCGCGTTTTACATGAATATGCTCATCCCTGTATGTTGCAATGCCGGCACTCTCCTGCCCTCTATGCTGCAGTGCATAGAGCCCGCGATAGATAAGGCCGCTTGCACATAAACCGGAATCACGACACAGAATGCCGACAATACCGCACTCTTCTCGGGGTTTGTCATCAAGATCAAACACATCGGATTCAATCATACCGTACCACACGGTGCGCCTTGCATGCGCTTTCAAGTTCTACTATCCTTTTTTGCCAGAACCCGGCAATTTCTCTTGCCCTCTGGGCTGCCCGGCCTGTATACATTTCAGGATTCTCTTTCAAGGCTTTCCACATATCAAGTTTTGCTATTTCGCTGAGGGTTTCATCCTGTTCAACGATTTCAAAAACACTCTTGCCTTCCCTCTCAGCCCGCAGCGTGGCCTCTTTCACAATGCCATGAGCATTTCCGAATCCCTTGGATGCAAGCAGTATATAGAGGGGTTCAGCGAGGAACATGCCTCCTGTCAGTTCAATGTTTTTTTTCAGGTTGTTTGAATCAATGACAAGCTTTTCCAGCTGTTTGAGCAGCCTGTCCACAGCAAGGGTGAACGCAGTAATGATTTCAACAACAAAACGTGCCGATGCCGAATTGGTCAAATCACGTTGATGTTCCGATATCTGGTCAAAATAACGGGTGAGAATCCTGGGCACGAACTCCTTCCACATGGATTTGACATGTTCGAAGTTCCAGGGGTTTCGCTTGTGGGGCATGGTCGATGATCCAACCTGTCCCTTTTCGAACCGTTCGCCCATCTCGCCGATCTCGGTTCTCTGCAAATGGCGCATATCATCGGCAATATTGGCAAGTATGCCGAATGCGGATACAACCGCATGTATGAGGTCGAGTACATACTCGGGTTCAATGATCTGTGATGAAAAGTTTGCAGGCCTGAGCCCGAGTTCGACAAGAACATCCTCCTCAAATTTCCTCGGGTCCTCAATGAAGAGTGATGATGCATTGTAAGCACCAACAGCACCGCTCACCTTTCCCCTGAGCTCGCCGAGCGCTTCCACAACCTTCGTCAGCCTGCCGCCGAACCGATCACTGTATCCCGAGAACAGATAACCTACAGTTACCGGTACAGCGTGCTGACCGTGGGTTCTTCCAATCTGAACGGTATCAGCTTCACGGAGGGCTATGTCAATGAGAACCTGGAGCAGCGCTGTACATTTGGGCATCACAACCCGGTAAAATGCATCCCTGACTCTCATGGCATAGGCAGTACCTGTGATGTCTTCAGATGTAGCGGAGAGATGAATATAGGGAGCAAGGCTATCAGGAACATAACGCTGCATGACGTTGACAAGTGCGCGGATATTGTGATGAGTTTTAGCCTCCTCTTCATACACCTCCTCAGGTGTAACAGCTCGAAAAGCTTTCTTTATCTCCTGCCCTGAACCCTCAGGTACGATCCCGTATCGTTCCATGATGATGATCAGAGCAGTTTCAACTGCCGCTTCGTACCGTATTACTGAGCTTTCAGACAGGTATTCTGACAACTCATCGATGAGCTCCCCGTTGCTCTTATAGTAGCGTGCATCGAGGGGGCTTATATTCTGGAAAATGTCCCTTTGCACTCTTCACTCCTCTGATTCCTGATAGTCCTGCCATGATTGCAGGTGAAACAACAACTAGACTGGAAAGGGCAGACCACACTGGTCCAAACTCATTCTTGCATGAAGGCAGTATCTTTTTCGATTACCTTTTGACGCTGCTTCTCTCTCGCAGTTTTGAGTTTCTCTGCAAGTTTTATATCTGAAAGAGAGAGTATCTCTGCTGCCAATATTGCCGCATTCTTCCCGCCGTTAAGGGCCACGGTTGCCACAGGAACACCGGGCGGCATCTGCACCATGGAAAAGAGGGAGTCCATACCCATTGTTGACGATACAGAAGCCACAGGTACCCCGATAACTGGACATGTGGTAAAGGATGCAATAACACCGGGAAGGGCCGCTGCCATGCCTGCAACAGCAATGAAGACGCCGATACCCTTCTCTTCAGCTTCTGCAACGTAGGATTTCAGTATGTCGGGCGTTCGGTGAGCCGAAATGATGCGTTTCTCGTGGGATAGGCCAAGATCTTCGAGTGTCGAAGCTATGCCTGCATACACATTCTTGTCAGAGTCGCTGCCAAGTATAACCGAAATCTTCGGCATGTTCCCCTCCCCCCGATTGGAAAACCGCAGCCATCTGCGTTGGCATTATACGTTCAATTCATAATCGAATCAAGTAAAAGATTTCAAATCTTTCTGAACCCGCTCTGAGACAGTATTGATGATGTCATCGATGCCGATCTTCTCACGGTGTTTTGATCTGCGCCCCACCAGTTCCACGGTCCCCTCTTCAATACCCCTGTCTCCAACTGTTATACGATAGGGTATTCCCAGAAGATCTGCATCCTTGAACTTCACACCCGGTCTCAGTGCTCGATCATCGAGGAGCACTTCAATACCCATGTCAGTAAGCTCGCTGTACACCATGTCGCAGATTTCCCTGGTTTTTCCTGAATACTTTACAGGGAGGAGAAAAACATGAAAAGGCGCAACCGAAATGGGCCAGATGATTCCATCCTCATCATGATTCTGCTCGATCACTGCGGCGATAGTGCGCTCCACACCAATACCGTAACACCCCATAATGGGAACTTTTTCCGAACCATCTTCATCGAGATACGTAAGAGAGAAGGCCTTTGTGTACTTGTCCCCGAGCTTGAAGATGTGCCCGAGTTCAATACCTTTAAAAAGCTTCAAGGGCTCTCCGCATGTCGGGCAGGGATGATCCTCCATAATGAGTCTGATGTCTGTATACAGAGACGGCTCGAAATCCCGGTCAGCATTCACATGTATGTAGTGATAATCCTTTTTGTTTGCTCCTGTCACTCCTCCTTTGATGGATTTGACACTGTGGTCAGCCACAACCCTGAGCTTCTCGACACCGATCGGTCCTGTAAAACCTATTGGTATACCGAAGGTTTCCATGGCCTCATCTATTTCTGCTTTTTCGATCTCAGCGGCACCAAGTACATTCTTGAGTTTTGTTTCATTGACATCAAGATCCCCCCGTGTCAGTGCCATCACATACTTGAATTTCGTTTTTGCCTTATCAGCTGCTTCATCCTCATCTTCTGGAGGCGGGTATCGATATACCAGTGATTTGATAAAGAGTTTCTGCTCCATCTTGAGGAATTGTTCGAGGTCAGCAATGGTTTTCACTCCGGGTGTCTGGAGCAGTGACAGTTCGCCTTCATCTCTGTACTCCCCATCATCATTTCCGGCAGCAGCTTTTTCCCTGTTGGCCACATAGCCGCATGCCTTGCACTGGGCAATTTCCTCTTCACCCACGTTCGAGGGTACCATGAACTCCTCTGAGACAGACCCACCCATTGTCCCTGAATCAGCTGCCACAGGTATGGTCTCAAGACCGCATCGTTTGAAAATCCTTCTGTATGCCCCTGCCATATCACTGTAGGACTTCTGAAGCGAGTCTTCATCCCCTTCGGGATGATAGGAGTAGGCATCCTTCATGATGAAGGATTTACTTCGCATCACCCCGAAACGGGGGCGTATCTCATCTCTGAATTTCAACCCAATGTGATACACTGTGAGAGGCAGATCTCTGTATGATTTGATGTGATCCCTCAACATATAGGTAAATACCTCTTCATGGGTAGGCGCGAGCACGAAGTCCTGTGTGTTCCTGTCCTTCAAACGGAAAAGCTCCGCTCCCATGGTGAACCAGCGGTTACTCTCCTTCCACAGCTCCCCAGGGATGAGAACAGGCAGAAAAAACTCATTCCCGCCGATTCGATTCATTTCCTCGCGTATAATCTTCTCAACTTTTTTGAGGGTTCTGTTGCCCAGAGGAAGAAATGAGTAGAGGCCGCTTGATATCTTCCTCGTCAAACCTGCCCGGATCATCAACACATGACTCTGTATGGCGGCATCTTTGGGAGCTTCCTTTAACGTGGGTATGAAACACTGACTGTACAGCATGTGAACTCCTGCTCCTCTATGATGGGGCTAAATAGTCGCTGGTGAACAATTCTTCCGAATTGTCCACCAGCTCAAGAATTAGTTCTTAACTCTTAGTATTATTAGAGTTAATATTTAGGTCTCATGTTGCTTTATTCACATTGCTAATTAAGCCTGCTTCGCAGGAAGAGACACCAAGAACTAATTATGCCAAAAAGATAATACTGCTCAAATGAGGTGAAAACTCTTTTCCCAAAACTGGATAATTTTGTAAGGGCTCTTATACGAGAAATGCCGGCGGTCAATGACTGCCGACATTTCTCTAAATTGAAGCTTCGCTTGGGGCGGTACTTGTTAATCAGAAATTGATTCGTTCCTTGAACTTCTGGAATTCCACTTCCCTGCGCTTCAGAATCTTGCGTGGTATGGCGCTTCCACGCTGTTTTCGCTTTTTAACCATGTCAATTTTCCTGGCAAGCGCCAGGTCCATTGCGTGGCCGGCTTTATGTGCAACAAAGTGACCGGAAAGACGATACCCAATCAGCGCAAGGCCTCCAATGAGATCGAGCATCTTGTGGCGAACACACTCGTTGTTGTATCTCAGGCTGCCATTCATGAGTTCATCTTTCGTGAACACCAGAGCATTGTCGAGCGACCCACCAAGAGCCAGATTATTTAATTTCAGAGATTCGATCTCTTCATAAAACCCAAATGTCCGTGCAGGGGCAATTGATTCGGTGAATGTGTCACGCTCTACAACATAATGGGCCGTCTGTGTACCCACTGCAGAACTCTTGGATGTGAAGTCAATGGTGTAGGTGATCCTGAAATCTTCCGCCGGTAATGCAATGAGGTAGCTGCTGTTGTCCTCTACCCAAATGGGGTAAGGTATATGAAAGCTATCCTGTATTGCACCCTGTGTACGAATGCCCACTCTTTGCAGTGCCTCGACTATCTCTCCCGCGGAACCGTCAAGAATAGGCATCTCACTTCCGTGTACCACCATGACCGCATTTGATATCCCGAATGCATAGAATGCAGACATAAAATGTTCAATGGTCTGTATGTTGAAAGATTCGTTTCCAATAGTGATTGCGTTCTGAGCTTTTTGGAGATTGGAGTAGTGTGCCCGTACTCCTTTCCCTAGATCGTTCATGGAGGGACTAAACAGTATTCCGGTGTTTTCCGGTGCAGGGTGAATTGTTACACTAACCGTCGAACCACTGTGAAGCCCTATTCCTTTAACCAAAATATCAGAAGCCACAGTGCTCTGTAAAAGCATTCATATACTCCCTGAAAGTGACAGAATTCTCTCTTGCCCTATATATTGCAATTTCTGTGCCACTTTGTTTTTATTGTCGTACTGCAACTACCTATATTTTAGTATTTACCGTTGCGAATTGCGAAAAAAATGGGGTCTTTCTTTTTGTGTGGTAAAAAGGACACAGTTCTGTATTCTTTTCACACACCTCTAAAGGGCTTCGTTTGTGTATCCGGGGAGGCTCTTTTCATCGAGCAGGAAAAGTCCGTCATCGATCATTCCATTGACCGTCACATCCTTGAACGTGGCCTCGAGCTGACGATTCAGAGATGAGAGCGTAACTTTTCCAGGGAAAAATACACCTTCAAAGGCAGTAAAGGATTTAAAGGTCATGCTGTACACATCGTTGTTAACTTCATATTCCACGCTTTGCGGCAGCCAATGAGCATCGAATGAAACTGTTTCCCTGTACCCCTCTGACTCCATAATCAGGGTTTTAGAATTGGGACTGCTCATGGTAGCGGTTGCAGAGTTTACAAACACCTTCCCCATAAGTGCGGGGAGAAGTATCTCCTTTCGCAACTTCAGGCCTGAAAGCGCTTCAATGTTTAGATTCTCATAGCTCGTAAGGTAGACCTTCTTATCCATATGCAGCAGTGCCGCAACCTGGTCGCTATTTTTTACAAGGGTGAGTACAGGTTTCTTGAATACAAAATCCGAAAGGTCAAGCCGGATATTTTCGCCGCTGTTTTCCACGGCAATCTCTGCTCGAAAGCTGTAGCTTTTATCACCATCCGTGTACATAAGTAAGGCATGAGCTTTAATTGTAGAGATAGATTCGTTGTATTCCTTTAGTTTCTCCACCAGGAGTTGCACATCGCCTTCCTCCTGCACTGTTACTGACTGTGTGGCGCAGCCATAGAGCAGAGGGATAAACAGCAGGATCAGTAAAAAGGCTTTTTTCACTCTGATAACTCCATGTGCACATCGTCGATTTTTTTCTGAATATCACTGCGCTGTTTCAATTCGAGCGCTTCTTCCCAGGCACCCACAGCTTCCTTATACATGCCGATTTCATAGTAAACATCACCAAGATGCTCATAGATGACATAATTCTCCTCTTCTGTCACGTCTATGAGCTGAACGGCGCTTTCCAGGTATTCTCGGGCCTTTTGATACTCTTCAAGACGGAAGAGCACCCATCCCATGCTGTCCAGATAGGCACCGTTTTCAGGTTCAATGACGAGAGCCATTTCGATGTATGCGCGTGCCTCCTCCAATCGAACCCCACCGTCGGCCAGCAAATACCCCAGATAATTCAAGGCTGCAGCGCTGCTGTCGTCGAGTTGTACTGATCTGTCGAGATACTCAATTGCATCATCGATTCTTCCCATCCTTTCGTAGGAAACACCGAGGTGGAAGAAGTATCGTGCATCCTGATCATTCAACTCAATTGCTCTCTTGAATACTCCGATGGCACTCTCAAAGTCCTGAATGATTCTGTACTCAATACCCAAATAATAGAGCAGTTCGTCATTTGCCGGGAAGATTTCAGCTGCCTGGGAGAAATTCTCTATTGCCGCCTCATGATCTCCCATCTGATCATATGCCAATCCCAGTTTAACATGTATATCACCCGGCTCATCGGCATGCTGCTTAAAAAACTCATACTCCTCAATTGATTTCTCTATTTTACCGAGAGACCCAAGAATATCTCCAAACAGATACCTGTTTTCGAGATACCAGAGGTCCATGTGCCTTACCCGCCCGGATTCCAATTCGGCCTTATCGTAGCGTCTGAACCGATAATAGCTCCCAGCCAGACGAAAACGCCACCTCAGTTCAGCATCCCACATTCCCTGCTTTTCAGCGATTCTGACTAATCCATTGAGCGCTGTGAGGTTATCCGGTTCTTCCAACAACACATCCGTAAAAACGGTTTTTGCTTCATCCAGATTACCCTCACTGTAGTGACGAACTCCATGCAGCACTGGCTGCACATCTTTCCAGTTCTCAATTCTCCGCAGAACAGGCGACGGGTCCTGATCTTCAATGAAGAGATTCAGGGCATAATCCTGCAATGTTTCTTCACTGAGAAGGTTCTGGTCATCAAGGCTCTTGAACATACTGAGCGCCTTATCGGTTTTCCCCTCACTGATATAGATATAGGTTAGATAGAATAGAGCCTTTTCATTCCCTGGGTCCAGCTTGAGCACCCGTTCAAACTCTCCCTCCGCAAGACCAAAAGCTCCCCGTTTTGTGTAGAGGTATCCCAGGTTAAGCGCCACATCAATAAAGTTGGGATGATACTGTAATATCTGATTGTATATGTCGATCAGATTGTCTTCATCTTCAAGGTTGTTGTATGCCTCTACCAGGTAGAACAGCACCTGAATATCGTCCGGCTGCCTCTTCAGAAGCTTTTCCAGATAGGGCACAGCTTCTTCATACCGATTTGCACTGATATAGACGAGTGAGATTGTCTGTAGGGCAGATTCATCCTTCGGCTCAAATCGGAGAGCCATTTTCGCATACCTGAGTGCATTCTCAGTGTCGCCCAGAATATTGGAGACTTCGGCAAGTAAGGAGAAGAGAAGTGCGGGGGGGTCCTTTTCAAACAAGAGGCTTGATTCAAACTGATCGAGAGACGATTCCAGCTCATCATCATAGAGGTAATAGAATCCCATGGAGAAGTGCGTCATGGCTCTACTAGTTGCATGAAGCAGAGCTGGTGCACAGAGGAGTAGGCACAATAAAGATATTATGAGTAACCGACGTTTTTTCATCGTAACCATATAAAATGTAATAAGAGTATTCTTCGCGGATAACAGAAATAAAACTAGAAGATTGCTCTCACAAAGCGGCCGGTGATGGGTAGATCGCCCACAAGTGGATTAATGTATTCGCGGAATTTACGCTCATCGATCTTTCCTTCATCGGTAATCCACTCTTTTGGGAAGCTTCTTGTATGTTTCTGCACACTTTGAAGCGGCGTAACAAACGTTTCGATCTTATACACACCATCCTCATCCGCCCGCTTTATTGCAAGGCTTCCTTCATCAAAATTATCCTGAGAAGCTGCAATAACTGCATCAACACCAATCCGATAGGCCTCCTGTGCATCCACTTCGGAAACCGCCAATGGGAATGAGCGCTGAGGATATCCCAATGTGTCAGCCCTTACCCTGCTGATGTTCAATGAGCTCTTGACAATGATGGAGAGTATGTCTCCCATCATACCTGTTCCGCTCAGGCTCACATTCCCGTGAGAATCAACATCAACGGCTTTTTCCGCCTCCTTTGGCAGATACTTTTTCGGCAGGTTCAGGTTGACGAATGAGTTGAGCCATTTTGCTATATAGTCGGGTTTTTCACCTTCTTTCAGATTGTATATACCCTGCCGGTTGATTCCCTCAGAAACTGCTATAAGCGCCCTTCCGTGTTCCTTGAATGTACGATCTACATCCTTGAGAAACTGATCGAGATCAAAGGGTATTTCCGGCATATAAATTAGATGGGGGCCGTCTTTTCTATACTGCTTGGCAAGGATGCTTGCCGCAGTGAGGTAACCCGCATTTCTTCCCATAACCACGTTTATCTTCACGCCCTTCAGGGCCCGGTTATCCTCATTGTCGCCGATGAAGGCCGTGGCTACGTAGCGTGCTGCACTGCCAAAACCAGGGCAATGATCGGTGACAAGAAGATCATTGTCAATGGTTTTTGGGATATGCACTACCCGAAGATCGTAGCCTTCGTGGGCTGCGAAACTGTTGATGATATAGGCTGTCTCTGCAGAATCGTTACCACCTATATAGAAGAAATAACGTACATTCATCTTTTTAAAATTATCAAATATCTGACTGCACTCTTCCTTTCCGGGTTTATGCCGTATTGAACCCAGGGCTGCAGCCGGTGTTTTTGATATCTGACTGAGAACGAAGTTTGGCTGCTCGAAAAGTGACACATATTCGTTTTTAAGCATACCCTGTACACCGTGGCGTGCTCCATAAAATTCAACAATTTCGCCATGTTTTCGCGCTTCCATTATTGCGCCGATAAAACTGCGATTAATAACTGCGGTGGGACCACCGGATTGTCCTATAACAGCGTTTCCCTTAGGGCCTGGCATAGTACTCTCCTTCTACTTGTGTAACTGGGAGTTGGATTTTTACATAACGGGTGTATGCCCTCAGGCTACCCTAATATAGCAACAGAGAGGTATATAGTGAAAGTGAAAAAAACTACAAGGAATGAAATCTAGAAACGAATGTTCTTTGAAAACAGGGGATGTGTGTCTGTCCCGTAGAATAGTTCAGTGAGACCCGATCCCGGGAGTTCTTCCTGGCTGAGAAGAAAAACGGTCGAGCTGCTCTCACCCGGCTTGAGCATGGTCGCCTGGTCCACGTATTTTTGAAAAGACTGTGTATCACCCGACCTGTCTGTAATCCTTAAGGTAACCGGATCGGAGCCTAAAGCAACCTCTGCAGAACCCTCATTTCGGATGGTGAAACCTATGAGTATCTTCCCACCCCGTACACCGGTAACATTTAACTCATATATCAGATTTTTCTGTTCTTTTGTCAGGATTACATTGGCCGGTTTGATTATGTAGAAGAGAACGATTGCGATGAGGATAACATCAATGAAAATGATGATCAGTCCTCTTCGCTTTTTTCTGAATAGGGAGCCGCTTTTACGATCGTATGGGGGATGGTGGCGCTTGCGAAGTCTCTCTTCCCTGCTGTAGTGAAACTTCATCTCACCATTAGATTTATCACGCCTGGCCTGACCCCCCTCGTTCATCTATCCGTCCTTCACATTGATGCCCGGTTGTTTCGGCTGCATCGAAGCTGTGAAAACACATCGGGAAGCATCTGAATAAGGTCTCCTGCCTTCACACTGTCATCAGAGTTCAGCTTCTGGGCCGCTCTGCCGCATTCTGTATGCAGATATACACCGGTAACTGCAGCATGTTCTACAGAAAGGCCGGCAGCCATGAGCGAGCCAATGATCCCAGACAGAACGTCTCCGCTGCCTCCCTTTGACAGGGCAGAAACACCACCGTCATTGAGAAAGAGAGAGCCCTCAGCGCTTGCGACAACAGTTACAGCATCCTTGAGCACGAGGGTAAGGCTGTTGTTCTGGGCAAACTCGCTTGCCACTTTGACTTTGTTCTTCTTGATCTGATCCCTGCCCAATCCTGAAAGCCTGGACATTTCACCGATATGCGGGGTTAGTACAAGGTCACACCGGTGTTTCTTAATCATATCCGGATTTTGGGCCAGACAGTTCAGCCCATCAGCATCAATGACCACCCGTTTGTCAAGCTCGAGAGCCTTCTGCACGAGCATGCATGCCTGCGGCGAAACACCCAGACCCGGACCTATGGCCAGTGCATTCTGGCGGTCGAACAGATCATCTATCCGAATATCATCGGGGATTTTCTCAAGTTCGGTTGGGAAATATCCTGCAATGATCTCATCTGGTTTCTGAATTGTGCTGCCATTCGGCAGAAATATTGTTACAAGCCCGCTGCCGCTTCGAAGTGCGGCTCGGGATGCGAGAAGTGATGCACCCTCAAAGCCCCTCCTCCCTCCAACAACAGCCAGATGTCCGTATGTGCCCTTGTGCGAGTCAGGTTTTCTCGGCGGAAGGAGTCGGTTTACCAGAGGGGCATCAATGAAAGTGGCAGGCCGGGCAGCCTGCTCAACTACAGCTGCTGGAAAACCTATGTCAAGCACTTCGACTCTGCCAGCTGCCTCCTTTCCAGGAAAATCCACAAGGCCATATTTTAGGCAGCCCACAGTATAGGTCGCATCGGCTTTTATCGCCAGCAGCTCCAGTTGCCCGCCATCCGCATCCACACCTGCAGGCATATCGATTGAAATGATGGGAGCGTCCTGCGTATTTGAAAACTCAATGGCCCTCTTTATCATTCCCCTCGGCATTCCCTGAAAACCGATACCGAGCAATGCATCAATCAGATAATTGCACCTGCCCAGCATGTTCTTCATATGCTCAAATCGTTCCTCATGTGATAGGTCGTGCGCCTCAATACCGAAAATCGGAAGCAGCTTGAAATTAAAAAGCGCATCTCCCTTCAGTTTTTTTCTATCCACAAAGAGAAAAACCTCTGTTTTAAATCCTCTCCGTGCGAGATGCCGTGCAACGACAAACCCGTCACCGCCATTGTTGCCTCCGCCGCAGAGAACTGCAATTCGTTCATTTTTCCCGGGGCAGAACTCCTCCACGAACTTATTGACAAATTCGAAACCGGCGTTTTCCATGAGAAGTGTTCCGGAAATCCCGAACTCCTCTATGGTAATTCGGTCGACCTCCTGCATTTCACTGCGATTAACGATTTGCATTTTTAAATCCCTCAACCTTTGCCATGATAAACTCTTTGAGGGTCATCTTCTCCTGCTTGTTGTTGATCAGCTTGTCGCTTCGCCATCGAAAGTAGTGCACATTCGATTCATCGATTTTGATTGCCGATACTGAACCATCCAGAGCGATCTGCAGATCCATCCATATACCGTCATTTTCAAACTGGAAACTTCTCTTAGTGATGAACGTACCGTCTGGACGCAATATGGTTATCACTGCTTTGTTCTTGTCGATATACTTCCAGAAAAAACAGTTCTGGTATCCATCTATGCCAATGAACTCCTGAGTTGATTCAACCTCATTCCCCAATGCAGTCTCCCATTGATGTGAATTGACCACTGAGGAAGACTGAAAATCGTAGAACGAGATGCTGTAATGAAGCAGATCACGGATACCCTGCACCTGCTCCTCCTTATCAGCATCCTCTTCACTTGCTCTGTAACGATCGTAATCATCGATCTCGATTTCCTCCCCCCAGAGGTCCTCCTCCATCTTCATCTCTTTTGTATCAAGAGATGTCTCATACTTTGAGGTCCAGTAAAGGACTTGACCGGGTTTTTCGGTGGGAAGAACATTCATTACGAAGTAAGCTCGATCTTCCTGGTTTGTCTGGGTTATCACTTCATCACTTGTGAGCGTGTATTTCTCCAGATATTCTCCCTCCGGGCTGAAGCGGTGATAGGTCCAGCCATTCCATTCATCATTGCCGGTCATCACGACAAGGCAACCTTCTTTATCTATTTCAATATCATACATGTAGTAGAATGGATCTGAATCAAGACCGTTCTCACCTATTCGGTGCATAAACGAACCGAGCCGGTCAAACACGAGAACATAGGACATATACTTCTCTTCATATTCCTTCTCTTCATCTATGGTATCGTCGTCTATACTGAATATATCGATTACATTTTCCACCTCAGTCTTTTCCAGAAACATATCCTCAACATAGATATTGTTTTCGTTATCCACCTCTATCAACCCGATCTGACTAAAATCATAATAGGTTTTCTGTTTGGTTTTTAAAACAGAATCGCCCTCATTCTTCAACATCTCACCGTCAGCTATAGTCAGGATTACATCACCCGGGGTTGTGGTCTTAATGATTTTCTGATTCACCGTATCAACGGTGAAGAA
>Ga0255055_10001474_pt1 | contig 17132 bp, 17 predicted proteins | sample JV7_2_27_MG_FD_188633 | JGI IMG/M metagenome (GOLD analysis project Ga0255055, IMG submission 188633) | Seawater microbial communities from Jervis Inlet, British Columbia, Canada - JV7_2_27 | ecosystem: Environmental > Aquatic > Marine > Inlet | place: Canada: British Columbia | collected... | reverse complement strand
CCCGTTGTTGGACCAGCTTGAAAGCGGGCCGTGGCCGAGCTTTGTGTCTGATCTCAAGCAGCAGGCCGAAGTGAGGGAAAAAAATGAAGCCAAGGTAGAATTCCAGATTCCCCAGGATGTTGTGGAAGATCTTATCGGGATTCTGGAACTTTCTTTCAAACAAGGCCGAACCCATTGGAAGCACGGCGGTATCGTCGGTGTATTCGGCTATGGCGGCGGTGTTATCGGCCGCTATTGCGATCAACCGGAACAGTTTCCGGGCGTGGCCCACTTTCACACTATGCGTGTCAATCAGCCCAGCGGTAAATTTTATACTGCCGAATACCTGCGGCAACTCTGTGATTTGTGGGATTTCCGGGGCAGCGGTATGACCAACATGCACGGATCCACCGGAGACATTATTTTTCTGGGCACCACCACCCCCCAGCTGGAAGAAATCTTTTATGAGATGACTCATACTTATAACCAGGATCTGGGCGGCTCCGGTTCCAATCTGAGAACACCTGCGGACTGTATTGGCGCGGCCCGCTGCGAGTATGCCTGCTATGATACCCACGCCCTTTGCTACCATCTGACCCAGGAATACCAGGACGAGCTTCACCGGCCGGCATTTCCATACAAATTTAAATTCAAGTTTGACGGGTGCCCGAACTGCTGTGTGGCATCCATTGCCCGTGCGGACATGGCTTATATCGGAACCTGGCGAGATGATATCCCCATCGACCAGGAAGCGGTCCAGGCCTATATCGGTGGCGAGCTGCCACCCAATGGCGGTGCTCATTCCGGCCGTGACTGGGGCCCTTTTGATATCCAAAAAGAGGTCATCGATCTTTGCCCCACCAATTGTATGTGGATGGAAGACAGCAAATTAATGATCGATAACAAAGAGTGCAACCGCTGTATGCACTGCATCAATGTCATGCCCAGAGCCCTGCGGATCGGTGAAGACAGAGGTCTTTCCATCCTGGTCGGTGCCAAGGCCCCGATTCTCGACGGTGCCCAGATGGGCTCCATGCTGGTTCCTTTTATTAAAGCCGAGGAACCCTATGATGAAATCAAAGAAATTATTGAAGGCATCTGGGATTGGTGGATGGAAGAAGGCAAGAACCGGGAGCGTCTCGGTGAGCTCATGAAGCGACAGGGCTTCCAAAAGTTACTCGAGGCTACCGGACTAAAGCCCGATCCGCGGATGGTTTCCGAGCCCAGATCCAACCCCTACATTTTCTGGAAGGAAGAGGAAGTTGAGGGCGGCTGGACACGTGACATCAATGAATTCAGAAAACATCATCAGAGATAGGGGGAAAAACCATGGCATTTGTATCATCAGGTTATAATCCTGACAAACCGATGGAAAACCGCATTACTGACATCGGTCCGAGGAAATTCGACGAATTTTATCCGCCGGTGATAGCCAAAAATAAAGGGACCTGGCTGTACCATGAATATATCCAACCCGGTGTTTACTACCATGTAGCAAAATCCGGCGACAAGGTTTTTACGGTAAGGGTTGGCGGTGTCCGGCTTATGAGCACCACCCATATCCGTGAAATCTGCGATATTGCCGAAAAACATTGTGACGGCTACCTGCGGTTCACCACCCGTAACAACATTGAATTTCTGGTGGACAGTGAGGACAAGGTGAAACCACTTGTGCAGGATCTTGAAAGCCGCAAGTTTGACGGGGGGAGTTTTAAATTTCCCGTGGGCGGCACCGGTGCCGGAATTACCAACATCGTACACACCCAGGGCTGGATCCACTGCCACACCCCGGCTACGGATGCATCCGGTCCGGTGAAGGCCACCATGGATGTGCTCTTTGATGATTTCAAAGATCACAGACTGCCGGCGCATCTGCGGGTGTCTCTGGCCTGCTGTCTGAACATGTGCGGAGCGGTGCATTGTTCGGACATTGCGATCCTGGGTTACCATCGCAAACCGCCGTTACTGGACCACGAATATCTGGACAAGATGTGCGAAATCCCGCTGGCCATTGCAGCCTGCCCGACGGCGGCGATTAAACCGGCCAAGATTGAGATCGAAGGACAAAAGGTCAACAGTGTGGCCGTAAAGGAAGAGCGCTGCATGTTCTGCGGCAACTGTTACACCATGTGCCCGTCCATGCCCCTGGCCGACACGGAAGGCGACGGTATCGTCATCATGGCCGGTGGCAAAGTGTCCAACCGGATCAGCGCACCCAAGTTTTCCAAGGTAGTGGTCGCCTTTATTCCCAACGAAGCGCCGCGCTGGCCCAAAACAACCGAAACCATTAAGCAAATCGTCGAGGCCTATTCAAAAGGTGCTAATAAATACGAGCGTCTGGGTGAGTGGGCGGAGAGAATCGGATGGGAGCGGTTCTTTGAGAAATGTGAACTGGAATTCACCCATCATCTGATCGATGATTTCCGTGATCCGGCTTACTTCACATGGCGCCAGACCACGCAATTTAAGTTTTAAGCGCTAAATCAAACCTGCAGGGGGCATATCCTATGGGTGCCCCCTGCATTTTGCTGGAAAGAGGAAAATTATGGCTCTGGATTACGAGGAATCAAAAAACAAACTAGTCGAAAAACTGCAAAAGAAATTAAAAACCAAGTCCAAATTTTATTTTAATGATCTGGCCAAGATTTTAGAGGCCAAGCCCCGCGAGGCCAAGAAGGTCATCAATCGCATGATAACGGAAGAGGTTCTGGAGTACTGGTCCAGCGGCAGCACGTCATTATACGGACTTAAAGGTACCGGTAAACAGGCGGGTGCAGAACACGAGGAAGAGGAATGATCGGGTTAATACGCGATCCCTTTTTTTTGAGACGATCATACAGGCTTCAATGCATCAAGATGGCAAGCTTGCTCCCAGGATATTGATTGCTGCCCTGCGCGGCGGTTCGGGCAAGACCATACTTTCCATCGGACTGATTGCGGCGTGGAAAAAGTGTAATAGGTCCATCGCGCCGTTTAAAAAAGGTCCGGATTATATTGACACGGGCTGGTTGGCCCTGGCGGCCGATCGGACCTGTTATAATCTGGACACCTTCCTGATAGAGACACCCCCCATTTTACAGTCCTTTCTAGCGCACACCCGCAAAGATGATATTGCCGTCATCGAGGGCAACCGCGGGCTTTATGACGGCATCGATCTGGCCGGCAGTACCAGCACGGCTGAACTGGCCAAATTGTTGCAAACCCCGGTTTTGCTGTGTGTGGACTGCACCAAGATTACACGCACTATGGCGGCGGTCATTTCCGGTTTAATTCAGTTTGATCCGGACGTGATGATTAAAGGGGTCGTGCTCAATCGGGTGGCAGGTTCCCGCCATGAACGCATATTGCGTGACAACATCGAACATTACTGCGGTATTCCGGTACTCGGCGCTATTCCGAAACTGAAAACTCAGATTTTTCCGGAACGCCATATGGGATTAGTCCCCACCCCCGAACATGACTGGGCCGGCGAATCGATTGATATTGCTGCACAGGTCGCAAGCGAACACATTGATTTAGACGCGATTTATGAACTTATCCAGGATCTGCCACCCCTCAAGGCCATTGCCAGCAGCCAGCAGCCAGCAGCCAGCAGCCGGCAACCACATGTTAGGGACAAAATTGAGGGAGCCGGTATGGGGTCTATTAAACCGAAAATAGGTATTATAAAAGATTCGGCTTTTCAATTTTATTACCCTGAAAACATCGATGCCCTGGAAGCCGCCGGTGCCGAAACGGTTTTTATCAGCCCGTTGGCCGGCAAAACATTGCCCGAACTGGATGCGCTGTACATTGGCGGCGGATTTCCGGAAACCCATGCCCAAGAACTGGCTGAAAATAAAAGTTTCCGAAAAGAGCTGAAGGCAATGGCCGAAGACGGCCTGCCGATTTACGCAGAGTGCGGCGGTCTAATGTATCTGGGTGAAGAACTGGTTCTGGAAGGAAAATCCTATCCGATGGTTGGTGTTTTGCCGCTGACCTTTGATTTTTATCCCCGGCCCCAGGGGCACGGTTACACCGTTGTGACTGTGGAAAATGAGAATCCATTCTATGAGGTCGGCAGCGAGATCCGGGGGCACGAGTTCCACTATTCACGGGTGTTAAAATGGAGCGGTGATGAAAAGGATCTGGTTTTCCGTATGCAAAGGGGGGTCGGAATTACCAAAGATAAAGACGGCATCTGTTACAAAAACGTGCTGGCCACTTACACCCATATCCATTCCTTAGGCACGCCGCAATGGGCACACGCTTTGGTTCGGAACGCATTCGCCTATCAAAAAAAGAAAACGACTTCGTAAAAAACCCATCCGCTGATCTTCTCAACATGATTGTGACTTATGCATTCTGGCTTAAAAAAAAATTAGATGCTGAATTAATTCAAAAAGCGATAATAAAAAAGGTGGCAGCATCTTCTACCAAAATATCGCCTCAGGATCTTGAAAAAACCATTTCCGAAACATACGGCCTGGATAAAACCCGCGCCAAAGCAGTCTTAAAAGATCTGGTTGCCCAGGGTGAACTGGAATACACCTATGAATTCGGCAACACCTATCTGGTACCCTCTTTCAATAAACCGGTTCGGATTGCAGCCCATGTGGTCGTCAAACCACCGGGTCACCGATATCAGCCGGCACCGGATGATGTGGTTATTCAAATTCGGTCCGGGGCGGCTTTCGGCGGCGGCCGGCACCCAACGACCCGGCTGGCGGTCAAAGCCATCGAATATGTCCTGAAAGAAGTGCGCCCGCAGTGGTTGAATCAAGACTGCTGCGTGCTGGACATCGGTACCGGGTCGGGAATTCTGGCAATTGCCGCCGTTTGCCTGGGGGTTAAAAAAGGACTGGGCATTGATATCGATCCGTGCGCCATTTCCGAGGCCGACCAAAATAGGGTCCTTAATCATTTGGAGGATCGGATCGTCATATCCGATCGGGATATTGATTTCGTCGATCCGGCTTTTTCGATGGTCATTGCCAACTTACGGTATCCGAGTCTGAAAAGCTTTTATCCGCAAATCACAAGGCTGACCGCTGTCAACGGTTGGGTGGTACTATCCGGTTTCCGGTCCTATGAGCTGGATGATTTGAAGGATCTTTATACCGCCAAACACTTTGAATGTATCTGGACTGCCGCTGAACTCGACTGGTCAGCAGCTGTCTTGAAAAAGATATAATCGAGCTACATTCTTTTTGATTAAAAACTGCAGATAAGGGCCGGCATCGCGACATGAAAAAAAAAGCATGCATCGCAAACAACGATGCATGCCTTTTTTAACTTATTTCGCCCGTATTATTTTTTCTTTTTCGGGTGGCACTTGGCGCAGGTTGTCGGTGCCTTTTTGGGTTTATATTTCTTGTTGAACGCTTTGTGACAGTCTCTGCAGTTCATGTGAAGGGCCTCGGCGTGATATTCGAGCTTCTTTTTTTTCTGTTCGGCTTTTTTAACTTTTTTTTCGCGCCATTCCTTCTTGAGTTTTTTTGGCACTTCACTAGGTATCTTGTGGCACTCGATACACTTTTGAACAGGGTCGCCTTCTTTCAGATTGGAAAGCGGCTTGTTGTCTTTATCGTGGTGACAATCGCCGCAGCCATTTTTATAAAATTCCGGATATTTTTCAGCATACTCCTTTTGGTGTTTTCCATGTTCGAAATGAACAACCCCCTTTTTGTGCTCCTTATAGGCCGGGTCCTTCAATTCGATCACGTCCGGAACTGTTTTGGCGTAAATTCCGGCAGCAATAAATAAGGCAGCACAACCGACAATAACCAAAACCAGCAACTTTTTATTCATGGTTCTCTATTCCCCTCCTTTGCTCAACGGTTTTCCTTTATCCATTATCCATTCTTTCCTAGCTTAACCCAATTTCTTATCAGGCAATAATCATTCTGTCAATCACAAACAGCCAGTTAAAAAATCATGTAACATATTGGAAATAATGATATATAAATTTGTCCGTCAAAATATAATTTCAGATATATAGTCGTCTGAAACGAGATTTTACACCTCTCCCATAAAGACGCGCTTTCAGTTAAAAAAGACGACAAATGATTTAAACGACTTTGCTTCAGGATGGGTTTTACAGTGGGACCATAAATCAGGCTGGCCGGAATCTAAGATGCACTCTGCTCAGCTTTGTCTTCCTCAGCCTCAGGCGCCGGCTTTTTTTTACCGAAAAACCGGGCGCCGATAATACTGAGCTCATACATCACCATCAACGGAACAGCCATCATAACCTGGGTGACCACGTCGGGCGGGGTTAAGATGGCTGCGCCGGCAAAAAATAGCAGCAGGGCATATTTGCGGTTTTGTTTCAGAAAGTCCACCGAAACAATTCCCAGGCGTGCCAGAAACGTTAAAACCATCGGAAGTTCAAATACCAGCCCGAAGGCCAATAACAGTTTGGCCGAAAAAGCCAGGTACTCTTTCATGGATGGCAGGGGCCGGATGGATTCGGTGGCGAACCCTAAGAAAAACTTAAAGCCCCAGGGAAACACAATAAAATACCCGAAAAGCGCGCCGGCAATGAAAAAAAACGCGGAGAGGATAACCACCGGAATCATCAGCCGACGTTCTTTTTTGTACAGCCCCGGCGCGACAAACATCCAGAATTGATACAGGATGACCGGGCTGGCCAGCATCAAGCCGGAAAGGAGCGCCACTTTCAGATAGGTGAAAAACGCTTCAGGCAGGCCGGTGAAAATCAGATGATCGCCCTGTTCCATCACTTTTGCCAGCGGCCTGGACAGGATATTAAACAGAATCTCTTTGAAACCGTAAGAAGCCGCAAAACCGACGCCGAGCGCAATAAAGCATTTGATCAGCCGGCTCCTGAGCTCTTCGAGATGAGACGTAAACGGTATTTTATCTTCCTCATCGATCATCTTTTCCGGATCCTTGGTGCTGTTCCTTTTTCTGTGTTTCAGCTTTGCTTTCTGATTCTTCTTCTGATGCGGTGGGATCGCTGTCTTTTAATTCATCAAACGCTTGTTTCACATTTTCTAGTTTGTCCTCTTTCCCCTCTTTAACAGCACCTTCGGCGTCTTTGCCTTTCTCATCAGTATGGCCTTCAGCAGATTTCGACTCATCGGGACGTTTAAACTCAGCGGTGTCTTTCTTCAGGCTTACGGATTCTTTGATATCTTCACCCAGATCATCGAAGGCCTTTTTTACATCAGACAGATCCTCGTCAATCTGGATGGTTTCCTTAAATTCATTGGTTGCTTTTTTAAATTCCCGCATTGCACGGCCCAGCGATTTGGCCAGATCCGGCAATTTTTTCGGGCCGATTACTATCAGCGCAATTGCCAGCAATAACAGCAATTCGGGCATGCCGATACCGAACATTTTAAACCCCTGGTGATCTGTTTTATTGGTTTAATATCTTTTAAAGAGCTGTCTAGTACTGGTTTCGGGTACAAGTGTCAAGGATAACCGGTTAACTGATGGATGCCAAAAACGTCCCATATAATCAATCGAAACTATGACCAATAAAAAGGTAATATTAGGTTTGCTAATAGTTCTTGAAAGTCTCAGCTTTGGAGCACTGGAGTGTTGTAAAAAAAATATCAATCCTTTACCCATTACTCCAACACTCCAGTGCTCTAATACTCCGAAATTAATTTACTCTTTTGATTTGTCCGGTTTTAAAATCAGAAAGTACAGTTTACCGGTATGGGCCAGATGGCCGGCGGCAATTTCGGCATAGGGCCCGTTGCCCCAGAACAGATCGGCCCGTCCCGGTCCCCGAATAGCGCCGCCGGTATCCTGGTTGAGCACAAAGCGGCTGCAATCCGTCCAGCTATCGATCTGACCGGCGCCGTTAATCACCGGTTTTTTTGTCTGGATATATGCCAGGGCAGCCGGCGGGAACAGGCGTCTATCCAGTGCGACGGATCGGCCCGGCGTCAGCAATACATTCAGATAGCCAAGGGGGCCTTCGGACTCCAGCTTGAAAAAGACATAGCTGGGGTTGTGATTTAAAACCGCTGCCATTTCCTCCGGATGGGCCTGCAAATAGGAACGAATTTTTTGCATGGACATTTCTTCTTTGGGTATTTTTTGCTCTTCGATTAAAAGCCTGCCGATGCTGCGGTAGGGTCGACCATTGCTGCCATGATAATGCACATTGATCACCTCTCCGGTATCCAAAAAAACTTTGCCCGAACCCTGTATCTGCAAAAAAAACACGTCCACCGGGTCTTTAACCCAGGCCAGCGGCGCGGCTTTGTCGACGAGTGCGTCTTCTTCCTCGATTTCCCTACGGTCATAGTATGGGACGACGGTTTGCCCGGTGTAGCGACCGATAATGCTGTTCCCTTTGTATTTTTCATTAAAGACTGAAAGATCAATTTTCATCAGATCTGTTGGAAGGGCGTAAATCGGATACTGAAATTCTTCGTCCCCATGCAAACGGCCACTTAAATGGGGCTCGTAATAGCCGGTAAACAAAACTTCGCCCTTTTGATTTCTGCCAACCGATTGATAAACGAAATAATTGGAACGCATGAATTTTTTTAATTCCCTGCTGGAGGGATTCGTTCGGATAAAATCCAGAAAATGCTGCAGCGATTGCATCAAATGGCCGGCGTCAAAGCGGTCTTTGCCAAATTGATAGGTTCGGTCGGCCGGCACCCGTTGCAGGTAGACCAGGCTTTTTAAGATACTGTGTTCCAATCCGTCGAGTTCCAGATCATCACTAAAATCCGGGTAGGAAAAAGTGGACCTGCGGACCAATGCCAATTCTTCCGGGGGCTTTTTAATGGGGGCCGGACATCCGGCGATTAAAACCGCGAGGGCGGCTGTTAAAACCAGGGTGCATTTGGAATAAAGCGGGATGCTAATTTTCATCGGTTTCAGGTCGTCGGGGTTTAAGAAGCTGTCTCAAAAATGCATCTAACGCCCAAGGGCTTTGTTGTAAACCGATTCAAAATACTCGAATACTAACGTGCATGCTCCGTTTTTGAATCGGTTTACGTCGCGCCCTTGGACGTGATCTACTATTTTTGAGATAGCTTCGAGTTTGCTTTTCAAAGGTCCCGGATATTCAGCGTTTTTATCCTTGTTTTCGAATATACGTACCGCTTTTGCCGCCGGATTTTTTTAACAGCTGGATCTTTGAGATTGTCATTTCTTTATCATGGGATTTACACATGTCATAGATGGTCAGCGCCGCAACCGAGACCGCGGTGACGGCTTCCATTTCAACGCCGGTTTGATCAATGGCGCGCACCGTTGCTTCAATGCCCATGCAGCTTGCAGACGCATCCGGAGAAAAGTCAACCTGGATATGGGTGATATTCAAAGGATGGCACATGGGGATGAGTTGCGAGGTTTTCTTGGCGGCCATGATACCGGCAATTCGGGCGGTCTCAAGGACATTGCCTTTTTTCACTTTGTGATTTTGAATCAAATCGAATGTTTCGGGATTCATATGGATCGTCCCGCCGGCGACTGCCGTGCGCACCGTCGGCTTCTTGGCGGTCACATCCACCATCCGAACGCGTCCCTCGTCATCGATATGTGTAAATGAAGACATTTATAGCTCCTTAAAATATTCTGTTTTTTCAGTTACTTTCGTTTTAATTGCGTCTAAAGTTTCCTTTAAAACAGAAATGACATTTTCCCTGATATCACCTGCCACAATTAAATGCATGATATCGTCGCCCACAGCAAGATTCTTGTTTTCGACGATGTTTACCTGGATATCGACAATACCAGGCTTTTGCGACTGCTCGCTTATGATTTGCTCTAATTTTGCATGATCCACGGCAACTTTGAGTCCTTTGACTTTACGGCCGTCACGGGCGGAAGCCCGCACCACTCCATTGTGACATAAGATCATGCCGACTTTTTCGAAATCCGGGTGTCTTTTGATTTCATCCAACAAGTTAGCGATGTTCATCAGGCCCTCTTCTAAATCATTTCCTCCGCACGCTTTAAGTCCTCCGGTGTGTTGATATTAAAAAAAGACTGCAGGTCAGGATCTATTCCGCATAGAACTTTCTCGGAAATTGTTTTGATACGGCTCTTTCGAAACGCCTTTTTGATTTTTAGTTTGTTCTGCTCAAGATGGTGCTGCGCCGGATTTAGACAGCGTTTGGAATAAGCCGCGCAAAGGGGTTCGGATCCGGCGGAGGTTTCGGGCATCACAATATCGATTTGGGCTTCAATTTTTCCGATAACGGTTTCAACCATTTCCTTTTTCAAAAAGGGCGTGTCGCCAGCCGATATAAACGCAAACGGGTTTGTCATATAAAAGAGGCCGGCATGAATTCCGGTCAGAGAGCTTCGAATCGGGAAAAGGTCCGATACAATCAACAAGTCCCACTCCAAAAATTTTTGGGGGCTGTTGGTTACCAGAATGATTTCTTCAAACAGCTCGCTGTAAATATCATATATCCGATCCAGGATGCGGACCCCACCCACCCGCAGGAGGGCTTTCTCCGTGCCGTCAAAACGGGTGGCCAAACCGCCGGACAGGATGACTCCGGTGCAGGGAAATTTGCTTTTTGAAGGCATGATGTAAATGAACTTAGTTCGCTTCGCTCACAATTGGAATCATGGAATATTGGAATTATGAAATGATGGGTTTAAAAACAAAACACAAAGCGCAAATTGTTGCATTGCAAGCGGCAACATTTCAGCTTAAGAAAAAAGCGGGGCAAAATCAAGGTAAAATCAGGGAGTTTTGCACGGCTGCTTTCCTGATAAACAATAAATTCCTTGATCAAAAATCAATATAATGTATTTTAAAGTTTATTTAGATCTAAAAGGCGCAGAAATTAGAAGCATGGACAGCATCATTTATAAGACCCATTATTCCAATATTCCATTATTCCAACATTCCAATCCCTGCGATTATGGGCGTACACGAGCATAAAAAAGAAGCCCCCCGATCCGTTACCTTGGGCATCATTACGGTCTCCACCACCCGGGCATTGATCGATGACACTAGCGGCCAATGGATCCGTGAACAGGCTGAAAAAAAAGGGCACAAGATCGTTTTTCATCAGGTGATCCCCGACGACGCTGTAAAAATAGCCGCCACACTGCAAGATGGGATTAAAGAATCAACCCCCCAGGTGATTCTTTTGAGCGGCGGCACCGGGATTACGAAAAAAGATGTGACCATTGAAGCCGTCAGCCCTCTTTTTACCAAAGAACTGAGCGCATTTGGTCCTCTGTTTGCCAAACTCAGCATGGAAGAAATTGATTCCGCCGCCATCATGTCCCGCGCCACCGCCGGTGTTATCGGCAACACCGTTGTGTTTTGCATGCCGGGCAGCCTCAATGCCTGCAAACTGGCCTGCACGCGGCTGATTTTTCCCGAGCTGGGCCATCTGGTCAAGCATGTCAGAGATTAGATATTTGGAGTTGGGTATCCGCCTATTTCTTCTTTGCCAGGTGTGTATCGCGCAGGCCTTTTTTGTAGATTTTTCCCGATCCGGTTTTGGGCAGCTCATCTAAAAAAACAATGGACTTGGGGGCCTTGAAAGAGGCCTGATGTTCTTTGCAAAAGCTGATGATTTCGTCCTCGGTGACGCTTTGGCCTTCTTTGAGCACCACAGCAGCATTTACCGCCTCCCCCCATTTTTCATCCGGCACCCCGAAGACAGCGGCTTCTAAAATCTTGGGGTGCATGTAGAGCACGTTTTCAACTTCGGTGGAGTAAACATTTTCGCCGCCGGTGACGATCATGTCTTTTTTGCGATCCACGATGTTGACATAGCCTTCCGAATCCAGAGTGGCCAGGTCCCCGGTGCGCAGCCATCCCTCTGAAAATGCATTTGCGGTTTCTTCGGGCAGATTCCAGTATCCGGGGGTAATGGTATCTGCCTGCACCCAGATTTCACCCACCTGTTGCTCATCAGCAGCAATGGGCATCCCTTGCTCGTCCACAACTTTAAGGTCCACGCCGATAGCCGGCCGGCCGGTTTTGGATTTATATTTCAACTGCACATCGGGCGGCAGCGCTTTCAAATGATCTTTTAAGATACTGAAGGTCAAATACGGGCTGGTTTCGGTCATGCCGTAGGTCTGGATGTAATCGCAGCCAAGAGTCTCCATGATGCTTCTAACCAGTTCGGGCGCAATGGGGGCACCCCCGCTGAGGATTTCCCTCAGGCTTGAAAAATCATATTCTGTTACCCGGGGGTGTTTGATCATCAGGTTGAGCATGGTGGGTATTAAATTGCTCAGCGTCATCTTTTGCTTTTCGATAGTAGCCATAACGGCTTCGGCCTCAAATTGAGCGACCATCACGTGGCGTCCGCCGACCCAGGTAATGGCAAATGTCGCCCAGGCATCAGCCAAATGAAACATGGGCGCAATATGACCCCAGATATCGCTATCCACCAGCTTTAACTCGGCGATAGTTCCCAGTGCGTGGCTGCAGACGTTTTTATGGGTGAGCATCACCCCTTTAGGCCGTCCGGTGGTGCCACTGGTGTAATATAGATGGGCGACCCGGTTTTCATCAACTGAAACAGGCTCGAAATCCCCGGCATTGGCGGAAACGGCATCTTCATAGTGATGGCACTGAATCGTGATGGATTCATCCGGTACTTCACCAATCCAGATAATCCCTTCGAGGGACACACCCTCCTTCAATGCGCCTTTGACCACATCTGCAAAACGCGTTGCGGCCATTAACCAGCAAGTGCCGGCATCTTTTAAAATGTAAGCGACTTCTTTGGCTGCCAGGCGGTAATTAAGCGGATTGAGAATGGCGCCAATGCCGGCCGCTGCGTAGTAGGCTTCCAGAAATGCATGCGAGTTGACCTCCAGAATGGAGATGCGGTCTTCTTGCTGAATTCCCCGGTTTTGAAAAAATCGCGCTAGCCCGGCCACACGCTCAGCGATCTGCTGATAGGTGTACGAGCGCTCACCGTCGATGACCGCAATCTTTTCAGGATATAAATTTAACGCCTTTTGAAGCGTCATCCAGATGTTCACAATATTTTCCTTATTTTTAATTTCGATTCTTATAATACCACGACCTTTTTAAATGCCAAGTCCAAAATTATTGCGATTTTACAAAAGATATGGTTGAAATGACGATAAAGGTATTTTTTATGGCTTTAGAAATCGAAAGTTTTGCCGAAGATTTTGACCCGCGGTTTAAAATTTTCCATGAATTGATGGCTCGTAAGGTCAGGGATATTCTGCTGGTCTCGACACCTTACGATGCCTGGATTCTGGAAGAAGATTGCCGTCTTTCAGAACGCATCATTCATGAATACCGCGGCCTGAACCTGAGCAATCCGCCCCGCTTTACCTGGGTTTCCAGGGCCCAGGAAGCCCTGGCTATGCTGGATGAAAAGAAATTTGACATGGTGATCACCATGAGCCAGCTGGCGGATATGGATGTCTTTACCCTGGGTGAGGAAATCAAAAAAAAGGTTCCCGATCTGCCGGTTGTTTTGCTGGCCCATGATTCTTTACCGCCGCCGGCCCGGGAGTGTCTACTGGATTTTACCCGTCCGCCCGGGATTGACCGGTCCTTTGTCTGGTCCGGCAACACCGATATCCTGGTGGCCCTGGTCAAAAGCGCTGAAGATCGGCTTAACGTTGAACACGATACCGAATTTGCCGGTATTCGGGTGATCCTTTTTGTGGAGGATTCTCCGACCTACATTTCCTCTTTGCTGCCGGTGCTTTACAAAGAACTGGTGAGTCAGGCCCAGGCGCTTATGGAGTCCCGGCTCAATGAGGAACACAAGTTGCTGACCATGCGGGCGCGGCCCAAAATTCTGATTGCCGAAAGCTTTGAGGAAGCCAATCAACTCTTTGAAAAATTCGAGCCCTATGTTTTAGGCGTCATATCCGATGTTCGCATCCCGCGAAACTGCGTACTGGATGAAAATGCCGGCGTCGCATTTCTGCAAAAGATTAAAAAGGAACGTTTCGATATTCCGCTTTTGCTTACCAGCTCTGAATCAATCAATTCAGATAAGGCCAAAAATATTCCGGCCGCTTTTGTTGATAAAAATTCACCCAGCCTGCATGCTGAGGTTCGTTCGTTTTTTCTCGATCAGTTGGGATTTGGAGAGTTCGTCTTCCGCAAACCCGATGGCCGGGAAATCGCCCGCGCACCCAACCTGCGGAAACTCGAAGAAATTTTGCACAGTGTTCCCGAAGATTCCTTTGTTCAACATTGCAGCCGCAATGATTTTTCCAGATGGCTTTTTGCCAGAACCGAGATCATGTTGGCCTCAAAAATGCGCCCGCTAAGAGATGATGACTTCTCGAGCGTTGAGGGCCACCGACAGTATCTGATTTCTATGATCCAGACCCGGCGGCAGCGGCTTCAAAAAGGGGTGGTGGCCAACTTTGATGCCGGTGATTTCGACCCGGATACCGAATTTTTCAAAATCGGCAAAGGCTCTCTGGGCGGAAAGGCCCGGGGGCTGGCTTTTGTCGCCAATTTGCTTCAGCGGCTTCCGGCGATCCATAAAAAATTTGAAGATGTGAACATTTTTGTTCCCCAGACCCTGGTGGTGACCACCGAAGGCTTTGATGCTTTTATCGAGGAAAATGATCTCAAGGAACTGGCAAAATCAGATGCGCCTGATGAGGAAATTGCCGAAGTCTTCAATGCAGCCAATTTTCCGCAATGGATTGCCGAAGCGCTCAAGGCCTATCTCGAACAAATCAACTATCCGTTGGCCGTGCGCTCTTCAAGTCTGCTGGAGGATGCTCAATTTCGTGCTTATGCGGGCCTTTATCGAACCTACATGCTTCCCAATGAGCATTCGGATCTCGAAATACGGCTGGAACAATTGATCAACGCCATCAAACTGGTTTATGCATCAACCTACTTCCGGGACCCCAAGGCATTTTCAAAGCGGGTGGGTCACCGCACCGAAGAAGAGAAGATGGCCGTAATCATCCAGCAACTGGTGGGAGAAAGATACGGTAATTATTTTTATCCGACCATATCCGGTGTTGCCCAGTCCCATAATTACTACCCGTTTGCTAAAATGAAACCGGAAGAAGGCATCGCCACGGTGGCGCTGGGCCTGGGCAAGACGGTTATGGAAGGTGAAAAGGCCCTGCGGTTTTCTCCCAGATATCCGCAATTACTTCCGCAACGTTCTACGGTAGAAGATATCCTGGAGAATTCACAGCAGCTTTTTTATGCCTTGAATATGGGTGAAGATTCTCCGGAGGTGGGTATCCTTGAGGATGCCAACCTCGCAAAAAGAGAGGTCAGCGATGCCGAGAAGGAAGCTCCGGTGAAGCTTTTAGCCAGCACGTATATCCCCGAAGAACATCGAATCAGAGATTCTGCTCATATGCCCGGCTATCGGGTACTTACCTTTGCCCAGGTTTTGAAGTATGGGCAGTTTCCCCTGGCGGAAGTTCTTTGCGAAGTTTTGGATCTGGGCCAGGAGGGTATGGGTTGTCCGGTGGAGCTCGAATTTTCGATCAATATGCCCCGGAACCAGGATCGAAAGTCGGAATTTGCCTTTCTGCAGCTCAGGCCGATGACGGCCCGTGCGGAACTGCTTCAGGTGAAAATCAGCGATGACGAAATTGCCAGGTCCTTTTGTGTTTCCTCTCATGCGCTGGGCAACGCTGAAAAGAATGATATGGCCGACATTCTCTTTGTAAAACCCGATGGGTTTGATCCCGCCAAGACCCTCCAAATTGCCCGGGAGATTGGTGAGTTGAACGCCGGTCTGTTGAGTGAATCCCGTAAATACCTGCTGGTCGGTCCGGGCAGATGGGGTTCGGCCGACCGCTGGCTGGGAATCCCGGTAAGCTGGGCCGAGATTTGCGGCGTAGGGGCGATGGTTGAAACATCTTCATCGGAGTTGAGGGCCGATCCATCCCAGGGCTCGCACTTTTTCCATAATATCACCACCCTGGGAATTACCTATGCAACCGTTCTGGTTGAAGACTCGGATTTTATCGATTGGAACTGGTTGACCTCCCTACCGGTGGTCAATGAAACGACCCATGTGGCCCATGTCCGACTCGACAAAGCGTTTAACCTGAAGGTGGATGGGAAGTCTTCGAAATGTGTGATGTACCGGTAAAATGGCTTGGTTAAATAGTTAAATGGTCGATTAGTCAAATCGTTAAAACCCGCTTTCTAACGGGGTCCCCACCCCAAATCGAATGGTTTCATAGTGGTTGTCAAAAAAACGTTCCGATTGACTTAGCGAATCTTTTAAAAGTCATTGCGAGCGAAGCGAAGCAATCTCTCAGGTTTTCAAAAAGATTGCTTCGTCGTTAAGCTCCTCGCAATGACAGATTATTGGAACAAATTTCTGGCAACCGCTATAATTCACAAGAAATAAAGATCGGCTGTGAAGAAATTGGGATTAAAATCAGCTAAAATAAAAACAACTTTGGTGACCGCGCTGGTGGCGAATGCGGGCGGAGAAATTTTTGAGCTCGACGGCTATGCTGCGGTGGGCATGGCCGGGGCAACGCAAATACCGCTGACGCTGAAGAATACCCGCAACATGCCTTTTGGCAGCGAACTCATGTACCTGCCGGAGCGCCGGCCGGTTTTATTCAATCTGCATTCGGGCCGGATTGAAACGGTGAGTGAGAACCCTTACGCTCCGGGCCAACCGCTATTTCCGGTGACCGCATTTAATTCTCCGGGTTACGTCATTTCGTATCTGGGTGCTTATGTTGAAACAAAAAGAGCGCAGGCGCTGCCGCTTTTTTCCTATGGTGCCGTGGGGTGGCACCGGGGCAAATTTCGATCGGCTGTTATTTGTGTAGACCGCGAAAAACGACAGGACCTGCGGTTGATGAAACCGGACGCTGTTGCCGCCGGCATCGGAAAAATGCGCAAACAGATGCCCGCCAATCGCCTCAGGGCCCATCTTGAAAAATGCGCCCTGCAGTCCGGGTGCCCGGCAGCCAAAAATTTCTTTTTGAGCCGCTGCGAAGCGCCGTTGCCCACTGCCGGACAATGCAATGCCCGCTGCCTGGGCTGCCTGTCTTTACAGAAAAACAGCGATATTCCTCACAGCCAGGACCGCATCGGATTCACCCCGTCACCGGAAGAAATTGCTGAAGTGGCGCTGGCGCATATAAAGCGGGTCAATAAAAGTGTGGTCAGTTTCGGACAGGGCTGCGAAGGCGACCCGCTGCTGGCCGCCGATGTCATTGCACCGGCCATTCGTCTG
>Ga0255055_10001473_pt1 | contig 17140 bp, 18 predicted proteins | sample JV7_2_27_MG_FD_188633 | JGI IMG/M metagenome (GOLD analysis project Ga0255055, IMG submission 188633) | Seawater microbial communities from Jervis Inlet, British Columbia, Canada - JV7_2_27 | ecosystem: Environmental > Aquatic > Marine > Inlet | place: Canada: British Columbia | collected... | reverse complement strand
GAGATGTCGCTGGAGAAATCGGAAGAGATAGAATTGCCGAAACCCGGACTTGTATGGTAAGAATACGTGAAGATCGATTAAAGGAAGCTTTAGAAACTAACGCTGAAGTTTTAGTGAGTTCATGCGTGTTTTGTAAGAATAATCTATTTCAAGTAGCCAATGAAGATAATTCTCCAATAAAAGTAATGGATATTTCCCAACTCTTAAACGATTGCGAATTTTATCTGTAATTCACAACAAATAATAGTTTAGAAATTCTATTTTTATTTTATTTTACCTATTTCACCAACTTTTACTATTTTCAGTGAAATAAGGTGCAGATATTTGAATTTGAGAAATCGAGAGTTAATGAGAAGAAGGAAAGAAGAAAAAAATTCAAACAAAAGAATTCAAAGAAATTAGAATATAATGCTAAGGGCGAAGTTCAAGTATAATTTGAATTTAATTTCTTCTTTATTTGAAGAAAGAAAACACTATGGAGTTTTATAAAGATATGTGCAATTTTTGCGTAATTATTAATTATTAAGAAAGTATCTCTCCCCCTACAATAATATCTGAGATTTGAAAAGTTTCAAATTTAAACTTTTTTTTCAAAATTGTAGCTATTTGAAACACTGGCGTATTTAGAAAAATTTATTAATCAAATCGCGATTATCTTAAATATACATAAACTTTATTATAAATTGAACAAATTAATAAACATCTAGATAATTTTAAAATAGGTGATTACATGATTGTAGAAGATAAATACTTCATCGGGAATTATGAACAAAAAATAGATTTATTTTCATTATCGCCCTCAAGTAAATTTATTTTATATCTATTGAAACAAAGGGGTCCTCTGAAACAACAAGAAATTATCGAAAAAACACTTCTTCCAAAAAGAACAACCGCCTACGCTCTTAAAAAACTGCAAGAGAAAAATTTTATTAAAAAATCTAAAGATTCAATCGATAAGCGCGTGAGCATTTTCGAAATAACAGTTTGAGAAGATCTTAACTTTTTTTTAAAAAAAATCAAGCTGCCTACAAGATTTTGCTTTTTTTAGGAACAATAGAGTTGTATAATTAGTGTGTGAATCATACATTCTTTAATTTGTAAGTTTAAAATTGAAACAAATATAGAAATATTGCTTAAAACTGAACCTTGAAATGTTCTGACTGTTTAAATTTATCTTTAAGCCCAAATATTAAATATTGTTGATGATTTCCAAAATTAAAGGAAAAATTATTCCTTTTAAAACTTCTTAGTTAAGAAATTTTAAACAAAAAAAAATTATGTAGAGAAAAATGAAAAATAAAAGATTTAGCATAATATTATTGGCGTTAATCGGGATATCTACAATTCTGTTTGTCACAAATGCTTCTCTAGTCGGAGCTCAATCACCTAATGTTACAGCACCTTATGTAACTGGTGATATTACTGTTGATGGGCTAGATAATGAAGCTTTTTGGACGAGTGCAACGAGTCAGACTTTGTCACTGACAGCTACTCCAAGTGCTCTACCAACACCAACAAACCAACATTACGTAACAATGAAAGCTGTTGTCACTGATACCAAAATAAGACTTTTTTTCAATTGGACTGATCCAACGGAAAATAATACGATTGATGGTCATGAAGATCGGTTATCTATGATGATCCTTATAGAGGGTTTAAACGATATGGATGCCCCATGCATGAACACATCAACTAATGGCGCTACAACGAGTGGTACGGCTGATCATTGGCATTGGAAAGCGTCAAGAACAGATTCTGGAGGCGAAAAACATATAGTTGTTCCACGACATGGAGTGGCATTTAATACTGGAAATAGTGCCGGATCTTATAACGGCCTTCCAATAGCAGCCCATTCAGCAATTTACTACCAAGAAAACTATACGGGGACTGATTGGGATATTTGGGATCTTTCAGATATGGGTGGTGTTGTAGGAGATCAAGTCTACTATGTTGCGGCTGCGACAGGGAAATATAGATGGTCTACAAGTGCCAACGGTAGCGCTATAGCCTTAAATGTCCAATCACACGATTCATCTTTTGCTGAAAACGAGTTTTTAGATCCAGAATCGCGAAAGAGATCTGGGGATAGCGAATATACTGCTTTTGGAATTTTTCCATCACCCCTTAGTTCTGAACCTCGATACACTATTGAAGCTAAAGGTAATCACAATGGCGCTGGCTGGAGTCTTGAAGTAGAACGAAATTTAACAGTGAGTAACGCAGTTATCGATAAGGACATGTCACTTGGAATGACAATAAAGTTTGCCATCTCAGTTTATAATGGAAATTACGACCATGACCATGAATTTAAATACATCACAGCAGCATGGAAGACTTTGAAATTAAGTTTGGAGCCTACAACAGAACCAGCAATTGATGGATTTTCGCTAATTTTATTGGGAATGACATCGATTATAACAATTGGAATTATCGTAACCGTAGTCAAACGTAAGAAATAATAAATTATAGATAAAAAATTAATAATTTTTTTTTTTTAAAAATATAACGCGAATAAAATTTTAAGTAAGGGTATTAGTTCATGAAGAAAGAAAGTTCAAACGAATCTAAAAATCTGTTTTACCAAATTCAAAAAGTGTATTTATTAACTATTTCTGTTGAAGTATTAATCGATAGATTATTTTATAGAGTAGGTACGGCATTCTCATTGGGAAATACTTATTATGCTATAAATATAATAGGGGCGATAGCCCGTATAATGATGGTATTATTAAATTTCACAATTTTAGGATTTTTTTTATACAAAGAGCGATTTAATCTTTTTTATAAACTTTTATTGGGTTTTGAGGTATTCTTTTTTACCTCTAGCTATCTTTTCTATTTTATAGACATATCATTTCCAATATTATTCCAAATTATTGGGTTTTTCATAAGTGGTTTTATAATCAATCTTCTCATGATTCAAAAGATAAAATCAAAAGATATCAATGGTGGAAACCTGAAAGTTTCCATAATTAGTAGTTCAATTTCGATGTTGATTGTTGTAATATTTGATTTTGCGTTAATTCACGAATTATTATTTACATTAAACACAGTATATAACATTCCGCCTGAATTTCACACATTTCTTTTCGATTTAGGACAGATATTATCCGTTGTAATCCTTTGTCCTCTTATTTTTATTCTTCCCTTCATGTTTAGGGAAAGAATTAACTTAGAAGGTATAAAAAGAAAACTACCGCTTATTTTTATTCTTATTGGAATTATCGTTATATTGGGTTTCGTAGACTCCGGTTTTACTATTGAAACCGAAGAGCATTCTATTCGATCGTCGGATATTTTATCCTGGACGCTAATATTTGTTTTAGGATTTACATATATAGGATCAAATCTAATCCTCTTAAACTGGGCAATTATAAGCGTAGGACTGTTAACAACTGGTATTTACTTTCTCTGGATAATAGGTAAAACTAAAAAGAATCAAATGATAAAGCAATTTAGCTATGGTATGTTTGTTATATTATGTGCGGCATTTATGTTTGTTGAGGCCACAGATTTATTCTTTTTTATGGAGCTCTTTATTGGATTTCTCATATTGAACGAGAGAGAGAGAAAAATTAAGGAATAAATATATTATTAATGTAAAATGGATAATTGAAAGATATTCGAGTTCCCATAGTTTTTAGTCCAAAATAAATAAACTCTTTTAATGATTATTTCGTTTCCATATCAAGGCTGAAATTACACCAATAGAGACTAATAACGCCGGATAAATAATTACCTCTAATAAAGCAGGATTAGCATTATACCCAAAGAGCGCTTTTAACAACGCTCCAATAATCTCTAAAAATTCAGGAGTTGCGGTATTTCCATCGGGAAAGCTTTCAGGTAATATGTGTTTAATATTCCATACTTCATTAATAATAGGGTTAATTATTCCCGCCTCGATAAATTCGTGGATACCATATGTAATTAACCCTGCAGTGAATAATATTAGCATTACATTTGTTATTTTAAAAAAGGTCCTCAAATTTATGGATTTTATGCCATAGAAAATTAAGAGTCCTATGAGGATCGAGATTGCTAACCCAATAATAGAACCTAATATAACACTAACCTGATTTAAAGAACCTATAGATGCAGCACCTGTTGTCAATAGCACTAATTCTACACCTTCCCTGATTATAATAATAAATGCAGTAATCGAAATCGAAAATACTTTTTGAGTTTTGATCGAATCTTCTACCATTCCTTCTAGATTTTCTCTCATTTTTGGGCCTTCCTTGCTAACCCATAAAACTAAGGTTAGAATGAAAATCCCGGAAATAATAAAAGTAGTACCTTCAAAAATTTTTTCAGCTATCCCAGTAAATCCACCAAATACTATTGAGAAAATTATAGCAAATACGACGCTCGCAGCTATAGCTAAAATTATTCCTAAATACACATATTTATAATATATTCTTTGGTTAGTCTTCTTTAAATATAACAAAATTATTACTACAACTAATACCGCTTCTAGCCCTTCTCTTAACGCTAAAAACATCGGGACTGATAAGTCAACAAGTGATATTTGATTAAGCATGTTTTAACCACCATACAATGTATTTTAAAGTAAGTTTTCTATGAAGATCAAATTAGATTAGAAATTTAAATCTTAGGCTTATATAATATTAAAAAAAAAATCTTACTTGAAATAAGATATTTCTATTAAATCGTTAAAATTTATTAAATAAAAGCGTGATTTAAATATTTAAGTAAAAGATACTGAAAAATCCTAAATATAAATAATTGTAGCGTTTATTTGCAACTCTTATCTAAAATTAAAACCAATTAGAAAAAAACAACTTTACTGGTAAAGTCATATCTTTATTTACTTCAATAACGTAAATAACACACACAATTTAAATCATAAAAAAAAATTATAAAGTGGTAAATAAATGAATATGACAAATTTAATCAAATGTATGTTCGCTGTTGTAGTTGGCCTTTTCATGCTCATTGTCGTTCCTATTCTAGTGCAGATATCTCTGGAGCCTCTCTTAGTTGTGCTCCTCGCTGCAGGACCTCAGTATAGTAGTGGGATTACTTTATTCTCCTTCTTTTATCCTTTGTGGCGGGCTCTAGCATATATGGGTGGAATTGTTCTATTAGCCATTGTCCCATCAATCTATAAAGGTAAAGAATGGACCATGAAGGTAGAATTAACTGCTTATGCAATCCCATCCGTTGGTGGGATGTTTATGTTTCTCCCTTACATAAGTTGGGTGGGGGGCATCCCGATTCCGCTTTTCATTTCCTTCGTAGGATTGCTAGGCTTCTGGAGTGTAATTTTACTTCATAAACATGATAATCTTCTTGAAAAAATAGTAAACATAGCAACTTACACATTTATCGGCATGTTGGCTACACACGCGTTTGTTATAGGTATTGGAGCACAAAGAATGTTGATTACAAGACCGGGCCAACCTGGTTTCGTGAGCTTAGAATGGTGGATTTTAACCTTAGTTGGTGAAGTCAACTGGATTGCTGTTCTTATGCTTTTTGGTTCAATTCCTCTGATGGCAGAGCGTAAAAAGCATGGATGGTGGTTAGCATTGATTGCTGCATTAACTGTTGTATCGATCAACATTCCAACACAAATCATTCGAACGAAAACACCAGATTATATTATAGGGGCGCTACTTGCTGCTGGTTTGTTAGTATTTCTATTATTTTTCAAAAGTCGTTTGGTTGATGAAAGAGATTAAAATTCTCTTTTTTTTTAATACAATTTAATTACTAAATGGCTCTTTTTTTTTTCTATTTTTGATGTAAATATTAGCAGTAACTATTTATTCAAAAAAATTTATTTTGTTAATATGGTTGTTTTTACATTTGTCGTATGCGCTGAACCTTATAAATTCGAAGCCCTAGACACGATGCTTAACTTAGGACAAGCAATCCTAAAGAAAGGTCATAAAATATTGGGTATCTTTTTTTATGGAAGCGGTGTGTATAGCGCGAAACGGGAAATAAATATAAGTTCTTCAATGAGAGATTTACCTAAACGGCTAGAAAATTTTGTGAACGAGAATAATATGAATCTATCTGCTTGTAGCACTTGGATGAACTTTACTGGCTTAAAACCTGAGGAGTTAATCGAAAAAGCGTCCCAAGTAGGTTTAGGAGGATTATCAGAGTGGATGGCAGAATCAGATCGAGTAATAGTTTTTGGCCCTGGAGGATGATTTCATGGTTAAATCAGTAGTAATTTTATGCGAGGATTCCCCCATTGGTAAGAACTCAGCTGTCGAAGCGATCCGTATGGGTGCGGGAATTATGGCAGTAGGAGATCTAGACGAGTGTAAGATAATCTTTATGGGGGATTCAGTTTACTTTTTATCCAAGAAGTTTGACCCCGAGAAAGTTAATATGGACGCCCCTTCAAACATATTTAGGTTGATGGAACTTTCTGATTTAGAAGTTTACGCTCTAGACTCTGCTCTAAAAATTGCGGGTATAAATGATTCGGATTTGATAGAATTTGACAATGTAAAAGTGGCAAGTATGAAAGAAATTTCAAAATTAATCTTAAAGGCAGATGTAACATATAGGTATTGAAATGGTGAGGTGATTATTATGGAAGTTGAGAAAGATATTGTATATTTATATGGATTCAGTACTAGAAAACAAATGTATCTAGACAACTTATTGGGCATTGTGAGTAAACAAATTGAAAACAATGTTAGTATCTCAATCGTTCTAATTCACGATGGGGTAATAGGAGCATCTCAAAGTGGTACAATACCAAACTTGCTAGATAAATTGTTAAACCTCTCAGTATCGGTATTTGTAATATTACCCGATCTATTAGCGAGAGGAATTGAACCAAATACAATCGATTCGAGAATAAAATGCATTGAATACGACGATCTTGTGGATATTTTAGCAAAAACTCCAAAAGTTGCTTCATGGATGTAAATGAAAGATTAAAGTTCGAAATTTGAATTTCTAAATCTAAAAATTGCATGATAATAGATTCTCTCTACAAACAGTCTGAATAGTAGATTCAAGTATATTATATTTAGTTGAAAGATATTCACTAATATCAGATATTAATGTTTCTTGTTCATTTGGATTTTCACATGCTTTCAGTTTAATGTGGGCAGAAAAAACCAACATATCTGGAGTAATTGTCCAAAGATGGATATGTAAAATTTCTGAAATTTTACTAAATTTAGTTTTCAAATCTTCACTTATATCATCAATATTTAAACCTGAGGGAGTCATTTCTAATAGTATTCTAACTGAATCTCTTAAAATTCCATATGCCCAATAGAAGATAACTGCTGATATACCAATACTTACAAATGGATCAAGAAAACTCCACCCTGTGAAAGAAATGATAATTGCTACGATGACAATTCCTATCGAAGATGCGGCATCGGCAATCATATGGTAAAAGACACTCTTGACACTAATATTTGAACTCCGAGATCCTTGTAAGATAAGAATGCTCGAAATATTAACTCCTAATCCAATTAAAGCTACGATTAACATATAAAAACTTACAATTTCCTGAGGATTTAGGAATCTTATAATCGCTTCATATACAATAAAACCTATAATTGGTAAAAGAAATAAACCATTAATGAAAGCTGCTAACACTTCTGCTCTATATAGACCGAATGTTTTATGGTGGCAAGCAGGCCTTTTTGCAATTACAATTGCTAGTAAGCTTAATCCAATAGCAAAAGCATGTGTAAACATATGACTTGCATCACTAATTAAAGCAATACTAAATGTAAAGATGCCCCCTAATATTTCCACTACCATAACGACCAAAGTAATTGCGAGAGATATTATTAACCTTTTTTTATCTACCGCTCGAAATTCAAACAGACGACTCGAAGATTTGCCAGTTATTTGTTCATTTTCCATATTTTTCAACAAGTTTGATATGAATTAATATTAAGTTCTAATTTCTAAATTAAAATGAAATAAAATTAATAGAAGTTCTTAATAGAGATATATTTAGTATCAAATTAAAAATAATCAATAATATAAAATTAAAATAATCGTTTATTACGAGATGGTTGTATATACTTTTGTTGTATGTGTTGAACCTTAAAAATTTGAAGCAATTGATACTTTATTCAATATGGGAGAAGCCATAATTAAAAAAGGTCGTGGATGTAATTTTTAGTTCGAAATCTATCACCTTTTTATTATTAGTTTTCTAATTATTCATTAGTTATTCTATTTGAAATCTGAATAGTGAGGAAAAATTGCATATTATAGATTTAGAAGAAAAATACAATAATCTTTATTTTATGTGTTTAGAAGATTGGAGCGACGAAATGAAAGAAGCTGGTGACCACAAAAAGAGTTGGTACAATAAGATGAAAAATGAAGGTCTTGGCGTAAAATTGGCATTAAACAAAAAAGAAGAGGTAGTAGGAATGATACAATACATTCCTATCGAACATTCTTTTGCTGAAGGAGAAGATCTATACTATATCAATTGTGTATGGGTACACGGCTACGATGAGGGCGTTGGGAACTTTCAGAAAAAAGGAACAGGTAAGAAGCTGATAAAAGCTGCTGAGGAAGATGTCCGAAAAAGAGGCGCTAAAGGAATGGTAGCATGGGGTATATCTTTACCTTTTTGGATGAAAGCTTCTTGGTTCAAAAAACAAGGATACCAAAAAGTCGATAAGCAAAGTATGGCAGTCTTACTATGGAAACCTTTTTCTGACGATGCTGTTGCACCTAAATGGATAAAACAGAAAAAATCTCCCAAGAAAATACCAGGAAAAGTATCGGTAACAGCATTTATAAATGGGTGGTGTCCTGCTCAGAATATCGTGTTTGAAAGAGCAAGAAGAGCAGCTTCAGATTTCGGAGATAAAGTAGTTTTTACAGAGATAGACACATTTAATAGGGATGTATTTTTAGAATGGGGTATTGCCGATGCTCTTTTTATCGATGGGAAGGAAATTAGGACCGGACCTCCGCCATCATACGAAGATATTAAGAATAAAATAGCTAAACGAGTCAAGAAATTGAAATAATTAAACGCCTGTTTGTTAGTTATAATTAAGAAGATCAAATTAGTATAATCAATAGATAATAATAAATATTTCAAGTAATTTTAAGAAATATTATAAAAAAAATAAGGTTTTAATATGTTATTTGACATCTTTAACGAAGATTGGGCTCAAACTTTTGGCTCTCTTGAAGAAATAATGTGGTTCCTGATCTTATACTTGATCTTTCTGATAGTCATGGCAATTTTTCTTAAAATCGCTTTGAGTTTATTCAGTAGTGCGAGACATACGGAGTTTGGGTCAGTATTCTTAACTTCCTTCGTAATAACGGTTATTTATGCCCTAACATTCTTGTTTCTAAATGGTTGGGTGGCATGGGTAATTGTTATAATTGTAGCGTGGTTGATAATAAGTGCCCGGCATCACACAGGAATCTTTGGAGCAATATTGGTAACTATTATTGCCTTTATACTCTATGTAATCGTTGCTATACTGCTTGGTATACTATTGAATGTGACTTTAATAATTCTACCCTTCTAATTTTTAGAATTTAGGAGCAAGTGTCCCACCAAAACTCATTTACCCCAAAAATGAACATTTCAATAATATTAATGCTAACAGAATAAATGTTTTCTACAATTGCCAATGTCCATGGTCAAAACTTATGATTGATGAACGAAATAAGAATATAAAGGCTTATTCTAACTTCAAAATCAAAACTAATAATAGAAAATTAATTGAGAAATTTGGTATATCTAGAGGATTAATTATAAATGGAACACCTGTTATTAAACGATTAGCTTTGTGGAACGAGATGCAGAAGGTGATTGAGAATATTAAAAATTAACAAAGTTCTCCTTGTTTTTCATAGCAATCGAAAACACTATCAATGTTATCAATGTAATTAGACATCGTATCGAACCATCTGTTAAGAAGATCACGAAATTGCTTTTTAATCACATCTAAATTTGTTGCCCTGTATATATATAAATATCCCCGTTTATGTGTCTCTCCTTTGTCATTTTTTTTGCTGAATTCTTTTAGCGATATTGAATTCTTTTCAATAACACCAAGATCGTTAAGTTTTATGAGAGCTCTTTGAATTGAGCTTCGATCTTTATCAAATATTTCAGTTAATTTCATAGTGGTCACATCGTCGTGTTTTAGTATATATGAAAAGACATTCGATTCTATGACGTTAAGTCCTAATATACATTTTAATAGCTTTCCGCTTTTGAATACGTTATTCTCTTCTACCATATCTTCTAGCTGTTTTGATATACTTTCCAAAGATTTACACCATATAATTATATATAAAATTAAAAATTAAAAATAAATTAAGTAAACGATCTTAGCTTTTCTAAGACTCTTCTCAAATGATCTTCGTTTACAGCGCCAACTACTTTATGGATAACTTTATCGTTTTTAATAAACAGTGTCGTTGGAATTCCGGTAATTCTATATTCTTGAGCTATTGCACCGACTTCGTCTACATTTACCTTAACAAAGATAAATTCTTGGTAAAGTTCTTTTTGAAGCTTTTCGAAGACGGGAGCAAACATCATGCATGGTGAGCACCATACTGCCCAGAAATCTATTATTAAAATCTTGTCTGGGAAATCAGCTTTCAGTTGATTAAATTCTTCCCCCGAATGAATTTTAACTATTTCAGTTGGCATAGATTGAGTTTTTAACAGCATTTCAGCCTTTTTAAGCCGAATCTTATTTAAGTCATTTTCAGTCATTTTTATTCCATTTTTTACATGTTTTTAAAGATGTGAGATAGTTCTACACGATCACACAACTTTCTTAATTACAATCATTAACCCTTCTATTTAAAGATCGTGATTATTAAAAAAAAGTTCCACTTATCTAACCTCTCTTCTCTTTTTTATTCATCTAAGTTTTTAGTAAAAAAACTTTAGAAAGCTATTTTAAATCTTTTAACAATACTTAAAAGAGTAAATTTCTTTAACATTTCTATAAGTATATTTCCATGTAGTTCAAGATGAAGATACACTCACTTTTTATTTTAGACAAGGCAGGAGCTTGCTTATACAGTAGAAACATCACAAGCGATTTTGAGAATATTGAGCCAAATTTGATAACACCCTTTTTTTCAGCAATATTTTCTTTTTCTGAAAGCGTTATTTCTAAGCAAACACCTGAAATTCTCGAAATGGGCGGATTTAGGATCGCATTCAAAGTGGAAGGGGATTATATTTATGCTATTTTAGCAGATACAAGTGCTAGTCTACTGTTTATAGAATCTCGGTTAACAAGTATAGTTCATGAATTTAAAGAATTTCTCGAGAATAACGAAGTAGAATCTTATGAAGTGATCGAAAACTCTGAGTTTGATGAGAGGATAGATTCAATTATTACCGGGGAGGAGGAATTAGTTTCAAGCCAGCCTCTTTATAAAAAAATCATCGATCTTTTTAACAAGTTAACTCTCGAAAATGAAATCCTAGGGGCTGCTCTATTTTCTATAAACGGAAAAGTAATTTTTTCGTCCCTACCATACGAAATCCTCTTATCATCTCTAAAAGAGTTAGAAATTAGACATATTGTAGCAAGCGATTATACATTAACCTTTTTTAGCTTAGAAAACGGTGAAAAGGTTTTTTCAAGGATAATTAATATACCTTGGAAATTAGATCCATTACTGATTGTTGTGTTATATGAGTCTAACATTCCTCTTGGAATGGCTGAAGTCAATTTAGATAAGATGACAAAAGCAATTCAAAACATAATTTAAACCAGACTTCTAAGAATCGGAAAAATAAAATAACCTTTTTTTATGGTTAATAATTTTGGAACTTTATGTATGATTTTATTGTAATTGGCGCTGGTATTTCAGGAGTTATGTTCGCTTATAAAGCTTCAAAATACGCAAAAACGCTTCTTGTAGAAGCACAAGACTACGATCGAGAAATACCCGTGAGAACAAACATATTTGCTGAACATAATAAACCATTTGTCGATGATGTATTCTGGAACGATGATTCTATTTTTCCAAGACCATTTGTTCAATTGAATTACAAAAGCGAAAAGTACGATGGACTTTTACATTCGAAGGAATTTGGGGCACCACTCGGTAAAATATCCCACACAGAAGTATTAATCAAAAAACTTATCGAAAAATTTAAAGATCAAGGTGGCATTACTCAATTTAACGAGAATATAGCTAAAATTGTACGACATTCTGACCACATTGAAGTCATTAATAACAAAGGTGAATCTTTTTTTACTAAACTTCTGGTTTTAGCTACAGGTTCTCGCGGTTTTCCTTTACAACAATCCTTAGGATTTGGAATTCCTGATTCTTCTATGGGAATTTATACTAATATTTACGCTGATGAAACTCTTCTAGATCAGAATTTTAATTTCCAATACATGTTTCATCTGAATCCTAATATTAGTAAAAATGGTCCATTTTTCTTTAATGTTGGAAAAGGAAGAATTGCAACGGGATACTTGGGGAATAAAGAAAAACCCGCAGAACTTAAGAATAAATTATTTAGAATTCTCAAGAACTATCAAAATATTCAGCCGTTTTTGAAAGGTATCAAATGGGACGAAAATATTCCAGTTATCACCGGGGGAATTTCAAAGCACCCAATAAGCTCCTTTTCAAAAGATCGCGTTATAGTGTTAGGAGAAGCAGCAGGATTAGTTACAGCATTTTTTTACGAAGGAATCTTATGTGGATTGGCTAGCGCTGATATTGCAGCGACAATGTTAAAATCTTTACTCGAAAATAATTCGAATTTTTCAAGGACTGAATTAAAGAAATACGACGACGAAGTTGCTAGAGTCTTATTTACATATTTTAGAAACGGTAATGCCTGTGAATATCTCTTCTATAATGAAAGCTCTTCTTCTAAAACATTATGGAACTCATATAGTAATCTCTTAAACACTAATAAAACTGTGAGAAAATATGTTTACGAAGCACACATTAACCAAGATTTATCAAAACATAATACTGACAACGATAGGTGGGTTGGAGAAAGATTATTTGCTACAATACCTGTTCTTTCTAAAATGACGCTTTGGCCCAAGTTTCTGAAAGCAATGAGCTTTTAGTTTTCTAGAACCCTCATTGTAATCAATACTGCTAAACTTTTTTTACTATTTACATGTTATTCGTGTGTAAAAACTATAATATGTGACAGTCGAACACAATATTTTGAAAACAATTCTTCTTTTAAAGCTATATTTTTACAACACTATTATTTTTAATTTTGATAAAAAACCGTTATAAATCTGTTTTTATTTTTATTTTTTCTAATCTTTTTATTAAATAAACTACTTAATCGTTAAATTAGCTAAGAAAAAAAACATTTAAATATCTCAACTACAATTTATTTTTAAAATAAATGTCAAAAGATTCAAATATCTAAAGTGAAAAGAATATGTCACAAGATAACGCTGGTCCAAATCATGCAGCTAATTACCATGTTCCCATCAACAGAGAATCATTAGATGAAATAATCCCTGCTAAAAATGAAATAATCTATAGTACTAATATGTATATCCAATATACTATACGGAATGTTCATGACCTAAAAGGTTTAATAAACCCTGTACGTACTGCTTATATCTTTGGAGGGGTTGTAGGTGCTGCAACCGCAGCATTGGCTAATCGATTAGCAAAAAGTATGTATAGATTTCACGGAAACTATAACACTGATGCCTTAATAACTCACGAAGGAATAGCTTTAAATCTACCCTCTTTTGAGTTAAATAAAAAAAGTAGTGCAGTAAAAAAGTTGCCTCCTAATCCTCAATATGTACTTTGGAGTAATATTAATTTTTCAAAGAATGGAACTCTGAGTATAGAATCTGTTTTTAACTGTGAATTAAGCTTTGTTCCTGAATTTGAAACCGAAGAGAAATTCATTAACCGAAGAGAGTACTTCTACGAAAATGTTACAACTCTAAGGCGCTCTTACACAGCCGAATGCTTAAAAAGTGCTCGTACCTCCTTAGATTTGGATGATAATAGGAAAGCCTTAGGGTGGATCGAAAGAGGTCTTAAGAGTAATGTGTATCGTCCTGAATTTGATTATTGTGATGAATTAAATTCACTTAAGGCTCAGATAGTAAAAGAAGAAAGGGAAAATAAGCGAAAAATGGTTGAAGAGATAGATAAATTTTTAGTAAAGTATTTACAATCAAACACTGGTAAAGCATTTACTGCAAAGAGTATAATGAAGCGATTAGTGGATGAGTTGGATAATCGAGAATGGTTAGAATATTTAGGAAAAAATATTGAAGGGGTATTAAATAGACTCACTTCTAATGGGGCGATAAAGTCAAATCAACATCTAGGAGGTATTTTCTTTTTCTCTTAAAATAAAACCTACTTTTTTTAACTATTTTTTTTTACTTTTATCCATAATTTCGTTTTCAAAGGGTGGGAGCAATACGGCTCGAAACATACAACTCTTATGTGAACGATGTAATAACCCTGTGCATAAAGACATTATCTAAAAGAAAGTGGAATAGTTTTTAACAGAACACATTAAATAGAAAATAATAAGTATGAATATATAACAAAGCCTTTTTCATAAACTGAGAGTAGCTATTATATGGAAAAGCGTTATTTATTATTGAACTTCTCTAATAAACCTTTTTGGAGCTTCTCTATCAACTCTTTAATGTCATCAATAAAAATTTTAATCTCTTTTCCAAGATCCGGGTTGATGTCAATTGCTTTCTCAAGGTTTTGAAGCGCCGAATGGTAATCATTCTTATCTAAATAAGCGTACCCCATAAAAAACCAAGCGAACGCATAATTGGGGTCTATTTCTGTTGTTTTTTTATAGGATTCAATTGCATTATCATATTGTTTCTCGTGTTTATACGCATTCGCCAAATTATAATGGGCTAAGGTATAAGTGGATTCAAACCCAACTGCTTTTTTATAAGATTCTATAGCTTTATCAAAGTGATTTAATTTTTCGTAGCTAAAACCCATGTGGTTCCAAACTTTTGCGTGTTTTGGACTGAGATCGATAGCTTTTTTGAAGTACTCAATCGCTTTGTTATATTCTTTTCTCTCGTTTTTTGTGATCCCGATATAATAATATGCGTCGATATAGGTACTGTCTAATTCGATTGCTTTATTACAGTCTTGAATTGCTGTATCGTAAGCTTGCTTTTCAATCTCTAATTTAGCTTTTTCAATCAATTTATGTTTGTATTCAAATTTAATAGCGACACGGTTTTTAAATTCTGGACTTTTAATTGATTCGTTAATGGTAATGGCACTTTCAAAGTTTTTAAAAGAATCTTTAAAGCTTTCATCATCAGCTAATTGAACGCCTTGCTCGACTAATAGTTTAATTTTGGAATAAAAGACCTCGTCAATCGATTTTTTAATTTGCTCCATTTCTTGGAACCTACGGGTAGGATCATCTATAGTTTTTGCGTAATCCATTTTTTTGTTTAATTTTTCTAACTCTTTTTCATATTTTTGTAGTTCTTCAGATAAGTCTCCGCGATCAACTAAGTCTTTTAGCTCTGCTTGATAAACTAAGCCTTTAATTCTATTAATTTCTTCTTCCATCTCATTAGTTAGATACATTTTGTTTGTCATTTCTAAAGCTTTATTAAATATTTTTATAGCTTCATCATATTCTTTATTGTTTAATTTACTAACACCCTTTCTAACAACTTCGTCAGTTTGAGCGAGATATACTTTATTAACAGTATTTTTTAGATCTTCCAAATCTTCGTTAATTTCTTTAGTGATGGACATTCTTTTAGCAACGCTAATAGCTGCGTATAAATCATTAATTGCCTTTTCGTAATCACCTTGTCCAATTTTTTGAATAGATTTCTCTTTAATGTAATTAATACGAGCCTTACACGTTTTATTAATCAAACTAGTGATCTCGTTTAATTTTTCACTTTTTTCTGGTGAATCTGCCATGGTGGATGTGATTTCTAATGACTTTTCAAATAGGTCTAAAACTTCATTTACAGTACTAACATTTTCTTCAAAGCTTTCTTTAATAATTAGTTCCTTTCCTTTATTAAAAATAGGATTAATTCTTTCTAAATAAATTGGATTGAGCACACCGGATGCGATTGAATTTATTCTCGCTATCTCTAATTTTTTTTCTTTTGTATCAAACATCTCTTCTGAAGTTTTTAAAGCCTCCTCGAATCTAATCGCTGCTTCATTGAAACTGTTTTCCTCAAATAGCTTTTGGCCCTTATCTACGATTATTTTAATTTTAGTTGTATGTATTTGGTTAGTGAGATTTACTAAATTGTTTTTATCTATATCCTTTAAATCAGATTCAAAATAATTGTCTACTAACTTTAGAGCTTTTTTAAACTCTTCAAGCGCACCATCTAGATTTTCACTTGCTTTTAGTTGTTTAGCTTTTTCAGTTAATATGGCAACTTTCAACGAATAAGTTTCATTGATAGACGTCTCAATTTTTTTAATCATTTCGTTTTCGAGATCTTCCATATAAAATTCTTTAGCAGCATTAAATGTGTCTCTAAGCATACTAATGGCTTTATCAAATTCATTTCTGTTTTTTACTAAAACGCCCTGAAAGAGGGATTCTTCGATTTTTGTCTTATTTATCAAATAGTTAATCTCGTTAACTTCATAGTCTCTTAACTCTCTATCAACGATTTTATCCGCAATTCTCACCGCTTCATCATAAGTGTTAAAAGCAGAGGTGAAATCTTCTTTGTCGACAAAATCCCTTGCTGTATCAACAATATCAATAATCTTAACAGAATAAATTTGGTCTATCTGAGATTTAATATTTGTCGTCTCGTCATCGCGCTCCTCTGGTTCTTTAACTCTCTCTTCAACAAATGTTAAAGCTTCTAAATACTTTTCAACGGCCTTATTGTATTCTTTCAGATTTTTAAACTCATTAGCTTCTTGCAAAATTGAGTTTAGTTTCTTTAAGTCAGATTTTTTAACCATTTCCTATTCGCCTAATCTGTTTAGCTCAAACAATTTACTTTTTACCAATTAATCCACTAGAATTATTCTAAATTTTAAAAACTTTTCTTATAAATAAAACGCACTACAAAAGAAATGATTTTTAATTTTCTAAATCAATTTATACTAAATAAGATATTTTTCATCAATGGTGAACGGTACG
>Ga0255055_10001472_pt1 | contig 17146 bp, 15 predicted proteins | sample JV7_2_27_MG_FD_188633 | JGI IMG/M metagenome (GOLD analysis project Ga0255055, IMG submission 188633) | Seawater microbial communities from Jervis Inlet, British Columbia, Canada - JV7_2_27 | ecosystem: Environmental > Aquatic > Marine > Inlet | place: Canada: British Columbia | collected... | reverse complement strand
TGATTGAACTTATCCTGTAGCGCCTGGTTATTTTTGAGCAAATCTTTAAAAATCCGAACTCTGCTGCTCACAGCCGAATAAGAAAATATCGGGGTCGCGTCTACACTCTTGACAATATAGCCAGGGCAGGGAAAAGGGCCCTTGCCAGTTTAAGCCCGAAAACGGTCCACAGATTACGCAGATTACGCAGAGGGTTTATAATTAGCCACGGACACACACTGACATACACAGACTAGGTTAAACAAAAATTGGCTGCCTCAGTTGTATCCCATCTTCGATGGGGTTGCACAGCAACCCCGATGAAATAGCTTTCAGATTTCATTGGGCAGGCATGGCGGAAAACGATCCTGCTCCGCTAAAGCTACGCAGGACAGGCAGTTCATGGCTCCAGGAGGATCCCCCTTCGCTGAAGCTTCGGCGCGACAAGCACCTCATGGCGGAAAACGACAAATGTAAAAAGCTCAAGGCCTCAATCGAGATCGCTGGAAATTCGGCTTTTGAGGCGGTCGGATTTCATAGCAGCATGCGCTGTCTTAAAACCTCGCCGATATTGCGATTGCCGTGGATTATGCCAAAGATAAAAATGTTGGGTTTGGCGAGTTGGTAAATAATACGATATTTTTTTACGATGATTTGCCGGTATTCAAATTGTCCGATCTGTGAAAGTTCATCGGGGATGTGCCCGCGTTCGGGATTTTCTGTGAGGCTCTCGCATGCTTTGCGGATATTTATGACCAAATCCTTTGCAGCCTTTTTATTTCCGGACTTTCGGCTGTATCGGTAGATTGCTTCGATGTCCTTTACGGCCTCTTCGAGCAATAGAACCGTATACGACATCAGGAAAAATCCTTTTCGATGCGCTCTTCAAATTCTTTCAGCACTTGCTCAGCAGGCCGGAATCGCCCTTCGGTCAAGTTTTTATTGCCTCGAGCTATCATTTCCAGCATGGCCAGGGTTTCTTGCAGATCTTCGTACGCTTTGATATCGATGAGTGCGGCCTTGGCTTCACCATTTTGGGTAATGATCATGGTGCCCTGGTTTTCGTTCAGTTTGCGGATCACTTCGGCCATGTTATTTTTAAAATAGCTGACCGGCTTGAGGTCTTGGCTTAACTTCATATAATTCACCTTTAGTTTAGGTCATAATTACGACCTAATATAGACCTTATTGTGCCAGATGTCAAATTGTTTAGAAAATTTAGCCCTAATTCTTGTCCATATGTGAGCTTTCGAACGAAGCAGCTGCTTTCACATATGAACTTATCAGAGGATGGGGCATCCCCTGGCTTGATGACAATTGCGGCAGAAACAGCGTGGCAAGAAAAAAGAAATGCCCAGAGAGTTCGACAATTCTTGCCTCCCCATCTGGACCGACACCGGCTACTTTGAGCGGTCCGGCTTTGATTTGCCTATTATACTTGGGATTAAGCCCATAGCTGCAGCGAAACTGTTCCGCCGCCGTCTCCGTTCCATACGCCTGATAGGTAAGTGTCCCTGGCCTGATCTTCACCGTCTGGGTGGAACCCACAAGTGAACATTCCAGTTTGCTGATCACCAGCTTCGCAGCATCCGGAGCTGTTTCTTCGTGCGCTGCATCTGTAACTCTCAAAACATTACGTGCATACTCTACCAGAGTATATTGAAAACCGCTTCAGGTACCAAAGAACGGCCGACCTTGTTCTCGCGCGAAACGAATACCATTCAGCGCACCGTCCGTGCTATAGTAAGGACTACCAGGCGCCCCCCACAGTCCGTGGAATTTTCTCAATGTACTTTCTGCCCCTTCAGCGGACAATGTCTGTGTTGGCAACCATGTGTAATCCAGAGGGATAGACAAGGATTCGGCAGTATGTTTCAGAGCTTCGTTAGTGGCAACGTGAGAATGTGAATCTTGATTATAATCGCCAACGATTGCGATGCGCACTGGTTGAGTCATTCTTCCTTCCTCTTAAACTTCACGACCGGTTTGAAAACACCCAACCATCCGGTGACTATTCCGCAACCAAAATTGCATCCGGGAATCCGTCCTGAATGAGAATTTCTTCCTGTTGAACGGCCTCTTCTAAAGTTGTAAATCTGCCGACCCGAACCCGATAAAAGATTTTATCTCCTCTGTCATAAACGGTTATGTGGGCATTTTTATATTTTTTTGCAAGCTCGCGCTTTTGTCTTTCGGCATTTTCACGATTTAAAAAAGCACCGATCTGAAATGTAAAATTGCCGGAATAATAATCGTCCGCAATATAAGTTGTTGCCGAACTGCCGGCGACCGATACCGGTCTGCCCAGGGCAATCACCTCAACACTGGCTGTACCGGGACCCACGATCCCGATATCTCTGGCGGCCGTGTAAGATAAATCAATGACTCGACCGCGCACAAAGGGGCCGCGATCATTTATTCTGAGCACAATGCTTCGATTGTTTTCCAGGTTGTGCACCCGCACGTAAGTACCCAGCGGCAATGTTTTATGAGCAGCGGTCATGGCGTACATGTTGTAAATCTCACCGTTTGATGTTTTTTTTCCGTGAAAATCCCGCCCATACCATGAGGCCACGCCACGCTGGCGAAAACCTTCGGAATGCGGCAGCGGTTGATACCATTTGCCCATTACTTTATATGGTTTTGGATAACCGGGTTTGCTGGGAGGCGGGGTGTACGTTCGAGGAGCGCTGCTCGCACACCCGTAAATAAAAAGCGTAAAAAGTGCGAATATGACCGCGAAACGGTAACCGACCGGCATTGTGCGTAGGCGTAAATTGGGAATCATTGCAATCAGTTCTTTTTTCGTCTCCTTTTCCGGGGGGACTGCTTTTTGCCGTCAAGTGCGAGGTCGAGAACATTGATCATCTTATCGACAAAGTGAAAGCGGATTTCTTTTTTAACCTTTGGGGGTACGTCCTCCAGATCCTTTTTGTTCCACTCCGGCAGGATAATTTCCTTGATGCCGGCCCGATGGGCGGCCAGCACTTTTTCCTTTACGCCGCCGACCGGCAGCACCTGGCCTCTTAAGGTAATTTCACCGGTCATCGCCATATCTTTATGAATGGTCCTGTTTTTCAGCAGCGATGTCAGCGCGGTCAACATGGTGACGCCGGCTGAAGGCCCGTCTTTGGGTATCGCACCGGCCGGCACGTGAATATGCAGATCATGAGTTTCGAAAAAATCTTCATCGACGTTTAGTTTTTTTGCATTTGAGCGAATAAAGCTCAGGGCGGCGGTTGCCGATTCCTTCATCACATCACCCAGTTGTCCGGTCAGGGTCAGGCCTTTATTCCCTTTCATTGCGGTCGCTTCAATAAACAAGAGCTCACCGCCGGTCGGGGTCCACGCCAGGCCGGTGGCGACACCGGGTGTTGTCACGCGGGCTTTGGTTTCAGAGGTAAACCGCACAGGGCCAAGGTACCCGTGGATATCCTCTATTTTAATGGTTACGGACCTGACCCTGCCGACGGCAATCTTGCTGGCCACACCGCGGCAAACGTTGGCGATTTCACGTTCCAGATTACGCAGTCCGGCCTCACGGGTGTAACCCGTGATAATTTGTTTAACGGCACCCTGGTTAAATTTTATTTGTTTGGCCTTTATTCCGTGTTCATCCCTCTGACGCGGGATGAGGAAGCGGTTGGCGATTTTTAATTTCTCATCCAGCGTGTAACCATGAAGCATCAGAACTTCCATCCGGTCTCGCAGTGCCGGCGGTATGGTATCTAAGATATTGGCTGTTGTAATGAACATGACCTTGGAAAGATCGAAGGGTACATCCAGATAATGATCGGTAAAGGAAAAATTCTGTTCAGGATCCAGGACTTCCAGAAGTGCCGAAGACGGATCCCCACGAAAATCGCTGCCCACCTTATCGATTTCATCCAGCATAAAGACCGGATTATGTGACTCGGCACGCCGCAAGCCCTGAATGATGCGTCCGGGAAGGGCACCAACATATGTGCGCCGGTGACCTCGGATTTCAGCCTCGTCTCTAACACCTCCCAGGGAGATACGATGAAACTTACGACCCAGCGCACGCGCAATTGACTGCCCCAGCGAAGTCTTACCCGTACCGGGAGGTCCCGCAAAGCATAAAATGGGCCCTTTGGATTCCGGCTTCAATTTGCGCACTGCCAAATATTCAATGATTCGCCTTTTGGGTTTCTCCAGCCCATAATGATCATCATCTAAAATCTTTCTGGCTTTTTTGATGTCAACATTATCCTCGGTTCGTTCGTGCCATGGCAGAGCGGTGATCCAGTCCAGATAGGTTGAGGCAACCGTATATTCGGCTGAGGACGGATGCATGCGTGACAGACGATCCAGTTCGCGCTCGGCTTCCTTGCGGGCTTCCTGGGGAAGATTTTTTTCTGCAATTTTAGTCCGGTACTCTTCAATTTCAACCTGACTTTCGTCTGTTTCGCCCAATTCTTCTTTAATGGCCTTGAGCTGCTGCCTCAAATAATATTCCTTTTGACTCTGATCCATGTCTCCCTTGACCTGGCTCTGAATTTTATTCCCCAGTTCAAGGATACTGAGTTGATGATTCACCAGGCGGGTCACTTCCTTGAGGCGCTCCTTCACATTCTGAATTTCAAGAATTGTTTGCTTTTCTTGCGGGTTGGAATTAATTGTAGACGCAACCATATCCGCCAGTGTACCGGCTTCCGGAATCGATTTCGCCATCTGGCCAATCTCCGGCGGCAGCCCCGGTGAAAGCTCCAAGATGCGGACAAATTGCCCGATCAGGTTGGACATGAGCGCTTCGGTTTCATCATCTTTGACTTCGTCTTCCTTCAACAACTCGATACGAGCGCGTAAATAGGGCCTGCTATCTTCCCAGGATTTTATCCTGAACCGGCGGAGGCCCTGAACCAGAAGCTGGATTCGATTGTCATGGGTTTTAGCCATTTTCAATATTAAGGCACCGGTTCCGACCTGGGCCAAATCTTCGCGGTCAGGCTTATTGCCCTCTTCCGGCTTTTTGGATACAACCAGCCCAATAATGCGATTTTTAGCCATGGCTTCATCAACCAGCCGCACCGACTCCCCCTGCATCACCACAAGGGGAAGTACCATTTTGGGAAATAGGGCTGCATCGAATAATGGCAGGATGGGAAGCAGCTCGGGGATTTTTTCCGTATCAAGCTCTACCGGTGGTTTTTGATCGGGTTGATCGGTCATTATTACCTCCAGAAATGGTCGTCTGGTCCTCCGTTTTTATTAATTTCGATTGTAATGATTACCGCAACACAAAAAAATATTTTAGTAGATTTAATTTAGCCGTCTGATATCGTGATCTTATGGGATTTTTCAATCGGCATTTTTGCAAGTCGAATCTCGAGCAGACCGTTTGTGTATCCGGCAGATACGACTTCAGGATCAATGGGCGCCGGGAGATAGAGAATTCTTTCGAAGCGGCCGTATTGAATTTCGGCGAGTCTGTAGGTGGCGTCGTCAGTGCAGTGCCGGGCAACCCGGTTTCCCTGAATTTTAACCGCCTTGCTGCTGATCTCGACCTCCAGATTGTCTTTGTCCACTCCGGCAACCTCAGCGACGATAACAATTTCATCAGGAGTTTCGTTCATGTCCATCGGGGGTTTCCAGGTGCGTTCGGCAAGAGAGAAGGCCGGACTCATCGATCGAAACATGTCTTCAATCGTTTTTTCGAGGTCAGAACCCAGATGACCAAAATCTTCTGCAATTCTAATTTTGATAAATTCCATCTCCGGCTCCTAAAATTTTATGCGAATTTTTTGTTCTGCTTCTATAAAAACCAGATCAAAATAACACTAATTCGGTAGTTTGTAAAGATTCTAAGCTTGACATGAATCGAGGTGTGATTAAATTTCTGTCGATATAAAAGGTATAAGGAGGTACGACCATGGCTATCGTAAGATGGGATCCATTCCGAGACGTAGCGGCCCTGCAGGACCGAATCAATCGAATCTTTAACGAGTCTTTTGGACGCTCACGGGATCTCGACGATGAGGTCAGTCTTTATGACTGGAGACCCCCGGTTGATATTTATGAAACCGCCGATGGAATTGTTCTGAAAATAGAGCTTCCCGGCGTTAACAAAGAAGATGTATCGGTTGAGGTTAAAGACAATGTGCTGACCCTCAAAGGGGAGCGCCTGCTGGATCCGGAAATCAAGGATGAACATTACTATCGCAAGGAAAGAAGTTTTGGTAAATTTAACCGATCCTTCTCACTCCAGGAGTCGATCAAGCCTGATTCGATTAAAGCATCATTTAAAGACGGGGTTCTGACGGTAGAAGTCCCAAGAGCCGAAGAAGAAAAACCGAAACAGGTCACCGTCAATATTGATTAAATGCCGTCTGAATCAACCATGGCCACCGAAAACAAGCGAACATATCATCTTGTTATCGGTTCCCAGTACTTTCTGTATTTTGGTGTGCTGGGAATTTTTTTACCCTTCTTCAACCTCTATTGCTACCATTTGGGATTCAGCGGCTTTCGAATCGGAATTCTATCCGCTGTGCGTTCGGTGGTAATGGTCCTTTTTCCGATCATCTGGGGAGCCCTGGCCGATCGCCTCAATGCCCGCCGACCCATCTATATCCTCTGCAATTTCAGCAGCGCCCTGATCTGGGCGCTGTATCTTTTTACGGTTGATTTCTGGCCCATGCTGGTCATCACTGTCTTCTACGGGATGTTCTATGCCCCGATCATTTCCTTTCTGGAGGCCTTTACCATGGACCTCCTGGGAAGAGAGAAAAAAAGTTACGGTCGTATCAGGGCCTGGGGGTCCATCAGTTTTATTATGATCGTGCTCGTGCTGGGTAAAATCATTGATCTCTATTCAGTGGAGATCATTGTCGTTCTCGTTTTAGCCGGCTCGCTGATGCTGTCCACCATCTCCACCCGAATTCCTGATATTCAAATCGCCCAAAAAAAGCGGCTCACTCCAGGAGCAAGAAGCCTGATTGATAGACGGGCTCTCGTTTTCCTATTTTGTGCTTTCTTAATGCTGGTCAGCCATGGTGCTTATTATGGCTTTTTTTCAATTCATCTGGAGAATTTAGGATACGGAACTACATTTATCGGATTAACATGGGCGTTAGCATCAGCCGCAGAGATTCTGGTCATGATTCGATCGGATCGAATATTTAAACGCTTCTCCCTGGAAGCGGTCCTGATCTTTTCATTCTTGGTAGCCGCACTCAGGTGGTTCATTCTTTTTTTCGCGCAATCAGCACCGGCAATTTTACTTTCCCAGGTTTTGCATGCCGTAACATACGGCACATTTCATATGGCCAGTATCCTTTATATTGACCGCCTGGCGCCTGATAAAGCCAAGACCCTGGGCCAGGCCGTAAACAATGCTGTCACCTATGGTCTCGGCCTGATGGTGGGTTTCTTTTTTAGCGGCTATTTGTACGAAATAACCGGATCCTTTGTCCTGTTTATCATCAGCTGCCTGATCGCACTATCCGGCGGCCTATTTTTCTGGGGGTTTTGTATGCTGGATCGCAGATAGAAAGAAGTGATGAGGACTGAGGACTGAGGGCTGAGTGCTGCGCAAAACCATAATTTTTCCCATATGAAAAGACCGCATACAAAAAGTTGCATGCAGTCTACATCATAATTTTTCGCAACACCATCCGATAAATAAGTTTCTTAGTTAATTTTCATGAACTGATTGGTTGTTTTCAAACCGGGTGCTTCGCACCCGGTTCCAACCGCAACGTTTAAAGCACTGACGTGCTTTTGCCTTTCCGGCCTATGGCCGAAAATTCAAGCCACCCGCATAGCGGGTGGTCGTTGACTCAGTTAGACAAGTTTAGCCTTCAAGGCGCCCACCATGCTTTTCATATCGGCGGGGTCACCGTTTGGGTGCAGCACGATCATGATCATCTGCCACTTTCCAAAGGGTGACTCGCTCAGAGGAGCTGAATACTGGCCAAACCCATTTGCATCCGTCTTAAACATGTAAGGTGCCGATCCGGCTCCAGTTTCATGTTTTTTTGGCTTCATATTCACAAACCAGACCGTATAGATCGAATTGGACTTGAGCCCTCTGGCCTGAATGCTCACATAGTTATCATTGATAAGAGCCGTGCCTTTTGCAGCGGGATGATCTTTGGTCGCATTCAAAGTCAATTCATGACCTGTCCCGGCCATCGAAGAAATACTAAAGACAACTATTACCAATGCGATAATTGACACAGTTATTTTATTGATATTTTTCATGATTATACACCTCCTGTTATTTCATAATTATGATGTAAGCGTTTTCTACCATACCTCTTTTTCCAACTTGCTTTTATCCCAGCAAAATTAAGATCTAAAAATGGAGCAATGAACAATTTGTTCTCTTTACACTTTACGTGTCGATTGAAAAAGGAGAGGCTTACAAAAAAAAATGAAGGACTAAGATAGTTGGTTTTTATAGCAGGTATCGGTACTTTGAGCTTTTTCTACCGGATATATGATATCCACACTTTTGGGGTAGGCGATTTATATCAGATTACCAAACGATATCCACAAAAATGAGCGATTGTGTAAGCATAGCCGACATCCACAATTCAGCCAAAGTGTGGGTTGCGCATACCTAATATGCAATCTACAATATAAATAGCTGATAGATTCTATACTATATTTTAGGTATGCCATTCCATGTCTCAATTTTACATCAGCTCTTCCAATAAAGCCTTGGCTTCCTGAAGATCTGGTGTATCAAACCCCTCGGTGAACCAACTATAAATCTCTTTTAACAAACGGTGCGCTTCTTCTTTCTTACCATGCTGGTGCCATAAGCGGCTCAGGCTCACCGCTGCCCGGAGTTCTATCGATTTTGCTTGTTGACTGCGAGCGAACTCGAGGGCACGATGCAAACAGGTTTCGGCCTGACGTCTGTCAGGAGCAGCTTTCTTCAGCAGCAGTTCGCCTTGAAGCCGACGCAGCTCAGCTTCGTAGAAACGAAAGCCGGTTTTCTCCACCAGAGCCAATGCTTGGGCCACCATATCTAGTCCCTCCTCGGTATGTCCTGCAGCCCCATAAGCCTCGACAAGTAAGGCATAATACATCGGCCATTCGGATTGGTCGATGCCAGCTAGCTTGTTCGCCATAATCTGCCGTAACTGGGCTATTCCCTCTTCTGTGTGCCCTTGCATGACCAGCGTCCAGGCATGTAGTGGAATTCCATAATCCACCATCACGGGAAAACCCTGCTCGTTGGAGAGGGCAATCGTGGCTTCTGCCTGCTCAAGAGTTGCCTGCACGTCCCGTCTGAATTGATGGAGCTGCGCCATTCCCCAGAAGGCAAACGCCAGAGTAAACGGGTGTGAAAGCTCGTGGGCCAGCGACAGCGCTTTGCCGCTGGTCTCGAGTGCCTGGTCAGGGTAGCCAAGCCCCCACAAGATAAAGCCCGTATAGAAAAGGCATGCTATCTGGGTGCCGGCAGCGTCACGGCTGGCCTGGGAACTAAGCGATTGGGGCGTATAAGATGTACTACTTTGCTCCAGGTGCGTGCGGGCAGAGTTCAGCTCTCCGAGATAGTACAGCGTCTGTCCATTGGCCCAATGGGCTTCCTGCAACAATCGGGTGTCATTCTGGCGTTGGGCCAGAGTAAGAAGCTGCTCTCCCAACTCCAGTGCCCGCTGTGCGTCACCCGGATCACCCCGCATCGCATACACCAGTCGCAACCCTTGCAACACGGGAATGAGCTTCGGGGTCTCCCCCACCTCCCGACAGAGCTCCAATGCTCGGGAATAGGCCTGTTCGACTTCGGGAGCAGCCCAGCCCTTGGACACGTTCAGCGAAGCGGCGAGATCAACTTGAAGCGCCAGTTCGAGCTCAGCCCCTTCGGCCGTCTGCGGCAATATCCGGAGTAACTCCACACCTTTCCTGAGGTGCGCCATCGCTTCCACATAGGCTGACTTCTGCATCGCCCGCCCTCCAGCCTGACGCAGATAGTTTACGGCCTTTTCCCAGACCTCCCCCTGAACGAAATGATAGGACAGCATCTCGTAGAACTCTTCCAACCTCTCCGCGTAGATCTGCTCTATGGCCTCCCCTATCTTCCCGTGAATCTCCTTTCTCCTTTTTTGAAGCAGACTGTTGTAGGCGACCTCCTGGGTAAGGGCGTGTTTGAAGATGTATTCCAGCTCAGGGAAAAGGCTCTTCTCATAGATGAACTCCAATCCCTGAAGATTGAGGAGATAGGCTTTGAGTTCTTCTCGCAAGCCGGTGATCGTTTGCAGAATGCGAAAGGCAAAGTCCCTGCCAATCACGGATGCGACTTGCATGGTCCGTTTGAGGTTATCCTCCAACCGATCCATCCGGGCGGCGATGATCCCCTGGATGGTATCCGGGATTCGAATGTCCGAAGCCTTGCCGCTCAATACAAACTGATGATCTTTCTTCTGAATAGAACCGTTTTCCAGCAGGCTGTGGGTGAGCTCTTCCATATACAGGGGATTGCCGGATGTTCGATTGAGGATGAGTTCTCTGATCTCAGGACTGACTTCGCCTCCCTCCAAAATGGCCTGCACCAGTTCAGCGCTGGATTTGACGGTTAGTTGATTGAGCCCGATCTTGCGATAATAGGATTTACTGCCCCATTGATGGGTATATTCCGGCCGATAAAGAAGGACCAACAGGATATGGGTGCCGGCCAAGGATCCGATCAGATAATTTAAAAATTCCTCCGAGGTATTATCGATCCAGTGCAGGTCTTCGAGTGCTAAAACGAGCGGTCTTTCTTGACTAATGCGAATAAGCAATTTCCGGATCGCCTCAAAGGTCCTTTCCCTTTTTTGCTGGGGCTCCAGCTTACTGAAATCTTCGTCATCGACCTTTAGGGATAAAAGTTCCATAAGCGGTGGAAGGACGTTTTCAAGTTTCTCATCAAGCGCTGCTATCTTATCCGCCATTTTCTTCTTGATGATGAACTCCTGGTCTCCCTCTTTTATATCAAAGAAAGACCTTAAGACATCCAGAAAGGGCAAGTAACTCATAGAACCACCGAAATGGAGGCAACGGCCTTCGAGATAAGTGTATTCATTCTGAGGCAGCAGGTTCTTCAATTCAAGTAGAATTCTGGATTTCCCAACCCCTGCCTCACCCACTATCCCCACCACCTGGCCGGAACCTAATTGGGCCTTTTCATATGCCTCCATAAGGGCGGCCATAAAGTTTTTTCGTCCAACAAACCTGGTAAGTCCTTTGGCCGCTGCGGCCTCAATGCGAGTCTCCACCTCGCCTGCTTTCATGAGTTTAAAAGCCTTCTGCGACTCCTGTTTTCCTTTAACTTCAACTTTTCCCATGGACTTCAATTCAAAAAAATCCTTGACAAGTCTATGGGTTGCTCCCGATACGAAGATAGTGCCTGGGCTGGCCATGCTTTCCATCCTGGCCGCTAAATTAGTGGTGTCCCCAACGGCCGTGTAGTCCATCCGGAGATCATCTCCGATAGAACCCACAATCACTGGGCCTGAGTTCAAGCCGATCCGCATCTTGAACTCGACTCCACAGTCCTTTTCTATCTTTGCGCCATATTCTCCAATGGCTTTCTGAATGAACAAAGCGGCATGGCAGGCTCTTTGGGCGTAATCCTCATGAGCAACCGGGGCACCAAAGAGAGCCATAACTCCATCGCCAGTGAACTGATTGATTGTTCCTTCATATTTATGGACTTCATCCATAAGGATCTTAAAACACCCATCCATGATTTGGTGGATCTCCTCAGGGTCGAGCTTTTCAGCTATGGAAGTGAAGTTAGCAACATCTGCAAAGAGCACCGTCACCAACTTCCGCTCCCCTTCGATGGAGCTTCTGGTGGTGAGGATCTTGTCTGCTAAAAACTTGGGAGTGTAGGATTGGGGTTCGCAATAGTCAACAGCGAGGGCTTCTTTCGGCTGTGTTAGATCATGTCCACATTTACCGCAAAACCGAAAATCAGATGGGTTTGAAGAATGACATTGTGGGCAGATGTTTTCTAATTTTGCGCCACATTTACCGCAAAATTGCATCGTTTCAGGGTTTTCAAACTCGCATTTTGGGCATTTCATTTCTATGCCCTCCATTTTAAATTTTAAGCAGTTTGAATAATGATGAAGAAACTATTCAGGATTTACGGGAAATATCGTAATTAGGGTTCAATGTCAATTATAGGACACCTCATAGCTGCGGCCGTCAGCTTGAGTCGCAGGCTGGGCCGCACCTTTTCGGGGATCAGTGGGTCCAAACCATTGCCTTCTGATATGCCTTGAGCATGGTGCGCCTGCGGCATCGAACGCGCGCCCCTTCACGCCCTCCAGCACTCACTTCGCGATAGACCTTCTCCAAGTCGGCATATGACGGACGGACGTGTTTCATGCGGGTGCTAGCTTCTATAAACGATGTCAACTCCTGGACGCTGTCCCAATAAAAGTCGAAGTCGAACTGCATATCCTCGCGAGGCACAAAACGCCCTTGTTCGACAATGCCCCGAATGGCGCGGTCGGAGGCGTCGTCGTCGGCAGCCATCCCGGTTGCATCGGCCTCTCCGACGTGGACCACTCCGCTGGGCGTTACAAGTTCTATCGGACATTGACACGAGAGGGGACGTAGATCCACAAGGGACCCGTTACCGACAAGAACCCGCCAGATTTCGTGCAGAGCATGGACCATGCCCTCATGTGGTAGTCATCATAAGGACCACGCTAGGACGGCGATGTCGAAGCTCCCGTTGCGAAATGGCAACGCCAAGGCAGTGGCCTGCAGAAAGCTAACATGTTGCCGAAGGTGGGATGGGCAGGCCTCCAGGGCCGAGGCTAGCTCCTTGGCTTGCGGCTCGATGCCCACGACGTACGCCGACGCGTTCGCATAGCGGAAGGCGAGGCGACCGTCCCCAGAGCCTACCTCAAGTACTCGTGCATTGTTGAAATCCGCGACCTGCAAGAGTGTACGGGACTCTACTCCTTCCGGATCGAGTTCACTCGCCATGTCGTTTCCTCCTAAGAAGGATGTGGTCTAACAAGTAATTGTATCGTTTTTTTTCTTGGCTATTAACGTTAATAGTTTTCTGGATAACGTGCAATGTGATGTGTTAGCCGGCATCAGCTTGGCATCACTTACCAACCGGAAATTTCTGTTTTTGCTAAAACTAACAACCGTCACTTTGCAATTAAGAAATGAAGGGCCGAAATTTCAAATCTTGTCAAGAAATCAAGCATCCGGCGATTGCAGATACATTAAGAGAAGTCCAGATATCAGTTTTGCTAAATTCATTTCAGATATCAAACTGATACATGGAACATATCGCAGTATTACTTTTACTGTCAAACCGGATGCCCGAAAAATGCGACTTTGAGGAAATAAAAAGGGCAAATCCATTGGGTCAGATTCACCCTCTTGAGTTGTGATACGATTTAGATATCCAAAATGGTTTTGGTTATGTTATTCACCATCGCATGGGTGGGATTGGGGCCTCGGCTTCCTTTCCAAAAATAATGATATCACAAGTTTTCGGGGCTCTCTAAAAGTGCTGATTAGTTGGAGATACATGCATTTTTCAAATGGTATTTTCATTGCAGATATAGCAGATATCGCCACCCGAGCCCTAAGAGCAAGGATTGATGACATCACAAGCTCTTGCGTCTTCTATTTTCGGCATATTTGTTGGATTTATATATTGAAATAATTTTTTCTATATACAGGGCAATTATGCTTTTAAAAGAATAAAAGGCAGAGCCAATTCAGACTCTGCCTAAGAAACAATATTAAAAAATAGATTTCCACTGACGCAAGGCCACTGTTTAATCAATAATCGCTTGCATAACCAAAATTCTAAATAGCCTTGCGTAATAAGCCATTATGCCAAAATCATTAGCCTCGGTCATAAAAACTGCTACGAGCTCTTCACGTGGATTGACAAAAAAATTGGTGCCTCCCGCGCCCATCCATGAATAATCACCAACGGAACCCGGCAAATTTGCAACACCCGCGACCTCGCGGACTGTGAAGCCTAATCCAAAACCACTGCCGGGTCCAGGAAAGTAACGCGGGCCTTCTTTTGGAATGGAACCAAGATGGTCGGATGTCATGTATTCAACTGTGTTGCGTCCAAGAAGTCGCACTCCTTCGAGTTCTCCGCCATTCAAAAGCATTTGAAGAAACCGAGCGTAATCATGGGCCGTCGAAACAAGACCCGCACCGCCTAAAAGACATTTTGGCGGGCTTGTTCTATAGTTCGAAGGCCACTTGGCCTGTGGACCCGGCTTAGCAACATTGTCTATCTTTTCCGCTTTCACACAGAATCCTGTGTCATTCATTTTTAGTGGCTGAAAAATGCGTTTCTCGTAGAACTTATTCAGTGACTTGCCGGAGACGATCTCAATTACACGGCCAAGAACGTCGGTTGACCGGCTATATTCCCATGCAGTTCCCGGTTGAAAAGCCAGTGGCAATTTACTTAGCTTCATGACCATTTCCTGAAGAGTCTGATCCGGACTATTAAGACCTGCCTCCTTATACATCATTATGACCTTAGACTTTCCAAAGTAGGAATATGTCAGACCTGAAGTGTGACGCAGAAGATCATGGATAGTGATGTCGCGTTGCGAGGGAACAGTTGAGAAGGTCATTTCCTTTGTGGTGCTGTCGATGCTCTCCACACCAACCTCTAACCCCCTTAACTCGGGGATATATTTTGAAACAGGGTTCCTCAAAAATAAGCGACCTTCCTCTTGCAAAATCATGGCTCCGACACTGGTAATAGGTTTGCTCATCGAATAAATTTGAAAAACTGTGTCTTTTTGCATCGGTGCCTTGGTTGTTGGGTCCCTCATTCCAAAGCTCTCGAAGTAAGTAATTTTACCCCGACGAGCCACCAGAACAACCGCACCCGGGATTACTCCTTTCTCAATGTGTGCTTTTAATGTGGCACCAATCCGATTAAGACGCTCTGATGAGAGGCCTACGTCCTCTGGTTTAGCTGTAGGTAGTTTTGCCCATGCAATTGAATTGATTAATAAGAAAAACAATGTAACAAATATAACCAGATAAAAGCGACGTTTCATGCCGTCCTCCTTTCAATATGACAATTTGCTAACATCAAATTCAAATGCTCATAAAAGGACTGCTTAGGTCACTGGAAAATTTGTATAGCTCCCAACAAGGCATGAAAGCTCCTGTCAGGAGCAAGGCAGGCACAATTTTCGTGGTTTCTCCATTTTGATCTTTACCTAAATCTTTAGGTTAAAGTGTAAGGGAAACCAGAATCTAACTCAGAATGAGGGATAACTTCAGGCGAGCAGATAAATTCCAAAGAGAAAGAGATTACCAGGTCAAAATAGAAAAGAGATGCGTTTTTATTTTTATTCGCACCTTGTGGTGTTAGTTGTCAAGATAATAGTGGGTTTTGGGATCTATAATCAATAGTAGTAATAGTTATCATTCACATTTTATGATTGCTTGTCGAATAGCAAAGGTTTGGTTTGCTTGCCAAGAAACCAAATATCACCCAGGTACCGATACATTGAGATAATCAAAGGTTCGGGCAATGTTGTGATATCATCATAGACAGAACAAAATTTGCTGCCCTTTGCAGGCCGAATTTTACCATAAATTCAATCCTGCCCAAAGTACATGTTTCAACGTGATATCGCAAGTGTTATTGGGAGATGCTAAAGCATGTTCCGACATATGGAAAAACATTTCTCATTTGCGGCTTATGGTTTTGCAGATTAGCCATGGCAAATACACACTTTTTTGAGCCCTTTTTTATTTTACATTGCGTGCCTGTATCGAATCTTTGAGAGCGTACGAAAAATTTAAGATTAGCGAACGGAAGGTGAACTTTTTCAAAGGGTTGGACTTATAGCTGGAATACACAATTCAGCTAAAGTGCAGGTTGCGTAACCTAATATGCAACTACGGACAGTAACGAAGGTGGCGGGATGTTACACCTGTGATATAAATTGAATATCACAGGTTTTTCAGGAGTTCAAAACCTTAGATATGGAGATATCACAGGTTTTAGAACTGCAAAGAAACCCGCGATACACAGAGAAAGCGCAAAAAGAGTCGAATCATGGTCCTCACCATGGCTCGCTATTTTGGTCGATTTGGCTTAGCTATTCACTACTTCTCGATAACCATTGTGCCGGCCAACTTATCGCCTAATCTTACCCCTTTTTCATCAGAGAAGGTCTTAATAATTTCGATGATAATTAGGATAAAAACAGCTATTCCGATCAGAATATTGATGATCCAGCCAAGAATTGGTATGAAGAAGAAGAACATCATCATGGGACCAAGAGCGAACATCCAGTTTCTTTTCGCAGATGCAGCATAATCGATCTTAGATGTTGGGTCTTCAATATTTACTACAGATAGTTTCAGCAATTTCTTCCCAATACTTTTATACTCAAGAGCTTCGATAGGTAGAGCATCTCGTAAGAGCATATAAAGGGCGCCAATAATTCCCCCAACAAAAGGTATAAACCCTACTATCATAGAAGCCAAAGCATCGATGACAAATGCTATCATCCGTTTAACCGGATCAGCTTTTGTTAGTGTGGCATCATTGATCTTTGTTTCATTAGTTTCAGGTTTCTCCTCTTTTGCCTGGACTTCTTTTTCCTCGTTCATAAGACATCCTTCCTTATGTATTAATAACCAATCTCTGCCAATTTATTCAAGAATTATGATAAACGGATAAGAACCTGCTCTTTTGGCAACGACTATAGAAAAATTGCGCTTATGGGTCAAGGATGAACTACCTGCATGATGTTGAGGTGTTGGAGTTTTGGCTACAATAGGGGTGTTAAGGATTTGGGAAACCAACCAAATAGGAATAAAGTCTCGAAAGATTTTTTGCTAAGTAAGAGGATAGGTGGAGGGATTAAAGTAGACCTAACCACCAGAACTTGGCTCCATTTTTAGGAAATCAGACTGAAAAGCCCCCCATATTGTTCATTCCATTTTTCCGAGCGTTCTTATTTTCAACACCTTTTGTTGGCGCGCTTAAGGTGCTTAATTTGAAGGTTGGTGTGCCAGAAAACCAAATATCACCCAGATACCGATATATTGAGAGACTGTCGAAAAAGCCGTTTTGACAAACCGGGCCATCTCTCGATATTTGCAGTTTCTAAGATTTTACCTTTTTGAGTCAGTAATTTGGATATATTTTATCGTTTCCGCCTCTTAA
>Ga0255055_10001471_pt1 | contig 17188 bp, 10 predicted proteins | sample JV7_2_27_MG_FD_188633 | JGI IMG/M metagenome (GOLD analysis project Ga0255055, IMG submission 188633) | Seawater microbial communities from Jervis Inlet, British Columbia, Canada - JV7_2_27 | ecosystem: Environmental > Aquatic > Marine > Inlet | place: Canada: British Columbia | collected... | reverse complement strand
CATCAAACCGATTCCGCATCAACTCGATAAACGCCACGCCCTGAACCGAATCTCCCACAAAGAGCTGTCGCCGAATGCCTGCACTCCCAGCGGCTGACTCGGTAAACCTTGAGAGAGCAGCGATTATCGTTGCTTCAGCTTCTTCAAAGAAAGATTCATCATCAATTCCGCTGAGATCGAGTTCGCCTTGTGCAGGCTCAAAGCCTGGCAAGAATCCCTCGCTTAATTGGTTTTGTTGCTCGACAAATGCTCTCCGGGCCGTGGCGACAGTTTCAGCAATGCTCTCCTCAATCTTGAGCAGCGAGCCGAGTTCGCCTGCAAGTTCCATTTCCTCAACCATCTTCTTGAAGAGGTCACCAATGACTGGCGGCTCCAGGCCGGCTGCAAACTCCTCCACCAGCTCGGCATCACCCGGCATGGGCTCAGCGACCACGATGTTGGTTTTGGTGATGGGAGGGCGTTCGGCTCCCCTCACCTCGAATTGGTTGTAGGCCCGCTGGGCCCGCATCCACAAAGCCAATGCCGCGATTTGGGCCGCACGCGGGTCAATGTCCACGCCGTGCAGGTTGTACCGCATAATGAGCTCGGGCATGGCACGCCGGATTTCTTCAACGCTGCCGTAGTCGACCCGAAGCTGTACCCCGGTCTCGGTAAAAGGCGCTGCATCCGCATCACCCCACGTCTCTTCATAGATGATGATCAGTAGGTCGAATGCATAGAGCAGGAAATGTCCCGAGCCACACGCAGGATCGAGAATGCGCAGGTCTCTTGGATCCTTCTTCTCACGAAAGGGCACGTGCACCGTCTTCTGGAGTAGCTCTTCCTGGCTGAGTTCACTGCTGTCTCCTTCTGACTCTGGCGCCGACTCGCCATCGGCCAAGAAAACCTCGTTGGGCCGGCGCACCAGGTAATCGAGGTTCGCAAACCTTGTCTCTCCCTGCATCATCTCGTACCAGGTTCGACCCAGGGTGTTGTCGGTCAGGAATTCAACCACATAGCGGGGGGTGAAAAACTGGTTGCGGACCGCAAGTTCACGGCTGTTTCGCGGCGCCTGGCTCTCCTTGCGCATCTTTGTGCGTTCTTCGTCGCCATTGAAGTACTGATAGACCCAGCCGATGGTCTCGTCTTCAGCCCACACGCCTGCAAGTTCGGGCACGTTCAAGATGTCGAATAGGTCAAGCAGCGTCTGCCGGTCGGGCCAGAGAAGGCCTGCGACATCGTGCCGGTCGAAGAGAACCTTGACCTCCTGGCCGATCTCGTCAAAAAGCGTCTCGATGTATAACCGATAACCCTTGTCCGCGGCCGCCACAAGTCCAGGAGCCAGGGCCGTGAACTCTTTGAAGCCACTCGAGTCTTCGCCTTTGGAAACGCACTCCTGCACGAGACCCCGGGCCTCGAGCATCTTGAGTGCAACAAAACGGTTCAACGTAGTGAAGGCCGCTTCGCGCAGGTACGCATCCACCGCCTCCTTGGATTTCAGACCCGTGGAGCGTTTGTGAGCAACAGCAGCGACCAATTTCTCGCGGATGACCTTCTGCCGGTCCGACAGGTGGCTGCCGGCCTTCTCGGAGATAGTCCCATCCAGCAGAATGTCGTAGGTACCCTCGAGCTGCTCGCGATACGCTTCCTCAAGCAAACCGCGAGCCGCCTGAGTCGCGCGCTGGATGTGGTTGCGGGTCTCCTTATCCATTTGCGGCCCGTTTCTTTCGCTTTTTGTTTCCGCCCGAGACAGGCGCTTCGAGGAGGTCTTGGAGCGCGGCCTTAACTGCACTTGAGGACCGGTCAGCGATCAGCTCTTCAATCCGCTGGGCGTTGATCTGCTGGCGCTCCCATTTCCCATCATCGTCCTCGTGCCAGAACTCGCATTCGAGACTATGGGCGATGGCCAGGCTGCGGTCGTCTCGGCACTTGGGCACCACTCGCTCGGGCCACAGATGCATGGCAAGGTGTGCCCAGTCGTAGTCGCCCTTGACGAGCTTGTCCCAAACGTTTTTACACTCCTTCTGCCACGGCTTGTGTTGGGGCACGAGGCGCCAGAGCGGGGCGAAGTTGATGATGACGCCGTCGTTGAGGTTTGGATTCCACAACTGTGAGATGCGGTCCACCTCGGTCTTGAACGCGCGGAGCTCGGCGACGAAGGTCTCCTGGGCGTCGATGGCCTTGCGCTGCTTGCTGGATGGGTCGGGCCCGGCCTCCTGGCGTAGCGCGTTCAGCTTGCGCTCTTCGTGGTCGACCTTGGGCGTGACGTAGTCGTTCGCCACCCGGAAGAAGGTGTTTCGGGTCAGGCGGTGATAGTAGCACCAGACCGAGTAAGAGGCGGAAGGCGTGGCAAGCTGCCAATACACGGGGGCTTTACGGCGAGCAGCCGTAAATTGCTTTATGTGTGCCGAAAATAGTTGAGTCCTTAGGGCCGACCGTTCGGCGACAGCCAAGAAACATTCATCTTCTTGCTCGCTTTTAAGACTGCCCCAATGTTGGAGATGCTGTTCGCGCAATCCGTTGTAAAAGTCTGCGGGATGACCTGGGTCGTCAACCAGGACACCAGAAGGCGTGGCCTTTTGACTCCCATCCTCATTGAATAGCTTTCTCGAAAGCACCATCAAATAGTCGTTTGCGGTCAGATGCCGGTACGAAGGAGGCCGTCTCTCTATTCTCGTGAGAATTTCACAAGACACGTATTTGGAGATTACATTATCGACTGCCTCAATCGATTCAGTTACCAATATGCTCAATGCATCCGTCGATTCGTTAAACCTTCTCAGCAAGACTTCAATATTTAAGTGGCCGGATGGCTCAAACCGGTACGCCTCAGGCGAGGCCATGTCTATCTGGGCGTGTTTCTTGACGACGTCAGCCGTGATCTGTTCCGTAATCGCCGAAAGCCGCTGTTTGTCTTCAGGTGTGAACGGAGGCACCGGTACCTTTTCAAGGTAGACAGGGTTCTTGTGCAAGCCACACGTGAGATTGAGGTAGTTGGCGACAAAAGAGCTGTTTAGGAAGCCGAGCAGCCACCACTTGTCGGGGTCCGACGCCGGGAAGACGCCGATTCCTTCAAATGAGAAAATGTGCCCTTTCGGCATGGTTTGACAACTAAATAGCTCCGTCTTCTTGCCATAGTTGAACCCCTCCTCGCCGAAAAATTCCTCATTCTGAATGTTCCATCCTGTACCAGTGAGGTATGGGTATTTTTCCAGGATGTAAGCTTTTACAAGCTCGCCTGAGTTTTCCCATTCCAAAACCAGCGGGTGAGTCCTGGCAAAAGGAGAATATCCACCACCGTTGGCAAATCTCATCCACTTTCGATTCGATCCAATTTCACTGGGGGGGACCTCCCAATAATTTCTATAGAATATGATGTGGGGGCCAGCCCCTTTACAGATACGCTTGCAGAAATCTGTGAGTTTTGGCCATGTCTCCAACGTGCGAAGTGTTTCTGGTGCGATTGCATAAAGAAAAGGCTGCCCAGGAATGTGGCGAAAAGACGACAAATTACATCTATGAACGTTCTCGACTTCTAATCCGGACTTCTGAGACTGAACTACCGTGGCAAGAGAAGTTGAGCGGTCTGAGGAAGAAGTAAGGTCATAGAAGCTCACAGAACCAGAATGATTTGCGCCTAAAATACTCAATGCAGTAGCGACTTGGGCGTCCAAAACCCCCCAACCTAAATCAGCAAAGACATGCTGCATGTGATTAAGGAGAAAATCCCGATAGGCGTCGAAGTCGACATACTTAATGAAGGTAGAGTTGGTAATAGCGCCAACCAAGCCTTGACCTGTTAGTTTGTTCAGCCACGTAAATGTGAAACGACAATAATAGTCGGCCGGAAGCTTCCCTTCCCCATATTTCTGCAGTGTTAAAAGTGACTTTCTTGCCTCGCCAAACGGCGGATTCATCAGCACGACATCGAACCGTTTCCGCATCAGTTCGATAAACGCTACACCCTGCGCCGCATCCCCCGCAAAGAGCTGGCGTCGAACTCCGGCGCCGCCCGCCGCTGACTCCGCGAAGCGCCCAAGAGCCGCGATGATCTGCTCATCCGCCGTGTCCCAAAAGCCCTGACTCTCGATCTTCTCGGCGAACAGACCTTCTTGGGCGTGCACTTCTTCGGCGCCTTTCACGGCCTCAGCAATCGATTCCTCGATTTTGAGCAGCGAACCCAGCTCGCCAGCAAGCTTCATTTCCTCGACCATCTTCTTGAAGAGGTCACCAAGGACGGCCGGCCTCAAGTTGGCAGCAAACTCCTCCACCAGCTCGGCATCGCCCGGCATGGGTTCAGCCACCACGATATTGGTCTTGGTGATGGGCGGTCGCTCGGCGCGGTCCACATCAAAGTGGTTGTAAGCCCGCTGGGCCCGCATCCACAGGGCCAAAGCCGCGATCTGAGCCGCACGCGAGTCGATGTCCACTCCGTGCAGGTTGTGCCGCAAGATGAGCTCGGGCGTCGCCCGCCGAAGTTCCTCGAGACTGCCGTAGTTGGTCCGAAGTTGGTTACCGGTCTCGGAGAAGGACGCAACCTCCGCATCTTTCCAGGCCTCTTCATAAATCGTGACCAACAGGTCGAACGCACAGAGCAGGAAATGCCCCGAGCCACAGGCCGGGTCGAGGATGCGCAGATCCCGCGGGTCCTTTTTTCCACGGAAGGGCACATAGATCGTCTGCTGGAGCAGCTCCTCCTGACTGAGCTCACTATCGTCCACTTCGGACTCTGGGGCCGTCTCGTCATCGGTCAGAAAGACCTCGTTCGGCCGGCGAACGAGGTAGTCGAGATCGGCGAGCGTCGTCTCGCCCTGCATCATCTCGTACCACGTTCGACCCAGGGTGTTGTCGGTCAGGAACTGGACCACATAACGGGGAGTGAAGAATTGGTTGCGTACGGCGAGCTCCCGGCTGTTGCGCGGCGCCTGGCTCTCTTTGCGCATTTTGGTGCGTTCTTCATCACCGTTGAAGTACTGGTAAACCCAGCCGATGGTCTCGTCTTCCGCCCACACGCCCGCAATTTCGGGCGCGTTCAAGATGTCGAAAAGCTCTAGCAGCGCCTGCCTTTCCGGCCACAGGAGGCTCGCAACATCGTGCCGGTCGAAGAGAACCTTGACCTCCTGGCCAATTTCGTCAAATAGCGTCTCGATGTACAGCCGGTATCCCTTGTCCTCGACCGCCACGAGTCCCGGCGCCAGGGCTGTGAACTCTTTGAAGCCGCTGGAGTCTTCGCCCTTCGAGACGCACTCCTGCACGAGGTCTCTGGCCTCGAGCATCTTGAGCGCTACAAAACGATTCAGCGTGGTGAATGCCGCTTCACGCAAGTAGGCATCCACCGCCTCCCTGGCATTGAGGCCAGTAGACCGCTTGTGTGCAACAGCGGCGATCAGCTTTTCGCGGATAACCTTCTGCCGGTCCGACAGGTGGCTGCCGGTCTTCTCGGAGATGGTGCCATCCAGCAGAATGTCGTAGGTGCCCTCGAGCTGCTCACGATACGCGTCCTCGAGCAATCCGCGAGCCGCCTGGGTAGCGCGCTGGATGTGGTTGCGAATCTCCTTATCCAAGGATTTCCCCCATCACTGCACAAAGACCTTCTTGCCCTGGCTCAGCAGCTTTTCAACCTTCTGCTTGATTGTGGTAAGTACCGCGTTCAGCTGCTCTTCGGTTTCGATTCGGCCTGAGAAGAAATCAGTGGCGTTGATGGTAACCAGGAGCTGGCCCTCGATCAGTTCCAGCATCTCCTTGATCGCGCTCCTGTAGTGCTGCGGACAGGCGCTGAGCTCCGAACGCAGGAACGGGATGGTGATGTCGACGGTGGTCGGCGCTATCGAACGGCTCTTGAACGTTTCCTCTATTCGCCGTTGCTGCTCTTCGTTGAGCTCTCCCCAGGCATCTTGGGCGTGAAGCTTGGTGAGGGCCTCGCTGTAGACATCGGTCCGTGCTTTGAGTGCAGCGTTGAAGCGCTTGTCGTACTCGGCTCGAATGGCAGCGGCCATCTGGTCGATAGGCGTGAGCTCGCGAAAGAATGTCTCCTTCGCCAGGAGGTCTCCCAGAGTCGTCGCACTATCGCCGAGCCCATCGGGGAGGTCCTGCTCTTGTTCTAAGAATGGCCAAATGTCATCGAGGACGGCCTTTGCCCGTTTGAGCGAGACCAGGGCAGGCTCAGTTAGGACAGCCTTGAGCTCGGACCCGCGTTTGATGGCCTCTTTGATGCCTTTGTATGTCGCATTAAAGGTAGTGATGGCGTCATCCTCGGTTCCACCACGAATGGTGCGCATCTGGTCGATGGCTTCTTGAAGCACCGCTTCACCGGGCAGGCTCTGCGTAAGGACGGTCGTCAAGACCTCTTGGAGATCCTCCTCGGCTTCACCCACCGCCGCACGAATCGCCGTGGCGACCACACTCGCCTGCAACTCTGGGAGCCGCTTGCCAAAGACCTCTCGAAATGCCTCTTCTGACAGGATCCAGTCGTTAATGTCGGTGCCGGAGACACGTTTCTGGAACGAACACGACTTGAAAATATTGTTGCTGGTGAAGGCGGTTTTGGCGTCAGTCGAGAGAGCGTTCTCAATCGGGGTACCCTTGCTCGTGGCGCGAATTTTACCGGCGCGGATCAGGCTGACCACAAATAGACGCACCACATCGAGGCTCCAGCCAAAGGGCTCCTTGGCGAAGTCGTCGATGAGGAATTTCCCCGTGGCGATCTCGCCATAGCTTGTTTTGTTTTCGATATGGTCGAAAACCTCTTTGAGAGGGCCGGTGTCGGTGTTGAGCACCGGCTGGCCATTCTCGTCGCGGATCAATTTCAGCTGGGTGAACACGGAGCTGACACCGCGGAGGCTTTCGCTGGTCAGCAACGAGTCCAGATCTTTCGCGCTGACCCTTGCCGCACCCTCGGCGAAGCGATTGTACACATCCGGAAGCACCTGGCTCAGCGTGCGGTTGGCCGCTTTGGTAACCGTGTCGACGGTGTCGTCTGGGCTCCGGTCGTTGCCGCGAAAGTAGCTGGCACCGGCAAGCATAGACTCACGGAGCATTCGCTTGAGGTCACTTTGATTACGGCTGAGACGCTGCTTTTCCTCGGAAACAAGGGCTGTTTCGTCTTTAGTTCGGGCGCCACGTTCCTTCCGGGAGAGCATTTCCTTGGAACGGTGCACTTCCGCGGTGACCCGCTCAATACGATCGTCCAGACCAGCAACCCAAAAGACTTCCTTGGTGTCCTGCTGGCTCTGCGTGCGAGCCTCGGCGCTGCGGGCGTCATTGTCTGCTCCGGCATCCGCAAAGGAGAGGTTGAATCGGATGTCCTGCTCCACCACAGCCCGGCCGTTAAATGTCAGCCCCGCCTTGAAGGTCTTGGTTTTTTCCAGGCTGAAGCTTGGATTGGGCTCCCACAGGCCAGCGACGACGGCTGTATGAAGGCGGTTGATGTCGCCCGCGGTTGCCTGAATCTTGGCCCGGGTGGTTTCCCAATCATCCTCGGCTGGTGTTGGGATTCGATACTGCCCGTCGTGGAGGCGCACCTTGTGCGAGTCCACAAGCTTTTCGAGCGCCTGCTTCACGTCTGTGAGCACGGAGTCACCCGCCACAGTTTCGTGCAACGTTGCAGCGATGTTCTCGGCGGTGCGGTGGATGTTCTGTACGAACTGGAGCAGGCAGATGGCCTTGGCCACCGGCTGCGCGAAGGGGTGTTCGACTTCGCTCTTGATAGCGGTGATCTTGCCTCGGATTTCAGAGGGGATATTGCTCGCGACCAGATCGTAGATCTGATCGATTCTTGCAAGGTTACCCACGGGCTGCTTCGCCAGGCCTACCGCATCGTGAATGAGCAACTGCTGAGCAAGCTTGATGATGGTGCGGTTGGCGCCGCCGACGTGTTTGCCCGCGCCACCCTGGGTGCGGAGCCCTGAGACTACCTCGATAATGAGATCGATTTGGTACGGCAACAGTGGGTAGAGGTCCATAAAACAGTCGGTGGAGAGCTCTGGGAGTTTGATGTCGGCCGAAAGCTTCGTGTTGGCCGCCAAGCGACTACTGTGGGTGGTAAAGAGGTCGCGCAGCACCTTCTCAGCAGCAGCGTTCTTTGAAAGCACGCGTTTGCTGGTGACCTCGGAGATGTCGGATGGCTCGAGATGAACCTGAATGGGGAAGCGGTCCATGAGCCGTGCAAGCTCTACCAGCTTGTGGTCGAGCCCACTCACCAACTCGGCGAGCTTTTCCTGCGACGTCACAATGAGCCACGCCTTGCCCCGAGAAATGCGACCGAGGCTCTGCACCACGCCCTGCAGATCGAGCATTTTTTGCACATCACGTGAGACGAATTGTCCGACCTCATCAACCACGAAGACAAGGTTGTTGCTCTCCCGTCGCCTGTGCATCAGGTCACGGCATCGTTCGGCCAGCTTGCCCGGGGTGATGTCAGCTTTGTCTTTCGCCGCCTGTACCCAACTATCGGGCTCGGTGTAGGTGCTGGGATCGAGCTCGTGCATTACAACGCTCGCCTTCACAAGTGCGAAGGAGATCTTGTTCTTGTCCTTGTCCCAGGGTTTCTTGTGTTTGGCTTCGTACGCTTCTTTGAATCGGTCAAGCTCTTCGGCCTCATCCAAGCTGATCTCGAGTTCTGCGAGATCGAGGTCCTCCGCGTAGCCAAGGTGCTTGAGGAAAAGCTTGTACATGATCTCTGTGATGCTCTGGTTGCCGCTCTTGATGCCACGGTCCGTTGAGACATCGAAGATCACCGCATCGGTAGGAATATGCTCCGTGATCTGATTGAGCAGCACCTGGCTTTCGTTGTCGCCGGTTCGCTTGCCAAAGAGATCAGCAGCTGATTCGCCCAAAACCTGTCGGTTCTCCAAAGCGATCCCGAGCATTTTCGCGAAACTGGACTTGCCGGAGCCGAAAAAGCCCGAGACCCAGATGCCAATGCCCTCATGGGGTTTGTTCTTGGTCTCCCAGTACTTGCGTAAGATCGTTTTGTAATGTCCGAGGATCGAGTCAGTAACGATGTACTCGGAGATCTCGTCGTGGACAATCTGAGCGTCATTCTGGTCAACCTTGATGACTTCTTCGATGGGTCTTTCGATGTCGAGAGCGAAGAGCTCCTTGATCAGCATGTCTGGCATAGTGTTTTTCCTCAGAAAATTTTCGGTCGGTAGTTGTGTTCAGCGTCCAGCACGCCCATGAATCGCAGGCCTGCGGCGCCATCGAGCTCGCCCGGGTAGAAGAGAACCGCCGGGACCACTATCTTCCCCTTGAGCTGCTCGAGTAACGATGACGTTCGGTAGAACGGGAAAAGCGCCCCTGCTCGGGTGATGAAAACCATATCAACCAACGGGTCGGCATTCTCTGGAAGCTGCTCGGCCACTATCTCGTCGAGCGGCTGGTACTCGGACAGGACCTTGTGTACGGTGTCTACCATCGTCGCCGTGCCAGTTATCTCCTCCGTCGTCTTGATTTCCTCACGCGTAATACTTTCGCGTTCCAGGGCCAGTTCTAAACAAGTTGCGAGAGAGATGAGGGTGACTCTCTTGCCCGTTTGTTCAAGGCGAGTTCGCAGCATCGTGATCTCGCCGCGAACTGCAAACTCGTCGTCTGGCGGGTAACGAAAAATGGCATAGGGCATGTTGTGATAGGCGCTGATCTTCGGACGCGGATCCTGCTCCCGCAAGATGGGTTCGAGATCCCGAGTCAGCCGTTGCTTCCAATCGCTCATGGGGCCATCTCCTCAACGAACGCAGCTGCTGAACTGTAAGGCAATGTGAGCTCTACCAACGAGCCGGCGACTTCGTATCGGAGCTTCCTGAACTGGTGGAGGCGAAAGAGTTCGCGCTCTACGTCGGATGTGCTCATCAGGTAGAGACGCCAATCGGGTGAATAGACTACGTCCCGGGCGTTGCCGTGGGTTTCGTGCATCGCATGGAGCAGGTAAAGAAAGCTCTCTTCGGGGAGATGGTAGGAGCTGAATTCGCGGACGGATGCCCCTGACAGGAGTCCGAAATCGACCGCCATCCGCAGCAGCGCAGACGCAACGCGATTGAGCGTTGAGTCTTTCCACTCCTCATCCACCAACCCCTTCTCGTGGAGCCCCTTCAAGTAGGGTTGGAGGTCGTCGGTTCGGATTTGGTAGGCGCCGTCCTCGTACTCGGCATAAAGCCAGTTAATGAGGAAGTCGCGGAGTAGAAACTCATCTCGTGTCATGTGCCAAAGTTGGATAGGCCTCCAGATATTCATCGCGATTCCATGCTTGGCGAGACCCACGAGCGGTCGGTCCGCATGATTGGGATCAAACCGACGATGAAGGACCTTGTAAACATCCCGAAGCCAGTTGGCGCTCGAGGCACCGATGGTGTTGTTGTCTCGAACCTCGCGAAGGTTCTCCTCCCGCGTCCGGGTGAAGTCCCAATCACGCATGACCGCATAGGTCTCCTCGACCATCGCACCTTTGATGATCGTGAAGGAGGAGACCACGCTGGCGCGTGAAGTTGCCATCAAGTTCAACCCTCAACCGTCGCATAGGGAATAGCAGGCTTGTTAGTTTCGCCTCGGGAGAAACCGGCAGCGAGCAGCGTGATGGTGTCGCCATCGACGGCACGAATGCCCTTGATCGGAACGGACCGGCCCTCCGCAGAGCGGCGCATACGGCTGACCTGTTCATCGTGATCAGGGTCGAGCAGGCCATGGGCTCGGAGAGCTGCCAGCAAGTCGCCATCTTGCTCCTGGAGAGCGTCAAAGAAATCGTTCCAAGAGGCACCATCGTCGAGCCACTCGGCCCAACAGGCGTCGAACTCATCTTCAACATCTGCGGGAAGGTCCCACAGGGTGATGCAGCCAGGGACCGTTGGAAAGCGCTCAGCGCTTCGCACGCGAGCGACTTCAAACACCAAGCGTGCCTGGGCGAAATGCTGCGTCTTTGGGAACCCTCGGCTCATCAGCAGGCCGCCTTTTTGACCGAGCACTCCGTTGGTGTTCCACCAACGGGCCCCATCCATTTCCCCGTGCCGGGCAACGATCAGTCGGAGTTTCAGTAGACGGTCGAAGTCAAGTGTTGGGGTCGCGTTTTCAGTTGTCACGTTAAGTCCTGTTCTCCGGCCACGGCTCAGTCACTGATTCCCAGGTTGATCGAAATCTTCGGCAAGTTTCGCGAATTAGAGGCCGGTCGAACGCAGCCCGAATCTTGCTCACATCATTTGCACCAAGAGCCCCGCACAGGCCGGCTAGGTCGACAACGTCAAAGGCTTCACCCCCACCCTTAATCAACGACACATTCGATTGCTGCGCCCGGAGGGTACTAGTCAGCCACTTGTTGAATCTGACTTGAGAGTTATGAGATGCGGTATCACCCCAATTCAAGACCAGCTTTAACAATTTTTCTTGAGTTTTCGCGGTTCCCCGGCCTGAAGGATTCACGCTTTCAAAAGCTCGCAATTCTCCTGATGGCTGAAGTTTTCGGCTGGTTCCGGCCTGTTCCGCGCGGCCGGGGGCAAGCGCCGACGGCAACTCTCGCTTCTATATATTCTAAGGCATACCCGGTGACACCGCGCAGGTTCCAGAAAAACTCGCGCCAGAAGTTTTTGGTGTAAAAACGCCTATTGAGGCCCAAGGGGCAAAATGCACCTCAGGATTCGGCCGGAGTTGGCAACGAAGGCGGGAATGGTCACGCGAGTCCAATGCCTTGAGCCTGTCGACCACGGCCATCTTCAACCCACCTCTTCATTTCTTGCTCTGAGAATCGCCGTTCGAGACGAGCCGTGAAACCAACCCTCGCTAGAAGCCCTTCGAGCGACACTGCTGTGTCGGAGAACCCAAGGAGACAGAGGCACACAATCGCCATTTTGTCGGCCGAGCAAAAGGAAGGCGTGGGGTCGTCTTGCCAAAGCCGCAACAGGGTAAGAGCATGGAGCTCGCCGGGATCTACCGACTGCTGAACGGCCGAGTCGAACAGACCGAATGTCTCCCTGAGCTCGGTCTCTTCACAATCGAGCACAGTCAATCGCTGAGATTCGGCGTCCGCAAGAACATTTATCGAGTGCCTCGAGTTATCCTCCCGAACCCAATACTCCGCCTCTCTTTCGGCGACAACGCGGGGGACAACAATCTCCGCCTTATCGATGACTTTGTCCCACATGCCGAGTCGGTGAAGCTCGATGATCGGGCCGGCGTCAAGCAGGAAGAACTTCGGCTTGGAACTCATCGGCATTCAGATCGAGGCCGAATTTATCGAGGCGTTGTTCAACCATGCCAACGTTTGTTTCCAGGAGTTCGGCAAGCTTGCCGATCGAGATTTCACCTTTCATGTATGCAGCGTAGGCCAAAGAAACGTAACGCTCCGGAAGAGGACGATCGAGTTCGGTCGGCGGTACCCATCCCCGGTCTGCTGCACCATCACTATCGATGGAACCAAGAACCTGGCCGGCGCGTTCAACGGCCAACAGCCCAAGATTCACTGACCGCCACAGCAAGGCCTGCGTGCTTACTGCCATTACACCGGCAACGGGAATTAGGTCAGAAAGCTGCGTTATGGGAAGCCCGGTGAGTTTTCTCGACACAATTTCGCGTGGCATGAGAAGGGCTGCCGCAAAGGCGTTCGCCTTTTTTTCTCTTCGTCCACTCGTTTCCTCGGGAGATCCTCCGGACGGCTCTGCAGCCTCTCCCCAGGTCAGCAAGTGAAACAACTCGTGAGCGAGGCTGAATGCGCGGCGTTTCGGAGGCTCGCTGGCGTTTTCAAGAATCGCTGCGCCGAATTCACCCTTCGTAGTCGCACCTGAGCCGTTGTCCATGAGCTCTTCGAAAACCTTGACCCCCCAATGGCTCTCGAGGTTCTCCCTCAGGCTCTTGCTCGCCACATCTCCGAGTTGAAGGGTATTGCGAACTTCATCCGCAATTTCTTCGGCATCCTCGTATCCTTCTCGTCCGAACTCGATTGAGTAGCCCGGCAACATTGGTCGGCCAGCACTTCCAGCGATCTCTTCGAGAAAGGCGTATCGGCGGCATCTCTCCAAGAAACGCGCTTCCACTTCTTGCCGAGCAGGTGACGAATCCGGCTCACGCCAAAGCACGCATTGTCCTTGGCTCGGCACCTTGCCCACAAGCAGATCGTTCGCCGAAACGTGGAAGAGCTCGGCCAAACGGACCACCTCTGAAGCCTTGAGACTTCTTCCGCCTTTCTCGATCTCGGAAATTGTCTGGGCGTGCCCCAGGCCCGCACGGCCGGCCAAGTCTTTCTGGCCCCAGCCGAATTGCTTTCTTAGCAGCCGCACGGCGGCGCCAACCGTCTTGTCGGTCTCGGCTGTCATGGTGGTGTTGCCCCTTTACCGCCTGGTCAATATCAGGCGGTATATACAATATGGGCCAGATTTCGAAAAAAATCAAGATTTTCTTGAATTCTTGTCATCAAAATCGCTCGTCACGCCATCTGGATTCGATTCTAATCAATGTTCTCTTGAAAATGGCTGGCTGGAGCAATGGGCTCCTGGCCCAGGAACCTGACGAAGATCGAGCTGGATTTCGAAACACCTCACGGCGATGCCAGCGAATGTGGCGGGTGGCGTCTCAGCTGATTGTGGCTGTCGGAGGAGTTTACCGGAGAAGCGGAGCACCCACTCCTCGAAACCCCGGCTCCCGCGGAGGCGCTGCGAGACCAGAATTCTGCCCCCATTGTCGAGGCCGAGAGCGCCACGGTCGAACACCTTGTGGTGAAATGAGCACAGGCAGATGCCGATGTCGGCGGTGTCGGGTGGGCAGCGCGGCCGGGCTGACGCCCACAACCTCGACCAGGACCTTCTCGGCAATCATCCGCCCCATCTTGGTGGAGGCGTTCGGCCGGTTGATGATCAGGAGGCAGACCCCCTTGATGAGCTTGACGACGGTTTCGGCGTTCATGACGCGACTCCTTTCCCTGTGACCGGAACCGGTCAGGAATCAGCCTCGGGCGTTGGAAAGAAGAGCATCCGCCTCTGTTTGCCTGAAGGGCACCTCAGGGTTCAAGACCCCAAGCCGAAAGCACGATCGGCATAACCTGCGGGGGAGGCTCGCGTTCGGCAATCGCTCTCAGCCGAGGCTCGATGGTCTCCGCAAAGTCTTCGAGAGGAATTTTCTTGAAGCCCTCTTCCAAGATCTCCCCGTCGGGGTCGACCGGGAATCGTCGTCGGCCTGCAACGACAACGGGGGCATTCGCGGTTCTTGGCAGATTCCCGAGAGCAGCGGCAATCAGGCCGTACGTGCCTTCATCCTCATCCGCTTCCGTCTCTTCGAGCCAGTCAATTAGGAAATTGACGGTAGATCCGAATAGGAAACCCGATCCCGGTCCGCAGACGATGCGGGCCTCCAGAGGTGTCAGTTCCCGCCTTGCCTCTCGGAGAAGGTGAAACAATCGATCATCACCAAGCAACATGAGGCCCTTGAACAGACCCGCACGACACTCAACGGTATTTTCGTTGAACATCTCCAGCACTGCTTTCGGGCCGGTCATGAGGTCGCCATTCACGAGGGGGTGATAAACGGCGAAGTCGAGGGCTGCCGTAGAGACGAGTGCGGGGCTATCGTCATAAAGAAGGAAAACTCTCAACGCGTTGTGGCCGGTCAGTCCCTCTTCGATCGCGTTGACGATGGTTCGATAGAAATCGTGAAGGCGCGACGGCTCGTCTTCTTCGTCACGATACAAAGGGTAGAAGACGTCAAGCACGTTCGGCAGCCGTTCATCGCTGTGAGCGCCATAAAGAACAGTTGCCTCACGAATGAGGCGGCTGAACTCATCGGTCTCTAATTTGGCATAACGTTTAGGGCTGTTCATGATTGCCAGAAGCTCTGTAATCCTGGCGTCGGTATCTGACGCGGCGACTCCCTGGCCCGCAGAATTTGCATCTGGGGGATCGGCCAACGGCGCATTTCCTGCCAATTCCGATGTCGATTCAAATGCCATGAGGCGGTCATGAATAAAGGAAGCAATCGCGTTTGATGGGCCCCAACCAGTACACCCAGATGCGGGCGGGGGATAGCGGGTTGAATCGTTAGTCAAGCCAGTCAATTGAAAAACGTAGGGGATTTCCTCCTCATGTATTGGCGCACACGGTTTTTTTTCGAAACCGAGGGCCACCCGCGAGATGCCACCGATATCTTTTCTCACCCTCTTAACGACGTAGGCTGTTCCCAGGAGAAATCAGGTGTTTCGCGCCCAAAGTGCCCGTAAGCAGCGGTGGAGAGAAACCTTGGAGACCTCAATTCCAGTCTGGCGATGATCGCCAGAGGCGTCAGGTCGTTGCTCTCCTGGGCGAGGCGAGTCAATTCGTGGTCCGGCATTTTCGCCGTGCCTTGCGAGGTCACGTATACCGAGACAGGCTCGGCCACACCGATTGCGTAGGCCAACTGAACGAGCGCGCGGCGAGCTGATGTTGCCGCCACAATGCTCTTCGCGATACTTCGGGCCATGTAGGCCGCAGATCTATCCACCTTCGTGGGGTCTTTGCCCGAGAACGCCCCGCCGCCATGCGGTGCAGCACCGCCGTAGGTATCGACAATTATCTTCCGGCCGGTGAGGCCACAGTCTGCCGCTGGGCCACCCTCGATAAATGTGCCGCACGGGTTGATGTGTGTGGCCATTTGGGCTGCTCTCAGTTCCGGTGCGATGACCGCTTCAACGACCCTCTCGAGGATCACATTGCGGACGTCATCGAGACTGACGAGTTTTTCGTGTTGGCAAGAAACGACAACAGCGGTCACTTCCCTGGGGACGCCACCGTCATATCGCACGGTCACCTGCGCTTTGCCATCAGGCCGCAGCCAAGGGATTTCTCCTGACCTCCGCGCCTCAGCCAGGCGACGTGTCAGGCCATGCGCCAGCATGATGGGCAGCGGCATCAGTTCCGGTGTTTCGTCACACGCAAAACCGAACATCAGGCCCTGGTCGCCGGCACCGCCCTCGTCAACGCCATCCCTGATCTCACGAGCCTGTTCGTGGATTAGGTCCTCAACGACCAAGGTCTGGGCGGCGAAGGCATCTTCTCGTCGGTCGTAGCCGATTTTTCGAACAACATCGCGGACAACTTGCTCTCGATCAACGTTCGCCCGCGACGTGATCTCCCCTGCGAGGACCACTCGATTCGGTGCGACAAGCGTCTCGCATGCGACTCTTGCATGCGAATCCTGTGCGAGGTATGCGTCGAGGATCGCATCAGAGATTTGATCGGCCACTTTGTCGGGGTGGCCTTCGGTGACGGATTCCGAAGTGAAAAGGTAGTTCCTTTCATTCGCGTTCAACTGTGCCTCCTATGGTGGCTCACTGACGCCTCACTGCGAGAGGTAGCCCGGTCGGGGAACGAAGGTGGCCCGGAGCGTTTTTCAGAACTCGAATCCCCATGCACGAAGCACCAGGGGCATGACTTGTGGTGGAGGCTCGCGTTTAGCAATCGCTCGAAGGCGTGGCTCAATGGTCTCTGCAAAGTCTTCGAGAGATATCTTTTTGAAGCCTTCTTCCAGGATCTCGCCGTTGGGGTCGACCGGGAATCGTCGCCGGCCTGCAACGACAACGGGGACATTCGCGGTTCTTGGCAGATTCCCGAGAGCAGCGGCAATGAGGCCGTACGTACCTTCATCCTCATCCGCTTCCGCCTCTTCGAGCCAGTCAACCAGGAAATTGACGGCGGAGGCGAATAGGAAACCCGATCCTGGTCCACAGACGATGCGGGCCTCCAGAGGTGCCAGTTTCCGGCGTGGCTCTCGGAGGAGGTCAAACACGCGATCATCACCTAGCAACATGAGACCTTTGAACAGACCCGCTCGGCATTCGACATTGTTTTCGTTGAACATGTCGAGGACTGCTTTTGGGCCGGTCATGGCATTGCCATTGTGGACGGGATGATACACCGCATAGTCGAGGGCCGCTGTGGTGACGAGTGAGGGGCTATCGTCGTGAAGGAGAAAGACTCTCAGCGCATCGTGGCCAGTCAACTCTGCCTCAATTTCGTTGACGATTTCTCGATAGAGTGCCCGGCGCGACTCCTCGTCATCTTTGTCTCGATACGGAGGGTATAAGACGTCGAGTATGTTTCGCAGGCGATCATCGCCGTGGATCCCGAAGAGATCGATGGCTGCATGGATGAGGCGCCTAAGCTGATCTGATTCAAGGTTGGCGTACCTTTTGGGGTCGCTCATGGTCGCCAGGAGGCTCGCTATTTCGACGTCGTTTTCGGGGAGTGAAACTCCGTGGTCCTCGAGTTCG
>Ga0255055_10001470_pt1 | contig 17188 bp, 11 predicted proteins | sample JV7_2_27_MG_FD_188633 | JGI IMG/M metagenome (GOLD analysis project Ga0255055, IMG submission 188633) | Seawater microbial communities from Jervis Inlet, British Columbia, Canada - JV7_2_27 | ecosystem: Environmental > Aquatic > Marine > Inlet | place: Canada: British Columbia | collected... | reverse complement strand
AGCCCGTTCTACTGGGTTGCTCCCGCCTCCTACTGTCGATCCAGACTGTCGGTTGTGGTCTATTTCGCGCCAACGACTCGGAGAGTCTTTCGCGTCTTCAGAGCCTCTCTCATGGTGTCCTCGTCGGCGCTCTGGTAGCACCTGAGGATGGTCTCGTGGCTTTTCCAGCCCCCAAGCTCGCACAGGTCTTTAAGCGGGATCTCCTTCAACTCCGTCGCGAACTTCCGCCGCAGACTGTGCCAACCAAGACCGTTCACGTGCTCTAGCTCAGCAGCCGTCTCCGCTCGATACCACCAGTTCTTCACCAGATGCCGAGAGCATGGTCTCGACGCGGCCTTTGGCGACGGAAGTATCCACGCCTCGCCAATTGTCAGGGACCGCCTCTGAACTTCCATTAGGACGGCTGTGGCAGCATCGGAGAGTGGAGTCGAGTGCTCATGGCTGCGCTTATCACTGCTTGCACGCCACCGGACTGTTTGCGATCGGAGGTCGATGTCACTCCACCGGAGCTTCCGAACAGCACCGATCCGATGGCCCGTCTCGTTTGCGAGACTGAGTGCGACCTTGAGCCGCCAATCCACCGTATCAGCCACTTCCAGCATTGCCTCAAACCGGGCTTGAGTTATGAGCGGACGCCTCGCGTTCTTCTCCGTTGGGAGCGGAAGTTTCTTCAGCGGGTTCTTGTCTAGCAGTCCGCCGCCCTCACCGTCACCGGCGCGGGTCGCCCAGTTGAGGACCGAAAGCAGCCACTTGAGATCGTAGGCTATCTGCCGATCGCGGACTCGACTCGCCTTGACCTTCTTAGCAGGACGGATCTTCCCGTTGCGTCGCTCGCGAATGAAACGGTCCCAGTCTCGGCCACAAACCGACTTGGCCGTTCGCTCGCTACCGAAGAAGCGTCCAAACATCTCTGCACAAGCACGGTCATGCCGCCGCTTGCTCTCCGCCTTCTCCGGCGTCACCTCTCTACAGTAGATGTCAAAAAGCTGCTGAAGCGTGATATTCCCCAGTGGGCGTGCTTGCTTTCGCTTACCAAACCCGGAGGCCATGTCGTCCGCTTGCTGCTTGGCCTGCTCTCGGTCTCGGTGACCAAGCGATACACGCTTTCGCTTGGATTTGGTGGAACCGGCAACGCGCTCGTAGAACTCGGCGAGGATTATCCCCGTCCTGTTATCCTCGTAGACGCGAACCCGGTTTCGTCCCCTCTCCCCCGAACAGTAGCTCCAGCCTTTCTTCGCGCTAGTCATCGTGTTCTCCGTCCTCAGAGTTCACGATAGACCGCGCAATCTGCTCCTTTGAGAATAACGGTACGTCATGGCAATGGACATCTGCGCGGGGTTTGCGAGGTAGGTCTTGGCGGCGGATTCGCGGACCATCAGGGGCCCCGGCGTTGTGGATCTTGCGGTCTCGAAGAAGACGCCCCAGATGGTCGGCAGTGTATCCGGACTCTTCCGCAGCCGGGCCAAGTGGAAGCTCTTCGTTCTTCCACGTGTCCCATGCGACCTCAAGGGCTCGGGCGCACCACTCCAGCGTGCCTGCCTGAGGATCCGCTCCTAGCTCACGCAGATGTTCGGCCTCTTCGCGCCAAACATCCGGAAGATCGCGAGGTGAGATTACAGGCGGATTCGGACGATCGCCGAGCAGGTCGGTAGCTGCCCGGATGCGATCGCGGTGGGGCTGGAGCGGTGGGGCTCCGGACATCGGAGGCTCACTCGAATCCGGTGCTTCTGGGCGACGTGCCCATCACGGCTGGTGCCATCCTCGTTCCCTTCAACTTCCTCACGAGAACCATCGCTCGCTCCTTTCTAGTAGTGTGATCTTCCAGCACTGATCCTTGAGATCTGCTGGATTCAGGAGGTCCGGAGGATCCATGTCATCGAGTCACTGCGCCGAAGTGCGCTGACAGGATGAGAAGCCCCTCCGGACCTCTTTCCGAGTGGCTGGAGAAGACGATTGGCTAGGGGTGTTGTTCTATGTGAGTGCTGACTAGCTGGGGAGCTTCTTCGTATGGTGGATCTAGCGAATGACCAACGGTTCAGGGATCACGCTTGCGCGAGATCCAACGCTCCCCCGACCGGGGTCACGAACTCCTCGTAGATGACCGCACCCATCACTCGGTGGCTGTCCCCTCGATTGCGGTCAGAGCAGCTTCCCTCGGTCCTTCTCTTCGAGGGCCAAGGATTGCTGATAGGCGTCCTCATCCCAGAACTCACTCACGGCCTCCTCGTACAGGTCCAGCACCAACTCCGTGTCCAAAGCTTCAAGTTCCACCTGAACGAGCCGACCGTACTTGGCGATGAACCCTGCTGCCCGGCTCGAATTCGGCTTGCCGGGCCACTCCGGCAGGTTGTACTCAAGGACCTGCTTTTCAGTGAGCGCCACCCGGATGACCTTGTCCCAACACGCCGTGCGTCGGAGCCAGTCCCGCTCGATGTCCTCACCCTCCGGGTCGAAGTCGCCAGAGTAGATGAGCACAGCGGGCCGGTCGTACTCGGCCACGAGCCGCTTAGCGCGGTCCACGTAGTCTTTGGAGGCGTATCCCCCAAGCTCCAGCACCGGAAGGCCGCGCTCCTGAAATCGATCCGTCAACCACGGAGCGAATCCTCGCTTCTCGGTGCACGGCACGATGGTCACGTCCATCATCTCGGTGCGGTCGCGCCGGTAGACCTCTTCCGCAAACCAACGGCTTGCCTTTTCAGGATCGCTGAACGTTAGTAGCCGGTGGATCTTTCGCGTGTAGTCATAGAGATCTGGAAACGAGCCGTCCTCACGAGCCTTAGCAGACTTTCTGGAAAGAGTACTGTAGGCGCTCTTCGTATTAGGTATCAGCCCTTCTTCGCAGAGGACGTAGAAGAGCCTCCGTAGGGCCATCGGTAGTCGGCTGGCACGGACGATCTCCGCACCCCTCTCCAGAACTGGCTCCCAAGAAACTCGCTTCACTCGTGCCTTGAAGTTGCTCATGGTTGCTTCCTTTATTTTCGTGGATTTTCGGTTGCTGGATGCTCGATATTCGTTGAGCAAATGACAGGGGATTTCGACTGGGCTAGGGACACCCAGCCGCTGGGCGGTACGGCAGTGGCCCACCGGGAAGAGGGAGCTTTCTATTCCATTCAGCGGGTGGGCTGGTTAGAAGTTGAGGAGGGTTGTGGATCTATGATTTCAGGAGGCTGGGATCATCAAGAATGATCCGCTGCCGGGATTTCAGGCGTCTCAGTCTTCCGAGGTGAGAAGGTTCTCCTTCTCAGGAACTCCACTCATAATCTGATCCAACCACGTACCAACATCCGACATGAGGAGGTTGAAATTGCGAGGGGGATAGGGTGGTCAGATCTGTGGTACGTGACAGCCGTGACAACGCTTGTGACGAGCGTAATCTGATATGTTGCAATATGTTAGGATCGATGTGACGCTTGTGACGCTCAGCGGAGCACAGAGAGGCGTTTCAGTAGTACCCCCCCCTTCTTAGGCTGAGGGGGAGGGGGTCCTTCTCTGTATAGTATATATTTTTTAGAAGTGTCACATCTGTCACAGAGAGACCCAACTCGTTGCACGGCTGCGTTTTCCGGTGTGACACGTCGCCGTCACGCACCGTCACTCGTGACGGAGAAGAACTCGGCAAGCGGGTCGTTCGTATGAGCCGTGGCTCCACCCCACTGCCCAGCGTCGTTCGTATGAGCCGTGGCTCCACCCCACTGCCCAGCGTTGAGGTCAAGCTGCTGCTCAAGGATAGCCGGATCGATGAGCACGCCCCGCCGCTGCTTGCGGTCAGAATCCCCATCCTTGAAGTCAGCCCTCTCTGATACGTCGATTACGTAAGAGTCCCGACGAGCGGCAGCTTCTTTTACGAGACTTCGGTAGGATTCCTCGTTAAGCACGCTGCCTTCGTAGTCCGTCTCACGGGCGTATCTCCTCGCTTCGGCAACCGCCTCGCGAAGGGGGATGACCACTTGGTCTCGCGTGAAGGCGTAGTGGCTGCCCAACCTAAAACGCCCGTTTCCAACCATCACCCATAGGAGTTCCATCAGTGAGTCGAGGCTGTCCCTCTCCTTGCCGGTGGGCATGACGGCGTAAAGAACCTCATCCAGCGCATCGTCCAGATCGCCGTCAACCAATGCCGATGCGCTCAGGCCGAGGTGGTCACCGTAACGCTCGAACAGACGATAGCCGAACCGGAGGATCGAGAGGTTGTTGACGACTCTCGAATCCACCGATAGCCCTTTGAATGCGAGCCGTTTCTCCACTTCGCCGCGACACGAATTGAGGTCGGTGAGCCAATCGTCGAGCTTGAGCGTCCACGAAAGGTATGGTAGAGCAAACGTATCGAGCGGCACCTGACTCACGGCTGAGAACGGTCCTGCGCGTCGATCGTCTTTCCGCAGATTGAGGACGACGCTGCGGTTGTCGATGGCCAGATCCTGTGGTCGATCCTCACCGGCCAGAATGACCGGCGTCAGCATCTGATAGCTCACAGCATCCTGATTCGGACGACCCCGCTCCTCTCGTCCTCCACCGTAAGCCTGCCGCAGTTCGCCGTGAAGTCTGGCTCTCTCGAACTTGCGCAGCGCAGAGACTCGGTACTCGTCGTAGAAGACGGGCAGGAGATTCGAGCATGCGAGCGCCCGCAACCTTGTGAACGGCGTGCCCGGCAGGTCGAAGGGTTCCACGTCCTCAGGGAATCCGAAGGCCCTCAGGAACAGTTGAATGTAGCTGGTCTTACCCGCACCGCTGCCGCCAAACGGGGTCAGATGCGGGAATCCTCCCCAGCTTGGCGTTCGTTTCAGAAGATTGGCGACCGGAAGTGCGAAGAACCAGCCGATCGTGGGAGCAATGATCCGGGCATCGTTGAGTTGGGGGAAGTGTGTGTAGATGGCCTTCGCGGCGAGCAAGTGCTCGTCGTCATCGGGCCATCTTGTCCTCCGCCTTCCGTCCATAGTGAACTGCTTAGCGATCGGATTCCCGCGCAGGTCGAGTAGGCGAACAGGCGGATTGTCGCACGGACCGTTGCGGTCGAGCACGAGTCCGGGAAGAACGACGAAGTCTCGTCCATCGATCTTATGACAACCGATTACCTCGACCGCCTTCCGCACCGGAGCATCTTGCTCTGTGAGAAGTGCCCGCAGGAGTTGTATGTCACGGTCCGATCCGTACCAACAAGCCTTCGTAGTCCCGATTCTTCTCAGGAACCCATCCACTCTGAGAAGAGCGTCGTTCGGAACCTCTCGCCTCACTTCCTCGCCGTCCTCGAACTGAATGGCAAGCGACAGCACTTCCTCTCCACTCGGCGGGCACAGACGCTCACGGACTTGGACCGTGAAGTTCGAGATCGGGACATTGATCAGGCCGTTCGGCGACGGCTGTTTCTTGAAATATCCTCTTCTCTTCTGAAAGAGACATTCACCAACTGGCCGTCGCTTGGTTCGGCCACCAGCGGCGGCTACCGCCTTCCCAAGATCGTTTAGGTTGAGCTTACCCTTGAGGCTGTTCTTGGCGAGTGCATAATCGGCGGGGCGTTGTTGTTTCGCCTCGTTCAATCGAGAGAGCAGGTCTGGGTTCCCGAAGATCCGCGCACTTGGATCAACGTGCTGCGCGGCATCCTCGATAAGTTTGAGAAGGTCTTCGGTACTCTCGGAACGGAAGCCAAGCCACTCGATCGCCCTATCCACGATCTGATCGCCCAAGAGCTTCCGCAGGGTAGGTGCGCCCGTCGCTTCACCTTCCTGCCTGAGCGTATCGGCGGTCTCTGCAACAGCAGCTTCGCGTTTGCCGACCTCCTCGTCGTTGGCAGCCTTTGAGACCGCGTGAATGAACCGCTTGGCGTCGTGTGCTGAGAAGTCTCCTCGCAAGAGCGTACCGGCGAGGGCGAGGGCGCAGTCCTGCCGAGAACCTTGCTGCGGCCAATGTCTCGCTAAGAGTGCAGCAGCGGCGATCTTGGCAACTGCTTGACGGAGGTCGTCTGGAGAGACCGATGCTGGGTCGCCCGTACGGGACCACTCCAATACCTCGCCGCTGGGGTGCACTGACGGCGGTACGATCGTCTGCCCGGTACATCGAAGCTCTGCGAGCATTTCGCCGTTCGGATGTTTGAACTGCGTATGTTTCGGAAGCGGGTCGGCGCGGTACCAGAAGTGCGAATCAGGACTGCCGTCTCTCCCATGAGCCATCGCCGTATCGGGCAGAAAATGGGGAGCGACCGTGACGGCCTCCGGTGAGTCCAAATCGACGTCAACGAGGCCACTCGATGCCTCACCAAGGATCAGCCCAACGTTCGCTCCGTTCGTGAAGTAGTTGGGGATCTCCGCCTCAGTAAGACGGAGGTCCTGCCACTTGGAGATTCGGGGAGCTTTGCTTCCGCTAGGGACCGGTATCGGGGCGAAGCCCTGCGACAGGAACTTTGAGACGGCGTCCTTCATCTCCCCGCCTCTCTCGCCCGATGTACGAGCCGCTTGGCGATGCCAAGTGAGTCGTAAAATCGCCTCGGATCAACCGACAGATCGCCCGTGACGTAGTCTTGGAGGATCCTCTCGGTCCTGTGGCTACGCTCGACAAGGAACGTCGCCAAGCCCTCGGGCTTGGAGGGAGCTTCAACCTCGATCCTCAGCCCATCGTAGATGTGGACGGCGGCTAGCGCCAAGTCCTCGAAGCGGATCAAATCGTCCGGCATGCGTGAGTGCTCCTCGCAAGGATGCGTAGGTTTCCGTATCGGCGCGTTAGGGCTTGTGAGGGTTGATTTCAGGGGACAATGGGAACGGGCACGGTCGCGAATCAGATAGACTCGCTAACGTGCAAGTGCCTCTACTGGTTCTTTGCTACGAGACGGTATGATGATGCGGGCGCATCACCAGATCGCGCTCATCCGAACTCCGAAAAAAGACTCGGGAAGCTTGGTATTTCGGGTAGGTGCGGCTCCGCCAACGGGACACCGGGTGAATTCTGGCCCGGAATCGTGGCGTCGCGTTTTTCTCTGATGCGGCTCCGCCATCTAGAATCCGGCGAATTTTGGCCCTCCGGAATCACGTCGCGTTTTGCTCTTTTGTTGTGCAGCCACTACCCGGCAGTCGGTCCGGGTCGTGACCGGAAAAAGGTCAGGCGGTTACCGTGTTCCGCCGCGTACTCTAGAACTTCCGAAAGAGCCAGAATCAACGGGCTCCGGCAGACTTCCGACCGTTCTCACCGAGTCTCTGAGAAGCTCAAATCCAAACTCCCCGCCCACGTATAGGTCGTACTCCAGTACGGTGCGTCCTTCGCGAACGCTGACCCTTGGCACGGGTCTCGTCGTTGGTTTCTCCGGAAGCTCCTCGCCCACGCCAAACCTCCCGAATGTCCTCCTCAGGATCCCATACAGAGGAATCAAGGTGTAGACGACGTCGGCGAGATTCTCAGAGAGTCGATGCGGGATGATGAAGTCCGCCTCGACCTCGACGCGGCTGCCGTCAGACAGTAGGACCGGAGAGATCCCGTCAGAGGCCATCCGAAATGCCCGGTTCATCAACTGGTCTGTGAACCCCTCGGCGAGGCGTTCACGCAGGTCGTCTTCCTCCACTGATGCACGAATTTCAGCCTGCAAGGCCCGGTGGAGCAGATCGTCCTTGTTGAGATCGTCTGCGCCCGGCAGCATGAGCCGCGCTTGGGTGAGGGCCGCTGACACTTCCTCGGGTCGGGCGATCTCGGCTACGATCTCATCGACGTCGTCATCGAGCTTCTGCACAGCCGACTGTAACGAGCGACCTTCCGCTCGCAGTTCCTCGATGAGGAGTAGCCGGTCGGCTTCGGACGCGGGGAAGTAACCGAGCTTGCCCCGTCCTGAAGGGTGAGTCCGTATCTCCGGCTCGGAGATGATTCCGGCTTGATGTCGTCTCGTGATGGTCTTCAGGCTGAGCCCCGTACGCCGAGACATCTCCTTCGACGAAATTGGTTCATTTTCGTAGTTCATAGGGACATTATCACATCGTCATGATGTCTTTGTCAAGTTTGCACTACCCATATAGCCTTTATGGCGTTGATGTGTGGCGAGACACTACACTGCAAACGCTGAGTCCCTCTGTGTCTCGTAACGGCCTTGGATGTGATTCCTTGCCCCACACCCTCTCCACCCAAGAAGACGTCGTCACGAGCCTCTCAGGGGCCTTCTTCTCGCTTCTGGCACATCGGGGTGACCCACCGGATTGCTCATCTAGCAGCGTAGAGGATCGACCACTCCACCCGGACCCCTCCATCTACTACATTTCAGGCTCTTCCGTCTCCAAGGCCCGATTGAGAGGAAGTTTTCCGATGGGGTTCCTCGATGGCGTTGATCTGCGTCCCGTGGATCTATCCGCGTCTCCCTTCACACCAGTCGGTCTCGCTCTCGGACAGGACGACCGCAGTCCACTCGAAGTCGTGGTTGCCAAGCATTCGGGCGAACCGAGCAAGGTCACGCTGAGGTCCGCGTGGAAGGCGAGGCAGGGAGGACGAGCGGCTCCGCTTTTGTTCGTCGTGCTCTACGACGGCAGAGCAGCCTTGTGTGGACCCACAGGCGATGATCCTCCTGCTCGGGTCGATCTCGATGTTGGACAAGTCGAGCGGATCTGTCGTCAGGCGCTGGAGCAGCCCAATCGTCATGCTGCCCTTAAGGCGCTCGGGGACAGTCTCCCAGCCATCGAATCCCGGCTAGGCGGGATCCGAAATGAGGGATTCCTAGCCACCCACGAGCTTGAGTATGGGGCACGCCAGCGGCCTGACTGGAACGAAGCGGGCACGAAGGCACGAAGGGTTCTGGGCAAGCGCGGCGAAGATCTGCTCAAGGGACTCGGCTTCGAGCTTGAGTCGCTCGACAACGTCACATCGATCCTCACAGCCGGGGCGAAGAAAGTCGCGGTTGCCGTCCTTCTCCGGAGGGACGAGTCGCCCGAGCTTCGTACGGAACGGTTCTCGAACCTCTCTCCCGTCAGCCATGCGCTCACGGTCGCTGATCGGGAGAATCTGCCGTACGTGGTGATCCAGCAGGGTTCCAAGATCCGGGTCTATCCGGTTGAGATGGGTGTGGGTGTGGGTCAGCGAGGACGTGCCGAGACCTACGTCCAGTGCGACACGGCGCTGCTTCGTGATGACGACGCAGCGTACCTGTGGCTTCTGTGTTCTGCGTATGCCCTGAGTGATCCGGGTGGCCTTGCTGATCTTCTGGAAGCCTCGGGCCGCTTCTCCGGTGAACTCGCGAAGCGTCTCCGAGACCGAGTCTACGAGTCCGTGGTCCCAAGGTTGGCCGAAGGTCTCGTAGCGGCTCGAAACCTCTCTCGGCCAACGGCTGAGGATCTTGCCGAGACGTACCAGATGGCCATGACTGTCCTGTTCCGTCTTCTGTTCGTGGCCTACGGTGAAGACAAAGACCTGCTGCCCTACAAGTGGAACGGTCTATATCAGCGCCGATCCCTCAAGACGAAGGCGCAGGAGATCCTCGAAGTATTGGAAGCATCGGGTGAAGAGGGGCCGAGTTGGGGTGCAGGACGCAGTCACTGGGAGGAGATCACCCGCCTCTTCAACGCCGTGGACAAGGGCAACCATGACTGGGGAGTTCCCCCTTACAACGGCGGTCTCTTCTCGGACGAGGCTGAGGTCTCAATAACCGGAGCCCTGTTGTCCGAACTCGAGCTTCCGGATTCAGTCATGGGACCTGCGCTTCGAGACCTCCTCGTCGTCGAGAATCCCGAGGGCCTCGGTCCCGTTGATTTCCGCAGCCTTGGGGTCCGCGAGTTCGGGACGATTTACGAAGGGCTGTTGGAAAGTGAACTATCCGTCGCGGAGACGGATCTCGCGACTGACGAGGAGGGCTTATACCGACCGGTTGGTGAGGGTGATCATCCGGAGGTCTTGGCAGGTGATGTCTACCTGCACAACGCCTCTGGAGCCCGCAAGGCGACGGGCACCTACTTCACCAAATCGTTTGCCGTCGAGCACCTGCTCGAGCGGGCTCTTGAGCCTGCGCTCGATGATCACTTCGCTCGACTCGAAGAGAAGGACGAAGAGTCCGCGGCAAAGGGGTTCTTCGACTTCCGGGTGGCCGACATTGCGATGGGGTCAGGACATTTCCTCGTCGCTGCGATCGATCGGATCGAGCGTCGGTTCACCGGTTACCTTTCCAATCGACACCTGCCCGGCGTCGCACAGGAGTTGGCGGAGCTAAGGGCAGCGGCCCTGAACGCGCTCGACCAGCTTGCTGATCAAGTGGAGGTAGAGGACACCCAGCTACTCCGCCGCCTAATTGCCCGTCGCTGCATCTACGGCGTGGACATCAATCCCATCGCAGTGCAGTTGTCGCGTCTGGCAATCTGGATTCACACGTTCGTACCGGGTTTGCCGCTCTCCTTCCTGAATCACAACCTCGTGGTGGGAAACTCGCTCGTCGGCATCGGGCGCATGTCGGAAGTGGACGATGCTATCCGAGCGGAGTCGGGTGGATTGGGGCTGTGGGCACCGGGTGTGGAGGATCTCCTCGGAGCGGCGTCTGAACATCTGCGCCGTCTCGCCAACATTGCAGATACGACGCCCCGCGATCTAGCGCGAGCAAGGACCGCCCATCTTGCTAGCCGTGAGGCACTTGGCCCAGCGGAGGCGTTCTACGACATCGCGACGGCCTGCAACATCACCGGCGATCCGCTCCCGATAGACGCAGGGCGCTGGCAGAACCTGAGGGACCGAATTGCAGGTTCTCCCGAACATCAAGCTGCTGGCGAAGGTATTGGTGAACTGAAGCCGCTCCATTTTCCAATCTCGTTCCCTGAGGTCTTCCTTCGCCCCCGCCCCGGCTTCGACGCGATTATCGGCAACCCGCCTTGGGACAAGGTGAGGTTTGAGGAGCAGCAGTTTTGGGTGACTCGCTTTCCGGGACTCAATGCGCTGCCAGCTAGTCAACGTCCAGTTGCCATCGAGGAATTGCGGCAGGAACGCCCGGATCATGCTGAACAGGAGACGATCGAGCGAGAAGGCCGAGAGTTACTACAGAAGTATGTGCAGCGGGCTTACCATTACCAAGGTCGTGGTAGGCACGGTCACCACGATTATGCCAAGCTCTTTTCGGAACGAACCCTGCAAGTGCTCGCAGCGGACGGTTGGATAGGTCTTGTGCTCCCTCGGCAAAGCCTCGTCCTTGCTGGATGGACCGATCTAAGGCTCAGAACACAACTCGACTCCGTAGTCTCAGTCCTGCAGGCGCGGAACCGCGGTGGTTGGTTCTTCGACGACGTCCACCAGCAGTTCATGGTCGCTCTGTTTTCGAGAGGTAGAGCAGCCGAAGCGGCGGCAGGAGTCCGCATCTGGCCGGGAGTAAGTAGCGTCAATGAGCTAATCGATGCCGAAAACTCCGATCCCTATTCTATGACCGCCGCAGACGTAGCCGAACTAACGGATACTGCTGTCATACCTTGGTTCGATTCGCGCCAAGATACTCGGGTCTTCGAGGCAATGAAGGCCCGACCACGGTTGGGCGCTGGCGAAGGCTGGGTGACCGGGACAGCCGATTCCGCCAGATGGGATTTCAGCGCCTCCGGTCGCCATCGGGAATTGGCTTCAACGATTGAAGACGGGCCGTCTTGGGCCGTCCTGATGGCCCGCCACGTAGTTCCCTTCGGGCTTGATCGTGCTCGACGGTTCCAGCGGTTTATCGGGAATCCGCACCTATTGTCGGATCTTGATCTCGGGATAGTCGAGAACGACGGAGTTACTACAGTCGGTCCAGAGCACCCCGTGATCATCTATCGGTATCCGTCGATGAGAGACAATACCCGGACACTGATAGCATCGGCACTTCCGAGGTCAGGCTACGTGTACAGCAAGGGTTATGTGCATGGAATCCGCACTGCACCTGACACAGGACATATCCAGATCCTCGCTCTACTAGCTTACCTGAATTCGTTTACATGCGACTGGTGGGTGCGGCGATTCGCAGATCGACATATCACTCAGTCGATTGTCGAAAACCTTCGTTTGCCAAGCTGGGACCAATCTGAAATGGTGAGAGCCGCCGCGGCTGCAGAGAACTTGCTGTGTCGGAACGGCATCCGCGACTTACCGGGGGGTTGGCATCTTGAGGCCGATAACAACTTGTCTGCGCTACCCCAACATGACGTCTTGTCGGAGATCGAGATCTTGACCTTATCCGGTTTCGACCTAGATGCCGTCGCCGTATCCACTATTTCTCAGGACTTTCAGGATTGTGAACTCCTAGTCAATCTCAGTGCGATCTGAAGTTGTTCTTCCGTTGCGACGCCAGACATCTGGCGGATGTCGGACGTGCTCGGGCACAACCGAGTGGGAGGAGAGGCTGTGACTCGCAACAGCAAACCCGTCTTCATCGACAACCAGAACGGGAATACACTGGCCACAGCCATCACCCAACACCTAGCTGCCCTCCGTCAATCAGAGACTCCCCCAGACGAACTCTGCGTCGCTACTGCCTACTTCAATCCCGGTGGGCTCGAAATGATCGCCGGGGAGACAAGACACCTCTCACGCATCCGTCTCCTGCTCGGTGCCGAGCCCACGCACGAAGCCGCGATCCAACCCCGATCTCCAGACGATCCGCGTGAGCCCGAGTACACCAAACGGAGACTTCACTCCGCCCTTGAACGACTCGAGAGCGCCCTTCGCCGAGACCGCAATCTGATTCCGTTCAGCCCTCAAGCTGACTCCGCCATCGAGTCGCTCTTGAGCTTCCTGCGCTCGGGTCAGATCGAAGTGCGGCGTTACGAGGAGCAGTTCCTCCATGCCAAGGCATTCCTGTTCCGAGGCCCGGACCGGGGAGTGCTTGCTGGATCCTCGAATCTGACCCGAGCCGGACTTCGCTGGAACCTCGAACTCAATCTTGGCCACTATGACGATCCGCTCGTTGGTCAGGTCGAACAGTGGTATGAGGCCCTCTGGGAGGATGCGGTCCCATTCGATCTTGCAGCTATCTACGAAGAACTCTTCGAGCCGTATCCGCCGTACCTCATCTACCTCAAGGTCTTATGGCAACTGTACGGGGCCGAGCTTCAGCAAGAAGAAGAGGAACCGGGCTGGATACCCATTACCGATTTCCAGAAGCATGGGGTCTGGCGAGCCAAGAAGATTCTGGAGAAGTACGGCGGCGTGTTGATCGCGGACGGAGTCGGCCTCGGAAAGACGTTCACAGCAGGAGAGATCATCCGCGAGTACCGTGATCGACGCCAGCGCGTTTTGCTAATCTGCCCGGCGTCACTTCGAGATACGGCTTGGAGGAAGTTCCTCAATGACTACCAGCTTCTCGTCGAATCGGTCTCCTACGAGGAGTTGGCCGGAGATCCCCAACTTGGCGGGGAATACACCAACAGACTCAAGAACCCGCTTGAGGACTACGCGCTCGTTGTGATCGACGAGGCGCATAACTATCGAAACCCCGATGCTCCGAAGCGGGCTGGTGTGCTTCGGAAGCTCCTCTCGGGGAAGCGCCGCGACGTGGTAATGCTCTCGGCAACGCCGGTGAACAACTCGCTCTGGGACCTCTATCACCAGCTTCGGTACTTCTTGAAGCAAGACGCTGCGCTCGCCGACAAGGGTGTCCTCTCGATCCGGAGACGTTTCGATGACGCCATGCGGGTCGATCCGTTCGATCTCAATCCCGACATGCTGTACCCGATCATCGACGCGACCACGGTGAAGCGCACGCGGCGCTTCGTGAAGAAGTACTACCAGAACGACATGATCAAAGGCCCAAGCGGACAGCTTGAGCCGATCAAGTTCCCGAAGCCCGAGGCGTCGTCGATCACCTACGATCTTGAGGCGATACTTCCGGGTTTCTTTGCTCGCCTCGAAGCAGTGCTCATGCCGCCGAGCGGCAAGCCACTCCTTCAGATGGCCCGGTACCAGCCCGATCGCTACCTAAAGGCCAGCGGAGGCGGTGATACCGACACAGCACTCGTGGGCCTGCTTCGTTCTGCTCTACTCAAACGGTTCGAGTCTTCCGAGTGGGCCTTCACGAGAACCTTGAGCAAGATGATCGCATATCATGGCACTTTTCTGGCCGCGCTCGATCAGGGCTGGGTCGTGAAGAAGGAGTTCTTCCGCGAAATCTCCCCCGCCGAGAGTGACGACGATATCGAGGAGATTCTCGAAGCAACGGAGAACAGCTTCCCCGCCGAGGATTACGATGTTGATCGACTAGGACAAGACGTCGAATCCGACGTGGCGATCCTGCGGGACCTGCGGGACACCGTTGCCGAGGTAGAGCAAGAAGATTCGCCCAAACTGGCTGCTCTCCTAGAGCAACTGGTGCTTGTCGTCGAGCAGGCTAGGGATGAGGCGCTCGATGAAGAGGATCAGCGTCAGAAACAGAAAGTTCTCGTTTTCTCGCACTACGCTGACACGGTCAGTTGGATTTACTCCTACCTTGAGCGGAAGATCGAGGAAGACGATCGTCTGTCTGATTACCGCGGTCGCATGACTGCGGTCAGCGGATCGGACGAGCACTTCGGTGTCTCTCGGAGGGCTGCAATCCACGGCTTTGCCCCTGTGACGACGGGAGCCCCACCCGGCACCGAGGACAAGTACGACATTCTCGTAAGCACCGACGTCCTAGCCGAGGGCATGAACCTCCAGCAGTGCCGTAACGTCATCAATTTCGACCTGCCGTGGAATCCGATGCGGCTCGTTCAGCGGCACGGTCGTATCGACCGGATCGGAAGCTCCCACGACGAGGTCTACCTCCGCACGTTTTTCCCGGATCTGCAACTCGACGCGATGCTGAAGTTGGAAGAGCGTGTTCGGATGAAGCTCGCGCAGGCGGCTGCCTCGGTAGGTGTCGAGGACGCGCCGATCGAGCGTGGAGCCCAGCGGGAGCAGTCCTTCACCGAAACCCGAGATGAGATCGAGAAGCTTCGGCACGAGGACGCGACCATCTACGAGGAAGGTGGAACCGAAGGTGCCGCTCAAACCGGGGAGGAGTATCGGCAGGAACTTCGGCAGGCGCTCGCGGACTTCGGCGACAAGATTGAGACACTCCCGTGGCGGATCGGGTCCGGCATGCGGAAAGGTCAGCGATCCGGTCACTTCTTCTGCGCTTCCGTAGGGGCTCGTACCTATCTCCGGTTCATTCCACTCGACCCGGAGGAAGGAATTGTCTCGGAGCTTGGAACGTGCCTCCGGCTCATCGAGTGCACCGCAGAGACGGAAGCAGAGTTAGGCGAGGGTCTTCGGTCCAGCGCCTACGAGGCGTGGGAGAGGGCGAGACAAAGTATCCATGCGGCGTGGACGTTTGAGACCTATCCAGCCAGCCTCCAGCCCAAGCTGCGTCCCCTGAATCGTCAGGTAGCCAGGTTCCTAAGAGACCACCCACCATCCGAGATGGAGCAGGTTCGGCTGCATAATGCGCTCGATTCTGTAGAGACTCCGTGGTCGAGGCGGGAAGAGAATCAGCTTCGGGAGGTCTGGAACGAGGAGTTCTCCTCGAACGCTGAGAAGTCGGCGGCGCTCATTGAGCGGGTCAAGGAAATCGGGATCGAACCGTACGAACCCCCCAAACCTCTGCCGCCCATCGAGGAAGATGAAGTACACCTTGTCTGCTGGATGGGGATTGTTGCCGGGGAATCTGAGTCTCACGAAGCCAACTGGGCGTCCGATGCGCAGGTCTCTTTTGTCCCCGATCAGCAGCGGACCTTATCCGAGTAGCTGCGGTGGCATCGACTGTCCTGTAGGCCGGTATCTGAAAGGGAGCCGAGGAAATGTCAGCGTGGCTCGAAGTTTCCCAAGAGGACTTGTCGAACGCACTAACGATGCTGGGTCGCGTGACGGATTCTGCTGCGCGTGGCGAGGCGATTCTCCACTACGACGGAGATGCCCTTGAGCTTGAGTGTGGGGGAGCGAGCCAGCAAATCTCAGCCACAGGTGAGTGGCCCGGACGTGCGTTCCTGCCAGCGGATTCGCTGCTTCGACTCGGTTCGGCGCTGCGCGGCGGTGGCCAAGTACGCTTGGAAGTGAAGGAGGGCAAACTCCATATCGGGACCTTTCGACTGTCCTGCCGGTGGTCGGAGGTCTCCTCTCCGATCGTCGAGCTCGCGATCAATCCACCGGTTGCTCAAGTGCTGGCGGTTGCAGCGGCGCACTCCGAGGAAGAGATCCACAATTCGGGTCTTGATCGCGTTGTGGAAGCTGCGACCGAACGTAGAGAGCAGCTTCTGGATAGCGCCGTGAGTGCTCTCTCGGAACTTGGTGTGACTCGCAGCGATATCGAGAAGCTCGTAGACGAGAGCCTCCCGGCTCTGAAGCGAGATGACAGGCTGTCTGCTCTTCGCAGGTTGCAGGCGAATCTTCCGCTCAAGGTCCACGGTGACCAGTTGGACTTAGGTGACGACGTGTAATGTCTCCGTGGTGGGCAAACGAGGAGGACTTCTGTGGTGGATCTGACCGTTGATCGATCGTACAGCGTCTACGTCGTGAGGCTCAAGAAGGACGTCCTCAACGAGAGGAAGTTCAAGGAAGCGAATCCTGACTACACTGAAAAGAAGGGTTGCGTCTACGTCGGCATGACTGGCCTGACGCCGCTGGAACGCTACCGTAATCACAAGGAAGGCCACAAGTCCAACAAATACGTGAAGAAGTATGGAGATGGCTTGATCACGGCTCGATACGAACGCCTGAACCCGATGACTCGCGAGGAAGCTGAGAAGAAAGAAGTCGAATTGGCGGAAGAACTCAGAGAGCTAGGCTTCGCCGTATGGCAGCATTAAGGCTGGGAACGTGATCTCGTCCTCGCCGTTGGCCAAAGCCTGCTCAGATCTTCCGAGTCGTACGCTATTCTACCCATCGGCAGGTCGAGATATTGAACTGCCCGTCACGACGTTCCTGCCTTATGTAGACCATTTTTGGTTCGTTGACTCCAGCTATCGACTGACCGCTCCACTCTTGAAAGAGTTCGAGGAATACAGACTCCGGAAGTCACGCTTTGAGGTACGAGAAGGCTTAACGCTTCGACATGAGCAGCCCTTCCAAGTACGCATAAGTCACGAGACCTATTCGATCCCTGATAGCGAGCGCCTCTTTTCTGTCCATGCCTGCAAAGGTCTGGGATACGACACGTTTCGTGTGGCAATCAAGAATGTGGGTAAGAAGCTGTCGGTCTTTTTCTACCGTGGCGACAGCCCCGGTGATGGAGGAAGCCGCTTTTATTGGCTGCGCACGCCAACGATTCGGTACCTGTTTGAGCAAC
>Ga0255055_10001469_pt1 | contig 17192 bp, 16 predicted proteins | sample JV7_2_27_MG_FD_188633 | JGI IMG/M metagenome (GOLD analysis project Ga0255055, IMG submission 188633) | Seawater microbial communities from Jervis Inlet, British Columbia, Canada - JV7_2_27 | ecosystem: Environmental > Aquatic > Marine > Inlet | place: Canada: British Columbia | collected... | reverse complement strand
CACAGATGGAAACGGATGCGCCGGGAGGTAGCCAGGGTTCGATTCCCCGCGCCTCCACTGCTACCCATGGGCCCGACGGCTTTCGTCGGGCCCTTTTGACTCTGCCGACTTGACCGTCCTAAGGTCGTACTTCATCCCTTTCGTTCCCCGGGGGAGTGTCTCGATATCCCCTGTGGATCACTGCCATGTGGAAAAGTGTTGATGTACTGTCTCAGGGAATCATAGCATGACATATATGTTTCTCTAAGTCAATTATTAATAACATATTAGCATCATGCTAGTAATGTATTACATGAAATGTGGACTTCTTCGTGGATTTTGTGTTGGTTGCCTGGGGAGTACTTGTGGGTATGTGTACGCGGCTGAGGGAGATCTGCACCGTGCCAGGGCGGCCAATCTGTCACAGCCAGCTGGTTCTGGGACGTAAGACGGCCCCCGGATTTCTCCGGGGGCCGTCTTGCTTGCTGGCTCAGCCTAGCCGTCTGCCAACGCGGCCTGTGCTGCCGCCAGCCGAGCTATAGGCACCCGGAACGGAGAGCACGAGACGTAGTTGAGCTCGACGCCGTGGCAGAAGACTACAGAGCGAGGATCGCCACCATGCTCGCCACAGATTCCGATTTTGAGGTCAGATTTGACCGAGCGGCCCTTGTCGACTGCCATCTTGACCAGTCCGCCGACTCCCTTCTGGTCCATGGTCTGGAAGGGGTCGTCCGGCAGCACGCCGGTTTCCTGATACATGGTGAGGAATCGGCCGGCGTCATCTCGCGAGATGCCCAGAGCCGTCTGGGTGAGGTCATTCGTGCCAAATGAGAAGAACTCGGCCACCTCGGCGATCTCGTCGGCGGTGACGCAGGCTCTTGGGATTTCGATCATTGTCCCAACGAGGTAGTCCACGCGGCTGCCTTTCTCGGCGAACACCCGCTCCGCCACCTCGCGCACGATATCGGCCTGTCGCCGAAGCTCTTCCTGGTGCCCCACCAGCGGGATCATCACCTCCGGATAAACTGCCACGCCCTCGGCTGCCACGGTGCACGCGGCCTCGAAGATCGCCTGGGCCTGCATTTCGGTGATCTCGGGGTACGCCATTCCCAGCCGGCATCCCCGATGGCCAAGCATCGGGTTGGCCTCGGCAAGGCTCTCGATGGTGCGTCGCAAGTCCGAGGCGTCGATGCCCATGGCCTTGGCGACTTCCTTGATCTCGCTGGCCTCGTGGGGCAGGAACTCGTGGAGCGGCGGGTCCAGTGTCCGAATCGTGACTGGCAGGCCGTCCATGGCTCTGAAGATGCCGATGAAGTCGTCCCGCTGCATGGGAAGCAGCTTCGCGAGGGCCTTGCGGCGTTCCTCTTCCGTCTTGGAGACGATCATCTCGCGCATGGCAGTGATGCGGTCACCTTCGAAAAACATGTGCTCTGTCCGGCACAGACCGATGCCCTCAGCCCCGAACTCGCGGGCTCTGGCGGAATCGCCGGGCGTGTCGGCGTTGGTCCGAACCCTGAGCCGGCGGAATTCGTCGGCCCAACCCATGAGCGTCTGGAAATCGTCACCCAACTCCGGCTGCACAAGCGGGACCTCACCGAGGAGGACACGACCCATCGATCCATCCAGTGTGATCCAGTCGCCCTCCTTCACCTTGGTGTTTCCAGCCGTGAACCATCCTTCGGCCTCGTTGACGGTCAGGCCCTTGGCACCTGCCACACACGACTTGCCCATCCCTCGGGCCACAACCGCCGCATGGCTTGTCATGCCGCCTCGGGCGGTGAGGATGCCCCGGGCGACGGCCATGCCATGGAAATCGTCGGGACTGGTCTCCTTCCGTACGAGGATTACTGCCTCGCCGGATTCACCCTGTGCTGCGGCACGGTCGGCGTCGAATACGGCCTTGCCCACGGCCGCGCCCGGCGACGCCGGGAGTCCCGTTGCCAGGACCTTGAGGTCTGCTTCGGGGTCGAGCGTTGGGTGCAGTAGCTGGTTCAACTGGTCCGGCTCGACGCGCTGTACGGCGGTCTTGGTATCGATCAGGCCTTCGTCCACCATCTCGACTGCCATGCGAACCGCCGACGCTGCTGTGCATTTCCCGCGGCGCGTCTGCAGCATGTAGAGCTTGCCGTGCTCGATGGTGAATTCAACGTCCTGCATGTCCTTGTAGTGCTGCTCGAGCGTGCTGCAGTGGTGCTCGAACTCCTTGTAGATCTCCGGGGCCCACTCGTTCATCTTGGCGATTGGTTCCGGATCCCGGATGCCGGCCACTACGTCCTCGCCCTGCGCGTTGGTCAGGAACTCGCCGAAGATCTCGCGCTCTCCGGTCGACGGATCGCGGGTGAACGCTACGCCCGTGCCCGAGTCCTCACCGACATTGCCGAATACCATGACCATCACGTTGACAGCGGTACCCATGTCATTCGGAATCCGGTGCACTCTTCGGTAGTCGATGGCCCGCCGGGCATTCCAGCTGCCGTAGACGGCCTCGATTGCGCCCCAGAGCTGGTCCCAGGGATCCTCGGGGAAGGGCTTGCCGATCTCCTTCTCGACGATTGCCTTAAACGTGGCAACGAGCGCGAACAGATCGTCAGGCTCCAGATCGATGTCCCGCTCCACACCGCGCGCTTCCTTCAGCTGCTCGATCGCGTGCTCGAACGGATCGCCGGTCTCCGGCGGTCCCTTGATGTCATACACGACGTTGCCATACATCTGGACGAACCGCCGGTACGAGTCGTACACGAATCGCCGGTTACCCGTCTCGGCGGCCAGCGCTTCAGCGGTCTGATCGTTCAGCCCCAAGTTGAGGACCGTGTCCATCATGCCGGGCATCGAGATCTTCGCGCCCGAGCGCACCGATAGGAGGAGCGGACGCTCGCTCCCGGCGAAAGTCCGGCCGGTCCACTCCTCGAGCTTGATCATGGCGGCTCTCACCTCGGTATCGAGGGAATCCGGAAGCTTGCCGTCCTCGATATACGTCGTGCAGAGCTTGGCAGAGGTGGTGAACCCCGGTGGAACGGGGATTCCGAGACTGGTCATTTCGGCCAGGTTGGCACCTTTGCCGCCAAGAATGTCCTTCATGTCTTTGTTGCCGTCGGCTTTGCCGTCGCCAAACACGTATACGAGCTGCATTTGTGTCATCCTTTGCGTTCGTTTCCAGCGTGGAATGTCGCCGGTTGGTGTGAAGCCAGAATGAAGATTCGGTGCACGTCCCGTGGTGGACTACTGGCCCTGGCCCGCGACCGAATCCTGCACGGCTGCCTCGTGTTCTCCGGTGTGGTTGGGCATGGCGGTGGGGTACTGTCCTGAGAAGCAGGCGTGGCAGAATGTGTCTGGATCGCCCCCGGCGGCTTTGAGGGTCCCCTCGAGCGACAGGTATCCGAGGGTTTCGACGCCAACGTACCGGCGAATCTCCTCGACCGACATCTTGGCCGCTGCAAGCTCCGAACGGGTCGGCGTGTCAATGCCGTACACGCAGGGTCCCGTGATTGGCGGTGACGCTAGGCGCAGATGAATGGCCTTGGCACCGGCCTGCCGGATCATCTCCATCAGCAGCTTCGATGTCGTCCCGCGCACCAGTGAGTCGTCCACGACGACCACTTCTTTGCCCTCGATGACCTCCCGGACCGTGTTGAACTTGATGCGCACCTTGGCCATCCGGTTGGCCTGACCCGGATTGATGAACGTGCGGCCGATGTAGTGGTTGCGGATCAACCCGTGTTCGTACTTGAGACCGGCGATCTCCGCGTATCCCAGTGCCATGGCGTTGGAGGAGTCCGGTACTGAGAACACGCAGTCAGCGCTTGGGGCGGGGTGCTCTCGGGCCAGCTGGCGTCCGAGTTCGCGTCGCACGGCGTCGACGGAGCGTTGGAACACCACGCTGTCGGGCCGCGAGAAGTAGATCAACTCGAACACACACCGTCGATGGGCCTTGGCCGGCAGGCTTTCCAGTTGAGTGACCTCACCGTCTTCGATCCTGATGCACTCTCCGGGTTCGATCTCGCGTTCCGGTGTTGCCCCGACGATATCCAACGCGCAGGTCTCAGATGCCAGAACACGCCCGTTTCCCAGCCGGCCCATGACGAGCGGGCGAAAACCGCGCGAATCGACGACCGCGTACAACGTCTTGCCCACTGAAAGGAGCAGGGTGAAGGCCCCTTCCGCTCGCTCGAGTGCATCCCGAATCTGGTCCCGTGGCCTACGCGCGTCCGATCGGGCGATCAAATGAATGAACGCCTCGGAATCCGACGAGGTTTGGAAGATGGAGCCCGTTCGTACCAGGCCTTCCTTCAGCTCGGTGGCATTCGTGAGGTTCCCATTGTGGGCGAGAACGAGCGGGCCCTGATGGTAGTTCACGACGACCGGTTGCGCGTTGGCCGCGACCGAGCTTCCGGTGGTGGAGTAGCGCGTGTGGCCGATGGCCACGCTCCCCTGCAGCCGCTCGATGGCCTCGGGGGACATGATATCGTGGACCAGTCCCATCTTCCGTTGGATGTGTGGGATACCGTCATCGTCGATCGTGACGATCCCCGCCGACTCTTGCCCTCGGTGCTGCAGGGCGTAGAGACCTAGGTAGGTCAGTTCGGCTGCGTTATCGAGTCCGGAGACTCCAAATACTCCGCACATCCAACGGGCTCCCGGGGGGTGAAACACCAACGGCCAATCCCTCGATTGGCCGCTGGCAAGCTACCAAGATCCGATCCGTGATGTAAGCGACTACTTGACGCCCTTCATGATCGATCGGAAGATGTTCATGACGCCGGCGTCTTCCTGAGCGACAAGCGATTCTATCTCTCCGGGGTCCAGCCAGATGCCGCTGCAGTCGGAGCAGCGGTCGATCTCGACGCCCTGATAGTCCTCGATCGCCAAGTCGCCACCGCACTTCGGACACTTCATGTAGTGACTCTTGCGCTCGGCTTGCTCTGCCGCTTGCTCTGCCTCCGCACGACGCTTCTTGATGAGGTCGGAGGACTCTTTCGCGAAGTACTCGTCCTCGGTCTTGCTTGGCTTGTCAGGCATTACGGTGAGACTCCCATCACTCCCGGAATGTTCGGTAGGGCCTCGCGGCCTGGTGGTGAAGACGACGTGCCTGAGTAGTCGTGACCCTGACCTCGAACGATGGCGTCCACGACCTGGCCGCCCTCGAGGAACACGACATCGAAGGTGCCGCACGACGCCTCACAACCGTTTCGGTAATACATGTACGTGCGATTGCCTGAACTCCGCTCCGTCACGGGCTCGCCCCAGACACCAACGACCTGGTCTCGCGTCATGCCAGGGTCGACCGTTCCGGTGAACTCCGGTATCCAGGGCTCATCGGCCGCGGGCATCGACGGCATCGCAGCAGCAGTGGGCGGGGGTGGCGCTGCTTCGGGCGCAGGATCCATCGGTGGAGCCGTTGTGGTATCTGCTGCCACCTCTTCCGTTGCAGTCTGCTCGGGTTCATCGGTGCTACAGTTGATGATCACCGCGCCGAGCGCGGCAACGATCACAAACCTCGGCCATCTCATAGGACTCCCCCTCAAAAGAGACCTCGGTACCCACGGACGCCAAACCGCTAACGTCCAGAACGGCAATAAGATAGCAAACACGAGGTGAATTTTGAATACTCAATGTCGAATACTGAATGCTGAAGTGCTTCAGAACTCACTATGGCACCCAGGATCCCGTCTCCAAAGACACTTCGACATTCGACATTCAAGATTCACTATTTGATACTCTCTTCTTCTTGTTCCGTATCACGAACGGGATATGGCGGCGCTCGTTGTTCTCTCCCTCTTCACCATCCCCGCGCTCCACGAAGCCGAGAAACGCTGCGCGAGCGATTCCGTACGACGCGTAACTGATGCCGAGTAGGAAGAAGAAGATGTCTCGCGACCAGATCGCAAAACTGAGGACCGTGAGGTGAAAACCGAGGCCCAGAAGCCCTCGCACCGTGCGGAAACCGATCCGTGGCATGCGCGGGTACTGGACGTTGCTGACCATCCCCACACTGAGGGCGATAATCAGGAACACGAGCAGCGAGTTCCAACCCCAGTCGGATAGCTGGGTCTGATAGAACGTCGTTTGCGTGAATGGGTAGTACGTGGCCAGCGTCATGCCGGCAGCGGGTGAGGGCAGTCCGATAAACCACCGCTTCACTCCGTCGCCTGCCGAGACGTTGTATCGCGCCAGCCGCAGCGCGGCGCACACCACGAACGCGTAAACGAACACCCAGGCAAATGGGCCGAGTGTGGAGAAGTGCAGGAAGAAGAGCAATAGAGCGGGGGCGGCCCCGAAACTCACCAAGTCTACCAGCGAGTCCAACTCAGCACCGAACCGTGAGCCCGCTCTTCCCATTCTCGCGGTCATCCCGTCGAGCATATCGAACACACCGGCAATCACGATCCACCAGCTTGCTCTGTAGAACTCGCCTCGCGAGGCCAGGACGATGGACCAGATGCCGAAGAACAAATTGGCCAGCGTGAAGACGCTGGGAATCACCACGATCGCTCGACCCATACGAGGGCGCCTGCGCGGTCCCCTGGTCATGACTCCCACTCCACGATTGGCGTGACACCTGCCCGGGTGTGCTCTCCGATCGACACCAGGACCCTGGTGGTTCGAGGCACGAACGTGTCGACTCGCGATCCAAATCGAATGAGACCCATGCGTTCCCCCTGGTGGGCCTGATCACCGACCACCCCGTCCGTCACGATGCGGCGGGCCACCAATCCTGCTATCTGCCGAACCAGCACCCGACCCCGCGGAGTCTCGATGCCCAGCGACATACGCTCGTTCTTTTCGCTGGCCTTGTCCAGCGTCGCGTTCACGAACGTCCCCGGGTCATACTGACGGAAAGCAACGGTCCCGTTGGCAGGATACCGATTCACGTGGACACTGAACACGTTCATGAACACCGAGACGCGGCGCGCCGGCCCATCGATGAACAGCGGTTCGTCCACGTCGGCGATACTCACCACCTTGCCGTCTGCCGGTGCGATCAGGAGTTGGTCACCGCGCGGACCGGGTCGGTCTGGATGGCGAAAGAACCAGGGGATCCACAGGGCGACCGGGATCCAGAGGGCGGGCGGCGTCCACCACCAGCCACCGAGCAGCGCAGCAACGACGGCGAGGACTACAAGAAGAGCGACCCCCGCAAGCGCGAAGGGTAGCCCTTCGGGTGCGAGTCTCACCCGTCACTCGGCAACGGAGATCCTGTGATCCGCAGGTAGGCGTCCTGATATCGCTGACTCGTCTCCTCGACCGCCTCGTCGGAGAGTGGTGGAGGGGCAGAGTCACCATCCCATTCGCCGCGCTTTCGAAGACCAGCCAGATAGTCACGCAGCGGTTGCTTGTCGAAGCTCGATTGGCTCCGACCCGGTTCATACCGGTCGGCTGGCCAGAAGCGCGATGAGTCCGGGGTGAGGATCTCATCAATGACCACCAGCTCGCCATCACTCGTATGGCCGAACTCGAACTTGGTGTCTGCAATGATGATCCCACGTTTTACTGCGCGTGCGGCAGCGGCGGTGTAGAGTGCCAGGCTCAGGTCCCGCAGTTGCTCGGCCAGGGCCGCGCCGAGTTCCGTCTGCATGCGATCGTACGTGATGTTCTCGTCGTGGCCCTCCTCCGCCTTCGTCGCTGGCGAGAAGATCGGCGGATCGAGCCTCACCGACTCGATCAGGCCTATCGGCAACTCCTCACCGGCCAACGTGCCTTCCAGGCGGTATTCCTTCCAAGCAGACCCCGCCAGGTAGCCGCGGACCACACACTCGAACGGAACCGGGGCTGTCCGGCGCACCAGCGTGGTGCGTCCCACGATGGCATCCCGATGATCGGCGAGAGCGGGGACCCGAGCGATGATCTCGTTGGCGTCGGCCGTGATGAAGTGACTCGCGACGTCTCCGAGCTGGGCAAACCAGTACGCACTCATCTGGGTGAGCACGGCTCCCTTCTTGGGAATCGGCTTGCTGAGCACCACGTCGAACGCGCTCACGCGATCGCTCGCCACGAGCAGCAGTGTCTCATCATCGACCTCATAGACCTCACGGACCTTGCCGCGGCGGAATAGAGGCAGAGGAAGAGCGCTCTCTGTCAGGGGTTGAGGCGTCATACGGTCACGCTCGCATCTTCTGCAGTGTCAAAGGTGGCGAGTGAATCGAGGAGCTCGGTAACCGGTCCCTCGAGGAATTCCCTTACCTGTTCCGGAGCCCGGCCGTGGTACAACCGAGGATCCAGCTCCGCACGCAACGCCTCGACCTCGACGGCACCGAAGGCCGGATCGGCGGCGAGGCGCTCCAGTAGATCGTTGGCAGATCCGTCTGCAACTGCGTCGGCCACGGCCCAGCTGTGCTGTCTCATCACCTCGTGCAGAGCCTGGCGGTCTCCCCCGGCCTGCACGCCCAACATCAGCCAACGCTCCGTAGCCATGAAGGGCATGGCCTGTTCCACGTTTCGGTACACGACCTTCTCGTTCACGGTGAGCCCGGCACTCACGTTCGTGCACAGCACAAGGACCGAATCCGTTGCCAGGAACGCCTCCGGGATGGCGAGCCGGCGGTTGGCGCTGTCATCGAGTGTCCGCTCGAGCCATTGCGTCGCAGCCGTGTAGTGCGCGTTCGCCTGTTGCGAGAGGACGTAGCGCGAGAGGGAGCTGATCCGTTCCGCACGCATGGGATTCCGTTTGTGCGGCATGGCACTCGACCCGATCTGTTCCTTCTCCGTGGGCTCGAGGATCTCACCCTCGTGCTGGAGCAGGCGCAGGTCGGTCGAGTACTTCGAGGCGCTCTGAGCGATCCCACCCAGGGCGTCTAGCACCTGACTGTCCAGTTTGCGGGTGTACGTTTGACCGCTGACCGCAATGGACTTCTCGAAGCCGAGAGCTGCGGCGACACGCCGATCGAGTTCGCGCACCTTCTCGTGATCCCCGCCAAACAGCTCCAAATAGGTCGCTTGAGTTCCTGCAGTGCCTTTGCATCCTCGGAACGGAAGCCGCTCGATCAGGTCGTCCAGACTCTGTGCGTCGAGCAGGAAGTCCTGGAGCCACAGGGTCGCACGCTTCCCGACCGTGGTGAGCTGAGCAGGTTGGAAGTGAGTATAGGCGATGGCCGGCACCGCCGCGTATTGCTCGGCAAACGACACCAGCGCTCGGATGACCGCGATCAGCCTGCCGAGTTCGAGCTTCAGGGCATCCCGAATCAGCACGAGGTCTGCGTTGTCCGTGACGAAGGCACTCGTGGCGCCGAGATGAAGGAAGCCTCGCGCAGCCGGAGCCTGGTCTCCGTAGTGATGGATGTGCGCCATCACATCGTGACGGAAGCGCGTCTCGTACTTCTGGACCTCGTCGAGATCGGCATCATCCAGATGGGCACGCAGTTGCTCGATCGCGGCATCCGGGATATCGAGCCCGAGGTCGCGCTGGGCTTCGGCGAGCGCGAGCCAAAGGCGACGCCACACCCCGGTCCGGTGCTGGGTGCTCCAGAGATGCTGCATCGCTGGCGACGCATACCTGGTGTTGAGAGGTGATTCGTAGCGTGCGTGTTCGGTCATTGTACGTAGAATTCCGTGTAGCCGCGGGACCCGTTGCGAACCACGTAGACCCTGACGGCGGTGCGGCCGTTCAGTCCGCGGAACACTGCCTGCACGTCTTCCGCACTCGTGATTTGCTGACGGTTGATCTGAGTGATCACATCGCCTTCTCGGAGTCGTGTGACGCTCTGTGTGCGGTCGCCCAACCGGACGATGAGTGCCCCTTGGTCCGCCTCGAGACGTCGTTCCTGTTTCACGGCTGGTGTAACCGTGATGAGATCCATGTCGCCGAGCACGGACACGCGCTCCGCCGAGGCGGTCGGGAGGTCGGCTACCACGACACCGATCTGACGATTACGTCCTCCTCGATTCACCACGACGTCCAGCGTCTCGCCCGGACTCACCTCCAGTTTTGCCGCTTCCCAATCAAGGAACGTACGCATGGGATGGCCTGCGGCCGAGACGATGACGTCGTCGGAGCGAAGACCTGCGTTGGACGCCGGGCCTACTCGCGCAATGTCGGTGATCGGGAGACCTCCGGCTTCCTTCCACGCCTGCATGCGATCCGAACCGGCAACCGTTACGCCCAGCCATGAGCGCCTGACCGATCCGTGTCTCTCGATCTCGGCCGCGACGCGCTGGGCTCGCTCGATCGGGATCGCGAATCCGATGCCGACGGACTCGCCCGTTCCGGAAAAGATGGAGCTATTGACGCCAACGACCTCACCAAGGGCATTGACCAGAGGTCCGCCACTATTCCCCGGGTTGATGGCGGCATCGGTCTGGATCATGCCCACGTAGATGGTTTCGCTGTTGCGCGACGGGATGATATTTCTCCCGACGCCGCTCACGACACCCGCGGTCACGGAGGGTTCCGTATTCCCGAGCAGGTAGCTGTAGGGATTGCCGATGGCCACGACCCACTCACCGATCATCAGGTCGGTGCTCTGTCCGATGGTCGCCGTTGGCAGTCCTAAGCCTTCGATCTTGAGGACGGCAATGTCGGTCAGTGGATCTTCGCCGAGCAGCGTCGCGTCGTAGTCCTTCCCGTCGCGAGTTGTGACGACGATCTCCTCCGCCCCCTCAACAACATGCTGATTGGTGATCACGGTTCCGTCCGACGACACCACGAATCCGGATCCTAGACTCTGGACAGTGCGTTCCGAGCCACGAGGCATGAAGAACCAGTCGAACGTGTTCCTGGGCGACATCCGCTGGGTGCGCGTGACGTTGACGCTTACGACGGCGGGCGCAACTCGCGCCGCTGCCACGGCGATTGCCGAGTGTCTCGATGCCGTGATCGTATCCGCGACGAGCGTGCGTTGTGTACTGGACGTCGGCTCTTGCGGAGTGGACGCGATGACCGCGGCAGGTTTCTCGAGACTGGTCGACGACGCGAAAGCCTGCGGTGGTGCCTCACCGCAGGCCGCGATCACGAAGAGTAGGATGAGGACGGCGGCCGATTTCAAGTACTCACCTTCGATCGGGCCATGAGTTTGCTCCAGTCATTCAGGAACTGGTCGAGGCCTCGGTCCGTGAGAGGGTGCAGGAGAAGCTTCTTGAGCACGCCAGTTGGAATCGTCGCGACATCCGCGCCGGCCATGGCCGATTCTGCTACGTGTCGTGGGTGGCGGATGGAGGCGGCCAAGATCTCCGTCTCATAGTCGTAGTTGTCATAGATCAGCCGTGTTTCACGGATGATCTCCATCGAATCGTGCCCGATGTCGTCGAGCCGTCCCAAGAACGGCGACACATACGTCGCGCCTGCCTTGGCCGCGATCAGGCACTGCACCGAACTGAAGGCCAGGGTGACATTCACCTTGATACCGTCGGCCACGAGCTTCCGAGTTGCCGCGAGGCCGTCCTCGATCAGCGGGACCTTTATGACGATGTTGTCCGCGATCTTCGCGAGGTCACGACCTTCCTCGTACATCCCATCGGAATCAACGGCGATGACCTCCGCGCTCACTGGTCCGTCAACGGCAGAACAAATCTCCTTGAGAATTTGCTTGGGATCGACCTCTCCGGCATCGCGAGACATGAGGCTCGGGTTTGTCGTGACGCCGTCGATCAGGCCGGCTTCGGCAGCCCACTTGATTTCGCTCACTTCGGCCGTGTCGAGAAAGAACTTCATCGATCGTAACCCTCGTCCAGTTCAGGGTAGCGTGCGCCAATGAGATAGAGACCATGGGGTGGGGCAGGAGGGCTGGCTTCTCGATTCTCGGTCGACTCCAGTAACCGCGGGATGTCTCCGACTGGCCGCCGCTCACGCGCCACATCCACCATGATGCCGACCAGAAACCGCACCATGCGGTGCAGAAAACGATCGGCTTCAATGGTAAAGATAAACCCTTCCCGGTGAGGACGCGTGCACCACTCGGACACCGAGATGCGGCAACGGTAGTGCGGTTTGGCTTGCCCTACCGTGGAGAAGGCTCGGAAATCGTGTTCGCCAGCAAACGCGCTCGCGGCGGCTTGGAGAGCGTCGAGTTCGAGATCGATGCCAACCGCCCACTCATGTTGACGGCGGAACGGGGAGAACGACGCCGGATCGCACCCAATGACGTAGCGGTACCGGCGCGACGTGGCATGCTTGCGCGCATGGAAACCCGCCGGTGCTTCGCCAACGCGGGAGATCCACACATCCTCCGGAGTGAGCGCGCGGAGCGCGCGAAGCAGGCTTCGTGGGTGCCTGCCTGTCGGAAGCTTGAAGCTGATGACTTGTCCCAGCGCATGCACCCCGGCGTCCGTACGCCCGGCCGCGTGCGTGACAACTTCCTGGCCGGCCAGTCGCTCGAGGGCCTCTTCTACGGCTCCCTGAACGGTGCGGTCGGACCGTTGGCGCTGCCATCCCGCGAAGGCCGCGCCGTCATAGTGGAGAACGGCGAAATACGAGACGCCAGACATGGGCGGTGAAGATAGGGCGCTAGGGAGCTAATGGCAAGCAGTACAACGACTTGCGGCGATCAGTACTTGCGGATTACTCCGACCACCGTTCCCTGGATCAGGATGTTGTCTTCATGTACGCGGATCGGGCGAACGTTGTCGTTGGCCGGCTGAAGACGTATCCATCCACCCGGCTCGCGGTACAGGCGCTTCACCGTTGCCGAGGTACCGTCTACCAGGGCGACGACCATCTCCCCATTGTCGGCATTGTCACGACTGTGCACGACGACGAGGTCCCCGCTCTCAATGTGCTCGTCGATCATCGAGTCGCCGCGCACCTTGAGCACGTAGCATGAGCCACGGCGTGGGATGAGATCCTGCGGAACCGAAATACTCTCCTGTGAGACCACGGCCTCGATTGGCTCTCCCGCAGCCACCTGCCCCAGCAGGGGAAGCTCCACGGCAGCGGCCTGTCCCGGTACTGGAACGACCTCGATGGCGCGGCTCTCGTTGTGGCCGCGGTGGATATACCCCTTCCGTTCGAGGTTGGTCAGGTGTTCGTGAACCGTCGCGAGCGACCGAAAGGAGAAGTGGTCGGCAATCTCCTCGAACGACGGCGCGTAGCCCTGCTCGACGAGATAGTCCTGGATGTAGTCCAGGATTTGCTTTTGACGACGGGTCAGCGGCATGGTTCCCCCAGTGCCAGTGTACCGAATAAAGGCCGAAACGAATATACCCGAACACACCCCGAACCGCAAGATTCAGTCGCCTTGGACCAAGGAAGGCTGCGGACTTGCGTAACCTCGTCTTGTTGCACTATTTCACGTGTTCTCAACGGTGAAATCTGTCAGTAGGGACGCGTGACCAACCCGACGACCGAAGACCAACTCGAGGGGCTGGAAGTCGTCGAGAACTTGATGCAGGTTCTCGTCAAGGGACTTCGCGCCATCCAGTTGTACCTCCCCAACAATCCCGTCTACCAGCGGGCGGTAGGGAACATCCAAACCGCCTTTGTCCCGGTCTGGGAGTATTGCACGGAGTTGGAGCTGCAGGTCAGCGAGACGGATATCCATTGGGAGGGGAAGCCGGTCCTCGAACAAGCGACGAGATCTGAGGCCGTCGCCTGGATCATGTTCAAGGACGGTGTCCGTACGGTCACGATCGTCCCTGGGGCAGAGGAGGAGGAGATCGTGGGCTTCCTGCAGGTGATCCAGAAGGCCCGCACGCTCGAGCAGGAGTCGGCAGACGACCTGCTCACACTGCTCTGGGAGCAGGACTTCCAGCACATTCGGTACAACTACGTCCAACTCGGCATGGACGAGGTTCCGCAGCTCGAGAAATCGGAGCAGGAGCCGCTGGCCAAGCCCGAAGAAGTTCGTCAGGAGGTTGAGGAAGAGCCGCCACCGGATGCACCGCAGGGCATCGTTTCGGTGGACGACTTCGACTCGACGCTCTACTTCTTGAACGCGAAGGAAGTCGAGTATCTCAAAGGGGAGATCGAGCGCGAGTATCAGCAGGACCTGCGTGGCAACGTGTTGGCGATGATCTTCGATCTGCTCGAGCTGCAGACGTACAGTACTGTGCGTGCCGAGCTGCTCTCCATTCTCGAGAACTTCATTCCGTACTTGCTGGCAGTAGGGGACTTCCACTCCGTCGCGTACATCCTGAGAGAGAACCACGTGGTGCTGGAGCGCGCTCGGGAACTCGTGCCGGAACACCGCGAGATTCTGCAGCGCTTCCCCACCAAGTTGTCGGAAGCCGACGCACTCGGGCAATTGCTGCAGGCACTGGACGAAGCGGCGGTGCATCCGACGGAAGAAGAGCTCGGCGAGCTGTTTCGCGAGCTGGAGCCCCGTGCCCTGGGGACCGTGTTGTCCTGGCTCCCTCGCCTCACCAACGAACGCGTGCGGTCGCTGCTGTATGCCTCGGCGACGCGGCTCGCGCAGGCCTATCCGGAACAGCTCATCACAGCGCTGAAGAGCGACGATGAAGAGGTGCTGTACGAGACGGTCGATATGGTCAAGCAGCTCAAACTGCCACCGGTCGTTCCGGGGCTGGGTGCGCTGTTCGATGGCCCGAGCGCCAAGGTCAAGCGTGGGGCAGTCGATGCGTTGGCTGCCATCGGCACGCCCGGGGCGATGAAGGAGCTGGCGAGGGCGCTCGACGATGAGAATCGCGATGTGCGGATCGGTGCGGTTCGTGTGATCGGACGCGAAGGGTATCGCCAGGCGTTTCCCGCAATCGAGGCGGTCGTTGCCGGCAAGAAGCTCAAGGGCGCGGACCTCACCGAGCGGACGGCGTTCTTCGAGACCTATGGCTTGCTCGCGGGAGCCAAGGGACTGAAGACTCTGGCTCCGATGCTCGAGGCCCGCGGCCTGTTGCGTCGCAAAGAGGATCCCGAGATCCGAGCCTGCGCAGCCATGGCGATCGGGAAGATTGGAACGCCCGAGGCGCGCGAGGTTCTCAATCACGTGGCCAACGACAAGGACCCGCTCGTGAGGAATGCCGTGGGCCGAGCACTTCGAGGAGACGAGTAAGGGTGCCAGATAGCACGCCGTCTGGTTCGCTCAACCGACCATCGGTCGTTGACTCGCTTCAGAGCACGGAGCGCCTGGTGCGTCAGGCCGGGCGGGACTTCCTCGTTCACATCTACGCGGCTCTCCGAAGTCTCAAACTCTATCCTGTCGAGAACGAGCAGGTGCAGCGGGCACTCGACGAAGTCACGTCGTCGGCGGCGCGACTGCTGCAGATCGAGGACGAACTCGAGGTCCGGGTCGCCGGCGAGTTCATCTTCGTGAACTCGACTCGTCTCCGTCTCGATATGGACAACTTCGCCTCGTTCAGCCACGTCCTCACGACGCTACGGCAGTCGGGTGTCGGGGTGGTGCGCATTGGGAACGACGTGGATCGCCGCGAGTGGCAGGTCTTCATCTCCTTGTTGCTGACGTTCGCGACCCGCGAGCATTCCGAGAACAAGCTGTTCGATCTGCAACAGAAGATGCTGTCGGGTGGTGTGGGGAAGATTGTCGTTGAGGCACCGATCGAGGCCGACGACGATCTCGAGGACGAGGAGAAGGCCAAGGAGGTGGCGAAGCGCACCTACGAACGGACGGTCGCGGTCACCAAGGAGGTCGTAAACAGCGTTCGCATGGGGCGGAGCGCGAGTGTCAAGAAGGTGAAGCGTGCGGTGCAGGGCATCGTCGACCAGGTGCTCAAGAACGAAGTCTCCATGGTCGGGCTCACCACGATTCGCGATTATGACGAGTACACGTTCGTGCACTCCGTGAACGTGACGATCTTCTCGGTGTCGATTGGGAAGCGTCTCGGACTCACGAAGCTGCAGCTGTTCGATCTGGGGCTCGCCGCGCTGTTCCACGATGTCGGCAAGAGTCGTGTGCCGGTCGAGGTGCTGAACAAGGCCGGCTCGTTGGACGATGACGAGTGGCGGATCATGCAGGCACATCCGTGGCTCGGTGTGCTCACGCTCTTCGGACTCCGTGGCTACGGTGAGATTCCGTACCGATCGATGATCGCGGCATACGAGCACCATATGAAGATCGATCTCACGGGGTATCCGCGCTCGCTCCGCGAGCGGAATCTCTCCGTGTATTCGAAGATTATTTCCGTGGCGGACGCCTTCGATGCGGCGACGAGCCGGCGAGCGTATCAGACCGTCCCGTTGCAGCCAGCGGATGTGCTGAAGGAGATGTGGGAGAATCCGAGACGCGGCCAAGATCCGGTCTTGGTTAAAGCGTTCATCAATCTGACCGGCGTCTATCCCGTGGGGACGGCTGTGATTCTCGACACCTATGAGATCGGTGTCGTGCACGGCGCAAACCCCGATCCGGCACAGCTGCACCGTCCGATCATCCGCGTCGTGATGACCAGTGATGGCCAGAGCCTCGGCGATGGGTTCCTTGCCGACCTGACCGACACCAATGACGGTGGGGCGTTCAAACGGTCCATCATCAAGGTGACGGATCCCGACAAGTACGGTATCAAGCCCTCAGACTACTTCGTATAGGGCTTCCTCGAACAGCCTAGGCGAAGGATCCGTGCACTCCAACGATTGCATTACGCTCAAACGCATGCGGTTCCACACACTGGTGGGGCTTCTCCCGCACGAGAAGCTGGTGCCCCAGCCGCTCGAACTCGATCTCACGGTGTGGCTCTCCCTCCGATTTGGCGGCGAAACCGATTCGCTCAAGGAGTCGATCGATTACCGGACCCTGTACGCCCTCGTAGCCGACACGGTGGGACAGTCGCACCACCGACTGCTCGAGGGGCTATGCGAGAAGATCGTGGAGCAGGTGCTCGAGCTCAGCACGGTGGAAGGCGTGCGGGTGGCCGCTCGGAAGCCGCACGCACCGCTACATGGACCCGTGGACTACGTAGAGGTGGTGCTCGAACGGGAGCGTGGTGACCTCGAGTAACTGGGTGTTCGTCGCCCTCGGATCGAATCTCGGCGACCGTGAACAACACTTGGCCCTGGCACGGCAACGCCTGTCGGATCTGCCGCGAACCGAGCTGGTGAAGGTGAGCGCAGTGGAGGAGACGGAACCACTGGGTGACATCCCACAGGAACTGTATCTCAATCAGATGGCGCTTCTGCGAACGGCCCTCGCCCCACACGATCTCCTCGAACGGTGTCGGGCGATCGAGCAGGAGACAGGTCGTGTGCGCCGTGAACGTTGGGGACCAAGAACACTCGATCTCGATATCATACGGTTTGGTGAGCTGGAACTCGACGATCCGGAGCTACAGATACCACATCCCGAGCTGCCGAACCGTCAGTTCTGGATTCGAGAGCTCGAGGAACT
>Ga0255055_10001468_pt1 | contig 17196 bp, 14 predicted proteins | sample JV7_2_27_MG_FD_188633 | JGI IMG/M metagenome (GOLD analysis project Ga0255055, IMG submission 188633) | Seawater microbial communities from Jervis Inlet, British Columbia, Canada - JV7_2_27 | ecosystem: Environmental > Aquatic > Marine > Inlet | place: Canada: British Columbia | collected... | reverse complement strand
TTACTGAAGCAGATAGAACAGAAGACGAAGTAGGTGACTTATTTAGAAACGAAAGACATATAGCTCTTAAAATGCAAAAACCTTTATTTGTAAGTTCATTATCTTCAGACCAAAAGTCTAGGATAGACGCACTTAGTATTTCTTTATAATAAATAAATAAAATAAATTATGGGACACCCAATACACAAACACATGCATTCCCATGTTACAAAAGGGAATGTAAGAGCATCGGTTAGAGATGACAAAGCTCACATGGACTATTTAAAAAGAGATATCAATTATGATAACAAACATGGACATAGTGATGCAAATATGACTGCTGATGAAAAACATATTTCTAGATTAGCAGGAGACGTAAAACATGATGATCATTTGCTTCATAAATTTGGAGATATAGAAAATATAGTAGATCGACAAAAAAACTTGGTTAATGAAGATGGCGATATAATAGATCAGGGTAAAAAAGGAGCATAAAACAATGGCTTTTAAATTAAAACCATATTATTGCACTGATAAACTAAATACTCCGATTTATAAAACAGAATTTGAAGACGGTAAAACCCACGGGGTTACGTTAAAAACAGGTGCTATAGTATTAAATAAATATCTTCCTTTAGATGAAGAAGAAAAAACCATTGCACATGAAATGGTTCATTCGGATCAAATAAAAAGAGGAGATTTACGTTTTACTGATAAAGAAGTTTATTGGAAAGGTAAAATTTACCAACGTTCTAAAATAACTGATGGAGATAAAAATTTACCATGGGAAAAAGAAGCTTATGCCAAACAAGAAAAAATTTAAAGGTACGAAAGTCGGGAGCTTTTTAACAAAAGTGGCTCCTGGAATTTTAGGTATAGCTGGTGATATATTACCAGATGCTGGTGTATTAGGTATAGTTAAAAACTTAATTACTAAAGATAAAACTTTACCACCAGAAGATAAAGAAAAAGCACTAATGTTATTAGAGCAAGATATGGTGGAAATGGAAGAAGTATCAAAGCGTTGGGAGTCTGATATGAAATCAGATTCATGGCTTTCAAAAAATACACGCCCAATGTCTTTAATATTTTTAACACTATCTATGGTATTGTTAATATTACTAGATAGTTTTGAATGGGATTTTAATGTAAGCGAAGGATGGGTATCATTACTCCAGACTCTTCTTGTTACTGTATATGTAGCATATTTTGGGTCACGTGGGGCCGAGAAATTCCAATCTATAAAAAATAAGTAAAATACACTTAAAACAAGTGATTATAAATAAGTAACTAATATTAATTAAATAAAATCAAATTATGAGTAAAGAAAAAGAAATGAAAATAAAAGAAGAAGAATTAAAACAGATTCAAGATAATCAAAATGAGATGCTTAGACTCATTAATTCTGTTGGAGCTTTAGAAGCCCAAAAACAAGATTTTTTAAATAAGCTTCCGGCTGTCAAAGACGAAATGGAAAAACTTAAAAAAGATCTTGAAACTGAATATGGTTCTGTAAGCATTAATATGCAAGACGGATCTTATGAGGAAATTCCAAAAGAAGAAGTAGCAGGACCTGTAAAAACAGACTAATGAAATCTAATATAAGAAAAATCAGTATAGGTGCTGATTATAAGAGTGATGCTATGCATTATTCTATAGGCCAGCAGGTGTATGGAGGACATGAAATAGATTGTATTTTATATGATGAAACCGATTCTTCTTATAATATTTATATAAAAAAAGTCAATGAGATATTGCCATGGAAGAAATTTAATTCACACATGGCTATATCTATTGAATATGATTTGGAATATTAATGAAAAGTTTATATAATTTTATTATTACTCCTTTAAATAAAAGGTATGATAATGAACTTCGTATAGGAAACAAAAAATTAATAGTAAATACTTCTATAGAGGAATTTGAATTCATTAGTAGATTAGCTAAAGTTTTAGCGGTACCAACAGCATATGAAACAGAAATAAAAATAGGAGATACTATAATTGTACATCATAATATTTTTAGGAGATGGTATGATAATCAAGGTGAGGCTAGAAATTCCGCATCGTATTTTACTGAAGAAATGTATTTTGCTGCTCCAGACCAAATATATTTATATAAACATGATACTAAATGGCAAACATTTGGTGGATATTGTTTTATTAAACCAATTAAGCATAAAGAAGATTCTTTAAATAGTAATGATACTGATCTAATAGGCGTTGTTAAATATAATGATACTTATCTAGAAGATAAAGGAATTAAAGAAGGTGATTTAGTCGGCTTTCCTCCAAAAAGAGAATGGAGGTTTTTAATAGACGAAGAACTTTTATATTGTATGAAATCTAATAATATATTTGCTAAATATGAGTACAAAGGAAACGAAGTTGAATATAATCCAAGCTGGGCACAAAGCAGTAGAAGAATTAATAAAAGTTGCTAAAGAACCTATCGTTGATTCTGATGATGATATATCTGCAGATAGACTTAAAAATGCAGCTGCTACTAAAAAATTAGCTATATTTGATGCTTTTGAAATATTAAGTAGAATTGATGAAGAAAAAAATATACTAGAAGATAAGCCCAAGGAGGAAAAAAAAGAAAAACCTTTTAAAGGTTTTGCGGAAGGTAGGTCTAGATAATGTATAAACAAACTTTATATAAGGTACTAAATAACCATATTAAATCCAAAGTAATAAATCATAAAAATAGATATAAGAAATGGGAATATGGATATAACAAAGAATATGATATAATAGTTATTAGTAAGACTGGGGAGATTGGTGAAATTTATGAAATTCAAAACCTTAAAATAGCTTTACCAAAAATACCTAAAAACCCCTACAAATTTAAAGATAAAAAGTGGACTAGATTTGATTATCCTGTCCAACTTAATAAAATCAAAACAGTCTTTGAATGGGAAAATTACCCTATAGACTTTAAAGAATCTTGGTATGATTATATAGATGAGGAATTTGTTAGAAGAGACGAAGGTTTTTGGTATTATAATCAAGACATACCTATTTATATTACTGGTACCCATTATATGTATTTGCAATGGAGTAAGATTGATGTAGGTAAACCAGATTTTAGAGAAGCAAATAGATTATTCTTTATATTTTGGGAAGCATGTAAAGCAGATACACGGTGTTATGGTATATGTTATTTAAAAAATAGACGGTCTGGATTTTCTTTTATGGCCTCAGGCGAAGTAGTTAATTTAGCCACAATGTCAAGTGATTCCAGATATGGAATATTATCTAAAACTGGACCAGATGCTAAAACGATGTTTACTGACAAGGTTGTTCCTATATCAGTTAATTATCCATTCTTTTTTAAACCGATTCAAGATGGTATGGATCGACCTAAAACAGAATTAGCATACAGGGTTCCAGCTTCTAAATTTACTAGAAGAAAGATTATAACAGGTGAAGTATTACCTGAATTACAGGGTCTTGATACTACAATAGACTGGAAAAATACTGGTGATAATAGTTATGATGGTGAAAAATTAAAACTATTAGTACATGATGAATCGGGAAAATGGGAAAGACCTAGTAATATATTAAATAATTGGAGAGTTACAAAAACCACTTTAAGGTTAGGTAGTATAATAATAGGGAAATGCATGATGGGTAGTACATCAAATGCCTTAGATAAAGGTGGTGAAAATTTCAAAAAACTTTATAATGATTCAGATGTTATACGAAGAAATGCCAATGGACAGACTCGCTCGGGACTATATAGTTTGTTCATACCTATGGAATGGAACTACGAAGGATACATCGATGCTTATGGGTTACCTGTATTCGATACCCCAAGAGATGCCGTTTACGGCCCCCTTGGAGCCAAAATTACTTTAGGTATTATTGAATATTGGCAAAATGAAGTAGAGGGATTAAAAGGTGATCAAGATGCATTAAATGAATTTTATAGACAATTCCCGCGTACTACTAAACATGCCTTTAGAGATGAATCTAAATCATCTTTATTTAATCTAACTAAGATTTACCAACAAATAGATTATAATGAAGAGATTTTATTAAAATCACCTTTATTAACGCAGGGTAGTTTTCAATGGGAAGAAGGTATAAAAGATACAAAAGTACTCTTTATGCCTCATAATAAAGGCAGATTTAAAGTGTCGTGGGTTCCAGCTAAACGTTTACAAAATAATATTATTATGAAAAATAATATTAAACATCCTGGTAATGAACATATGGGAGCATTTGGTTGTGATCCTTATGATATTTCAGGTACTGTAGATAATAGAGGCTCCAAAGGTTCTTTACATGGTTTAACAAAATTTAGTATGGAAGATGCTCCTTCTAATAGAATATTTTTAGAATACATAGCTCGACCCCCAACTGCAGATATATTTTTTGAAGATATATTAATGGCCTTACATTTTTATGGGATGCCCATACTTGCAGAAAATAATAAACCAAGGTTATTATATTATTTAAAAAGAAGAGGGTACAGAGGATTTAGTATGAATAGACCCGATAAAATAAAATTATCTGTAACAGAAAGAGAAATAGGTGGAATACCTAATTCAAGTGAAGATATAAAACAAGCCCATGCTGCAGCAATAGAAAATTATATTGAAACATATGTAGGAGAAACGGAAAGAGGCTATGGTGAAATGTATTTTCAACGTACTCTAGAAGATTGGGCTAAATTTGATATAAATAATAGAACTAAATTTGATGCTACTATAAGCTCAGGGCTAGCTATTATGGCATGCAATAAAAATAAATACAGACCAGTAGCAGAATTTAAAAAAGAGGTAGTACCTTTAGGATTTAAAAAATTTAATAATGCTGGTATTACTTCAAAAATTATACAATAAATGAACGGTGTTGACACTAATTACTTAAGTGGTTTTCCTAGTCAGATAGTATCTGAAGAAGAGAAAAATACATGGGACTACGGATTGAGAGTGGCTAGAGCTATTGAAAACGAGTGGTTTAGCAATAATAGATATGGAGGCGGTACTAGTAGCTATGGTTTATATAGAACTAATTATTCAGAATATCATAATAGAAGACTATATGCACGAGGCGAACAATCTGTACAAAAATATAAAGATGAATTATCTATTAATGGTGATTTATCATATCTTAATTTAGATTGGAAACCTGTGCCAATCCTATCTAAATTTATAGATATAGTAGTTAATGGTTTAGCTGATAGAGATTATGATATAAAAGCTTATTCCCAAGATCCTGATTCAGCTAAAAAAAGAACTAATTATGCGAATGCATTATTAAGAGATATTGAAACTAGAGACTATTTAGAAAAGGCTCAAGCTGTTCTTGGTATGGATTTATATTCTACAGAAAATAAAGATAATTTACCTGAGAATGAGGACGAATTAGCTTTGCATATGCAACTTGATTATAAACAATCTGTTGAAATAGCCGAAGAAGAAGCGATTTCAAATGTATTGGCTAAAAATAAATATGATCAAGTAAATAAAAGATTATTACAAGATTTAACTATATTAGGAATTGCTTGTGTTAAAACTAATTTTAATAAAGCCAATGGAATTAAAATTGAATATGTAAATCCAGCTGATTTAATTTATTCTTATACTGAGGATCCAAATTTTGAAGATTTATATTATGTAGGCGAGGTAAAAATGATTACAATTGCCGAACTTAAAAAACAATTTCCTTATTTAACTGATGAAGAATTAGAAAAAATTCAAAAGTTTCCTGGTACACAAAATTATTTAAGAAATTGGAATGAAGCACCAGATGTTGTTGCTGTTTTATTTTTTGAATATAAAACCTATATAGATCAAGTGTTTAAAATTAAACACACAGAACAAGGATTAGAAAAAGCTTTAGAAAAACCTGATACTTTTAATCCACCTAAAAATGATAATTTTGATAGAGTGAGTAGAAGCATAGAGGTTCTATATACAGGGGCTAAAATTTTAGGTATTAATGAAATGATTAAATGGGAGATGTCAGAAAATATGAGTCGTCCATATGCAGATTCTACTAAAGTTAGAATGAATTATGCTATATGTGCTCCTAGAATATATCATGGTAGAATAGAATCATTAGTAAGTAAAGTGACTGGATTTGCAGATATGATTCAATTAACTCATTTAAAATTACAACAAGTAATATCACGAATGGTTCCCGATGGTGTATATGTAGATGTAGATGGATTAGCCGAGGTTGATCTTGGTAATGGTACCAATTATAACCCATCTGAGGCATTAAACATGTATTTCCAAACTGGTAGTATAGTAGGTAGATCACTTACACAGGATGGTGACCCTAATAGAGGGAAAGTTCCTATTCAAGAATTACAAACTTCAAACGCAGGGGCTAAACTTCAATCTTTAATTACCACATATCAATATTATTTACAAATGATAAGAGATGTGACCGGCTTAAATGAAGCTAGAGATGCAAGCAGTCCTGACCCAGAAGCTTTAGTAGGATTGCAAAAATTAGCAGCTTATAATTCTAATGTTGCTACTAGACATATTCTTCAAGCTTCTTTATATCTTGCTGTTAGAACTGCAGAAAATGTTTCATTAAGAATAGCTGATGTTTTACAATATGAATTATTAGCTGAGTCTTTAAAATCTTCTATTAGTAGTTTTAATGTAGGTACTTTAGAGGAAATACAAAAATTAAATTTATTTGATTTTGGAATTTATTTAGAATTAGAACCAGATGAAGAAGAGAAAGCACAATTAGAGCAAAGTGTACAAATTGCTTTAAAATCTGGAGGTATTAATTTAGAAGATGCTATTGATATTAGGGAGGTGCATAATATAAAACTCGCTAATCAATTACTTAAATTAAAACGTAAACAAAAACAAGAGCAAGAGCAAGCCGCTCAGCAAGCTAATATTCAAGCACAGGCCCAGGCTAATGCACAAAGTGCTGAACAAGCAGCTATGTATGAAGTGCAAAAACAGCAAGCTATAGCTGAAACACAATTACAAATAGAACAAGGAAAGTCTCAATTTGAAATTCAAAAATTAGAAAAAGAAGCTCAAATTAAGAAAGAATTAATGGAGCAAGAATTTCAGTATCAATTAAGATTAGCAGGGATGCAAGCTCAAGTTACTAATACAAAAGAAAAAGAAATCGAAGATCGTAAAGATCAACGAACTAAACTACAGGCTACGCAACAAAGTGAAATGATTTCACAAAGAAATAATGATTCTATTCCTATAGATTTTGAATCACAAAATGATTTACTAGGAGGGTTTGAATTAGAACAATTTGCGTAGTTTTTTATTAATTTATATTATATTTTATTATGTCAAAAAACAAAGATCATCAAGCTTTGAAGATTAAGAAAAAATCTATTCAAAGCCAACTAGATGATGGACCAGTTAAAATAGATTTAACAAATCCATCAGAACAAGGAGAAGTAGTAAAAGATACTGCAAAAGTAGAAATAAAAGAAAAACCTAAAACTGAAAAAGATGCCGTACACGGGGAAACAGCTGATAGCGTGCAAGACGCAGGAGGCTCAAGCGAAGAAGCAAGGGAAGATACCAAAGTGGCCGTGCCACAGCCCGTCGAGTCCGTTAAGGATGATGGGGATCAAAAACCTATCCTCGAAGAAATAACCGAAGAAGAAGTAGAAGAGGCTAAAGAGGAAGTGCCCGAACCTGTAATTGAAGATCCTAAAATTAATTTACCAGAAAATATAGAAAAATTGGTAGAATTTATGGAACAAACAGGTGGTACTTTAGAAGATTATGTTAGGTTAAATGCTGATTATTCTAATATAGATAGTACAGTATTATTAAGAGAATATTATAAAAATACTAAACCCCATCTTAATGATGAGGAAATTAGTTTTGTCATGGAGGAAAATTTCCAATATGATGAGGAAAATGATGATGAGCGAGACATCAAAATCAAAAAACTTGCTCAAAAAGAAGAGATTGCGAAAGCCAAGGATTTTTTAGAAGATCTTAAAGGGAAATATTACGACGAAATCAAGTTGAGACCCGGCATTACTCAAGAGCAAAAAAAAGCTGTAGACTTTTTCAATCGCTATACACAAAATCAGGAAGTTGCTTTACAACAACATGAGGACTTTAAACAAAAAACCACTAAGCTTTTAAACAACGAATTCAAAGGTTTTGATTTCAACGTTGGAGAGAAAAAGTTTAGGTATGGTGTTAAAAATCCAAATGAGGTTGCTAAGGCCCAGAGTAATTTACAGGACTTTGTTCAAAAGTTTTTGGATGATAGGGGCAATGTAAATGACACTACTGGGTATCACAAGGCAATGTACGCTGCTAGAAATGCGGACAACATAGCACAACACTTTTACGAACAGGGAAAAGCTGATGCTGTAAAAGATGTTGTAACTAAATCTAAAAATATTTCTAATGAAGTGCGTAAAGCACCAAGTGGAGAAGTATTTGTAGGTGGAATGAAAGTAAAAGCTATTAGCGGAACTGATGTAAGTAGATTAAAAATAAAAAAACGTTAATTTAAAACAATAAATTATGCCTTTAAATCCCCTATTTGGAACTATTGTTCCATCGCAGGAACGTCAGATAACATCTGATAATTACATGAGTTTTACGGACGGTACTAGAGACTTTGCTCAACAGTATCTACCAGAAATTTATGAAGCAGAAGTAGAAAGATATGGTAACAGAACTCTTTCAGGCTTCATAAGAATGGTTGGCGCTGAGATGCCAATGACATCTGACCAAGTAGTCTGGTCAGAACAAAACAGACTACATATTGCGTATGATCAAGTATTACCAGCAGGTGCTCCAACAAATACATTGGAGTTATTTGGTGTTGGTGCAGTTGGTCAACAAAACGTAATTTCACCTGGTATGACAGTAGTAGTTATGCCTAAAACAGCTGGAGCTGCCTCGATTAAATGTTTCGTATCAGATTCTGGTTGGGTAGCTGGAACTGGTCTTGGTAATGCAAGACTTATTACAGTTAATCCTTATACTGCAGCAACTGTGCCTGCAGACGCCACTGGTTATAAAGTATTCGTTTACGGATCTGAATTTCCAAAAGGTAGTCAAACGGTACTAGAAAACGTTACACCTGATTTCACTCAGTTCAACAATAAACCAGTCATTATTAGAGATAGATACGTTGTATCTGGTTCTGATACTGCACAAATTGGTTGGGTTGAAGTTACAAGTGAAGACGGAACTTCTGGATACTTATGGTATCTAAAAGCCGAAGGTGAAACTAGACTTAGATTTGAAGATTACTTAGAAATGGTAATGGTTGAAGGTGAAGTAGCTACTCTTTCAGGAGCTGGTTCATTTGCAACTGATGCTGCTGCTGGTGGTTTGGGACTTACAGAGTTTACAGCTGCTAACTCGGCTAACCTAGGTACTCAAGGTTTGTTCGCTGCTATTACAGCAAGAGGTAATGTATTCTCTGCATTTGCAGGGTCTTTAGTAGATTTTGATGCAATTCTTCAAAATCTAGATTCTCAGGGAGCTATTGAAGAAAACATGCTTTTCTTAGATAGAGCCACAGAATTAGCTATTGATAATATGCTAGCTTCTCAGAATTCTTACGGAATTGGCGGTACATCTTATGGTGTATTTGAAAATTCAGAAGAAATGGCGCTGAACTTACAGTTCTCTGGTTTTAGAAGAGGTTCTTATGACTTCTATAAAACTAGTTGGAAATACTTAAACGATGCTTCTACAAGAGGTGGTTCTCAGAACTTTACTGTTGGAGATAATGTCGATGGAGTATTAATTCCAGCTGGGACTTCAACTGTTTATGATCAAATTCTTGGTACAAACATTCGAAGACCTTTCTTACATGTAAGATATAGAGCTTCTCAAGTTGATGATAGAAGAATGAAATCATGGATCACTGGATCTGTGGGAGCAGCTACTTCTGCATTAGACGCAATGGAAGTGAATTTCTTATCAGAAAGATGTCTTTGTGTGCAAGGTGCTAACAACTTTGTATTATTGACAGCTTAATCATTATTTAAAGGAAAAGGCGCTTCGGCGCCTTGCCCTTTATTTTTTTAACTATTTAATTATATTATATCATGACAAAAACAAAAGAAAAACAAAAAGAAGACTCAATTGAAGTTGGATGGGAATTAAAAGATAGACAATATTACCTTACGGGTAATAAATCTCCCCTAACCTTTACTTTATCTTCAAGACACTCAGAAAGATACCCACTATTGTGGTTTGATCCAATTAAAAAAGAACAAAGAGCATTAAGATATGCAACTAACCAGGCTTCTCCATTTATAGATGAACAAAAAGGAGAAGTTACTTTAAAACATATTATGTTTGAAGATGGTGTATTATTTGTTCCTTTGCAATATCAAGCTTTACAAAAGTTATTATCTTTATATCATCCACATTTAGACGTGAAATATGCTGAACGTAAACCAATGGCAGATGCTATTGATGAACTAACTCATATAGATCAAGAATTAGATGCATTAAATGCAGCTAGAAATATGGAAGTTAATATGGCAGAAGCTATATTAAGAGTTGAGAAGGGAACTAAAGTAGCAACGATGAGTAGTAAAGAAATAAAAAGAGATATTATGGTGTTTGCTAAAAAAGACCCTATCCTCTTTTTAAAGCTAACTGAGGACGATAATGTTCAATTAAGAAATATAGCTGTTAAAGCTGTAGAACAAGGTGTTATCAAGTTAACTAATAAAAACAAAGATTTTGTATGGGCTAAAACAAGTGAGAAAATTATGAGAGTACCATTTGATGAAAATCCATATTCTGCGTTTGCTTCGTTTTTATTAACTGACGAAGGAGTAGCGGTCTTTAAATCTTTAGAGAAAAAACTAGTTTAGTTAATAGTAATAAAGGGCGGATTCGTCCGCTCTTTGTTATAATAATAATACAACATGGCTATAGACGTAAACACTGTATATAAAACAGTTTTATTAATTTTAAATAAAGAACAAAGAGGGTATATGACACCTGATGAGTTCAATAAAACTGCGACTCAAGTACAACTTGAAATATTCGAAAAGTATTTTGAGGATCTTAATCAACAATTGCGAGTTGCTCAAGCAGATACTGATTACGCAGATAGACAAATGAATATAGATGAAAAAATTGCTATATTTAAAACTTTTGGAACAGCTGCTTATGATGTTGCCCAAAATTATTTTACTCTTCCAACAACAGATTTTTATGGTAATACTTACCCACCTACCACTGGGGCAACTAGTGAATTTTATAGGTTAGGATCTGTTATTTATAATGATGAAACCGAACTACAAAGATTAGATAGACAAGATTTTTATTATGCGGAAAAATCGAGACTAACTCAAGCATCATTAGTATTCCCAACTTATTTATATGAAAACGAAAAACTATTTGTTAGACCAACAAGTATTGTTTCAGGTATTAGTGTTAATTTTGTACATAGACCAATTGATGTAAGATGGGGTTATACTATAGGAGGTGTAGGACAATATGTATATGATCCTTCTGTATATAATGCTCTTACTAATACAACGGGTTCTACACAATTTCAACTCCACCCTTCAGAACAAAGTGAAGTAACAATAAACATATTAATGTATGCGGGTATTATTATTCGTGATCCACAAATAGTACAAGTCGCTATGCAAGAAGCCGCAATGAATGAACAAAATTCAAAAACATAATAAATGACACTAATAAGGGAAAACAATAGACAGTATTACGCTGGTACGCAAACTTTTATTGCTACTGGAGTCATTGGGGAAAATTTTGTAACTACTTTTGATACCAATCTAGTATTTGCGACCGCTGACCCTACTAATGTTAATTGGCCAACTAATAATTTTTATTTAGAAAGAAGTGTAGATGGAGGATTAACATATGTTCCTTTTTATAATACCTATGGTGTTACTGCTAATACTATAATTATAGCGTCAGGATTAAATGCAGGGGATTATTTAAAAGCTCAATTAACTGAAGAAACAGTATGGAATAATTATAATAGTTATTCATATACAAAGCTTTCAGATGTTATAACAAATTACATGATAGCTTATGTTGGGGCTGGAAAATTGATACCTAGCGTAAAAAGAACAGATGTTATATTTCATGCTAAAAGAGGATTACAAGAATTTAGTTATGATACTTTAAAAAGTATTAAATCACAAGAACTTCAAATCCCATCAAGTCTTTCATTAATAATCCCTCAAGATTATGTTAATTATGTTAGATTAGCGTGGAAAGATGAGCTTGGTGTATTACATACTATTCAACCTAATAATGGTTTAACTACAAATCCATATGAAAGTTTAGCTCAAGATCAAGATGGTAATCCTATACAGGATGCTTTAAATGAGAATTTAGAAACAACATCGTTGACTAAAAGAGCATGGAGAATAGCTAATGATAGATTAATAACTGGATGGAATGGAAATTTCTGGAGTTTTTATACAGATTATTTTACTGCTCCTTATCCTTTATATTGGAATCAAATAGTAGGGCAAAGATATGGATTAAACCCTGCGACCAGCCAAGTTAACGGATGGTTTGGAATTGACGAAAGAGAAGGGAAATTTACTTTTTCAAGCAATTTAACAGGAAGAATTGTAATAATAGAATACGTCTCTGATGGACTCGCATATGATTTGGATACTAAAGTACCAAAGTTGTCAGAAGATGCATTATATGCTTATATAAACTACTCTATACTAGCAACACGAGTAGGTATTTCTGAATATATTGTAAAAAGATATCAAAAAGAAAAGAGCGCTAAACTTAGAAATGCTAAAATAAGATTATCTAATATTAAATTAGATGAAATAGTACAAGTAATGCGTGGGAAATCTAAATGGATTAAATATTAAAAATTAAATGGCAGAAATAAAAAATACTTTTCTAAAGTCTAAAATGAATAAAGACTTAGACGAAAGATTATTGCCTAACGGAGAATATCGAGACGCTTTAAATATAGCTATAGCTAAGTCTGAAGATGGTAACGTTGGAGCTGCTGAAAATGTACAAGGTACAGAATTATTATTTAATGGTAATGTTGGAGAATTAGTATCAACAGCTTTTGGGTTAGCTGGTGAAGGAAATATTCTAGTTATTTGTGGCCAATATACAGATGAAATTAATAATAACTTATATTTATTTTTAACTAATAATTATGATATTTTGGGTGGTGATATTATAGATCCTCCTAATGAAAATTATGAAGAGCTAAGGAATCATGCCATTTGTAGATATGATTTAAATACTGGAGGAATATTTATATATTCTGGTGGTCCGTTTTTAAATTTTTCCATAAGTAGGAAAATAAGGAATATTGATTTATTAGAAGATTTATTATTTTGGACTGACAATAGAAATCAACCTAGAGTTTTAAATATAAATAATCCAGATGCTACAGCTATAAACGATTTTACTACTATTGCTAATTTAGCCTATACTACAGAAGATCAAATAACAGTATGCAGATATAGTCCTTATAGAGCTATAGATGTTTGGAAAAATGCTGTTACTCCAGAAACTACCCTATTAGACGCATCATCCCCTAATCTCCCTGCTGTTACTTATGCCATCACTGGCATTACAGGTGGGGCCGGAGATGTTATAAGATTAGATAATACAGTCCTCCCTTTAAGTGTTGGTAGTTATATGAATCCCGCAGCTTTATTTGCAGCGGGTTATCAGATATGGAGTACCGATGGACAAATAAATAAAAGTGATAATGCTTATGTTAGTGGTAATCCAGCACCCGCAACAACAGATATACAAATTGCTTATAGAAATGCTGCTTTACCCGCACCAGTTGTAAGATTTCAAGCAGGTCTTACTTTATATTTTGGCCCTCCAAACCCTAATTTTGTAAATACTGCAGGGGTTGCAGATTATCCAGGTGATGCGGAATATTTAAAAGATATATTTGCACGATTCAGTTATAGATTTAAATTCAATGATGGGCAATTTTCTTTAATGGCCCCATTTACACAATCTTGTTTCATTCCTGAACAATATGGTTTCTTTTTAGAAAATGATGAAACAGAAACATATGAAAGCACAGTAGTTAAATTTATGCAAAATCAGGTTAATAAAATATTACTTCAAATTCCTATGCCTGATGATATTGATGGAACCCAACTAAATGCTAATGAATTAAATGCTAAATTAGATATAGATGAAATAAGTATTTTATATAAAGAGTCCGATAGTTTAGCTGTAAAAGTGGTAGAAACTTTAACCGCTGCCGATTTAATTGCAGCCGGGGCAGTTACTACTTACGAATATGAATATCAATCTACTGAACCATTTAAGACTTTGCCAGAAGCGCAAACAACAAGAGTATTTGATAAGGTTCCTGTAAAAGCACATGGTCAAGAAATTATTAGTAATAGAATTGTATATAGTAATTTCCAAAATAAACATACTCCACCTAGTGCATTAGACTATAATGTAGGAGTATCTTCTAAAATAGATAATGCAACTATTAGCCCTAGCATATTAGGGGAAAATTCTTTATATGCTTATCCAAACCACACTGTTAAACAAAATAGAACATATCAAGTAGGTGTCGTTTTATCTGATAGATATGGTAGGACTTCTACTATATTATTATCTAATAACCAGGGCTTTGTAACTTCTGGAGCAGACACCTATGGAGCTGATACTTTAAATATTCCTTATATTTCTAGTGGTGATGATTATGATACTATTAATTATAATAATTTATTAGATTGGCCTGGCTATAGTCTAAAAGTTTATTTTAATTCTGTTATTCATGCAGTTGCAAACCCGATTTCAGGTACTCCTGGAATGTACCATGGGGACCCAACTTCCCCAAAATATAATCCATTAGGATGGTATACATATAAAATTGTTGTTAAACAAAAAGAGCAAGAATATTACAATGTTTATTTACCTGGTATAACTAACGGATATTCTGCAGATTCTACCCAATTTCCAACAGGAGAAAATGAACTAGCAACAGTTACATTATTAAGTGATAATATAAACAAAGTACCAAGAGATTTATCTGAGGTCGGTCCTGATCAAAGGCAATTTAGAAGCAGCGTAAGACTCTGGGGAAGAATAACACCTCAAATATATACGCAACCTAATATTTCTACTCCTGCCTTTAGTGGTAACACAAATGATCCTACTTTTAATACACAATATTATCCAGCAATACCGGCTGATTCAGTAGTGAGTATATCTACTTTAAGAGAATTATATAGTGATCTATTTCAAGATACAAGTTTGCCTCTTGTCCCAACATTTCTTGATGTTTATGAATCAGAAAGTAATCCTTACCAAAGCGTTATTTCCACAGTTAATGTTATTGGAGCTTTAGGAAATGCAACGGGGCAAGATACTTTTTTAAGCGTTTATGAAACAGACGCCACAGAATCTAAACTAGATATTTTTTGGGAAAGTTCAACTTCAGGTTTAATAACTGATTTAAATACTGCTATTAATGCTGGGACGGCTAATGTACCTTTTAATATAGAAGATTTTCAATATGATTTTGAAGAAGATAGGGACCCCACTCTTGCTGTCGCCCCATATACAACAGGGCAAGGGCCGATTTTAACTGATGATATTTATATTGAAGATTCTTTAAATGCACCTATTGATCAAACTACTATGACTATGGTTGTGGTAAATGGTGATGGTACTGATGTTACTTCTTTATTTACTTTAGTTAGAACACCCGGGATAACTAGTGGTGGAGCTGGTCTTACGCCAAATGGTAATGCTGTACCTAACTGGGATACTTACACAGTACAAACTACAAATTATTTTGTATTTTTAGAAAATGTTAATATAAGAGAATTTACTTTTACTTTAAACGCCACTAATACAGTTACAAATGTTACTATACCAGGTTTTACAGAACAAATGAATTTAGGGAATGTTGCACCAACTATTTCACCTCCTTTAACATTAATATCATATCCTTATAATGATCTTACCGTGCCTCTTATAAATCGACAGTTTACTGCTGTTAATGGTACAGATGATCCAGTTGCTGGTAATAATAAATTAGAATTAATTTTTTCCATAGAATTACAGCAACAATATGGCAGTGATGTCGAATTATTTGCTATAGATGCTAATACAGGAGTAATAACCCAATTACCAGGAACTACATTAAGCGGCCCATATACATTAAATGTTGCGGTATTAGATGCAAATGCAGGTACCGGAACTTTATCAGATACTTATATTTGGGAAATAGTATTTGGAAAAATAAATGTTAATTGTCAATTTATAGATTCTGGAGATATGTCTGGTAGTTTTTTAATAGGTTCACAATCTGGTGGTGGATGGTGGTCAAGAGAAAACTTATTATTCCCAGGTAGTGATACGTTTGGAGGTGCTGCTCCTACTAATTCGGGTGGTGGTACTTTTTGGAATTGGCCAGGGGGTTTTCCAACCCCTACTAATCCAGTAGCAATAAACTCAGGACTTGCAATGCCTCTATGTCTTACAGAAACACGTAGTATAAAATCTATAGATTTATCAAATGGACCAAGTTGGTGCACAACTGGACCATTAGGGCTAACCCAAGGGGTAGCCTATATAACTATAAGATTCGTACAAGAATTACCTGATCAATCATGGTTACCTGCTTTTTTACTTGGCATTGAGGCAAATACAAATTTTCAACTTCAAACTAGAAATGAAAGTGTTCCAGGCGTACCCGGAGCATGGGGTAACATGGTAGATCTAAATGGAAATGATGTAAATACTTTAAGCGGTGGCGAGTGGATCGTAGGTTATTCTGCTAATACTGCCTTAGGGAAAGGAGTATTAGAAGGTACTGGCCCTGGAACTTATCCCACTCTTTATACAGCAAAAAATTTCCGTACTACTTTAGAACAACCAGCGTCTGAAGATCAAGCAAATAATGATCCTATAACTATAGATATAACACGAACTTTTGCTTTTAAATCTTCCCCTTCTCATCTTGGAGTTAGGGCAATAGTAGATACTATAACTGGGATTCAAACAAGTTGGGATAGTTGTAGTTTATCTATAGCAGATAATAGTAAAATTAAAGTAAGTATAGAATATGGAGATTTTTGGTATCCTAATGGACAAACAAATATTGCATGGCAATATGAAATTTCTTCAATTCCACAACCTGATACAGCAGGTGCTGAAAATTATGATTTCAGTGGTGGGGCTGGGGTGGACCAAGTTTTTGCACGTGAACCTATATTTAGATATGTAACCCAGTTTTA
>Ga0255055_10001467_pt1 | contig 17201 bp, 13 predicted proteins | sample JV7_2_27_MG_FD_188633 | JGI IMG/M metagenome (GOLD analysis project Ga0255055, IMG submission 188633) | Seawater microbial communities from Jervis Inlet, British Columbia, Canada - JV7_2_27 | ecosystem: Environmental > Aquatic > Marine > Inlet | place: Canada: British Columbia | collected... | reverse complement strand
TGCGATATCCCTGGCAATCGTGAATGACCGCGAGCCGAATTGGGGGCTGACATTATGTATGCGGATCTCGGTATCTGTGCGCGGCCTGAAGTACATGCGGACCTCCCGCTGAATCGCCATGGGAAGGACTGCCAAGCCCGCATAGTCGATATGCTCGCCAATCAGATTGACTCGCCCCGGGGCTCTCGCAGCGTGGCTCGGCCCCGAGCCATACTCACGAGTGAAAAGGGATATGGGATCCGTCAACTGAGCAGCATCAGTCGTTGATGGGACGTCCATCGAGCTCCCAGGCAGGATCGAAGTGTCCCAGATGCATCAGAGCGGTAGCCGCGACATCGACGATGCCCAAGGGGTCAGTGACGCGCACGCCGGGATTGCGAGAGGAGCCGGAGGCAATGATGAATACCGTGCGCTCCAACTCGGAGGATCCACCGTGACCTCCGTCATCACGCCTCCCGTGGTCGGTGGCCACGAGGATCAGCCAATCTTCGTCTGCATACGCTGGGCGCCGTTCGAGAGCTCGCAGCAGGAGTCCGACCTGCGTGTCGGACCATTCGATGGACTCCCGATAACCGTCGGCAAGCGATCCGACTTCGTGGCCCGCTACGTCGATATCTCCGAGGTACACGAAGGCCGCGTCAACATCCTGGGCGACCAAGTGCTCCACCGCTGCCGCGACGGAGAGAGAGTCCGCGACACGATAACCAAGCTCATCACCATTGATGTTGTCCTTCGTGTCGATCTCGTCGCTGATGAGTGGCCCACCAGATGCCGTAGTACCAAGAGGTGGCCAGTCCAGCGCGGCGTAGGTCGCCAGGCTGGAGTCGATTTGCTCCAGCCGTGTCAGGAAGTCCGGCCAGGTCACGTACTGGTTGCCCTCGAAGTTATTGCTGTGTACGCCGTGCTTCTCGGGCCACACTCCAGTCAGCATGCTCGACCAATCGGGGCCGCTCACTGTTGGCTCCGCCGTCACCACCGCATCGCTGAACGTTCCCTCTGCGATCAGGTGATCGAGATTCGGCGTATGAGCCTCGGCGAGAACATCGATCCGGACGCCGTCTAGGCCTATGAGTAAGACTTTCTTCTCAGGTGCTCCACAGCCCATCAGCGCAGCGCCACAAGTCAGCACCAGCCATTGACGCGTACCCATTAGAACTCATCACTCATTCCGAACGTAAACTTACGCCGTACCCACCGTCCTCCTGTGAAGTCAGGGAATTCCACTGGCGCACTGCCTTTGGCTATCGACTGTTCCGAAAGGGGACTGATTACGCTCAACGTCGCGGCGGCATATACATCCTGAGGCGTTTGCACTTGGCGCTTCACCGACTCCACGAAAGCGTGCACGACGAAGAAGTCCATGCCGCCATGACCCGCCCCTGTCGCGTCCGCCTCGTAGCGCTTCCATAGCGGGTGGTCGTACCGCTCTTGGTAGTTCTCGAAGGGCTCCCAACGATGCGGTTCTGGGCTCACTCCTTCGAGGTACACTGAGCGATTGTCGCTCATCCAGATGCCCTTCGTGCCCTGCACTCGGAAGTTCAACGAGTACGGACGCGGCAGGTTCGTATCGTGCATGAGAATCGCCGTCTCACCGTTTGCCGTTCGGATCACGGTCGTCACGATGTCACCGAGTGCGAACTCTATGTCCGCGTTCGGGTGATCCTCTCCCCCATGCTCGACGATGTAGTTGTGCAGCCCCCGGGACTTGGTGGCCGTGGAAGTGAGCGTGGCAAACCGATTGCCGTAGTTGATGCGGAGATAGTTCGCGACCGGCCCACAACCGTGAGTGGGGTAGATTTCGCCGTTTCGATAGATCGAGTGCTTGGTGCGCCACACGGCCTCGCTTCTCGCACCGGGACCGAACTCGACACCCGGCTGGAACTTGATGTTCCGCAGGTCGTGCTGATAACCACCCTGACAGTGGAGGACCTCACCGAACAACCCCTCACCAACCATGTTGAGGATGGTCATGACGTCCCGCCGATAGCACACGTTTTCCATCATCATGCAAGGCTTGCCCGTCTCTTCAGACGTGCGCACCAAGTCCCAGCACTGCTGGACGGTCACGGCCGCTGGAACCTCCACTCCCACAGCCTTCCCGGCCCGCATGGCGGCTACCGCCATGGGTGTGTGCCAGAGCCACGGAGTGGCGATGATGACGGCATCCAGATCGTCTCGGGCCAGCAGGTTCCGGAAGTCCTCTTCGCCGTTGCCATAGCTCTCCGGAGCACGTCCCCTGGACTCACTCACCATACTGGTGGCGCGTTGGAGGGCATCTGCCTCGATGTCGCAGACGGCGGGCACCTCGGTGTCCGAGCGCTGCAGCACCAGGCGCAAGAGCGATCGGCCCCGTAGCCCCGTGCCGATGACGCCAACGCGCACCTTTCGGTCGTCTATCCCCCTCAACACGACCGGTGGAACACCCGCCAACCCAAACGCCGCCCCTGCAGCGCCTTTCACGAAGTCACGTCTGTCAATCGTCGACATGCTCTCTCCTCACTGTGCTCAGTAGATCACGGTGACTCCAGGCCGACTGAACGCCTGCCCAGCTCGTCCGGCGTTCCGTCACCCCGAGCGATCCCGCGAAGTAGGAACCGGTATCTGTACTCTCGATAGGGTAGGGAGTATTTGGGAAGGGCTGTCGGCCCCCAGCTGTTGATTCCGCCTACCCCCATCTGCTTATAATCGATGTTCACGTATACGTTCTCGTGAGGCGTCAAATCGCCGGAGTGTCGCTGACGCTTCACTGGGCCCGGGTCGAGAGCATCAATCGTGTGGTGCAGCGCGCTCATGCTGAGTAATGGGAGTCCCACGATCAGGAGGCCCCGGCCCTCACCATCGGTCAGCGCCATCCAGCGGACGTCCGTCTTGTTGCCGGTCTCCTGCGGCCGCACATAGGGGAAGAACTGCTCGGCGACCGTCCCCTCGTAGCGCCCTACCGGTGCACCGGCCTTTCGATCCCAGTAGGACTCGTGGGGACCTCGCCCGTACCAGCTCACGTGTTCGAACTCGCTCGGAAGGGTCAGCTTCATGCCGAACCGTGGCATGCGGGGCATCGAGTCCCTCTGGGGTTCGAAGTGGCTGTCAACGACCACATCGCCACTCGCCATTACGCTGTATGTGACCGAATGCCGAGCCCTGACGGTGCGCAGTTGCCCCGTGACTCCAACGGTTACCCGCTGAGGATTGTCCTGACCGACCTGAACTCTGCGAAATTCCCAGCGGTCCGCTGCGGTCCTCCACACAGCGAGTCTGGTCTGCCACGAACCGCCGAAGTCGTTGTCAGTCGGTGCTCGCCAGAAGTTGGGCACCAATGGTTCCTGCAACAACTCTCGGCCCTGATAGACATACGAGACCAAGTCGCCGCCTCCATTGAACGTCACCGCGAAACGCTCACCCCTCACCACCGTACTGTCGCCTCGACGCTCGACCGTGAGCGGAGATCCATCCACCCCCTTAGGTTCCGCCGGCACTGACAGAGGCAACCGGAACTGCTCGAAGGCAACTTCGTGGTCCCCAGGGACAATCCCCTCCGCTCGTTTCGCTCGAAAACTCAGATGGAGATAGTACTCCGCACCGGGAGCGGCCTCTGTCGCTAAGAGCGGAAGCTCAATCACTTGACTCGCTCCAGCCGTCGGGCTCAGCTCCAGCACTTCACCTGACTCGACAGCAGTGCCATCGCGGAGGACGGACCACACGAGTTTCACGTTCGCCAAGTCTTTGAAGTCGTAGCGATTCGTTACCTCTATGATACCGCGCTGGAGGTCCACCGCCTCCACAGCAATGTATTGGTAAACCCTCTTCACCTCCCACAGCGATGGATTCGGCCTTCGATCGGGAGCCACGAGACCGTTGATAACGAAGTTGCCATCGCTCGGTGTCCCCGGAGGGCCGAAATCACCTCCGTAGGCGAAGATCTCCTTCCCCTCTTCATTCGTCGTCAGGAGACCCTGGTCCACCCAGTCCCAGACGAAGCCGCCCTGCAGCACGGGGTAACGCTCGATGATCTCCCAATAGTCTGTGAGATTGCCGACACTGTTCCCCATGGCATGGGCGTACTCGCACATGATGAGAGGCCGTTCTGGATCGCGCTCGGCGTAGTCGATCAGCCGCTGAAAGCCTGCGTACATCGGTACGTACAGATCGGTGTTCCAATCCAGTAGCGCCCGCTCGTACTGCACGGGACGCGTGGAGTCGCGCAGCTTGATCCAGTTGTATGTCTCGTAAAAGTTGACGCCGTTGCCTGCCTCATTTCCCAACGACCAGATGATGATCGACGGGTGGTTCTTGTCACGCTCCACCATTCGGATGGTGCGGTCGAGGTGAGCTGCCTGCCATTCCGGATTGTTGCCGAGCGTGGTGGCGAGGTTGTAACCCATCCCGTGCGATTCAATGTTGGCCTCGTCCACGACGTAGAGACCGTACTCATCAGCCAGCTCGTACCATCGAGGATCGTTTGGATAGTGCGAGGTCCGAACCGCGTTCAAGTTGAATGCCTTCATGAGCCGGATGTCTTCGAGCATCGATTCTTCGGACACCACATGACCGGTCACGGGATCGTGCTCGTGGCGGTTTGCGCCCTTGATCAGAATCGGCCTGCCATTGACGAGAAGCTGGCCTCCTTCGATTTCGACGCGGCGGAATCCCACTCGGCTGGAGACGACCTCGACGGTCTCATCCTGTGGGTTCATCAGCGTGATCACGAGTGTGTAGAGGTATGGGATCTCCGCAGACCATTGATACGGCTCGGCCACCTCACTCCGAAAACCGTAGCTCCCCGACATACCGGATCCCACCGTGATCTCGCGGCCCCGCGGGGAGGATTGATGCGCCGGTGGCGTCGAGCAACTCGACCATCAACCCCCAGCCGGTCATCTCACTGTCACCGTAGTTCTTGACCTCGGCTCTCACCTCGAACGTTCCGTCCTGGTACTCCTCATCCAAGTCGGCCGTGACTTGGAAATCGCGCACGTGGAGCCTGGGTGCGGCATACAGATATACGTCCCGCTCAATCCCGGATATGCGCCAGAAGTCCTGGTCCTCGAGATAGCTGCCATCACTCCAGCGGTAGACTTCAACCGCGAGCAGGTTGTCACCCGAATGAACGAAGGGGGTGAGGTCGAACTCGGCCGGGAGCTTGCTCCCTTGTGAATAGCCGACCTTCTCCCCGTTGACCCACAGGTACATCGCAGACTTCACGGCACCGAAATGGATGAAGATCTCACGCCCGTCCCAGTGCTCCGGAATCGTGAAGTGCATCCGGTACGACCCTACTGGGTTGTAGGCATGGTGGATCTTCGGTGGGTTGCGCTCGAACGGATACGGCTGGTTGAGGTAGATCGGAACGCCGAATCCGTTCACTTCCCAGTTGCCCGGCACAGGTATCTCGTCCCAACCAGCGTCGTCGAAATCCGTGCGGAAGAACTCTATCGGCCGATCGGCCGGCTTGCGGGCCCAATGGAACTTCCACCGTCCGTTCAGCGATGAGTGGTATGCCGACATGTTGCGATCGCGTCGGAGCGCCAGCGACCGTGTCTCGAACGGGAAGAGCGTCGCGTGTGGCGGTTCCTTGTTGACCGCAAACACCGCGGGGTTCTCCCAATCAGGCACTTCCTGGGCAGACGTCGGAACCACCGGAAGGAAGAGAGTAGCGAGCGGTAGCAGTGCGAGCTTCCAGGGCATAGGTCTCGCCGAAGGTTATGAGGTGACGGTCTAGAACTGCGCCGCCCGAGCGTCCAACTCCTCGAGAGTAAATCGAATGCTCACGACGTACGGCTCCTCACCCTCAACCCAATGACCGTAGGTCGTCGTCACGAAGGTTCCATCTGGAAGAAGCTCGAGCCCCGGATACGTCGAATCCCACGAGTTCTTGTTGTCCATCAGCCGTACACGGTACTCACCTTCATGTCCCGCCACGATGTCATCGTACGTGCCGACCCAACCGGCCCAGTCGCCCTTCGTCTCACTCTCGTGGGCCATGTCACGAAATGTGATAAACAGCCTGCCATCAGGGGCATACCGCGCTGTGTGGCGATCTCCTGTCAGGGCAGCCGGCAACTCTCGAGGAGGCGACCACGTTTCGCCCTCGTCGTCGGAGAAGATGACGAATGAGTTCCGCGTACGGCTGTTCTCCCTGAGTAGCAACGCGATCTGGGTTCCATCTGGAGAGCGAACCAGGCCCGGCTCGCAAAGATCGACGTCAGGGCGGTGCGCGACGACTACGGGACCACCCCACGTGAGTCCACCGTCATGGGAGAGCGTCTTGTACACGTTGAACGTGGTACGCTCCCCCCCGTCATGGAGGAACCTGCCATCGTCGTGAAACAGCGCCATGTAGTCGCCGTTCCTCAACCGCGCGAGGGACGCCATTGCTACGATTCCGCCAAACTCTCCAATCGGTTCGAGCGCTGTCCATGTGCTTCCGTCGTCTTCAGACACCGCCATTCTGATGGGATAGAGTCCGGAAAAGACGATCAGGCGGCCCACTCCAGCCGGATCGACCACCCGATAGATCGTCGGTACCTCCTGGGATGTTTCCCAGCTTTCCGGAACCGGAAGCCGCTCACTCCACGTAAGACCGCCGTCCAGACTCCGCTTCATGACGATCGCCCCTCGGCCGTGTCCCTTGGGGTAGACCGTGACAATCGTCTTGCCGTCGTCGAGAAGAACGGTCGTCGGATGGCCGAGGTATTGGCCAGGCTCACGATCCACGATCACTTGCCTGTGAGACTCATGGGCCAGGTCCACGACGGGAAGCGTGTACTCCCTGGGCAGGGGTTCCTGCGCAAGTGCAGCGGCTGGCAAAGCCACCAACACCAGAATGACTCCTAGCGTCGGCATCACCGTGCCAGCACCTTCGCCAACTCGAGCAGCTCGGGCTCGAGGGTTTTTACATTGCTGACGACCTCACCAAGAGGCGTACCGGCGATATCGCCCTTCAGTAGCCCCACCAGAAGACCAGATTCTCCCTGGGCCAATCGGTCCGTTGCAGCCGCCGCGAGCCGAGTCGCTAGCAGCCGATCGAAGGCGCCGGGTTTGCCGCCTCGCTGCACATGCCCCAAGGTCGTTACACGCAAGTCAAAGCCAAGTCTGTCCTGATGCTCCGCAAAGTGGTGCGCCAGGCTCTCAGCGTTGTATTCGTCACCCTCGGCAACTACGACCAACGCATGAGACTTCCCTCGCTCGTACGCCTCACGCAGTTCGGCCGCCACACTATCCGGGTTCGTCTTGACCTCAGGGATGACAACCGCCTCAGCACCACCCGCGATTCCTGCCATCAGGGCCAGGTAGCCACAGTCGCGTCCCATCACCTCAACCAAGAAGGCTCGCTGGTGTGATGAGGCAGTGATCTTCAACCGGTCGATTGCCTCGAGCGCAATGTTGAGAGCCGTATCGACGCCAATCGTGATCTCCGAGCCGTGTAGATCGTTGTCGATAGTCGACGCGACACCCATCACCGGGAAGCCTCCCTCATAAAGGGCGTGGGCCCCTTGCTGGGAGCCGTTGCCTCCGATGACCACTAATGCTTCAATCTGCTGCTGGTGGAGGTGGCGTACCGCCTCGCTGAGACCCTCGTCGGTCTTGAACTCGAGCGACCGTGCGCTTCCCAATACGGTGCCACCCTGCTGGATGATCCCACTCACATCGCGGGGACCCATTTGTACGAAGCTGCCGGAGATCAGGCCGGCAAAGCCGTGACGGATGCCAAACACCTCCCAACCCTTTGCGACGCCCGTCCGCACCACAGCTCGGATGGCCGCGTTCATGCCTGGAGCGTCTCCGCCGCTGGTCAAGACTCCAATTCGTTTCATGATCAGTCTCTAATGAAAGCCTGAGAATCTTCTCGCTTACGCCACTGCTCGGCAAGCCTGAGTCTCGAATCGACTAGAAGCGATCGGCACCAAGCCTGGTTAGGTCGAGCGATGGTGTTCCGTCCAGTACATGCTCAGCCACCAGCTGTCCTGTGATCGGTCCCAACGTCAGCCCGAGCATCGCATGGCCCGTGGCGATGAACGCTCCTCGGTGGCCCGGGATGGGACCGACAGCCGGCAGCCCGTCTGACAAGCAAGGCCTGAGGCCACACCACTCGGACTCGCGTTCCGCCTCGCTCATCCCATCGAGGTACAGACGGGCCGCATTCGTCAGTTGCTCCAGACGAGACCGTTTCATCCGATCGTTGATGCCGGAGAACTCGAGCGTCCCTGCAAACCGGACGAATCCATCCATCGGGGTGCAGAAGACCGAAGCTTCCCCCAGCATACATGTCTGGCTGAGCGCCGGGGTCTCCCCCTGCCGCGGGACACGATCCTGGTGGTAGCCCTTGGCAGCCTGGAGCGGCAAGTGGAGCCCCAAGTGCCTCGTCAGCGCGTTGCTGCGAGCTCCCGCGGCCACCACAACTGCGTCGGCCTCGATCTGCTCTCCGGCAACGGTCTGGACCCCCTGGACGTGGCCGTCCTTGGAGATGATCTCCTTCACTTCGGCACCGGTGAGGACCCTGGCGTCATGTTGCTCGGCCCGCGTTGCCATCTCGAGCACGAACCGGTGGGGGTTCACCGTGGCAGCTTGCGGGAAGAACGCTCCGCCGAGTACGTCCGTCTTCAAGGCCGGCTCTCGCTCCCTGAGCGTCGCCCCATCGAGGAACGCCGCGCCGAATCCGTGGCGATGCATCGTCTCGATTTCGTGGCGCGCGGCGGCGACTCCGGGCTCGGTCCGATAGACCTCGTAGTAGCCGTCCTGTCTGTAGTGGCAGTCCAGATTCTCCTCACTGACGAGTCGGTCGTACAGCCGGATCGTGGCGTGACCGAGCGGTGCGAGGGCTCGCAGTCCGGTTTCGACATGTGATGCCGTACAGTAGCGTGCAAACTCGACCAGCCATCGGGCGAGCGCCGGATCCGCGCGAGGGGCAACGTGGAGAGGACTCAGAGGGTTGAACAGAGATTTCAAGGCTTGTTTCACACGGCCAGGCTTGTTCATCGGCCCATGGCCTGGTGCAATCGCACCGGCATTGCCGTATGAGGCACCACAGCCGATTTCACCACGCTCCAGCAACGTGACTCGGGTGCCGCGCTTGGCCAGGAAGTACGCGCAGCAAACCCCGATGACCCCACCACCGATGACAACCACACGGGGCTCCGACCTGCTCACTGTAGTCCCTCTCCGAGCAGCAGGGCCCTCACGGCAGAGAGACTGGGAACGATGCGGACGCTCACTGGCTCTCTGGTCAAGCAGGCGTCGAGCGTCGGCGGTAGGGGGATCGATTGGTCGATAACCGGCTCTACCGTCTCTCTGAACTTCCCCGGATGGGCCGTGGCCAGGAGCACGCCTGCCGCACCAGGGTGGTCGGCCAGCTCTCGCCGGAGCGCGAGGTATCCCACCGCCGAGTGGGGATCGAGTACGTATCCGCTGCGTCGATGGACGTCTCCGATGCATTCTCGCGTCTCTGCATCGGTGAACGATCGTCCGACGACGTCGCGGACAAGCTGCTCGTGGCTCCCGCCGTAGAGGGCCAGCATCCTGGCGAAGTTGCTCGGATTCCCCACATCCATCGCCGACGAAATGGTGGGAATGGCGGACCGAGGCTGGAAGGCGCCAGTGCGGAGGTACTCAGGGACTGCGTCATTCACGTTGGTCGCTGCGACGAAGTGCTGGATGGGTATCCCGATGCGTTTCGCCATGAGACCGGCCGTCAGGTTCCCGAAGTTGCCCGATGGTACGGCGACGATCGTCTTCCTTCTCTCCCCAGGGCACTGTGCCCACGCATGGGCATGGTACGTCATCTGCGGAAGCAACCGTCCGATGTTGATCGAATTGGCTGAGGTGATCCGGAGTGCAACCTGCAGCTCAGCGTCAGCGAGCGCCTCTTTGGCCAACCGTTGGCAGTCGTCAAACGTCCCATCAACCGCTACAGCCTGAACGTTTCCGCCGAGCGTCGCGAACTGCCGCTCCTGGAGTGGGCTGATACGCCCCTGCGGATACAGAACGATTACGCGTGTGCCTCGGACTCCATGGAAGGCGTGAGCGACGGCGCCTCCGGTGTCCCCCGAGGTCGCGGTGATGACCGTCAGGGTGCCACTGGTCTGGCCGTGCAACCGCGCCATCAGTCGTGCCATGACTCGCGCAGCCACGTCCTTGAAGGCCGCCGTTGGACCGTGGAACAGCTCGAGGACATACAATCCATCCTCCAGCGGTACGAGTGGGATTGGGAAATCCAGTGCATCTGTGAGGACCTCGGCAACGACCTCCGGGCTGAGTTCGTCGCTCACGAGGTGCTGGCATACGACTGCCGCCGTCTGCTGAAGTGAACCACCCCGAAGTAACGCTACCTCACTCGGTCGAAGCGGAACGAGGGACTCCGGCATGTAGAGCCCCCCGTCCGGTGCCAGCCCCTGGAACAGCGCAGTGCGCAGATCGACTGGCGGTGCTCTGCCTTCCGTGCTGACAAATTGCACGGTCTTGACTCGTTACGGGTTCCCCGACGGCATCACAAACTGCGTGTCATCTATCTCGATGTTGTGCTCGACGAGCTCGATGGTCAGCGTCTGTGACCCCATGTCCTGTATGACTTCGATCGAGTGCGGGATCATCATACCATTCACTTCCCGGTAGTCACTGAGGATGGTTTGCACATGCAACTGCGTCCCTTGCACACTCCTGTTCGATTCCGTCAACATCGGGAGGAAGGATTCGGCATTGAGGTGATAGGTCGTCACTTCGCCGTTCCGGTGCGTGAGTTCGAGTTCGTATGTCGCAGTGCCCTCGACATCACCGAGACCGAGGAGTGTCAACGCGTGACCCTTCTCTCGGTAGTCGACCAGCGGACCGTCGAAGTCGGCTTCCTCTCTCATCGCGTTCGCCATATCTGGGGGCATCAACTCGGGTGCCGTCTGCCCCATGAACGGCAGAAACATCCACCCGTTCTCGCCGTCAAACGCCTGAATCCCCGTCTGCCCTTGTACGGTGATCTCCATGCGCGCTTTCGAGGGACGCTTGGACAAGAGGGTGAACCCTGCTTCGCCGGCCGGTTGCATGGTCATCCTGCCCACCATCCGCCGAGACACAACAGACTTGACCTTGTCCAGACCACCCAGCGCCCGGTAGTGGTTGTCAATGACCTGCTCGAGCGAGAGCTCCTGTGCGATCGCGGCGGAGCTGGACACTGCCGAGACTACGGCCACCGTCAGACAGAACTGAGCCAATCGAACCATAGGTACTCCCAGGAGTAGTGGACGCCTCTTCTTACACACATACCCGCCCAATGATACGCTCTCAAGATAAGGCACTCGGCGCGACGGCAACCAGGGTGAGTTTGCCGCCAATCAACTGGGCGCATAGACTCATCAGGTGGGACTTCGAATCGACGAGACGGCTCAGGTAGCAACGGAGGAACGATGGGCAAGATGCATGGAGGAACGGAGCGGCGCATTCGGGGCCTGAAGAGCCTCGTTGGTAACACGCCGCTCCTCGCCATCGACTTCACCTTCAGGAACGAACAACGGGTCATCTACACCAAGGCCGAGCATGTCAACATGACCGGCAGCATCAAGGACCGGATGGCCCTACACATTCTTCAGCAGGCATATGAGAAGGGACAGCTGGAGCCGGGTGACCGCCTCGTTGAGGCAACCAGCGGCAACACGGGCATCTCGATTGCAGCCATCGGACGGGCGATGGGGCATCCAGTCACGATCTTCATGCCGGACTGGATGAGCGCGGAACGAATCAACCTGATACAGAGCCTCGGCGCAGACATCCATCTGATCTCACGGGAAGAGGGGGGGTTCCTTGGCAGTATCGAACGGGCAGAGGCTATGGCCGCAGGCACTGACCACACGTTCCTTCCACGGCAGTTCTCGAACCTGGACAACATCGAGGCACACGCGGAGACGACGGGCCCCGAGATCTGGTGGCAACTCCGGTTCCACAACCTCTGGCCTGACGCCTTCACTGCCGGCGTGGGAACCGGCGGCACTGTCATGGGTGTCGGACGGTTTCTCCAGCAGCAGTACGCACCAACGAAGGTCCATCCCCTGGAGCCTGCCAATTCTCCGATCTTGTCGACCGGTCATCGAGTCGGGAAACATCGCATCCAGGGCATCTCGGACGAGTTCATCCCGCCAATCGTCTCTCTTGATGCCCTCGACAGCGTCGTCGCAGTAGACGACGGCGACGCGATTCTCATGGCGCAGAAGCTCGCCAGTCGTTTGGGACTCGGCGTTGGGATCTCGTCTGGCGCGAACTTCCTAGGTGCCCTGCAGCTGCAAAATGAGATAGGCTCAGAAGCGGTTGTGGTCACCGTCTTCCCCGACGACAACAAGAAGTATCTCAGCACCGACCTGCTCGCTGAGGAGGCGGTCAAGCCGGAGTTTCTCTCTCCCGAAGTTGACCTGCTCGACTTTCGGGGCTTCAAGCGGGTCTGTCACACGTGTTGTGATCCCGTGGAGTGCTTGGAAGCGATGCCTCTCGATTTCGTCGCGGCCGAGCGCGCACTGCCGCCGTGTCCCCGGAGAGCTGTGCCGTAGCCGTCCCCAAAGCAATGGCCCCGGGTGGTGTACCCGGGGCCGTCGTCTCTGCCGTTTTGTCGTCCTTGTCGTCTACTGTCGTCTCCTTCTTGCCAGATGCTCCTCCCGTGCCCTTCTCACGCGCTCGTGGATTGCGGCACGCCGGTCCTCCGGCGGATCCGCCATCGTCGCGCCTATTGCTGAGAGCAACTGCCCGTTAGACCGCATTGTTGCCAAAATTGGGCGCGATGATGAAGGAGACGAACGACCCCGGGTCGGCGAACTCGGCACAGGCGAGCAGCACCACGCCCGCCAGGGCAATGAGGAACCTGGTCCTCACGGCCTCCACTCAGCGTGAATCGAACCGCGCGTTCCCCAGAACCCCACGTCCGCTCCGCCTTGCACGAGGTAGCCCGTCACCCAACTCCCCTGCCCGACAACGGCAAATCGCTGCCCTATCGGATACCGCAGATCGACCGCGAGACGCAAAGACTGGCCGGCTCGTTGCAGTGCGCCGTCACCTTCGAGCTGGGCTTGCCGGGAGTATCGGAATTCGGCTTTCGGCGTGACGACCATGCGCCACGCAGGAATGACCCAGTTCAATCCAGCACCGAACAAGTTCCCTCGGGGAAGGATCGCTGCCCCAACAGCGGTTGGCTCGATCTGAGGGTTGTCTCTGAACACATCAAACACGTACGCCACCAGCATCGTATTCGAGATCCCATGGTTCACCGAGAGGTGGCCCACGAGCCTGTTGCCGATCCCGTTCACGGTGCTGTCACCGATGATGTCCTTCCGCCGGTGGGCGAGGACGCCGGCAACCCGCACGTACGTGCGTTGGCCGAGACTCCCTTCGAGTCCCACGCGAACGCGTGCCTCCGAGCCCGGCTTGAGTCTCTGAGCACCAGCCACAGCCTCGTAGCGGAATGTCTCCCGCGCCGTGGCACCAATACCCAATGCCCACCGTCCGATTGGTATCGCACCGGCGAAACCGAAACCAACGCCGCCACCCGCCCCGAGTGACGGTGCCGTGAACCCAATGATGTCACTGGCCAGTGCTCCGAGCACGGACAGCTCTGGAGTCTGTACTGCCGTAATCCCGGTCGGGATGGTCCCAGTCGCAATGAGCATGAGTCGGTTCGGGATCGCATTCCAACCGATCCTGAGCTCGGTATCGATGACCCCATTGACGTACTGGTCGTTGAGTTGGGTCTTGTCGGCCGAAAACAACTCTACCGACGTAAAGCCGGTCGAAAGCGCGACGTGACCTCTGCGGCCGATCGGAACCGTCACACCCACCGGCACGGTGTACTGCCGGATCTTATTGTAGACCAGCCCGGGATCGAACTTGTACCGCTCCGCGAAGAACGCGACGCGGGTGTCTACTGTCTGCGCAAATACCGGCTGCGACCACACGGCGAGCGCACAGAGACCGAGAACTACGCGTGCGGTCTTCATGGCAGTCGGAAGAAGATGCGGATGGTGCCCGTCCCAGTGACGGGTGTCCCCGCAATCGTAGGCGTCGGCGGCGGCTGAGACGCGTTTGTCCCGGTACCGGTTGGCGCAATCGGTGTGGTGATCTCCGTACCGCCTGTCCCGCCTGGCGCCTCGGCCGTGGTAACCCCAGTTCCAAGCGTCATCTCCGATTGAAGAGGTGCGATCTCACTCAGCGTCGATACCACCGCAATCGGGGCAACTCGGATCTCTGGTGGAGGTGGCGGAGGTGGCTCCACCTCCGCAACCGTGGTGATCTCTGCAGCGGTTGCCTGTTCCACCACAGGAGCAGCTGCCGTTGCCTGGTACTTGTCTTGTGCCTGCTGGAAACTCGGGTCCGCTCGGGCGGCGTCACGGTAATGCATGGCTGCCGCACTGTAATCCCCCATGTCCTCTGCTACGAGCCCTCTGGAGTACGCCAGGAATGCAGCAAGGTTCTGCGTGCCGTTCTCGAGAATGAGATTGAGTTCCGCCTGGGAGAGCTGATAGCCGAGTTGTTCGGCAATGCCGACGATCAGGCGCTTCTCCATCTCGAGCAGTTCTTTGAGTTCGCCGGATTCCACCGTTGGAGCCGTCACCTCGCCATTCGCCAGTAGGACTGTTGCCTCGAGACGTGTCTGATCCTCGCCGGGGATGGCAGCAAGTCCTTGGACCATGCGGCCGGCTTGCAGGAGTCGTCCTACCCGAGCAGCCGTTGTCGGGTCAACCCGACCTGACTGGCCCAGCTCCATCTCGTCGAGCAACGCCCCTACCTGTAATCGCTCCACCATACGGAAACGCTGCAACAGCGCCAGGTCGGATGTGATGATCTGCGCCAGCCCGCGGGACAAGGGCTGATACATCGAGTCACCGACGATGGCGAGCGGGAGTACAGCCAACGTCTGCGGATCACCGGCCTGTTGTGCGAATTCAGCCTCTTGTTGCAGCACTAGGCGTGCGCGGTCCGTTGCACGCGTTCGCTGCGCAATCACCTCACGCGCCCGGATGGCTGCGGACCCCTTCTCATCGGGATACGCCGTCAGATACGTCCGGTACACTCCGACGGCCTGATCCCATTCTCGTTCTTGCTCGTGACATGAACCGACAACGAGCGGGCCAAGCGCGTCCTTTGGCTTGAGCCCCATTCCCCTGCGGGCTACCGCTGTGGCTGTGTCACAATCCCCACGCGCGAACAACGCTGCCGAGTAACGCAGTACGACATCGGCGTTGTCCGGCTGACGGGCAAGTTGCTCTTCAAGGGCGGGAATCTCCTCTGGCGAAACCTCCGCAGGACGGCCGCCAGCACAGCCCACCAGGAGCAGTCCTGAGCATGCAACGGGGAACCAGAGGACGAGTGGTCGAGTCCGGCGAGTGCCGGAAATGGGATTACTCATACATCTCTCCAACCTGCCACCGGTGTGGGAGGGGCTAGGCCTTCCGAACGGGAACTGCCAACATGCGCCCGCCAAGTGGAGTCGTCAAGGCGCTACGAAGGCAGCCTGTCAACGCCAAAACCGTAGCAAGAGCTGCGCCTGTGGGTGCTGTTGCACGGGTGTCTCAGACACACGCGCGCGACTGAGGAGCGACGGTACGTTGGTGCGCCGCGAAGAGAGAAACCTTGACCTAGTTAAGCGTTGTGGGGTCTAATCAGAGACGGACCGGTAGAGGTCCCGAAGGTGGTGTTCCCGAAGATCGTGCACGCACTCCCAGAGGTCGGCCTCGCTGTGCGCATAGAAGATCTCTGCCGTTGCCGGCGCAACACCTGTCTCATCGGTGATACCGAACAGAAGCCGGCCTCTCCATGTGCTGTCGTCAGCCCGCCGCAGCTCCAATTGGACAGTCACAAGCCCACCATCGTACCTGAACGGAGGCAGCTCATGAATGACTGGATCTGTTGGATTGGGTACGCCGTAGCGGACCGGGCTCGCCGGCATGTGCAATTGCCTGTTGGTTTGCGCAAATATAAAGGGATTCAGCACTTACGCAATATGAGCGGGCCTCGTGAGTGTGAAGTGCTGCAGGTATACCACACCGAACTCGCTCGGCGTAGCACGCCTCCAGACGGCGCATCCGAACACTCAGACCCAGTAGATCGGAACGGGGCTGAACGTCACCAGAAAAAGAAGGAGTGTCGCCCACCCGTACAACCGTCGGCTCACAGGGAGCGGACGGTGCTGGTCGAGGACTTGGGGATGCGCAAGCCGACCCCGCCCGAACACCAGCACGACGAAGGCCCACAGCCACCAGAACAGCGCCAGGACGAACGAACTTTCACGGGCTGCGAGGATGCCGAGCACCACGACTCCCACCCAGACGAGAGACGAGACGGCCGCCTGCCGACGGCCGATGATGCTGTAGAGAACGTGTCCCCCGTCCAATTGGCCCAGTGGCAAGAGGTTCAACATCGTCACGAATACGCCAAGCCAACCGGCAAACGCGAGTGGATGCAGCAGGACCGTTCCCTCCCCAACCAGCTCGCTTCGCAGAAACTGCATGATGGGTGAGTCGCCGAGGTACAGCTGGTATGACCCGAGGAACACGAATTGACTGGTTGGTCCGGCATCCCCAACGACCTGAGAGCGAAGCAGCCCCACGATGAGAACGACCACGGCAACGAGAAAGCCCGCCCACGGGCCCGCGGCACCGACGTCTAGCAGTTGCCGACGATCGGCGATCGGGCTGCGCACACGAATGAACGCCCCGAACGTCCCGATGAAATTGATGATGGGTGGTGCAGGGATGAAGTATGGCGGAGAAGTGTTCAGTGCATAGCGACGGGCTAAGATATAGTGCCCCGACTCGTGAGCCAGCAGGATAGCCATCAGCGCCATGGCAAAGTCGAGCCCCGGTCGCACGACGAGAAGCTCGGAGATCAACTCACTCCAGCCACTCGCGCTTTGCGCGTAGTCGATACCGAACGGGAAGACGAAGGGCAGCGTCGATCCCCCCAAGAGTGTGCCGCCCATCCAGACGGTGCAGAACGTCACGGCGAATAACAATCCGTGCAACCACCAACGTTCCCGGTTGGCAGGGCTCAAGAGCCTAATAAGGACGAGCCGACCCTCCCCATCTGCTCGGGACCAATAGTGGGGACCCTGCCATTCGGACAGGAACTGCTCCAGTTCGGGAGAAGGCCCACGATGTGCCGGGTCGATGACCGCGTCGATGATTTCCCGATCACGCGCAATGGTCGTACGCCAGTAGAGGAAGTACGTGGCCAGCTCTGTCATG
>Ga0255055_10001466_pt1 | contig 17213 bp, 26 predicted proteins | sample JV7_2_27_MG_FD_188633 | JGI IMG/M metagenome (GOLD analysis project Ga0255055, IMG submission 188633) | Seawater microbial communities from Jervis Inlet, British Columbia, Canada - JV7_2_27 | ecosystem: Environmental > Aquatic > Marine > Inlet | place: Canada: British Columbia | collected... | reverse complement strand
TCAAAGTTTGCAAGACGTTGCATGTCACGTCGCCTCTCACGTCGACTAAGCGCAGCAACTCGTCTGACCTTCGGGTGGCCGTTCTTCCATTCCCATTTATTCTTTGACAAGCGGGATGTCCCTCCACTGGGTGTAGAATGGGTTGACGATGTTGACCATAGTCCCTGCGTTGTTGACGATGCGCGTCTCCCACTGCTGCTGCAGTATCCGCTTGGATGTTACCTTGGAGACGTGAGGATGGCTCGTGGGCTCCTCGCCCTGGCGCTCCACGAAGCGAAGGCCCACGGTAGGATACCACACCAGGCCCTGGAACTTAGAAGCCTGGCAATCGGGACTGTCCCAATCTGGGTATGGAGGCTTAGGTGCGTTCTTTCGATTCGTCATCCGCATCTGTCGCCTCCTCCACCAGTTCCTTGATGGCGTCAATCTTCTCCTGGTATTCCCGCTTGCTGTTGAGGATGTCATCCAGTTTGTTAGCGTCTAGCGGGTTCATCCAGCCATCCACTAGCCGATCTGGACCGGCACCCACGCATACTCTGATACGCTCAGTCTCGAGGTCTCTCTCGGTTGATATAAGAACATCGTTGATCATCTTTTCCTCCGGGTGTTTACACATTAGTTTGGTTGGGTCTTCCCTGACGTAGATGCCGGATGTGTGCTCCTTACCGCAGAAGCAACACTTCCCTGGCGTTCCATCGTCTCTGACTACGATGGGATTCATTAGCGGGTGGGCTTCATTCCAACACCGCTCGCACTGACTGTGCGTCCATCTGCTCATGCGACTATCTCCAGTGACCCCTTGTCGAACACGTGGAACACTGCAGGGCCTGCCATGATGGTGCTGTGATATTCCCATGAGCCAGGCGCCAGTACCTTGTTCGTGACAGCGATAAGGAACTCCTCCTCCCTGAAGTTTATCTTGGTTCCTTCGGGATAAGACCAGACCTCAGCGAACAATACGAAGTTCCCCTGAGCGTCAATGCCGATATGCCTGATCACTGCATCCTGAGGAACACTGACGTGACATTTAATCGGCTCCCCTGGCGCAAGGATGCCTGACTGCTGCAGAGTGTACCCTGCTATCATTCGTTGACGAGCCATTAGTCAGCCACCGTTAGATGATCGTACTTCTCCTTATCCAACAGCGCAGTTATTGCAGGCCTTACCTGGTCGCTGGTCAGTCCGAACGCCACCACCATCTCATCCTGGAGGATACCGCGAGCAACCGGCTGCTTCTTGCATCGCTTATGGCAGTACGCTGCAACACGGGCAAGATCAGAACCGGCTTGGATGGGTACTCGTTTCGACTTAGGACGTGACTTGAGTAGTCGGTCAACGCGAATAGGGAGACGTTGTTTCTTTCTCGGTGTGATCCTGGGGACTGAGTTGATGGTGGACTCGTGGAGCTCCCCGAAGAAAGCGACTTCTTTGCCATTCCGGTCCAGCTCTGCGAAGACTCGCAGACCAAACTTCTTGGCGAAGAGCGACTCGGCTTTGGTGATGGGGTGTACCGTTAGTGTTATTGTAGTCATATTCATGGTAATTTCTCCTCCTTTAAGGAGATCTCTGTTGTGGGTGACTCCCACTCTGCTTCAAACCCCTCGCGGATTCGCTTGAGGTATTCGTGCTCGGTATCGCTGTCATCCCTGGCTTGGAATGATTTGGCGTAGGTCCTGGCCACGTCCACGAGAACCATACCCATGACAAAAGGATCATCGGGTAAAGCGTGGACGATGGTTGCAATGTTCTCTGTCTCCGCCTCGACGGTAACAATGAAGGCGACGTTGTCAATATATAAGGCGCTAGTCAAGGCGAATCTCCTCGAGTAGTATGGCAGGGCCGTGAATGAACCAATCGGGTATCTCACCCTTCTTGAGCGAATTGGCGTGGTAAAGACTGGTCGCCTTGGGATTGAGCGCCATGTGATGGATAGCCCCTTCATCGTTGACGATCATCTGGGCTGCCTTATCTCCGAAGAGTACGTTCACCACCTCGATGTTCCCTTCGACATAAGTCTGCATAACGGGGAGACTCGGTGGAGTCTCGGTCTCTGTGGTGGTGTGCGGTCCCTTGGCGGGAATCCAATGGATAGCTTTAGTCATTATCAATCTCCTTCATTATCTCTGCGGCTACTTGTTCGTTGTGGCTGGTGGGTTCACTGAGAGGTTCCATATTCAAGGCATCGAGTAGATCGTTGAGATGCATCTCGGCTTCTGATTTGACCTTCTCTCCGACTGCCTCGATGATACCCTCAGCGCAGTCATACCCGTCATGGTCTTCGATATGTCGCTGACATTCCCAAGCCATTGTCCTGGTCAGCCCGGTTACTAGAGCCTTCATCATCTCGACTGCTTCATCCTGGTTCCTGGGCAGACACTGCTTCATGATTGAAGCGAGGGTGGTCTCGAACCCATGTTGCTTGATTACTTCCTTAAGGGTTGTCATTCTGTTTCCTCCATATGTAAACGACAGTGTGATGAGGTATCTTATGGTCTCGGGCTATCTGCTTCATATTGAAGCCTGGCTTCTGTAACGCTAAGCTGACCTTACGGACCAACTTCACGTTACTGCAGATATACTCGTTCTTCTTCTTCCGGTCGAGTATGGCTAAAGTACGCTCCACAATGCGCGTCTCGTAATCAACATGTGCATACTCGGTGACCGCTGATTCATCGGTGTGTCTTGGCTTCCTGGTCATGCGCATTCCTCCTATACCCGTATTATAAAGGAATAATCGCAACAGAATTATACACTTGGAGCAGTTACAAGCCGAATAAACTCTAAGTTACTGATTCGTAACGGGTTTCTGACCGCTTGTAATCGGACTTGTAACCGCAAAAACAAGTCCAAGCTGCTCTAAGCGTCGGTAATGTAAGGAAAAAATGTCACACTTGTAGACTTGTAACGACTGGTAATACAAATAAGGATAAGAGAGTGTGTGAGAGTGTGGTGTGATCGGCTATATATCAAGATACACCTCTTTAATACAAGTATACAAGTGGTACAAGTCGTCGGGTTTTATTATACGGATCATATAGTTAGAGTAGCTTGGGCTTGTAAAAGAGACTTACAAGTCAGTTACAAGTTTAACGATTTCAACCAGTTAGAGCAGCTCCTGTCCCTGGACTCAAGTGCTGGTATAGTGAGCGCCATGGCCAAGCGGACAAAGAAGAGGAGAGGCAAGAAGGCTAAGGTGCAGAGACGTACTGACCCTAGCACATTCCTCCCTGAGTTCCCTGATGTGGTGAGAGCCATCGCAATGCAGGGTGTGACCGATGATGAGCTTGCATTTAGCTTTGGTCTCAACCCCAAGATCATTCGAGCATGGCGCAAGATATACCCTGACTTTGAGAAGGCTATCGAAGAGGGACGCACCATCGCTGATCTGCAGGTTGTTGAAGCACTGCACAAGAAAGCTATCGGCCACAGCTACGACACTGACATTGTCATCAAGACTAAGCACGGCTATGAGATTGAGACGATCACCAAGACTGATCCCCCTGAAACCAATGCGATTCGCTACTGGCTAAGCAACCGTGATCCTAAGCGTTGGTCTGACCGGCGCCATCTGCAAGTCACAGGTAAAGGTGGTGAACCTGCACTTGGTGTCAAGCAGGAGTCCAAGGTAGAGCTCATGAACTCCATAATCTCCCTGATACAGCCTAAACCTGACGGTGTATAAAGTCGTCGCACGTTGTGCGCGCAAGGCGTTATAATCGGAATGCGCGACTTGCAGCCCAGGACACATCATCCAATTGCATGTCTCGCACGGAGAGGGTAGTATCCTTTTGCGCCCATCGCTCGGTGCATCTCCCGGTGCTGCCCTCTCCACCTAACAATAAGAAGAGGCATGACGATGGAAGAGATGGAACAGATGATGATTCAGATATGGCTAGGTCAACTCCTGGCTAGTCTCAAAGAAGGTAAGGTCGATCATGTGATCAATGAGCTGGAGACAGCGCTAACAAGAATAGAGGAGGATCGAGATGGCAGAACCAATGACAACGATGGACAGGCTGGAACTCCTGGAGGGAAAGGTAGCGGGGATACTCTCGCGATTGCCAGACCCGAGGATGAACACACCTCAAGACCATCAGGAGGAGATGCGGCAGAAGATGTTCGCAAACCTGACCCTTCGAGTGCAGGCTCTTGAGACTATCTATGGCGATGCACATGAAGGCATGAAAGCATTGCAAGATCAGGTAGACAACCTGGCAACAGCTATACGTCAGCTTGGCAGTCGTCCAGGCCCAGAGTTCAACGGCTTGGCCAACGAGTTCGAGGAGGACCTGGTAGAGGGTAGGGCTGAGCCTCAGAAGCCAGTCCCTATGGTATTCATACAGGATACAACGCATGGACAGCACCCACGCAAAGTCGTAGTATACCTCGAGTAATGGACCGGCTGAGAAGGTATGGAACTTGCGGTGGCCGTCATGCCATTGGTGCAAAATCACTGATACGCTGCTTGCGACCTAAAGCCACTCAGCTGGTCCACCCTTAGGAGAATGACATGAACTACAAGTTGTTGACCTGGATGCTTGCATTAGCATTAGTTTTCATGGCAGTACTGATAGCCTTCCTACCTCACAGCAATCACTGGAGCATGGTGTACGAAGCCATTCAAGTACCAGAGTTAGTGTGCGATGATGATGGCAACTGTGTACCTGGCGACCAGAAGAGGTTTGTTCTGTTCAACGAGGACGGCCTGACCAAGCAGCAGTGCATTGATCTCTTTGATGAACATCTCCGAAGACTTAACAACAATGCTGCTGTCATCGAGTATGAGATAAGCTGTGACTACCTGGCTACACAGGGTCACGGCATTGACTTCCAGTACCAGAACCAATGGCTTCTATAGGAGAACGACATGATCACAAGACGTATTGTAGTAGGTTGGGTAGCACTGTTGCTGCTAGTAGTGTTGGCTGGTGTAGCCATGGCTACAGAAGTTACACTGCAGTGGACACTGCCGACACTAGACTGTGAAGGCAACGCTCTTGATCAAACATTGCTCGGTCCTGTTGAGATCTATATCTCAGAGTCAACGATACCGGCAGGCGGAGCGCCATGCTCTGATCCAGCAGATGCACCACCATCAGGCTTCACTCCAGTGACTGTGCCAGCAGGCACGACTGAAGTGACCATCGACCTGGAGGCTGGCAAGACGTACTTCTTTCGCTCAAGAGTCCAAGGACAAGGCAGCAAGTGGAGTAATCTCTCGAACGAGGCAGTACACATCATTGACCACATTCAAGTACAGCCACCCACCGTCCTCATCATTGGCTGAGTATCCTCTAGCTAAGGCATACAAGTGGGAAGCGGTCAAGAGTCTAGAGTCCAAGCCTCTCAAGCCCAACGGATTGGAGAACCAGTATCGCAACAGTAGCCGTAAACTTCGGTCTGGTTCACTCTCCTCCAGAGTTCGAGTACGACTTAAACATAGAGGATCTCGCAGCTGAGATCTCAGAGCAGCTTGAGGCAGCCAATGAAGACTGGGAGGATACGTTCAATGCCTTCACGATGGAGGAGCTACACTTTCTCCGTTGGCAGATCTGTTGGAGGGCGATGGCAAGAGTCAAGCAGCTACCGCCTCTTGAGTTCGTCAGTGGTGCAAAGACAATATGGGGCATTCGCTCCGGTCGTGGCTTTGGCAAGACACTTGCTGCAGCAAACTGGCTAGGTGCTGAAGCATGCACGATACCTGGACACTATGCAGTCATAGCACCAACACATGACGATGTGAGATACACATGCTTCGAGGGACCTACGGGTCTCTTGTCTTGCATTCCACCACAGCTAATAGCTTCAGCAAACAGTTCGCTACCACTACTGCACCTCACGAATGGCAGTGTCATCAGAGGTTTTGCTGGTGATACACCTGAGAGATTGCGCGGTCCACAGCACAACAAGATCTGGTGCGATGAGATAGCCTCATGGAAGTACCCGAAAGATGCATGGGACAACCTCATGTTCGGCTTGCGTCTTGGCGACTTGCCACAAGTGTTGTGGACAGGCACGCCAAAGCCGACACCTTTTATAAGACAGCTGGTTGATGATCCTCGTGGTGTCTGTGTAGTCGGTAGTACCTATGAGAACCAGGATAACCTAACGGCAGTATTCTATGAAAACGTCGCGAAGTACGAAGGCACCAAGATCGGGAGGCAGGAACTCTACGGTGAGGTTCTTGATCCAGAGGAAGAAGGATTTGTCAAGAGGTCCCAGTGGAGACTCTGGCCAGCAAAGAGGCCGCTACCCAAGTTCCAATACATTATCTACTCACTCGATACAGCCTTCAAAGAAAGAACATACGACAAGAAGAAGATGGAGAGCGATCCAACAGCCTGTTCAGTATGGGGAGTCTTTAGCATCAAGCGCTTCGGCCAAACAGAAAAACATGTCATGCTTCTGGACTGTTGGGAAGACTATCTCGGACTTCCTGCGCTCATTAAGAGAATCAAGAGGGAGCGCAAGTTAACCTACGGTGATCGGGATGAGCCACGCTTGCGGCCAGCTGTTGTCCCCAAGGGGAAGAGGGCAGGACACCAGGGCAGGAAGCTAGACCTCATCCTCATAGAAGAGAAGGGTAGTGGGATCAGCCTCCGGCAATCGCTTGCCACTGAAAATATCCTGACAGAGGGTTATAATCCTGGCTCTGAAGACAAACTTACGAGGTTGCACGTTGTATCACCGATGTTCGCAAATGGTCGCGTCTGGGCTGTTGAGTCAGATGTCAACGCCGGGAACTTCCGCACTTGGGCTGAACCATTGGTTAGCCAAATTTGTAGTTACATTGGACCAGGATCAACTGAGCATGATGATCTACTGGATACCACGACACAAGCTCTCAGACTATTGATGGAGAAGTTCTTTGGACCGTTCACGATCAAGCTCGACCCGAAAGAAGAAGCAAGAGAAAGAGCCCGAGCAGAAGCGAAGCGCAGGAAGAGAAGAAGAAACCCTTATGGATGATACGGTTGCACACCAGATTAAGTATTGTCAAGCGCACTATGATGAGCTGATAGAAGCTCTCGTAGAAAGGCAGTTGACACCAGACCTATCTCGTAACTCAGAGGAACTGATCGAGAAGTTACTTGATGGCAAGATGGATGCAGGTCTAGAGGCCAGCACGGCTATCACGTCTGGTGCTCTGTCACTGTTCGGACCAGAGGCGATCTTGAACCAGGACGGCTGTCCTATCTGTACCTTCAAGAACATCATCACTCATGTAGCTGACCATATGGCAGTGAAGTATCGGGAACTCAACTAATGGCTAACGGGACTATCGAAGAGTTTGAAGGCACTGAGGAAACAGTGACAGACCTGGATGATGGAGGTGCTATCGTCCGAGTTGGTGAAGAGGTTGATGAAGAACAAACAGAAGAATGGTTCGACAACATTGTCGACAAGTTCGAAGAGACAGAGCTGGAGACGTTATCCTCCCGATTGCTTGAAGACATCGACCGAGACAAAGAATCTAGGAAGAAGAGAGACCAACAGTATGAGGAAGCGATCAAAAGAACAGGCCTCGGTAAAGAGGCTCCTGGAGGTGCTGACTTCGAGGGGGCTTCAAAGGCAGTTCATCCAATGCTCACGCAAGCATGTGTCGACTTTGCAGCAAGAGCAATCAGAGAACTCATGCCACCTAACGGTCCAGTACGAACCTATGTGCCCGGAGAAAGACCCACAATAGACCGCATCGAGAAGGCTGACCGTGTCAAGGAGTATATGAACTGGCAGTTCAAGTCACAGATGCCTGACTTCAGGACTGAGCTCGAACAGCTACTTACACAGCTACCTTTGGGAGGTTCTCAGTATCTGCGGCTAGTCTACGACCACAAGAAGAAACGTCCCTGCCCTGTCTTTGTCCCGGTGGACGATGTCTATCTGCCATTCGCTGCCAGCAACTTCTACACCGCTGAGCGACATACCTATTGCGAACACATCACGAAGTACGAGTTTGAACAACGAGTCAAGTCTGGGATGTACCGAGACATCGGGGAGATCGTCACGCCTCAAATCCCAACGCCAACCAAATCCGAGAAAGCCACAGAGAAGATAGAAGGCAAAGAGACTTACTCAGGCTACAACGAAGACGGACTTCGTGATGAGTTTGAAGTAACCTGTTACTGCGAGCTTGAAGGTGATGAGGAAGAGAAAGAGTCCTCACCCTACAGAGTAACCATCGACTCAGCTGCAAGGAAGATCGTAGCGATCAACCGCAACTGGGAAGAAGAAGACGAGACGATGCAGTCTCTCTACTGGATGGTAGAATTCCCGTTTGTACCTTGGCGCGGTGCATACTCAATCGGGTTAGGCCAGATGATCGGTTCCTTGTCGGGTGCCGCCACTGGTGCGCTGCGTGCCCTCCTCGACTCTGCTCACATCAACAACATGCCAACCCTGCTGAGACTCAAGGGAGCCAACTTTAGCGGACAGAGCAAGGAGTTGAATGTCGCTGAGGTGACAGAGATCGAGGGCGGTATTGCTTCAGATGATATCCGTAAGCTTATCATGCCAGTCCCCTTCAACCCGCCTTCACCAGTACTCTACGAGTTGCTGGGTTTCTTGGTGGATGCAGGCAATGGCGTAGTTCGTACAACCTTCGAGAATATAGCCGAGCAGAATGCTAACATGCCGGTGGGCACGACTCTTGCCCTAATCGAAGAAGGCATGAAGGTGATGTCCGCCATCCACCTGCGGACCTATCATGCGATGGACTACGTCATTCGCTTGCTTCACAGGATCGACAGGATGTACGTCACTGAAGATGACATGATGGATGACATCGGTGAGGTACTCGCACAGAGGGCAGACTTCGTTCTACCCCTGGACGTAGTACCCACTGCTGATCCTGAAGTCTTCAGCGATGTGCAGAGACTCGCTCAGTTGCAGATCGTGTCAGATCGTGCAGCCGCTATGCCTCAGATATACAATCTAAGGAAAGTCGAAGAGCGATTGCTTGAGCGCACGAAGATACCGAATCCTGATGAGTTGCTCATGCCGATGCCGGAGCCAGAGCAACAGAACGCAGTTAACGAAAATGCAGCCATGAGTCTACAGCGTCCCGTGGCAGCCTTCCCCGAACAAGACCATCTGGCTCATCTGCAGGTCCACCTTGATTTTATGCAGTCCCCAGTGCTGGGTGGTCTTCCTATCATTGCTCCTGGTTTCCTGCCAATGGTGCTGGAACATATCAAGGAGCATCTCGTTCTCTGGTACGTCAACGAGAACTTCAACATCTTGAAGATGGCCATGGGTAGAGAAGATGACCAGATGACCGCGATGCTAGAGCATCAAGATCCTGAGACACGAGCAGAACTTGACAAGACCCTGGCGGCTATCTCTCAGAAGGTCATTCCACGAGCTGGTGAAATACTCTCAGGTATCCCACCGATTGTCCAACAGGGAATCCAGGCAATGCAAGAGATGCAGCCCAAGCCAGAGATCCCAGTTGATCCGAATGCTCAGGCAGCACTTCAACAGAAAGAACAGAAAGACCAGCGAGATGATGCAACCAAGAAGGAAACTGCACAGCTCAGGTTGGTTGAACAGGATAAGAAGTTCGCTCACGACAAGGAGATGGACTTCGCCAAACTCTCAGCAGAGGAAAGGCAGCAAGCAGTCGAAGCTGCTAACGATGATGCACAGCAGGCTAAGGAGTACGCTGCTCGACTCGCAGAACTGCAGCTCAAGGAAGCAGGTGACGACAGACGCACAGATGCCACCCTCGAATCCCGTGAAGACATGAACAAGAGTGATAACCTCACTGCACTTGCCATTGCGGAAGCTGAGATAGAGTCTGGTGAAAAGGTAGCAGTCTCAACCGGAACGGGAATTGATCCCTCGGGATGAATCTGAGGAGGTACGTGGTAGTGGCCTTCATACTCAAAAATGACTCTAGATGATCACCAGAGTTTTATAACGTAGTAACCAGGAGAAGGAAGATGGCAGAACAAGGTAAGGGACCGATCCCTCAGCACAAAGAAATGGCTATGGGCAAGATGCCTAAAGTTTCCGGCAACAGTGGCAGAACCGGCTTCGAGAAGCAAGGCGATGCGAAGGAAGGACAGATTCGCAAGTCTGGCACCAGCACCGGCTCTGGCAGCGGAAAGTCCGGCTACTGATCTCCCCATAGGGATGGGGTGGGGCACCATTTACAACAATAACAATGAGAGGTAATATCGTGCCTCAAATCGAACAGATCTTCATCCAACGACTCAAAGAAGAGCAGGCCCAGTGTATCGACTTACTGAAAACTCCGAAAGACAAATCTGCATTTGGCTACGGAGAAGCGAGTGGTATCTTGCAGGGTCTCAGTCGTGCCGAGCAGTTGTTCAGTGAAGTGATCGGAGAAGAAGATGACGGGACTTAGCGTCGCAGAACTACAACAGAAGACATTTGAAGACGAGTCTGCAATGGACTTCGGCTTCCCTGATGTTGACTGTGGTATGAAGCCTTACGGCTCGCGGATCATCGTGCAAATACGAGTACCGCGCACTACGACACCGGGTGGTCTTGTAATTCCAGAAGAGGCCAGGGAAACTGAGAAGTGGAACACTCAGGTTGCTAAAGTCATCATGCTTGGACCAGTTGCTTTCAAGAACCGCGACACGCTCGAGCCGTGGAAAGAAGGTGAATGGTGTCAGGCCGGCTCTTTCGTCAGAGTCCCTAAGTACGGAGGGGATAGATGGGAGGTGCCGGTTCCTGACCGCCAGGACCCAGCACTATTTGCAGTATTCAACGACCTAGATATCATCGGTGAGTTTACTGGTGATCCCTTAGCGGTTAAAGCATTCATCTGACTGTAGGAGACAGAGATGGCGCCCGAAGAAAAGAAAGAGGAAGAACAGGAAGAATTAGTTCCTGTAGGTGAGGGCCTCGAGGAGGAAGAGAAAGAGGAACTCGAGGAAGAACTCGAAGATGAACAGGAGGAACTCGAAGACGAGGAAGAGGAACGTCTAGGCGCTGGCGAAGAAGAGGATGACGAGAAGAAAGTCAAGCGAAAGGTTGAGCGCAAGACCAGACGTCAACGTCAGAAAGATGCCCGAGCAAGAGACAAAACAGAATTAAGGTTCCTGCAGAATCGCAACGAACAACTGGAACGTAAGTTCAGTGAACTCGATCAACGAGTTGGCCATAGCGAGACTGCACAGATTGATGGTCGGATTACTGACATCAAGTCGAAGATCAAACTCGCTGACCAGGTAATCTCGAAAGCTATCCAGAAATCCGATGGTGATGCAGTAGTTGAGGCCCAAGGTATAAGGGATAATCTCCGTGACAACCTGGGCCAACTGGAGTCTGCTAAGGAATATATCACACAGCAGAGAGCAGCACCGCAAGAGCCAGTCGATCAACGGTTGATGAACCATGCACAGAACTGGATGAGGGACCACGCTTGGTGGGACCCCAATGGTGCTGATGCTGATTCCCGAGAAGTATCTCGTATTGATGCTCAACTGGTCAATGAGGGACTGGACCCGACTACTGAGGAATATTGGGAAGAGTTAACCGAGCGGGTAGCAGAAGGTATCCCAAGCAGATCTGGTAATGGAGAGGCGCGCACGCGCAAAAAGAAAGGAAAACGAAAAGTGAGCGGTCCAACCATGTCTGTGAGCGGCAGAGAACGTCCGCTCAAGAAGAACGAAGTTTACATCAGCCCAGAACGCAAAGATGCCATGGTAGAGGCTGGCGTCTGGGATGATCCTGAGCTCAGACAGCGGTACTTGAAACAGTACGCTACGTATGACGCTGAGCACCGAACATAAGCAGCTTGCTGTAGGAGAAAGCTAATGGCGAAGAAAATCAAACGTGACACGAAGCTGAATGCTGAATCGGAGTCAAAGCGAGACCGAGGTATGGATGATCGAAAGATCACCGAAGACAGGGTCTTGAATGATGATGAGCGGCTTGATGAGTTTCGGCAGACCATGTTCCAATCAGCCTTACCCGATCTTCCTCCGATTGAGGGATATCATGTTTGCTGGCTAACAACGGAAAATCCTCGAGATCCAATTCATGGGCGTATGCGCCTTGGGTATGAACCAATCAAAGACACTGACGTGCCTGGCTTTGAATCCACTTCGATCAGAACTGGAGAATGGGCCGGCTGCATCGGTATCAATGAAATGGTCGCCTTCAAACTTCCTATACATCTCTACGAGGCGTACATGAAGGAAGCGCATCATCAACAGCCTTTAGAAGAAGAACAGAAATTGAATCGGGCGAGAGAGGACGCTGAGGCCGCTGCTACTGCAATGGCAAGAGCGCCTATTAGCTTCGAGCTAGAGGAAGGTATGGATGAACTTGGCGAAGCCCCAGAACCACCGGGATTTGAAGAGACTGGTACAGATAGGTCTCGACATACGCCTAGGTGATCTGGAAACCTAACTTTCATTTGGAGAAACTGCTATGAGTTCTGTAGCTTCCCCGTTCGGACTTAAACCGGCTTGGCATCCCTCGGGTTGTATCAGGCAAGCGCAGGGTACTCTTGCGTCTGGTTTGGCGACGAGCATATTTCAATTCTCTCCACTTGAAGTTCTCACGACAGGATTTCTGTCGCCTGCTGCTGCAGGGTCACGTGCTGTTGGCGTGTTCCTTGGTGTAGAATTCACAGGCACGGATGGTCGGAGGAGAGTAGGCAATCAGTGGGAGGCCAACACTGTTGGTACCGAAATTGTTGTTTACTACACGTTGGATGACGATCTCACTTACGAGATCCAAGCTAACGCCTCTCTCGGCCTAGCCGCAATTGGCGATCAGTACGACTGGACAGCTCTAACGGGTAACACCGTCACAGGTCTGTCTTCTGTTGCACTGGACGTTGCTACTGCTGCTGGTCCTGGCGCCAATGCTGGTCTCAGAGTAGTCGGATTGAATCCGGCTCCGGACAACATCTTTGGGGATGCGTTCCCCATCGTTCAAGTCCAGATCTCTGAGAATCAGTACGTGGCTGATCGTGTTGCCATCTAACTGGTTTAACTAAGGAGACTATAAGCTATGGCTGTCCCAATGAGGTCCACAGACTTTCGGTCGATTGTTGAGCCAATTCTTAACGAGAGTTTTGATGGCATATACAATCAGAGAGCCGACGAGTGGAAGGGGTGTTTTGTCGAGAGAAACGGCACCCCTCGTTCTTATCACGAAGAGCCCGTTCTCTACGGCTTCAATGCTGCGCCGGAGATGCCTGATGGCACTCCAGTAACGTATGATGCTGGCGGAGTACTCTTCATACAGCGCTACGTCTACAAAGTCTTCGGGCTTGCTTTCGCGCTTACCAAGGTGCTCGTCGAAGATGGCGACCACATCAAGATTGGTACGATCTACTCTGAGCATCTCGCTCAGTCGATGATCGAAACGAAAGAGACGCTTTGCGCCAACATCCTCAACCGTGCCTTCAATGGCGCGTTCGTTGGTGGTGACGGCGTGGCGCTCAACGTGCTCAACCATCCCATTGCTCCTGGCAGTGCGGCTGGTGGAGTATTCTCTAACCTGCTGACAACTGCAGCAGCTCTGTCGCAGACATCCCTTGAGCAGATGCTCATTCAGATTCGCAACGCCGTGGACAATAACGGTAAGCGCATCCGCTTGACGCCCAAGAAGATCGTCTGTGGTCCGAGCCTCGTGTTCCAGTCTGAAGTTCTGCTCAAGAGTGTTCTTCGCGCTGGTACTGCTAACAACGACATCAACCCGATCAAATCCATGGGTCTGCTGAGTGACGGACAAGCTAATCTGTCTCGTATCACCAGCACGACTGCATGGTGGGTCGGCACTGATGCTCCGCGTGGTTTGCAGTTGATGAAACGCCGTGGTCTTGAGAAGTCAATGGAAGGCGACTTCGAGACAGACTCCATGCGTTACAAATCAACAGAGCGTTACATTCCCGACTGGACTGATCCTCGGATCGTCTACGGCACCCCAGGACTCTGATTCCGAGAGTTCTTCAAAACCAAGGTGGAGGGGGCAGCGACCCCCTCTGCCACCTTTTAACTGAAGTGCAGCGACACTTCGCTAGGAGATTCAAATGTTAAATATCGAAGTAACACAATTCCCAAATGGGATTGGCACAGTTGGTGACGACAACGTCCTTAATGGCGTTCCATCACCATTGCCTCTGAATGTCTCTGCTATCTTTGAAGACTTTACTGGTGGCGAGAACTATCTCGACCATTGGACAAACGTTGCCATCACTGGCGCAGCAGTGGCGTCTATCTTGGCGAGCTCGGCTGGAGTCGTGCGGTTCACAACTCCGGGCGTAGCAGCTCAAGGTTCTTCACTCGAAGCCAACGGAGCAACAACGCTAGTTGATGCGCACCTCGTTCAAGCTGGAGTTCCATCCTGGATGACAGCACGCATCGACATGAGTGAACCAGTAGTCAACGCATTCATCCTGGGCTTTATCCCTGGTGGTTCTGCTCTTGCTCCGGCAGACGGTGTCTATCTGTCCTGCGCTGCAGCGACTGGTGATGTCTTCATCGTTGTTGAGAACAATGGCGCTGCGCAAGAAACTCAGCTCGTCGGCACATTAGCTGCTGGCCCGAGTGGCTTCATTGAGATCGCCCTCTACTGGGATGGCATCGTAGCTGCTGCCCAATTCCCTGGTGGTGGTGGTTCGTTCATTCCTGCAGTAGCTAACATCCCTGCAGTCGGTCTCAATCCTACTCTTACGATGGTTGAAGGAGCAGGTGGAGCGGCCACTTTTGACGTGGACTACGTTGCCTTTGGTGGTGGACGCTAAAGGAGAAACGCCATGAGGCTCATTAAACTAACACGACAACTGCCTGTTGCTGTAGCAGACGGGGTGTGCTTGGCCCAGCAAACGACTGGGCCTGCCGACCTACTGCTCAATGGTGGTCTCGTTGTCGCTGGGATTGCCCAGATTGGTTCTCAACGGTTCCTGGACTTAACGTCTGCTGGAAACCTGAGCCTAGTTAACTTTACCATTGTAGGTACTGATGACTCAGGCGGACAAGCTCTTGAGACCATCGCCGGTCCTAACGCTGGTACTGTTACCACTGTACTGAACTTTGCAACAGTCGATAGCATCTCAGTTGATGGGACTGTTGGAGCTGATGTTACAGTCGGTACCAATGCAATAGGTGCTTCATCCACAATCCCCCTGGATCAATACCAGACTCCGTTCAACGTCAGTCTAGGAATTGGTATCACGGGAACTGTTGACGTCTCGTTGCAGTTTACTTTCGAAGATGTCTTTGGTGATCACCCTGGACCTTTCACTTGGACTGACCATCCAAACCTTACCAACATTACAGCTGACGCGGATGCAACATTCATCTCTCCCGTCACTGCCTGTAGATTGCTAACCAATTCAGGTATTGGTACAGCAGTCCTGAGGGTCGCACAAGCCGGTCTCCTGTAATGGGAGGCATAACTGGAAGCGGGGTGACTGCTCCGGCAGTCACTACCGCCCTTGTGACCAATGATATAGTCACTGGTCCTCCAATTCCTCCTCCTCCGCCTTCCGTTGTCAGTCAGCCCGCGAGTGCGTATGAACTCAAGCAATCTGCCGGAAACCCCGAGGGTGTCGGTGGTAGCTTCAGATATGATTGGGACTTCAAGCCCGATGGGACGAAAGCGTATACGTGGCGCAATAATGTGAGCGCGGCTTTCAGTTTCAGGGAGTACGACATAGCTACTCCGTGGAGCATTCTTGGTGCTGATTGGTCTTTTGTATCGTCAGTATTGATTGGCGGATCTAACGCTCGAACGTTCCAATGGTCTCCAGATGGAACAGTCTTGTGTACGCTCAGTCGATGGTTCAGCTCAAATTATCGACTCATCAATTACGATCAGTCGGCTACTCCGTGGGCATCGGCAGTTCTCGGTCCAGCTACGGTCGCAACGAACATAGCAACTTCGTCATTTGGTTTGAGGTGGAGACCCGACGGGCTCGTGGTCTACATAGATCACAATGCCGGTCTCATTGACGCGAAGACTGTCGGTGTCGCGTTCGATGCCTCGACCGTTGTCACGACTCCCCTCTACACGTTCAATTCGCAGACTGATGCTGGCGCTCGTAGCGCGGAGATGGTTTTTTCTGCCAATGGAGACAGACTCTACTCCGTCACCTCCGGTAATCGCTTGTGTTCGTGGAATCTTGCAACACCATACGACCTAACGACGGCATCAAACTTCAGTCTCGGCGTCAGCGTGGTTCTTCCGACACCTCTGCAAGTCCCGAGAGGCATAGTCTACAGAAATGATACCGGCGATATCTTCTTGGAGCGAGATCAGAGCAGCCAGAACGTCAGATGTTGGCTGGTGGATGCTTCTACCGATACCCTTCTCATCGATGACGGGGGTGACGCTCTACTCATTGACGACACTAATTCGGACAATCGACTCATAGAGGACTAGCACATGGCTAATTCAACTATCCCAAATCTCGTCGCTGTAACAGTTCCGGCGCTCACCGATCTATTCGGAGTTCGCCAGAGTGGTGATCTACGAGACAAGAAATTAACGGCAGCGCAACTCATTTCGCTGGTTCCTGGGGGAGGCGACGTATCTAAAGTCGGCACTCCCGCCAATAATCAAATCGGCGTATGGACTGGTGACGGTACGATTGAAGGAGATGCTAATTTCCTATTGACAGGGACACAGTTAACTCTTCCGACTGGATCGTCGGCAGGATTGCCAGAACTTAAAATTGGTTCCGGGCAGACTGGCTTCTTTAGTAGTGCATCTACTCAACTGCGGATTACTGCTGGAGGCGTAGAACGATTCACTATAACGTCGAATAATTTCCAAGGATTTCTTTCTGGTAGTCCTAGGATGATCAATCGCGTATCGTCTTTGACCGTCCCCACGGTTGTTCCAAACACTAACGATGACGACACAGGAATCGGCGGTGCCGGTACTGACATACTCGCGCTGATCGCTGGCGGAGTTCAGGTTGCTCAGGCCAAAGAAGTGGTCGGTGCAAATCAGTTCACTGTTGCTCCCGGAGTAGTTCAAGATAACGCGGCATTACCATCGCTCGCGTTCGGTGACGGCGACAGTGGTTTCTACGAGTCTGCAGACGACACAATAAAAGTGACAGTCTTGGGAGTGGCTCATTTTTATTGGGTGAGTAATCAGTTCCGAAGTGAGACAGCTTTCGGTCCTGCACTGGTCGACGAGGCAGTCAGTGGAACCAATCCCACACTGTGTCCGAAAAACTCTACGCTGAGTACAGGCATCGGCTCGTCTAG
>Ga0255055_10001465_pt1 | contig 17214 bp, 15 predicted proteins | sample JV7_2_27_MG_FD_188633 | JGI IMG/M metagenome (GOLD analysis project Ga0255055, IMG submission 188633) | Seawater microbial communities from Jervis Inlet, British Columbia, Canada - JV7_2_27 | ecosystem: Environmental > Aquatic > Marine > Inlet | place: Canada: British Columbia | collected... | reverse complement strand
CCGTCGCGTATACCCGTAGATACAGGTCCGATGCGACCGCACGAACTCCCTCCGTTCGGACGGCAACATGTCGCGGTCCGTCGGCGCAGTAAACGGCTCGGCCGCCAGGGGCAATAGCTTCATTTCTGGTTCCCTCCCAGGAGCGAAGATCATACTCCCTTTCACTCGAGCTGGAAGCGGTTCGGCTCGCCATCCTGACCGGGCGTAACCAGGCCGCGGAGTCCGACCCCCTCGCTCTCGATCAGCCGCGCAAAGGCGGCTCGAGTCTGCTCGCCGTGGGCGACCGTACGTCGTCCGTCGTCGAGCCGGACGATGAGCCGGCCGGTCTGGGGACGGTTCTCGCGATCGAACGTCACCGTATAGGTCTCGATCCTGCCCGGTCCCTCCGGCGCGTCGGCGAGCTCCGGCCCCGAGAATTCCTCGGCCGGGAGCTGGATGCGCGGCGTCTCGCCATCCGCCGCCGCGATCCGCGCCGGGTCGGTCGAGAAGACGCTGACGGCGTGCTTGGCGGCGCTCATCCCCAGCCCGGACACGCAGCCGACTCTGCCCGCGCCCTCGCGTAGACGCTCGACCATGGTCGCAATGGAGTGCATGCAGTAGCTGTTCCCCGGCCCGCCCGCGCAGGGGAGCCCGCCGGTCACGGTGAGGGGACGTGGATCGTCGCTCTCGAGGCCCAGGGCATCCATGGCCAGCTCCACGGCGCTGGGGAAGCAGCTGTAGATGTCGAAGAGATCCACATCGGCGACATCGATTCCCGCGTGATCCAACGCCGCCCGCCCGGCCGCCGCGCAGCCCGCGCTCCGGCTGAACTGCCGCCGCTCCGTCAAGGTCCAGGGATCGAGGGAGCTGGCCCCGGCCAGGAAGGCCACCCGGCGCGCCGGGGGAATACCGCGCCGTTCGCACTCCGCGTCACTCATCAGGACGAGTGCGGCGCCCATGTCGACCGCGATGATCGCGTTCATCAGCTTCGGGTAGGGAAAGCAGATCCACCGATTCGAAGGGCTCACCGTCGTGAACTCCTCGGGCCTGCGCTCGACGGGAAACCACGCGTGGGGGTTCTTCGCGGCCACAGCCGAGAGGCGCGCCATCATGCGGCCGAGGACCGCCTGGTGCTCCTTGATCGAGCGCCCCGCGTGCGCGCGAATCGCGTTCTCGAAGAGCGGGAAGATGTCGATGGGCCGCGCAAAGCCGTGCCGCAACTCGAGGGGCGACGTCATCGGCGGCTGCCCGCGCAGCACCACGTCGATCGGGGTATCGGGCTGCGGCGACCAGTGATCGAGAGAGATCCCCTCCCGCTCGGCTCGCTGGCGAGCGTGGATCGCCTCGGCCCCGGCGAGAATCGCCACACGCGCCTCCCCGCGCCCGATGGCGCTGGCAGCGTGGCTCACGAGCTCCACGGGCGAATTCCCTCCCGGCTTGGGCTCGTGGCGCAGCGGGGGACTCGTCCCCAGGAGCTCGGCCAGCCGCCCGGGCGTGTCCTCGTAGGGCCAGGCCAGTGGGGGAATCGCTCCGAGGTAGTCCGCCTTCTCGCACAGGCCCGGATCTCCCGCGTCGCGCGCAGCTCGCCGCACCGCATCCGCCATCAACTGCACCGGCTCGATCGGATGGAACGGGCCGTCCAGCTCTGGGCGCCGCCGAAGCTGCGCGACGCCGACGATCACGGGGACTCTCCCAGCCTGCATTTCGATTCTCCGCGAACGGGCTCAGCGACCCTTGAACACCGGCTTGCGCTTCTCGATGAAGGCGCGCGGCCCCTCGACGGCGTCCTCGGAGGAGAAGACGCAAGCCGCGTACTCGTTCTCGATCTGCAGCGCTTCGTCCAGCGGCAGGCCGCTCGTGCGCAGGACGCTCGCCTTGCAGGACTGCACTGCGAGCGGCCCGTTCTCGGCGATCAGGCGCGCCAGCTCCTCGGCGCGCGGGAGCAGTTGGTCCGGCGCCACGATCTCGTTGATCAGGCCGATTCGGTAGGCCTCCTCGGCTGGCATCGACCTCCCCGTGAGCAGGATCTCCATCGCCTTGCAGTGCGGGATCTGACGCGCCAGACGGACGGTCGAGCCGCCGGCCGGAAACAGACCCCGCATGACCTCCGAGAGGCCGAACTCCGCGTGGGGCACCGCCAGCCGCAGATCGGTCACTTGGATGATCTCCGTCCCCCCTGCGAGCGCGAAGCCGTTGATGGCAGCGATCACCGGCTTGTACAGCTCGAAGCCGCGAAGAAGCGCGGTCTGTATGACCGAGGCGTCCGCGAGCAGCCGCTCGTCCCAGTCGTCGTCGGGCTGGCGCGCGCCCGTCATCAGCGGGATCAGGCGCGCCAGGTCCGCACCGGCACAGAAGGCGCGCTCCCCGGCACCGGTCAGGATCGCCACCCGCGCTTCACCGTCGTCACGGAAGTCCGTCCACGCTTCAGCGAGCTGGACGAGCATCTCCGGGGTGAGCGCGTTGCGCTTCTCGGGCCGGTTCATGGTGAGGTAGGCGATTCCGTCCCGCTTTTCGTAGATCAGATGGGGCATGGGGCTCCTCTGCTTCGGATTGCGATGGCGCGCTGGGCGTCGCCCGAATTCGGTGAGTTCGTCTGGTCAGGTGATGGTCGCCTATGGGGTCAACACCACCTTGATGGCTTCCTCTTCCTGTAGCTGGGTCTCGTAGGCTTCGGCGGCATTTTCCAGAGAAAAGGTGTGGCTGACGAGCGGCTTGCGATCGATCTTCCCCGAGCCGATCAGCCGTGATGCCTGAGCGAGCTCTTCGGGGCTCCAGGCCCACGAGCCGAACAGCCGTACGCCCTTGCGAACCACCAGGTTCCACTCGATCTCCGGCGGCTTTTCGAATACGGCGACGATGATGACCTTGCCGTCTTCCTTGACGATGGATACCGCCTGCGCCAGGACGCTGGTCCCTTCGAAGCTCTTGGTGACGCCGGCGCAGTCGTAGACCGCATCCACCTTTCCAGCCAGCGGGACGTCCAGGCCGAGGAGTCCGGAGCCCAGCATCGTCAGCACCAGATCGATCTTCGAAGCGTTGATCGTCAGATCCGCTCCGAGCTCGGTCGCCATCGCAAGCCGCTTGTCCGAAAGGTCCACCACGATGGTCTTTGCCGATGACTGGGACTTGATGCACTGCAATACGCCCAAGCCAATGATCCCTGCACCCATGATGACATGGATTTCCTGGTCCTTGGGATGGGCGAGATTGACCGCGTGCAGGGAAGTCCCCAGCGGCTCGGTGGTCGCGGCCTCGACGAAGCTGACCGACTCGTCGAAGGGCATCAGAAGCTCGGTCTCCGGAGGGCTGATCTTGACGAATTCGGCGTTGGCGCCCCTGCTGACCGTGACGACCCGGTCTCCCACTTCGAACCCGCCTGCGTCCCCGCAAATTTCAGCTACCTCACCGCTGAATTCGTGGCCCAGGATGCAGCCCCCCTCCACCGGAAGACCCAGGAACTCTTCGAACATCCCATGGCGATAGGTGTGAAGATCGGAGCCGCAGATCCCGCACGCCCGTACTCGCAACAGGACCTCGCCCTCTTCAAGCGTCGGTGTTTCTACCTCTTCGAACCGGATGTCTCTCGGTCCGTGGAATACGGCTGCTTTCATGATTTCCTCTCCGATCCGATGCAAGCAGGGGGCAGGGACTCTTCTCATCCGCTTTGGCAGCGGTAAATTCTAGCCGATGCTTCTACTTCCGGAGATGCACCGTCAAACCCCTGCGATTGCAGAGTCAGGCTTCCGCCCAGTTGGCCGATGATGACGACGGCTCCCGCCGCCGTGGACCGATAGGAGGTCGGAAACAGCTCCTGCCCGAAGCCCTTCTGTTGGCTCCTCCGTGGCCGCGATCATCGCCACGCCCGCCAAGCCTTCGCCGAGCATTGTCAGGAGTAGCGCTTCCCCGGCGAGTGCCTGAAGTCCTTGGCCGGGTAGTTCCTCTCGAACTCCCTCCCCAGGTAGGGATCCCGCGTCTCCGCCATGTGAGCGTCCAAACGCCTTCTCATCTGCTCCAGCGCCGGTTCGAAGGCGGGGTCGGCGACCAGATTCACCTGTTCGTTGGGATCGTTCTCGAGGTCGTAGAGCTCCTCGGGCACTCGGGGTCTGATCCACCCCTGATTGGGTAGCTCACACAGCCTCTGCGCCCACTCCATGTGAGCACACTGGTCGAGACCAACCGCGTCGTCGGAGTAGTTCCGGATGTACTTCCACTTCCTCGTACGGATGGCCCGCATGGGCAGATAGTGAACGTGATAGGTCATCTCCGCGAAGACCGCCTCGCGCGGCGGTCCGTCGCCATCACCCCTGGCCAAGGGGAGCACGGACTCGCCCTGTACGTCCGGCGGAACCGCGCATCCGGCGGCTTCGAGAAGCGTCGGCATCAGATCGATCGTGCTCACCAGGGTGTCGTTCTCCGTTCCGGCGGGAATCCTTTCCGGCCAGCGCAACACCAGGGGCGTACCGATCCCCCGGTCGTAGAGCGTCATCTTGTTTCCCGGAAACGGTGGGCCGTTGTCGCTGACGAAGCAGACGAGCGTGCTCTCGCTCAGGCGCAGCTCCTCGAGCTTGGCGAGGACCTCTCCGATCATCCTGTCCATCTTCGAGGCATTGCTGTAATACTTGGCCACCTCTTCTCTGATCTCGGGCCAATCCGGCAGGGCGTAGTACGCCGGGACCGAGATGTTCTCTGGATCGACGGGAAAGCCCTCCACGAACTCGAACTCCCCCCAATCGTCCCGATGGGTATCCATGTAGTTGAGTTCGAGATAGAACGCGTTGGACCGATTCTCTTCGATGAACGCGACCGCTTCATCCGAGGATCGGATCCAGAAATCCTTGGGCAGGATTCCGCTGAGCCGCTCCGCGTAGCCGTACCAGCCAGTGGGGAGGTACGGAGCCACATGCCACTTGCCCTCGATCGCGGTGTGGTAGCCGCTTCCATCCAACACCTCGGCCAGGGTAGTCTTGAAAGGGGAGAGCATCAGGCGCTTGTGACGGTGGGTCAGGCCGGTCACTCCGCTCGTGTGGGGATGCTGTCCGGTGATGATGCTGGCCCGGCTCGGAGAGCAGCTCGGCGCCGCGACGAAGGCGTTGGTGAATCGCACGCCTTCGGCGGCCAGCCCGTCGATGTTCGGTGTGCTGATCTGCCAGTCACCGTAACAGCCGAGATCCCTCCATCCGAGGTCATCGGCCACCAGGAGGACGATGTTCGGCGCGTCCGGTGTGGCTTCGCGCAGCGTCCTGCGACCGCAACCCAGCGACGGCCCCGTCCCCAAGCAGGTCGTGGCCACTGCCGCCTTCGCGGCTTTCTCCATGAATTCTCGTCTCTTCATCCCATCCATGCGGCGTGGGCAGGCCGGCCTGCCGCGCCAATCGAGGGCGAAGGTCGTCTCAAAGGCATGGGGCTCCTCCGATCGCCGCTGGCGCCCGCCGGATGGTATGATCGGCCTCGGCGAATGGCAATCCTGCCACAAAGGGAGCGACCGAGATGTTCGTCGTCCATGTGCACGTACACGTCAAGCCCGAGTTCGTCGAAGCATTTCGCGAGGCGACGCTGGAGAATGCCCGCAACAGCGTGCAAGAGCCTGGAATCGCGCGCTTCGATGTCATGCAGCAGTTGGATGATCCGACCCGCTTCGTGCTGGTCGAGGTGTACCGGACACCGGATGATCCCGCCAGGCACAAGGAAACGGCCCACTACCAGACCTGGCGTGACACGGTGGCCGAGATGATGGCCGAGCCGCGCAGCGGCACCCAGTACGAAAACTGCTTCCCCGATGAGAAGGGTTGCGGATAGCCGAATGACCTTCGAAACGGCGAAGGAAACGCGCTTCGAGTTCGCCACAGCGACGCGCATCATCTTCGGGGCGGGCACTCTGCGTGAGATTGGACCGCTGGCGGTGGAAATGGGGGGAAAGGCCCTGGTGGTGACCGGTGGCACGATCGCGCGCGCCGCCCGACTGCTCGAGTTACTGGCCGAGCAGAAGATCGGCACCGTCACCTTCACGGTGACCGCTGAGCCGACCATCGAGGTGCCCCGCCTGGGAACGGAGCGCGCGCGGGAAGCGGGCTGCGACCTGGTCGTCGGCTTCGGCGGGGGGAGCATTCTCGACACCGGAAAGGCCATCGCCGCCCTGCTGACCAACGATGGCGATTTCCTCGACTATCTCGAAGTCATCGGCCGGGGGCAGCCGCTCACCAAGCCCTCCGTTCCCTACATCGCCATCCCGACGACGGCCGGCACCGGCGCCGAGGTAACCCGCAATGCGGTGCTGGCCTCGCCGGAACACCACGTGAAGGTCAGCCTGCGCAGCCCGTTGATGCTGCCGCGCCTGGCGCTGGTCGATCCCGAACTCACCCACAGCCTGCCACCGGGAGTCACGGCCAGCACCGGTCTGGATGCCCTCACCCAGGTGATGGAACCCTATGTCTCGAAGCGCACCAGTCCGATGACGGACGCACTCTGTCGAGAGGGGATGCGACGCGCCGCGCGTTCGCTCCGCCGAGCCTACGAACAGGGCGACGACCCGGCGGCCCGTGAGGACATGGCGCTCGCCAGTCTCTTCGGTGGGCTGGCCCTGGCCAATGCCCAACTGGGGGCGGTTCACGGGTTTGCCGGTCCGCTCGGCGGGATGTTCGGCGGCGCCCACGGTGCGATCTGTGCGCGTCTTTTACCCCACGTGATGGCGGTCAACGTGCGAGCCCTGCAGGAACGCGATGCGGGGAGCAGGGCTCTGGGGCGTTACGAAGAGATCGCCCGCGTTCTGACCGGGGATGACAAGGCCACCGCCGACGATGGCATCGCCTGGGTGCAGGAGCTCTGCCAGGCGCTGCAGGTTCCCTCTCTGGCTTCCTATGGGATAACGCAGGCGGACTTGACGGAGGTGATCGAGAAATCCTCCGCTGCCAGCTCCATGCGGGGCAACCCGATCGATCTCACTTCCGACGAGATGCGGGAAATCCTCGAGGGTGCACGATAGGGAGCATCGCCAATGGAGCCGTCGGCATACTGCATCGAAGCCTACCAGTTCGGCAGCATCACCATCAGCGGAAGGACTTACACGCACGACCTCATCATCTGCCTCGATGGAATTCGCACCGACTGGTGGCGCAAGCAGGGGCACAGCCTGTGCCCAGAGGATCTGGACTCCGTCATCGGCCTCGACCCCGAGGTGCTCATCATCGGGTGCGGGAGGGATGGCAGACTGAAGGTCCCCGACGAGACGCGAGACTGGATCACACGAAGAGGGATCGAGTTGATCGACCTGCCGACCCCCGAGGCCTGCGATCGCTACAACGAGCTCGCGGGTGCGTCCAAAGTCATCGCCGGACTGCACCTGACCTGTTAGAGGTCAGAGAGGCCGGGCGGGGTCTGTTCCGAGGAGTTCGTCCCGGCAACCTTGTCAGTGGCCCACTAGCTTCCCGTCTTGGTCAACGCGCGGATGGCCCTCTCGCGGAGCCTGCGCTTGTAGATCTTCCCCGAGGCGATGCGGGGCAGCAGATTCCGCTGAAGCCACACGTGTTCCGGCACCTTGAAGCGCGCCAGGCGTTCGGCCACGTGGGCCTTGACGGCGTCTGCATCGATCTCGGCGCCGGGCTTCTGCATGATCACTGCGGCCAAGGTCTCGCCCAGCCGCTCGTCGGGCACGCCGAACACGGCGCACTCGCTGACTCCGGGATGATCGTAGAGGACGGCCTCGACCTCCTGACAGCCGATGTTCTCACCGCCGCGGATCACCATGTCCTTCTCGCGATCGGTGATGAAGACGTAGTCCTCTTCATCCATGTAGCCGATATCGCCGGTGTGCACCCAGCCGTCGGTGAGCGTCTCGAGGGTGTCCTCGGGGTTGTTCCAGTAACCGCGAAAGTTCATGGCGCCGTGAATCCAGATCTCGCCGGACTGGCCGCGGGGCAGCTCCTTGCCCAGCTCATCGACGATCTTGACGGAGACCGGGGGCGCTACCGGGCGGCCACAGCTCCGAGGACGCGAGAGCAGCGCCTTCCCGGCGATGGTGGTAGCGATTGCGTTGGTCTCGGTCATGCCGTAGCCGGTGCCGGGCACCCCGTCACCGAGATGCTTGCCGATCCGACGGGCATGCTCGGGTGCCATGGCGGCACCACCGCCGCCCACGTATTTGAGGGAGGAGGTGTCGTAGCTACGAAGCTTGGGGGAGCGCATCACCTCCCAGGTCATGGTGGGCACGCCCTGAAGAACGCCGATCTGCTCCTCTTCGACGAGCCGGAGCGCTTCTTGGGCGTCCCACTTGTACATACCCACCAGCTTGCGTCCCTGGCGGAAGGAGGACAGCAGCTGCACGTGCAGCCCGTTCACGTGAAAGAGCGGCACGGACAGCAACATGGACGGTGGCTCGGCCGGGCCGTCCTCGATCAGCTCGGGGAAGCGCTCGGCAGCGAAGGCGAGCGCGCACTCCCAGCCGAGCAGGGCATGAATGATGGCGCGATGGGTAGAGAGCACGCCCTTGGGGCGTGACGTATAGCCCGAGGTGTACATGATCAGGGCATTGTCGTCCGGAGCAATGCCGAGCTCCGGCATCTCGGCGCTGGCGTCCGCCAGGAACGATGCGCAGTCCGAATGATCCTCACTCTGGCACCGCACCGTGACGAGATCGATCTTCAGCCGGTCCAGAAACGGCGTGACCCTCTCCAGGCGCTCCCGATCGACGAAGAGGAGGTCGAGTCCGCTGTTCTCGATACCGTAAACGAGTTCCTCACCAGACCACCAGGCGTTCATGGCGACGGCGATGGCGCCCACCGAGGTGATGCCCATGAAGGCCCAGATCCATTCCGGGTAGTTGCGCAGCGCGATGCCCACCCGGTCACCGGGCTCGACCCCCCGAGCCAGGAGCTGGTTGGCGACCTGCGCGGCCAATCGCCAGCCGGTCTGGTAGCTGTAGCGCTCAGCCTGGTAGACGAAGAAATCGCGATCCGCGAACTCGAGCGCCGAGCGGTACAGCTCGCACAGGTTTTCGGGCGCGTTGGCAAATACGCGGAACTCGGCGCCATCTACCGCGGCCGTGGTGACCTCGTAGGGCCGGCCGCGGCCAGTAAACTCCGCCATGGCAGCGTGTCGGTCGAAACGTCGCTCCACCACTCATCTTCCCCATGAGCAATGCAGCCCGGCATTCTCGCACGAGCTCCCAGGAGTAGCCAGCCAATGGGGTCTCCATCAACGGCTCTCCGTACACCTCGGAAGGGGCCAGGGGTGAGAAATGCAGGCTAGAACCGCACCTCCCCTTCGGCCACCGCGACCACTTGGCCGCCCACCCGCACGCCAGTGACCTCCTCGCCCTCGCTGTCCACTTCCACGTACAACGTGCTGGGTCGACCCAGCTCCAGGCCCTGCTCACTGGTGATGTAGGTCGTCGGCTCTGTCACCGGTACGGCGCGGTGACGGACCAGATAGGCCCCCAGCGCACCGTTGGCACTGCCGGTGGCCGGATCCTCCGGCACTCCCAGCGACGGCGCGAACATGCGGGTGTGGACCGTGGCCTCGGAGCTCTCCGTCTCGAGGCTGAAGACCATCGCGCAGTCGGTGCCGACGGCGCGGCAGACCCGCGTGAGAGTGGCGACGTCGAGCCGATCGGCGGCCAAGTACTGCACGTCGGCCAGGCTTCGCACCGGTATCATCATCTGTGGGATTCCCGTGGAGACGACCTGGACAGGCAGGCCCGTCTCCGTGATCACCTCCGGAGGCAGGCCCAACCCCGCGGCCAGCTCGCCCACGTCCTCCAGCACGGTGTGGAAGCTGGGACGATCCTGGGTCATCACCACTCGCTCCACCCCGCCGCCGACCACGTGCAGGTCGGCGGGCAGCACACCCACTCCCAGCTCGAAGGACACCTTTGTCACCGGCTCGCGCAGATCCACGCGTCCGAGGCGAGCCAGGACCCAGTGGGTCCCGACGACCGGATGACCTGCAAAGGGCAGCTCGCTGGTGGGAGTGAAGATACGGACCTTGAAATCGGCTCCCGGTGCCCGGGATGGCAGCACGAAGGTCGTTTCGGAGAGGTTCATCTCCATTGCCAGCTGCTGCATCTCCTCCCCACTCAACCCCTCGGCCTGGTGAAAGACAGCCAGGGGATTGCCGCCAAACGGCGTCTCGGTGAAGACGTCCACCTGGATGAAGCGATAGCTCCTCATCGCCATGGCTTTCCAGAATACCCCAGGACGCGAGAGCTCGAACTCCTCCAGCGCGACTGTGGGCTCCTCGACCCCGAGCATGACGATCGCAGCCTGATCGTTGCCCAAGACATCCTCCACCTCGTCGACGGCCTCAGCCACACCATCCAGATCCACCGAGATCTCGCGCTTCGGCCCTGAACCATCGCTTCGCAGATCCCCATCAAATACCGTGACTCCAACGCCATCGACCTGCCTGATTACGCTCATCTTACTACCGGACCAGCGGGACTCGCAGCGGCAGGGCGACGCCGGTCGCTCCATATCAGAAGCCAACAGCCATGCACACACCGAAACGCTCCGGCCCACTCGCGGTCGGCGGAGCAAAGGGGGAGAGATGTCGATCGTGGATTTCTCGCTTGAGGGGAAGGTCGCCCTGGTCACGGGTGGCTCCAGGGGGATTGGACGCGCGATCGCGCTGGCCTTCGCCGAGCACGGCGCCGATGTGGCGATCGCGGCGCGAGGCGTCGCAGCGCTGGAGGCGACCCACAAGGAGATCGAGGCGAGAGGCCGCCGCTCCGTCGTCGTGCCCACCGATGGGTGCTCGGATTCGGATCTGGAGAAGCTGCACGAGACGGTGCGCTCCGAGCTCGGTGACATCGACATCCTGGTGAACAACGTGGGGGGCACCGAGCCGGTCGGGCTCATCGACCTGACCTACGAGCAATTCGAGAGGGTGATCAAGACCAAGCGGATGAGCGGATAGGGAATTCGAGCGCGGTTCTTGCGTCCGATAAGGGGCATTCGGCCAAGTCCCGCGGGGATAAAGGGCCTTCGTTCATCCTCGATCCCCCTATTGGCGGCGCCTGGTCCGCGACGCGCTACGGGAGTCCGGGCTCGCCTGAAGCCGGCGGCGGGCGCGGAGCGCGACGCAGGTTCAGAGCCGTGATCAACAGGCTGGCGGCGATGTAGACCCCGCAGAAGAACTTCCAGGCCAGGTCGTAACCGCCCGTGGTGTCGTAGATCCAGCCCGCCAGGGGAACGCCGATCAGCCCGGCCAGGAACTGTACCGGTCGCATTAGCCCCATCGCCTTCCCGAAGGAGAGACGGCCGAACGCCAGGCCTGCCAGGGCCCCCTGGAGCGGCACGACGCCCCCCATGCCGAAGCCGAAGACCACGGCGCCCGCCACGAGCCCCGCGTAGCCCGGCTCCTGCATGATCATCAGCAGGCCCGCCAGCTGCGTTCCGAACGAGGCCCAGACCGCGAGCCTCGGCTCCACGAGATCCACGAGCCGGCCGAAGACCAGCTTGCCGATCGCCCCCGCGCCCCCCGCGAAAGACACCAACAAGGCCGCGCGGGAAATCGGGATGCCGATGTCGGTGGCATGGGGAACGAGGTGGATGAGGATCGCCGAGAGCGACGAGAAGCTCATCGCGAACGCGGGCGCGATGGCCCAGAAGTTCCGCGAAGTCAGGATCTGCCGGGTGTTCCAGGAAACGTCGGCGGGGGTTTCGTCGCTCGTCTCGGGCTGCGGCGTGGCCCCGTCGGGGCGCAGCCCCACGTCCTCGGGGCGGTTCACCACGAAGAGCGCCACCACCGGGACGACGATGACGAACGTGCCGAGCGCGTAGACGAGGAAGCCCCCGCGCCAGCCGAGCTCGGACACGAGCCAGGCCGCGACCGGGGGCATGACGACGCCCGAGAGCGAGATGCCCACGCCAGCGATGCCCAGGGCGGTGCCGCGACGAGCCTCGAACCAGTTCGCCACGAGCTTGGCGGTGGCAAGACCTCCCATCATGCTCATGCCGAAGGCGAAGAAGGTCCCGAGCACGAGGTAGAACTGCCAGATGGCCGTGACCCGCGAGAGCAGGGCGAAGGCGAGGCTCAGCACCACCGCTCCCATCAGCATGATGCGCTTGATGGGATAGCGGTCCAGCGCGCGTCCCATGAAGGGGGCGATCATCCCGCCCACGGCGCCCGTCACCATCATCCCGAGCGAGACTCCGAGCCGTGAGCTCGCCAGCTCGGCCTCAATCGCCTTGAAGTACACGCCGAAGGAGTAGAAGAAGAAGCCCACGGCGATGAACTCGACGACGAAGGCCACGCCGACCATGCGCCAGCCGTGGAAGCGAAGCTTGGTCTTTGTGCGCGGTGCCATGGGATCAGCGCTCCCCGTCGCGCGCTTCGAGCTGCTCGAGGATCTTCGCGTGTGCCGCGCGCGTCAGCGGGTAGCCCCGTGCGATCCAGATCGAGAGCGCGAGGAAGAAGGCCGGAACCAGTGACGTGAGGATGCGGATGCCGGTGATCGCGGCCGGGTTCTGCTCCTCGGCCTGCGTGAACCCGAGCCCGGCCAGCATGAAGAGCGCCAGCGCCACCACGCTCGTACCCGCGAGCTTGCGCAGGAACATGAACATGCCGTAGTAGATCCCCTCACGGCGCTCGCCGGTGGCGAGGTCGTCCTCGTCCACCGCCTCGCCCACCATCGACCACGGCATCAGGTCGACCGCGGCGTAGCCGATCCCGCCCAGCGAGGCGAAGGCGAAGAGTGTCCAGGCCGGCCAGTCGGGCTGGGCCAACAGGATCACGAGCTGCGAGAGCATCCACCAGACCGAGCCGACGATGAACACCGCGGACTTGTCGAAGCGGCGCGCGATCCGGAGCCAGACCGGCAGGGAGAGGCGGATAGGAAGTTCCAGGGCCGTTTTGCGTCCGATAAGGGCATTCGGTCAAATCCCGTGGGGACGAAGGGCATTCGCTCATCCTCGATCCCCGTTGGCGGGCTCTCACGCGATGCGATATTTCGCTACCGCATCCAGGTCCCAGGAGATCCCGATTCCCGGTCGCTCGGGCATGTGGAGATGTCCCCCTTCGACCTTCCAGGGCTCCTCAAGGATGGGATTCGCCCAGTCCTGCCACTCCAGTAGGTGGGCGGTCTCGCTGGCGCGCAATACGTGGGCGGAGACTTCCGGGTAGAGGTGCGAGGAGATCTGAATCCCAGCGGCAGCGGCCACCGGCGCGGATTGCAACCATCCGGTGACACCTCCAATGCGCATCATGTCCGGCATGATGTAATCGCAAGCCTCCTGGCGGATGGCGTTGTAGACATCCCGGGGTCCGTAGAAGTTTTCGCCGATTTGGATAGGGGTGCGGAGTTTCTCGCGTAGCCGCGCACAGGAATGAAAGTCGTCGTGGAAGACCGGCTCTTCCAGCCAATAGAAACCCATGTCGTCCATGGTGCGGCAACGTTGCAGCGCTTCGCCGTAGCGCATGGCTTGGTTGAAATCGACCATCAGGTCGACGTCGGGCCCAACGGAGTCGCGTACCTTTCCTAGGGCCTCTAAATCTTCCTTCAGGGTGGTGCGGCCCGCGCGTACCTTCAACCCGCTGAAGTCGCCTTCAGCCAAAAGCTCCTGGGCTTCGTCGGCGAGCCGGTCCGGAGGAATCAACCAAAGACCGTTACTGTTATAAGCGGGAACTGGAGCGACCGAACTTCCCAGCAGCACCGCTAGGGGAACGCCCGCAGCTTTGGCCAGGGCATCCCAGAGCGCCATGTCGATGCCAGAGATCGCGATGCGCAAGATCCCACTGCCGACCACGCGCTGCACCATGGGAGCGATCAAGTTGAACTGGTTCATGGGAGCAATCTGGCTACCACACAAAAAAGGCGAGAGATCTTCGATGGCGGGAATAATATTGCGATGGGCGAAAGGCGCGTAGGGCTCCAAATAAGCATTTCCCACAATGCCTTCTTCCGTATAAACGTCGATCAAAATAAAGAGCCAAGACTCCGCACCGCCGATGCGTGCCACCGGCGGCCGCTTAAAGGGCACCATCACCGGGGTGGTCTTAATCTCGCGAATCGTCAACTTTTCCATGCTTCCCTCCTCGGGCTAGGTCGGCATTCTAGCGCCTTGGAGGAAATTGGTCGTTAACGAGTCCGTATCGGCGTATTGTTCGCTGCGTCGCTTAGTCTTCCGGCGTTACGAAAATTTCGTATTCTGCAATCAGGATGTTCGCACTACTATAAAGACCAAACTCGAACATTCCGCCATGTTCTCCAGGGTCGAGGTAACTGATCGGGTAGTAAGACTGGCCACTTTCTGACGGTTCTATCTCCACCAACTCGACGCCGAGGAGCGCCGCGAGTACCGCTCGACACCCAGACCTTCAGCCCACCTCGCCCCTTCGGCTTCGGGCATCTCGTAGGGATTGCCGAAGGAGTGAACCGCTCTGAGGTACCTCCCCACGCTGTCGGACACGGCCAAAGGGCGCGCGGCAGTGCGCACAGGAGGTCATTCTGGACGGGTTGGACGAGAGCTCCACTCCGGGGAGCCCGACACTGCACGAGTTTCTCCCAGCGTCAGAACGCGGGTGCCTTGCACACCTCCCCTTCCCGGCCGCGAGCCGGGGGCACCCTGCGGCCTCGGTGAGGGAGCTGGACCTGCGGAACTCGGGAACCGATGGCGCACGCCAGCCGTCAACCCCGACCAGCACGCGCCTGCGGGGCGAGCCTCACAGCACGGAGGCGATTGCCTCGCACAGCCGGTCGATGTTCGCCTTCGTCATGCCCGCGACGTTGATGCGGCCAGAGCCGACGATGTAGATCGCGTGCTTCTCACGCAGCTCCCCGACCTGTTCCTTGGTCAGGCCCGAGAAGCTGAACATCCCGCGCTGCTGGATGATGGAGGAGAAGTCACGGGTGACACCCTTGGCCTTGAGCGTGTCGACGAAGAGATGTCGCATGCCGTTGATGCGATCGCGAATCTCGGCGACTTCGAGTTCCCACTTGGCCCGCAGCTCGGGATCCTGCAACACGGTCATCACGATCCCACCGCCGTGCGCCGGCGGATTCGAGTAGTTGGCGCGGATCACCAGCTTCAGCTGACTCATCACCGTCTTGGCCTGCTCGGCTGTGGTCCCGATGATGGTGAGGGCGCCGGTCCGCTCGCGGTAGAGGCCGAAGTTCTTGGAGAAGCTGGATTCGATGAGGAGCTGGTCGACGTGTTCGACCAGCGCGCGCAGCCCCGCGGCGTCCTGCTCGATGCCGTCGGCCAGGCCCTGATACGCGAAGTCCACCAGTGGCAGCACGCCTCGGCTGCGAAGCAGCTCGCCGATCTGCGACCACTGCTCGACAGTCGGGTCGATGCCCGTCGGGTTGTGGCAGCAGCCGTGCAGCAGCGCCACGTCTCCCGCCGGAATCTGTCCCAGCGACTCGAGCATCGCCTTGAAATCGAGCCCGTTGGTGGCCGGATCGCGATAGGCGTAGGCCTTCACCTCGAGGCCGGCGGCAGCAAAGATGGTGGGGTGGTTCGCCCAGGTCGGGTCGCTCAGCCAGATGGCGGAGCCCGGATGCAGCTTGTGCAGATAGTCGCCGGCCACGCGGAGGGCGCCCGTCCCGCCGGGGCAGTGAGCCGTGGCGCCGCGCCCTTCGGCGACGATGCCGTGGCCATCGCCGAACATCAGCTTCTGGACCAGGGTTCCGTAGGTCGGATCCCCGGGCATCGGCAGATAGGACTTGGTCGTCTCACCTTCGAGCAGACGCCGCTCGGCCTCCTTGACCGTCGCGAGCACGGGCGTCTTGCCGCTCCCGTCCTGGTACACGCCGACTGACAGGTTGATCTTGTCGGGGTTCGGGTCCTTGTTGAAGGCCTCGGTGAGACCGAGGATGGGGTCGGCCGGAGCGGTCTTGACTGTCTCGAACATGGGGGTATCGCCTTTCTCGATTCGCTCGGTAGCCGAGCGGCGGTTTAAGTTAGGAGGTTACATCGACTCGTGCAACACGAACCGGGTGAGGCCCTCGTCGCGCAGGGACGGGCGGCGGGGAGGGCGGCAGGACGCCGGCCCGCTTGCCTCTAGCCCCCTCTTCTCAGCTGCACCGTGGTGAATTCCTCGAGCAGCCGATTGCGGAGCACGGTGCAACCCAGCTCCTCGTAGCGCCTCCTCACATCGAAATTGTCCTGGTGGAGAATCCCCGAGAGCAGAAGTACCCCCCCGCCTCTGGCCTTGGCGACCAGCACCTCGGCCACCCGCAGCAGGATGTCACCGTAGATGTTGGCCAGAACCAGCCCGAACTCCCCCTCCGGGACCTGGTCGATGGTGCCGCAGACGTGCGCGACCCGGTCGCCGACCCCATTGAGCTCGCAGTTCAGCTTGCAGGTACGCACCGCCGCGGGATCGATGTCCACACACAGAGCGCTCCGCGCCCCGAGCTTGAGAGCGGCAATGGCCAGGATGCCCGTGCCGCTTCCCAGGTCCAGCACGCGCGCCCCCTCCGGGACCGGCAGTGTCGCGAGGAGCTCCAGACAGCTGGCAGAGGTCTCGTGCTCCCCGGAGCCGAAGGCACCGGGAGCCATCACCAGGTCGACGCGATCATCGCCGGCCAAGGGGGCCCCGGGAGGGCAGATGCGAAAGCGCTCACCGACTTCGAACGGAGTGAATTCTCTGCCCATCAGCCACCCGGACTCGGGGCACCGGTGGCTCGGGCTTGCTCGCTCCCAGGCTCGACCTCGGGAAGACGCAGCAAGGCGAGCACCAGGATCGACACGACGCAGAGACCGACGAAGGTCAGGAACGCGATCTCGTAGCTGCCGGTGCGATCGAAGATCCAGCCCGCGTAGGGGATGCCGAGCACCCGGATCGGGAGCATGACCGGGTTCATGAGACCCATCATCCGGCCGAACCTGTATCTCCCGAAGGCCGCGCCGATCAGCGCGCCCGCGAGCGGCGGCATCCCTCCCATCCCCAGGCCGTAGACCGTCCCAGCGAGCAGAAGCATGTGGTACTGCTCGACATTCAGGATCAGGGCGATGCCGAGCCCCTGCAGGCCGGTCGCGCACCAGAGTGTCAGGCGCTTGTCGATGCGATCGGCGACCCAGCCGAACAGCAGCTTCCCGACCGCTCCAAACCCCGCGATGCAGGAGAGAACCCAGGCCGCGGCGAGGGGCTCGAATCCGATGTCGGTCGCGTGGGGGATGATGTGTGTGAGCATGGCGCCGTTCGAGCAGGAATTGAGTGCGATGACGATGGCGATCACCCAGAGGTTCCGCTCGCCGAGCGCGCTCCTGGTCGACCAGTCGACCCTCGAGGGAGGGGCGA
>Ga0255055_10001464_pt1 | contig 17225 bp, 13 predicted proteins | sample JV7_2_27_MG_FD_188633 | JGI IMG/M metagenome (GOLD analysis project Ga0255055, IMG submission 188633) | Seawater microbial communities from Jervis Inlet, British Columbia, Canada - JV7_2_27 | ecosystem: Environmental > Aquatic > Marine > Inlet | place: Canada: British Columbia | collected... | reverse complement strand
ATCTCCACAATTTCTTTTACGGGTTCGTTTCCCACTGAAGGGGGAGGGGGAACAAAATCAAGTGAATATTCAGAATCATCGTGATTAAAATATCTATTTTCTGGATAAAATCCAATTTCTGTTAACAATTTTTTTAATTTCCCCTGCTCATCAGTAGAGATTAATACAAAATCTAAATCATAAGATGTGAACCTATTATTGGTATAAATTGAAACACATGCTCCTCCAGACAGAACGGTTTCAATGCCATTTTTACTTAAATAATCAGAAATGGTAATAGCCAAATCTTCCAATGAGAGGGCTTTTATTCTCATATGATTAAAGTGGTTTGTTAGTACGTCGTGGCCTTAATCTAGGCATGTATAACTTTTCTTTTTCTTCTTCAGGAATAAATTGTAAAGATCTTTCAAGAAAGCTTTCTAATTCATTTTTAAAAGGATACCTAGGATTTATACCGAATAATCTCACCTTTCCTTTAAGTTTACTATAAAGAAGGCCATCTCTTTCCAAGTTCAACAATTGATTTTGGACTGTATTTAAATAAAGATTAAGGCGGGTGGCAATTTCTCTAGGATAAGATTCGCCATTTGTATAAATATATAAAAGAATTTTTCCTTTTTTTTCTGATCCGAATAGTCCCTTAAACATTTCTTTCTCCGACCAATATATTAGGTCATATGACCAAAAATATAATAATGAATAATATAAAATTTGTCAATGTGGAAAATGTTTTTTTAACATTTTCTATTAAGTCATTTTTGGTCACATTTTTGTGACCGGTTGACAATATCCCCGCTATCCCTTATATTATTTTTTCTGAACGAGGAGAAACAATGGCAATTCATATGTCCGCGATACAGCAGTGGAAACGAAGTCTAAAAAGAAGAGAGATCAACAGAAAGAATAAGTCCACCCTAAGAACTCAGGTCAGGAGTCTTAGAGAAGCCATCAAGAACAACGACAAAGATCAAGCCCAAGAGATGCTGCCGACAACTTTTTCTCTGATCGATCAGTCAATCAAGAAGGGCACGATTCACAAAAATACGGGCAACAGATATAAATCCCGTTTAAGCAAGCGGGTGAACCTTATCACCTCTGCTCCTTCCGAGTAGACCCTTTTTCTTTTCTCCCGCAGTAATCAAAAAGGAATCCCTCTATCAAGACCTGAGGAGACAGGTCAGAGGTTTTTATATTCAAGTCAATCTCTTTGAGCTGAGACAGGATATGGTTCAATCCTGCCATGGATATTTTTTCGGTCAATGAAAAAAAGACTTGGATTTTTTCTCTGTACAGGCTTTGGAATTGAGGTGAGATGTGCGGCCTGAGGGCTCTAAAAATCATATTTTTATCTTTTTTCTCTTTAAGCCAAAGCTTGGCTAAAAGAATATCCCGAAAAAACCTGACCAAAATCCCCAGGATCTGCTCGGGTTTTGAGTTTTCTTTCATGAACAGTTTTTTCAACACAATGACGCTCTTGCTGTAATCGCGTTCCTCGAGACTGCTTGTTAGCTCCCACTCAAAGAAAGATTTTACCCAGCCTGAAACTTGATGAACATCATCCAACTCAATGACTTTTTTTTCGTCGACGAAAGTGCTGATCTTTTCGATCTCTAAGCTTAATGGAGCAAGATCAGAACCAGTCAGTTCGACCAAACGGTTTTTCGCCTCAGGAGTCGCCGTCTTTCCGGCGAGATTGAATTTCCTGTCCACCCATGATGAAAGGCTTCGCCCCTTTAAGGCCCTGAGTTCTTTTGTGCAGACAACAGACGAAGGAAAGGAAGAGATGCAATCCAAAAGCGAAAAATTTCTTCGCATCCTTTCAGAGACCACAAGAATTAGAACCGTCTGGCTGGTCGGAGAGCCAAGATAGGCCTTGATGATACTCTGCTCTATCTCAGAAAGTCTGCTTGCTTGGGTTTTTGAGATATTTACTTCGATCAGACGCCAGGCAGCAAAGAAAAAGGGGATCGTCCGGGCCAGGTCGATGACATCTGACCATGTCTGTTCGGCCAGATCCATTCTCTCGACAGGAAAATCCTCTTCAGCTGAGACGGAGAGGGATTCTTTCAATACATCCACAAACTCACGGGCCAGAAATGATTCTTCGCCATACAAGAGATAGCAAGGGAGAACCGTCTTTTCATCGATATCTTTATTGAATAAGAAACTGTACACAACTCTAGCCTGGATTATTCATAAAATCTGTCGACACTATTATAACAATTTCGGGAACACCGGACTTAAATAATTTGGACAGTAGACTCTTGACGGTAGACAATAGAAGAAGGAATGTCTTATCAAGTCCATGCTGTCTAATGTCTGTCTCCTGTCTACAGTCTGTGGTCTATAGTCTGCATTCTTTTCTTCGTCTAATGTCTATAGTCTTTTTAATCCCTTTTATAGGGTGTCAACTTCTTTTATTAATAATCCAGGTTAAAATCCCTCTAACATCGAGATGACAAGGCTCCGGGCGAACTTCTCCGAGACACTGTCAATAGCTTCCGTTTCAACGGATTCAAAATCAGATCCCTCGGGCACTTCATAATCTTCCTGATATATGAAATTCGGATGGCTGAAGATCACCTTATTATTGGCGAGATCCCTCAGGACGATCTTGACCACGATACTGATGTTGTATCTGTCTGCGGTTGCTCCTTCTGAAAAACCGATTGGATTCACCCTGAAGCTGGTTATCTCCCCGAGCAGGCGAGCATCGGCTCCCTCCTGAGTGGAGATGATCTCGACTTTTCCACGGATAACCAGCTCGTCGATCACGCCCTGGGTGAGTTTCCGGTCGAGATCAAAACGAGTAGTGAGATTCTTAAACATCGGGAGATAGACTTTCTGGATGTGGGAGGGAAGGAAGCTTCCCGTTCCCCGAAGGTGATACCCGCACTGGACGGAAATAAGACATAGGCTTAAGACGAACACGGCTACTCTCATGTGGGACCGGCCACACCTAGAGAACAATGTTGACCAGCTTATCTTTGACATAGATAATCTTCTTCGCATTTTTTTCACCTATCATCAGCTTGATGCGTTCCAGATCGAGGGCCATTTCTTTCACCCGGTTCTCGGGTAATCCCCGTTCCATCTCGAACTTATCCCGGAGTTTTCCATTGATCTGGACGACGATGGTAACCCTCTCTTCTGTGGCCATGTCCGAATCAAATTCCGGCCAGGGAGTTCTTATCAAAATCTCTTTTTTCCCGATCCGCTGCCAGAGCTCTTCACAGACATGCGGAGCAAATGGAGAAAGGAGTAAAAGAAGAGCCTCCATGGATTCCCTCATGACATGTCTGCCGTTTCCGTCCTGATACAATATTCCTTTCTCGGCTTTGATCATATTAAAAAATTCCATTATGAAGCTTATGGCCGTATTTAAATGATATCTTTTTCCAATATCATCCGTGACCTTTTTAATGGTTTGATGCATTTTTGTCATGACACGGAGAACGGACGGATTCGTTCCCTCATTATTTTTCTGGGGGAAGTCTTTGCTATCAAAAAGTCCCAAGTTTTCCAGATAGAAAGACCATATCCGGTTTAAAAATCGGAAAGAGCCTTCGATTCCTTTTTCGTTCCAGGCAAATTCCTTGTCTGGAGGCGATGCAAAAAGAATGAAAAGCCGGAGGGTGTCCGCTCCATACTGCTGCACCATATCATCCGGGTCCACAACATTCCCTTTTGACTTGGACATGGCGACACCATCCTTAGTGACCATTCCCTGGGCAAGATAATGAGGGAACGGCTCGTCAGTTCCGCTCAAACCAAGATCCCTCAAGACCCTGCAGAAAAACCTGGCATAGATCAGGTGCATGATGGCGTGTTCCACCCCACCGATATACAGATCGACCGGCATCCAATAGTCCGCATCCTCAGGACGAAATGGTTTTTTCTCTTCACGGGGAGAACAGTACCGGAAATAATACCAGGAAGAGTCAACGAAGGTATCCATGGTGTCGGTTTCCCGGCGTGCAGGTTCCTGACAGCGGGGACACGTTGTGTTCACAAACGACTCCGCTTTCTCAAGTGGAGAGCCCTCTTCACCGGTGAATTCCACCTTTGACGGGAGGGTCACCGGAAGGTCTTCATCCGGGACACCCACGATGCCGCATTTTTGGCAGTAAATGACCGGTATCGGTGTCCCCCAGTAACGCTGTCTCGAGATCCCCCAATCCCTGAGCCGGAACAACGTGCTCTTTTTTCCAAAATTCTTCTCTTCTGCAAATCCGGCCATCTCTTCCATTGCCTTATCAGAGGCAAGGCCGGAAAACTGATCCGAATTGACCAGAATTCCCTTTCCTTCGAAGGCTTCCTCCGGTTCCCCTTCAGGTGAGGCTCCCTCGGGAGAGATCACGATCCTGATGGGCAGTCCGTACGTGTGCGCGAATTCGAAATCCCGCTGGTCGTGTGCGGGAACAGCCATCACTGCGCCCGTCCCATATTCCATGAGAATGTAATTTGCGATCCATATGGGAATCTCCTCCCCGGTGTATGGATTGACCGCCTTCTTCCCTGTATCCACTCCCTGTTTTTCGACCTCCGCCGGATCTCTTCTTATCTGCTGTTCTTTGATTCTTTTTTGTATCCAATCGTGCAGCTGGCCTTCATCCTCAGCGCCGGCAGTGAGAGGCAGACTCATTGGATGGGCAGGGGAAAGGGCAAGGAAAGTGGCTCCATAGATGGTGTCGACACGGGTCGTAAAGACATCAATGCTCTCAGAAGAACCGCAAACCGGAAAAGAAACATAGGCGCCTGTGCTCTTGCCGATCCAGTTCTTCTGCATGACAAGCACGTGTTCGGGCCATTTTTCCAGCTTGTCATGCCCCGAGATCAGCTCCTGGGCATATTCGGTGATCTTCAGAAACCACTGCTCCATGTCCCTCAATTCTACCTCGGCATCGCATCTCCAGCATTTGCCTGTTACGACCTGCTCGTTGGCCAGAGTCGTCTGGCACTTGGGGCACCAGTTGACCCACCTTTTCTTCCTGTAGGCAAGCCCTCTCTCCAGCATCCTCAAAAAGATCCATTGATTCCACTTATAATAATCCGGCAGACATGTGTTCACCTCCCGTTCCCAGTCATAACTAAAGCCAAGACTCCTCAACTGAGCTTTCATATGGGAGATGTTATCCATCGTCCATTTTTGTGGATGGATCCCCTCTCTGATGGCCGCGTTTTCAGCTGGCATTCCTAGTGCATCCCATCCGATCGGATGGATGACATCGAGGCCATTCATTCTTTTAAAGCGAGATATGACATCCCCAATGGCATAATTCCGGACATGGCCCATGTGGATCCGGCCTGACGGATAGGGATACATCTCTAAACAATAGAATTTTTTTTTGTCTGAACTCCCATCTGATCGAAAAACCTGTTTTTTGTTCCAGATCTCCTGCCATTTCTCTTCGATCTTTTGAGGATTGTATTCTTCCTTCATCTTAATCGATCCATGCCTGGATTTTGTTAAAGATATTAGAGTGAACAGGGTGAAAAGTCAACCGGCTGTATTATCGGGGACATCTTACGCATTTACTTCATTATCCTCATTAATTAGGTAAATAGGTATGGTGTCCCCCTTTTGAAATTCAGTTGACAAAGAAAAGTTTTTATTCTATGTATTTACTTACCATGACGCTGACCCTGAATCAATTTCTTCTGCTGATCCTTGCTTTTGCCGCAGTTGTAGCCGTCACTTTTCTTGTCATTCTGTTTATCCAGCTCAGGCGGACAGCAAAAGAAGGAGAGGCAACGCTCACCGCTATCAGAGAACTGGTTCATAATCTAAACGAGACCAATCAAAAAGTGCAGGGTAGGATCAATGAGGTAAGCGATGTCCTCCATTCAGCAAAAGAGACCGCTTCCAATTTTGCACAGGCCTCGTTATTCATTGCCACCAAGATGATCAAACCCTCATCAAAGTATTGGCCTTTTATGTTCCCATTGATCAGATTCGGGTGGCAGCAATGGAAAAAAAGAAAAAAACAAAAGGAGGATGGAAATGTCTAATAAAGGATCGACCGCGCTCGAAGTCACCCTTTCATTTCTATTGGGAACCGCGACCGGTTTCATCTTAGGTGTCCTGTTTGCCCCGGCAAGCGGAGAAGAAACCCGAAAAAAAATCACAGAAGAAGCGGCCAAGACAGGAGAGAAGGCAAAAGAAAGCTATGAAAAAATCGCTAAAGAGGCTGAAAAAGGTATTCATGTCGTCAAAGAAAAAACCCATGAAGGCATAGAAGCTGTTAAAGAGTTCGTCGAAAAGAAAAAAGAAGAGATGACAAAAAAAGAAATGCCTGACGCGAAGAAAGAAGAAGAAAAGAAGGGCAAAGACATATTTTAACCTGAAGCCGCTCCGCCAGAAGAACCGCATCAAACCGATGTCGACAACCCTATGACCAAAACTCTAATAAAAGGAATCACCTCTCAAGAGATCCTGGATTCGAGAGGGAATCCGACCGTCAGAACCCATGTGATCCTTGTATCCGGAGCAGAAGGAAAAGCTTCTGTTCCTTCAGGCGCATCCACAGGGACGCATGAAGCGCTTGAACTTCGCGACAAGGATCCCGCGCGGTATCTGGGCAAAGGGGTTCTCCAGGCTGTTCAGAATGTCGAAGATGTAATTGCACCCGAATTGGTGGGCAAAAACGCTCTTTACCAGGAGGAGATTGACCGGCGGCTCATCGAGCTGGACGGCACTCCCGATAAGTCAAAACTTGGAGCCAATGCCATTCTTTCTGTCTCCATGGCAGTCGCTCATGCTGTTTCTCAGAATGATGGCATACCGCTTTATGATTATCTTGGGAAAAAAGACCGCTATGTTCTCCCTGTTCCCCTCATCAATATCCTGAACGGGGGATCTCATGCAGACAACAATGTGGATATCCAGGAATTCATGATCGTCCCGGCAGGCAGTCCCTCCTTCTCGGAAGGCATTAGGATTTCCGCAGAGGTCTTTCATCATCTAAAATCTCTTCTCAAGAAAAAAGGATACAGCACCGGGGTGGGAGATGAAGGAGGCTTCGCTCCCGATCTCAAGTCAAATGAAGAGGCCATGGACCTGATCTTGGAAAGTGTCGTCCAGGCAGGCTACAAACCCGGCAAAGAGATATTCCTTGCCCTTGATGTCGCGGCTTCGGAGTTCTGCAGCGGCAATACATACACCTTTAACAAATCAGACGGAAGCACCCGGAATGCGAAAGACATGGTTTCTCTCTATGAGACCTTCGTCAAATCGTATCCCATCATCTCGATCGAAGACGGACTGTCGGAAGATGATTGGGAGGGATGGAAGGACATAACCCGGGAGCTCGGAGACAAGATCCAGATCGTTGGGGATGATATTTTCGTCACCAATCGAGAGCGGCTCCAGCGAGGCATCCAGGAGGGAGTGGGCAATTCCATCCTGATCAAACTCAACCAGATAGGCACATTGTCTGAGACCATGGACACCGTCATGTATGCCCAGGAAAAAGATTACACGGCCGTCATCTCTCACAGGTCAGGAGAAACAGAAGATACATTCATCGCAGACCTCAGTGTCGCTCTGGCCACCGGCCAGATCAAAACCGGATCCCTGTGCCGGAGTGAAAGAGTAGCTAAATACAACAGGCTTCTCCAGATCGAGAAGGAGTTAGGCGAAAAAGGACAGTATGCCGGGATCGAACCGTTTAAAAATTACATTTCCTCGAATGGATGAAAATCATTCGGCCGGATTGATTTTTTATTATGTCAGAGATCAAAGAACGTAAAAAGAAATTCAAGTCCCACTCTCAAATCGAGATCCAAAGGACCTACTCCGAGAAAGACCTTTCGGATTTTGATCCCGACTGCCAGTTGAGCCTTCCAGGAGAATATCCTTTCACTAGGGGCCTTCATCCGACCATGTACAGGGGGAAGTTCTGGACCATGCGGCAGTACGCTGGATTTGGAACAGCGAAGGAGTCGAACGAACGGTACCGGTTCCTTCTCTCCCAGGGTCAAACCGGATTGAGCGTTGCTTTCGACCTCCCCACCCAAGTGGGGCTCGATTCCGATCATGCCATGGCGAAGGGAGAGGTCGGCAAGGTGGGTGTGGCTGTCGATTCTCTCAAGGATATGGAGATACTTTTCGATAAGATCCCAATGGATAAAGTGAGCGTCTCAATGACGATCAATGCCACCGCTGCCGTCTTACTGGCAATGTATCTTGCTCTGGCTGAAAAAAGAGGGTACGCATGGACAGACCTCTCCGGGACCGTCCAGAATGACATCCTCAAGGAATACATCGCTCGGGGGACATACATCTATCCACCGAAAGCTTCATTGAGGATCATCATGGACATCCTGGAATTCTGCCATGAAAAAGTCCCGCACTGGAATACCATGAGCATCAGCGGCTACCATATCAGGGAAGCGGGAGCCACTGCCGTTCAAGAACTGGCTTTTACCCTGTCTAACGCTATTTGCTATATCAAGACAGCTTTGGACAAAGGATTCGAGATCGATTCTTTCGCTCCGAGGCTCTCGTTTTTTCTCGCATCTCATAATAATCTCATGGAAGAGATCGCCAAATTCCGCGCTGCCCGGCGTTTATGGGCCCGCATCATGAAGGAAAAATTTCATGCCGGGGATCCCAATTCCTTGAAATTCAGGTTCCACACCCAGACAAGCGGTGTTACTCTCACAGCCCAAGAGCCTGAGAACAATATCATAAGAGTCACGCTCCAAGCCCTCGCATCCGTTTTGGGCGGAACGCAATCCCTGCACACAAACTCCAGGGATGAAGCCCTGTCTCTTCCCAGTCAGGAATCAGCTCAAATCGCACTCCGAACCCAACAGATCATTGCCCATGAGAGCGGTGTGGCTGATACTGCCGATCCTTTGGGAGGATCATACTATCTCGAAACTCTGACCAATCAGATCGAAGACAGGGTCTGGGAGTATCTGAGAAAGATAGAAGACCTCGGAGGAACCCTAAAAGCGATCGAAGCAGGATACATCCAGAACGAGATACAAGAAAGCGCTTACCTTTTCCAGAAAGAGGTCGAGCAAAAAGAACAGATCATTGTCGGATTGAATGCTTTCATCCACAAAGAAGAAAAAATCGATTTCGAACTCCAATTTCAATCCGAAAAAAATGAGCAGGTCCAGAAAAAAAACCTGCAGAGCCTCAAAAAAAACAGGTCCAACAAGGATGTGAAGAAGGCACTGGACATGTTAAGAAAAGCCGTCCAGAATGAGGAGAATCTTCTTCCTCCTATCATCGCAGCTGTAAAAGACCTGGCAACTCTCGGGGAGATCTCAGATCTGTTGAGAGAAGAATTCGGGATCTATCAGGAAGCTGTCTTTCTCTGAATTTATTGACATCATCGGTGTCCGAACTTATTATGACCCTATGCTGAAAATGCCGAAGCATTGCCTGGCACACCTAATCCTGGCCCTTTTCTTAATGACACTGCCGGTACAAGCGGTGAATCCCGTTGTCTCTCAAAAGATCGACACGGCCATTGAAGCGCACATAGAAGAGATCATCAATACCCGCCGGTTTTTTCATATGAATCCAGAGCTCGGCAACAGGGAATTTAAAACAGGCAATCTCCTCGCTTCAAAGCTCTTATCTCTCGGACTCGAGGTCAAAAAAGGTATCGCAAAAACAGGGCTTACAGCTCTTCTTAGGGGAGAAGATCCAGGGATCACCATTGACGGAGATTACTCCTTTCAATATTCAAAAGGATCTCCACCATTGTACAACCATCCTTCCCTGGCAAAGATCATGACTCCCTCTTTATTACAGGTTTTGGGCGATGACCATGTCAATCCTATTCAGCCTCAAATGGTGGCTGAAGATTTCTCGTTTTACAGCCGGAAGATCCCGGGATTTTATTTTTTTCTTGGAGTAAAAAATCCTACTTTACTAACTATGCCAGCCCTTCATAACCCTCTTTTTACCCCGGATGAGGAGAGCATCCCAATAGGGATAAAAATCATGTGCCATCTTCTCCTGGATTGTCTTGACCACCAGCATCAGATCACGGGCAACTGGCCGTAACTGAATTATAATGTCTTTCCCGTTTCTTTATATGACTGGGGCCCTGATACTGGGCATCCTGTTTTCCTCAATCGCCCATCCAGGCCCGCAGCCAAGCCTTGTTGTTCTGGCCTGCATTCTGACAGCTGCCTGGGCAACTTTTCTCCTAAAAAAAACACGCCTCTCTTTTGTTATTATCCTCATCGCCATCATGGCGGCCGGAGCAAGTCTTCACACACACCAAAACCGCCAATACACAGAGAATGCTCTTCATTCTTTTAAAAACGATCAATACGCGGATTTTTACGGAAGGATCTCTAAATCGCCATCAAGAGGCCTCGATGCTGATATTCTCATCATGGAAGTCGAAAAGATAGGCTATGAAGACCGGGAAGAAAAAATCTCCGGAAATCTAAGGGTTTTTATTCCTTGCTCACAAGAGATCCAAAAAACACGCGCTCTTCTTGTCGGCGACAAAATCAAGGTTTCTGCCCGCATGAGCAACATCGAATCTTTCCGTAATTTTAATCCTCCGGCATCCGTCCGAACCATGAAGATCCAGAACATCCACAACAAGGCTTATTCTAAAAGTCCTCTGCTGGTGGAAAAGCTGGAGAGCAGAGAGAAGATTTCACTCGCCAGGACAATATCTCTCATTCGGCAGCGACTCCAAGAAAAAATCGAAACTCATTTCCCTGGAGAAGAGGGAAAGTTGTCCGAGAAAGGTGCCGTGATGGAAGCTCTCATGCTTGGAGAGAGGGACAGGATACCGGATTCCCTGATTCGAACCCTTCAGAAATCAGGGCTTTATCATCTGTTCGCCATATCGGGGGCCCATATCGGGATCATATCATTTTTGATCTTTTCATTTTTTAAGATCATCCGGCTCCCCACACGAATTTCATACGGCCTTCTCATGTTTTTCCTGGTCTTTTACGCCCTCTTAGTCGAAGGACGCCCTTCTGTCTTCAGGGCCACCATCATGGCTCTGGCCTTTTTAACCGGTAAACTCATATGGAGTCAGGTCAATCTCCTCAACACGCTTGCTTTAAGCGCATTCATCCTTCTCGTTCTCAATCCCATGCAGCTTTACAGTCTCGGTTTTCAGCTCACTTTCATGGCAACGCTTTGCATCATACTTTTTTTCCCGAAAATCATGAAATATATGCCGAAACTGCCGCTCCGAACAAGCGAGATCTTCGCCCTCTCCTGTGCCGCCTATATAGGTGTGATGCCGTTTATAGCCTTTTCCTTCAACCGAATAACATTTTCCTCTCTTCTTCTCAACATTGCTGCTATTCCATTGGTGGGACTGATAATGGCAGCCGGATATGTTTTCTTGATGACTGCATTTGCCGTTCCTTTCCTTGCCGGTTTTCTGGCCGATATGTGTGGGATCTTGATCCAGGGGCTTGTCTATTTGAGCCATTTTCCCGACATCGTATCCTTTGTTTCCTTCCGCGTGCCGACGCCCCATATCCTGGTGGTGGTTTTCTATTTTGTCTTTCTTTTCTCATTTCTCCTGCCTTCCGCGATCAAAAAACAGAAATGGATCTCATCCATATGTTTTCTGGCGATATCCGCCGTCCTTATCACATACCCGTTCTCCCCTAAGACTGAGTTCCTCTCGGTAACCCTCATCGATGTGGGTCAAGGCGAATCGATCCTCGTCGAGTTTCCCGGCCATCAGAAGATGCTGGTTGACGGGGGTGGATTTTTTGATGACAGGTATGATATCGGGGAAAAGGTCGTCTCTCGCTTTTTATGGAACAAGGGCATAAAAAAACTCGATATCATCGTTCTCACACATGCCCATCCCGATCATCTCAACGGGCTCAAGTCTATCACAAGAAACTTCAAGATAAGAGAGTTCTGGGAAGCAGTCAGCCCTATTGACGACCCTTCATATTCAGAGTTCAAGAGCATGATCCAGGGTAAGGCCATACACTTCAGAGCATTCCGCGGCCACACCAGGTCCATTGAAGGTGTCATGATCGAAGTGCTCCATCCTCAAAATAACCTTACAGAGACACTCCAAGCACACAATGATCAGTCGATCGTTATAAGGCTTTCATTTAGAGATATCGCTATTCTCCTTACGGGAGATATAGGAGAAAACGCGGAAAGAGAGATCATGGAAAGTTCAGATCTTCTCAAGAGCCAGGTCTTCAAATCCCCCCATCACGGGAGCAAATCATCTAGCTCACCGGTCTTTTTGGAGGCCGTTGAGCCCGAGATTATCGTCATTTCAGTGGGAAACCAGAATATTTACGGTCTTCCAGATCCCATGACGCTTGAAAGATATGATTCTGTGGGCGCAAAGATTTTCAGAACAGACACACACGGCGCGATCGAAATATCAACAAACGGCCGGGATATACGCCTACGGACATCCGTCTCTTTAGATTCCCGTTGATCCAGTCCTCAAACAAACGCATTCAAACAGGGAGTGCTGTTTCCCAAAATTGACAATCAACGCTTATTTATCTATGATTATTGCAGGAAAAGGAAGATGAAAAAATTCTTGATTCTCTTATCTCTTTTTTCTCTTTGCGCATCACTTCTCGCGGCACAAAGCCTGGTCGACCTCTCAAAAAAAGAAAAAGAGAGGCGGGAAAAACTGAAAGGCAAAACAGCGATCGTATTGACCAACACAGACCTGAAAAAGACACAAAAATCCTCTGCCATCCTGGCGCCTTCTCCCTCTCAGGACGAGGAGGAAGAAGCTCCGGAAACAGATGAGGGCGAAGAAACGACCTCCTCTAATAGAATCATTCCCTCACAAAGAACGCCTCAAGAAGACAGCACATCCGATGTTCAGGCGAATACAGAGGATATCTCTCCAGAAGAAAAATGGGAAAAAGCCAAAGAATACGTGAGCCTCCTCACCCTGAAAATGAACGCCCTCTGGCAAGATTTCTACAGTATGAATGATATGACTCCCCGCGATCATATCCAGCAGCAGATCAGCGAGACATATCAAAAACTACAAAAAGCCAAAGAAGAAGAAGAGAAACTCAGGCAGGAACTCGATAGATAGGAAAAAGAAACACGATCACTTATCTATCGCCTTCCTCCTTACACATCCCCCTATCATTCACGCCTTAGGTCGCTGTAGCGGCAACGAAGCGGCTCGTGAAGGCGTATTTGAAGAAGGGACAATAGACCCATAGACTTCAGACATTAGACTCGAAAAAAGCAGAATCATACATTTAGTCTAATGTCTATAGCCTAAAGTCCATTTCCCCATCTCTTGTCTGCCGTCAGTAGTCTGTTGTTTCTTTATGGTGGTCGACAGATTTTATGAATGATTCAGGATTTCCCTGGATCATTCACGGCTTGAGGTCGCTGCAGCGGCAACGAAGCGGCTTGTGAAGGCGTACTGGAAGTACGTCAAACAGGCTGCGAGGAAGCCGATGCAGTGAGATTAGGCCGCCTGCAGGGTAAAAGATGTCGACATTAAAAATGAATAAAAACAATTAAAAAAAATCAAAATCTGGATCTGACAGATTTCAAGTATAAAAAGCAGTAATCATTAATCTTATTTGATAGTATCGACAGATTTTATGAATGATTCAGAGTTTATCTGAAGTATATAAACGAGATCTGCAAACCCAACTCCCTTTCATCGGTTGAATTTGGAATCAGTTTCGCCGGGACAAAGGTTTTATCTGTGACTATCTTCAAGTAGAATTCATCCAGGTCCCCGAGCATATCTTTGGTAATGGGGTAGGATTTCTCAAAATATCCTTTCTTGGGGATAAACTCATCAAGGATCATATCATCGATCTTGAAAATGACTTTTTGGTCCTGGAGAGCAGATGTATTCATCCCTCCCTTGATGACCAAGAGAGCATCTCTATGAGGATTGTCAACGATGCAGCGGGCTTCCTTCGCAGTCCATCTCCATTGTTTCAAAAACGAATCAGGATTGATCTCGAGGTCATACCATCCTTCCTCAAATATGATCTCAGGAGTGTCAAGAGGAGGAGGAAAAACCTTCACCTTTTCATCGAAGATCACCTTTTTGGACTTCTCGTTCGTGTCATATGGAGAGAAAAATCCGATGGACACCCTTAGGGTTTCTTCGCCTTTAAAATCGGGATCGAATTCATCAATAAAAGTGGGAATATAGATTCGGCGAGAAGAAGTATATTCCTTATTGGGTTCCCATTCAGTAGTGGGAACTTCGGGAGTGTGGTCATCTTGAAAAAGGAGATTGTTCTTGTGCCAGAAATGCACAAATATATTATATTCCTGGTTCAACTCGACAAATTCCTCTGTAGTCTTCCATGTAAAGTGCACATCCGTTATCAAGTTGTCTGTTAACTCCTCGTCTGTAAATGCCACTTCCAGTTCAACCCCTTCTACAGGGGTTTTTTTCTTGCAGTCGGTTGCCACAAATACAAGTACAAAAACCAAACATAAAAGTGTGCTTTTTTTTATCATCTTCTTCCTCCTTACAAAAAGGAATGAGTATTATAGGTTATCCCTCATTCCTTGTAAAGGTCACAGCTCTTCAGCCGAACCAGCCAAGATTTTCACATTATTTTATCTTATCCACCGGCATGAGATGGGGAATATTGTTTTCATTGAGAAGTTTGTTCAGATTCTGAAACTCCACCTCGATGATCTGATTGATGCGATCTACGTACTCCTGAAGTTCTGTCTCTTTCTTTTCCACGCTTATGATCTGTTCCTTAGTAGGCGCACCTGTAAAGCCGCTTATCCGGTTGGATATCATGGTCAGGCTTCCCCGAAGAGCTTTCAGCATGGCCCGCCAGCCCAATTTCCTGTCTCCTAGGATCTTGATACGGATATCTGCGATCTCTTCCTTCAGGGCATTTGTCTTTTCAAGCAAGCTTTTATCGATGTCTGGTATCTTCTTGAGCTTGGTGTGAACACCATTGATCTGGGTTTTCAGTTTAGCCAGAGTTTTAACTGAATTCGTTAAGCGCGGCATCAGCGAATGGATCTTCATGAGAAGATCGTGTTGAGCTTTTCTCTCTTCGAAACTGACGGTTATGCGGGGATCCCCGCTCACTTGGACGTTCTTGGCTGCTTCATGGCTGTCAACATCGAGAACAACCATGTATTCTCCAGGAAGGACGAAAGGCCCGAGAACTCTATAATACCGGTTCCTCTCTCCTTCATCCGGCATTTCAGGAGGACCATACCGGAGATCCCAGATCACACGATTAACACCAGGTTTCTTTGTTCCTTCCAGAGTACGGACTTTCTTTTCCTCCAGATCTTTGATGGTGATCTGGACTTTTTTCGCCTCGCCCTTGAGATAATAATTGATAACAGCCCCAAAAGGGGGGTTGGGAGCGACAAATATCTTGTGCCCGAGGTTTCCTTTGTGAGAAATCCGCTTGACCATCGCAGCGGGCTTGATGTCTGACAGAAGGAAAGGAGATGCGAGGTCCGCTTTTGTCAACTGTTCTAATGGGGTGATATCATCCAATATCCAGATACTCCTTCCGTGTGTTCCGAGAACCAGGTCATTCTTGCGGGGATGCAATGCGATATCATCCACAGGAACCACAGGAAAATTTCCTTCGATCCTCACCCAGCTCATTCCCCTGTCAAGGCTGAAATAAGCGCCTCTCTCTGTTCCAACGAACAGCAGATCGGGATTCTTGTGGTGTTCCCTTATCACATTGACCGTCCCGCCTTCAGGAAGATTATTTGATATGCTCTTCCAGGTGCTCCCATGATCAGAGGTCACAAAAACATAGGGTTTGAAATCATTGTTCCTATGCCCGTCGAAAGTGACATAAGCTCTTCCCACAGCATGTTGAGAAGCAACGACTCGGCTCACATAGGTCAACTCCGGGACTCCAGGGACATTCTCAGCGACATTTTCCCAGGTTTCTCCTCCATCATGGGAAACCTGAAGGTTTCCGTCATCGGTCCCGACATAAAGGAGACCTTTTTTCTTTGAAGACTCTGCAATAGTGATGATATTTCCATAACTCTCGATTCCGTCATGCTTCGAAAGAGTGTTTTTATCGGGAAGCAATCCCATAAGAGGCATTTTTTCCCGGTCTTTTTGTTTGGTAAGGTCTTCTGTTTCCTCCCAATTTTCTCCCCTGTCATTGGATATGAAAAGCTTGTTCCCGCCATAATAGATCGTTTGAGGATCATGAGGCGAGATGAGAATGGGACAATTCCAGTTGAAGCGGAACGTTTCATCTGGATTTTTCGGCTCCGGTCTTATAAATCTGCTTTCACCTGTCTTTAGATCGAGCCTGCTGAGAAAACCGTTCTGCGATTCGATATAGATCGTATTCGGATCGGTTGGATCTACCTGCGTGTAAAAGCCATCGCCTCCGCCGATCTTGATCCATTCATCATTGGTGATCCCTTGCCTGAACCTGGTCCCGCTGGGGCCTCCCCAGGACCCATTGTCCTGGAGGCCTCCATAGACCCAGTAAGGATCGCGTGTGTCCAATCCAATTTCATAAAACTGTCCTATGGGAAGGGAGTTTACAAAATCCCAAGTTTTCCCCCGGTCATAGGAAAAATAGATCCCCCCGTCTGAGCCCAGGACCATATGGTTGGAATCCGAAGGGTTGATCCACATGGCATGGTGGTCTCCGTGAACGCGCGTCACCCGATCTGTTTTAAAGGTCTTGCCCCCGTCATCCGAGACAAACATCTGGGCTCCGAGGACCCATATTCTCTGGTCATTATCCGGATCGATGCGTATCTTGCTGTAGTACATGGGCCTGGGATTCGTGCTGGACATCTTCTTCCAACTGAAACCCTTGTCCTCCGAACGAAACACCCCCCCTTTTTTATTCTCCAGAACGACATATACAACACTAGAATCTTTGCGGTAGATATCAATACCAATCCGCCCGGTATCTCCTTCGGGAAGCCCGTTGGTCAATTTGGTCCAGTTCTCGCCTCCGTCGGTCGTCTTATACAGACCGCTGTAAGGCCCGCCTCCAATAAATCCCCAACCTCGCCGGCTCCGCTGGTAGGCGGCGGCATATAATGTATCTGCGTTTTCCGGATCCATGGCCACATCCACGCATCCTGTATTCTCGTTGATAAAGAGAGTATTCTTCCAGCTTTTCCCTCCATCTTCCGTCTTATACAATCCTCTTTCTTTGTTCGGCCCCCAGAGATGCCCGAGAGCCGCCACATAGACGATATCCGGATCGGCAGGGTGGATGGCGATCCGTCCGATATGGTGGGTATCTTT
>Ga0255055_10001461_pt1 | contig 17235 bp, 9 predicted proteins | sample JV7_2_27_MG_FD_188633 | JGI IMG/M metagenome (GOLD analysis project Ga0255055, IMG submission 188633) | Seawater microbial communities from Jervis Inlet, British Columbia, Canada - JV7_2_27 | ecosystem: Environmental > Aquatic > Marine > Inlet | place: Canada: British Columbia | collected... | reverse complement strand
GGAAGAGGGGGGAAATTTATGTTGTAATCCTTCTGACCAAAGCTCCCTGGTCCTTCGATCCTAAGATGTGCAACAGATGAAGGAGACTCACCAGGACCTCGGTTTGCGATTGAAATTCCAATCGAGACAGTCTTATTCGCTCCAATTTTCCAACTATTTTCTATATCCCTGCAAACCAAATCCGGTAGAACAACAGTCGGAATGGGGATCGGAGTATTAGTCGGAGCGGGTGTCAAGACAGGGACCTGGTCCAGGTAACCAGAAATTGAGACAACGCTATCTGCTATCCAGCAATACTTTGATCCGTCTGGCTTTTCAATCCACCACCAATCATTGTACAGGTCTGTTCCTTCAATTAGCGCTTCCTCACCTGGGACAAGATACCCAATCACATCGTAGATCGTTCCAGGACCGAACCTACAGGCTGAATTAATCTCAACTTTCAAGCGACCAGGTATTGGCGTCGGAGTAAGCGTATACGTGGGAGTTGGTTCGAGTGTTGGAGCTTCTGGTTCAACGGTCATCAGCGTCGCGATAGCTGTTTCGGTTTTCGATTTTGATTCAAGATCGCCGGGCACTAAGCCTTCGTCTGAAGATGTTCCATCCGAGTCATTTCCAGAATCCTCATTCGGTGAAGCATCAGTTATGATGACAACAACCGGCGCATTCCCATTTCTACTATTGGATAACACGGTGTAAAGGCTAATTGCGCTTAAAACGATTGCTGCGCCAACAATACCCCATAGCCAAGTCGGGGTGCGACTTGGATGAGATCTCTCCCGACCAGCAATTCTGTGAGCTTGGTCTTTACTGAGCAGAGATTGTTGGTCCTCAATTCCAAGGTTGACTGATTCTCGCTGAGATTGACTACCCGCTCTTGGAGAAGACCCGATTATATCCCTTGCTCCTCGAAACCTTTGTGCCACAGCAGATAACATTTCTGAAGCCGATGAAAACCGACGCGAAGGATCTTTATCCATCGCGCGTTGGACCACTGATACCAATTCGTCTGGGATGCTTGCATTCCAGCGCCTTGGAGACGGTGGATTGAGGTTCATCTGTTCCCAGCGCACCTTTTCGCTCGTGCTTCCTGTGATCGTGGCTCGCTCACCGGTGAATGGGCGCTCACCACCCGTGACCATTTCAAAAAGAATAATTCCTAGCGAATAAATATCAGAAGCGGAAGTTGGAGCATGACCTCTAACAAGCTCTGGAGCCATATATGCCGGCGTTCCTAATCCAACCATGGTTGCTGTAGCTGCATCCATCATTCTAGCAATCCCAAAATCCGTTACCTGGATAGTGCCATTCATATGAATCATTACATTCCCAGGTTTTAGATCACAATGAACGACCCCTTCCTCATGAGCATAATGGAGTGCACTGCACAATTGTTGGATAATCGGTAGCATCTGATCAAACTGCATTGGTGTGCCATCGAGACCGAAGATTTCCTCTCTGAGGGTTTTTCCTTCAATGAAATCCATGAGCATAAAGGTGTTGTATCCGTCATGCTCTAATCCATAGAACCTTACAATGTTGGGATGCTGGAGCTTCGCCAGGGTTTGGGCTTCTCTTTTGAATCTTCGAAGGAAGATCCGATCTTGCGCCAAGTCCTCGCGCAGCAGCTTGAGAGCGAGATACGTTGTACGCTGTTTATCCCAAACCTTGTACACCTCTGCCATACCACCACGGCCTAATGCCGATTCAACCCGATATCGTCCTTTGAGTTCCTGACCAATAAGAGGGTTCATTCTCTGTTATTCCTTGAAGATGAAGGTCGTTTTCCCGACGCGAATCCGATCGCCGTCCCGCAGCCGGGCGGCTCGCACTTTCTGATCATTCACAAAGGTTCCGCTTGCGCTGTCCTGGTCCTGAACATACCATGCACCCTCGGCCTTGCGAAATAATGCATGCTGACGGCTCACCTGTCGTTCGGAGACACGGATCTGGCAAGTTGTCCCACGCCCTAACGTATCTCGATCATTGAGGAGAATCCGGCGACCATGAGGATCCAATAGGAAACCAGTGGCTTGCTTGAGTACTGGAGGCTCAGGTTCTCTTATCTGACCTTCATCACTGCGCCCTACTTTTTCCCTGCTGCGTAGGCTCGTCAAGCGCGCTTTCACCTCGCTCTGTGCAGGGAAGGCTAGCTCCTGCTCGCCCATTGCAGTCGCCAAACCATACTGTACAACGACGCCGACGATGAAGAAGACCAGGATCAGAGGTCCCTCCGTCCCCATACCTATCCCCAGAGATAGCGCCCCCACTGCAGCCGAAAGAAACACCACCGCAGCACGAGATAAGGCGAGAAGAAGCACGCCTCCGATAATCCCCATAATAATCAGCAGCAGTGCCGGTGGTTCAAGGTTGAAGATCCCAATCCACAACCCTCCGGTTGCCAATGCCGCCACCGCTCCTCCCATCAAGAATATCACTAGATCATGCAGGACTAGCGCGATCCAGCCACCAAAGAGTGCACCCAGTAAAAGACCCACTAAAGACCAAAGATTGAAATCCATGCCGCCAAGCATGGTTCCCAATATCCCACCGAGGATAATGCCGGGCACCGCGATGGCAAATCGGTATAGCTTCCAGCCTAGAAGGAGCAGGCTCAATCCAACCAATATGAAGGCCCAGCGGAAAGGCTCAAGGATCTCATCCAGGCTATAACCAAACGGGAGGAAATTGTAAGGATAACCGTAACCGCTTGTGCAAGCACCCAACATTAATAACGCAAAGAGCCATACAAGCGGATTTCTTGATATCCGATAAATATTTCTCTTGATATTTCGGGGATCAGATAAGTCAGAAAGAATATTCATATGAATCGGGCAGTAACAATCAACCCTGCCAGGTAGTCCAGGATATGGTTACATCACGCAGATGGTAAAAATCCATCTTTACTCTGAAAGTGAAGGCTGTAACATTTCCTTCACTTGTGATCAAACAGATATAATCTCCTGATTTAGTCACAACGGAGTCAGTATAGGAAAGCTGAAGGCACGCGTGCCGCCCATATTCATCTCCTGGAGGCTTTACGGCGATCTCCGAGCCCGACAATACCATGAATTGTATCTTCTCAACTTCACTTATCCATCTGAAATCGATACTGCTCCCTTTGCCATCATAGCTGTCAAAATTAAACCCATCACCTCTGTAACTTGAAATTGCGGCAGAATCATGACCGCGGTCAAATTCAAGATTCGCTTCCCCGCGATAAAGCACTACCGTTTCTGATGAGAAAACTCTCTCCGTTGCGGTTGGTTTCGGTGTTCTGGTGGGTTTTACTGTAGGCGTTGCAGTAGCAAGTGTTGTTGGTGATACCGTAGGGCTGGCTAGTTCCGGTTCTGTAAGTGTCACTTGGGTATCAACATCAACCGTTACTTCAACCTCCAATACTTCAACAATCACGTCTGGTTCTTGTTGGGACAGTGCCAATGCGATTGCGATTACTGCAACAAAGGCGCTGATTCCTGTCCATAGCTTTCTTCGATCGGAACCCCGCTCCGCTTCCGTCCGTTGGGCGAATGGAATTCCATCCGGTATAGCTGGCTTTGCAGCCCTGCGAGGTGAGTCTTTAGATGGATTCTTTGCCAGTTGCACATCCTCCACTGGGATTGGCACTGGTTTCACAGGAGGATTAACGAGAATCTGCGATGCTTCATCCTTTAATACTTCTTTGGAAACGAGCAAGGCTTCCAGGTTATGTTGAAGATCCAGTACACTCCCATAGCGATCAACCGGTTCTTTCGAAAGGCACTTCACAACCAGCGTCTCAAGTTCCGATGTGATCTCTGGATTCCAACGTTTTAGCGACGGTGGCTCAAGTTTCATCTGCTCCCAGCGCACCTTCTCGCTCGTGCTTCCCGTAATTGTGGCGCGCTCACCGGTGAAGGGTCGCTCACCACCAGTGAGCATTTCGAAGAGGATCACACCCAGAGAATAGATATCGGTCTGTGGAGTTGGATCAAGTCCGCGAACCTGCTCAGGGGCCATATAAGCCGGCGTGCCCATCCCTACCATAGTCGCCGTAGCGGCATCCGTCATACGTGCAATACCGAAATCCGTCACTAAAATCTTACCGCTCTCTTCGATCAATATATTCCCCGGCTTAGCATCACAGTGAATCATGCCCTGCTGATGGGCGTAGTGCAATGCACTGCACACCGGGCGTATAATCTCCAGGATGCGCTGGTTGGGCATCGGTCTACCCTCAAGCTGGAAAATCTCAGTGCGAAGGCTGGATCCTTTCACAAGGTCCATTAACATAAACGCTAGCAAGCCATCTTGCTCAAGCCCATAAAAACGAACAATATTGGGATGCTGCAACTTGGAAAGGGTTTGTGCTTCGCGCTTGAAGCGTCGCAGAAAGAGACGATCTTGCGCCAGGTCCTCGCGCAACAGCTTTAGAGCGAGATACGCTGTACGCTGTTCATCCCAGACCTTGTATACCTCAGCCATCCCACCGCGACCGAGCGTCTCTTCAACACGGTATCTGTTTAGTAAGGTTTGTTCTACGAGTGACTTCATCTAATCATTCCTAAAGAATAAAACGCTTGATTGGCGGGGCTAGGGAGTTTCTTCTGTAAAAACCAATTCGGTGTCTCCCAGCTTGACAATGTCTCCGTCAAAGAGCCGGGTTGCAGTGACTCGATTATGGTTTACATATATGCCCATCGAGCTTCCTTGATCCTGGATATACCAACTGCCTTCGGCTTTCCGTATCAAGCCATGGATACGGGATATGGACCGGTCAACTATTCGAATATTACAATGTGAGCCTCGACCGATTACATCGCCATCCCGCAGCGCATACAATTTCCCTTGTTGTGCGCCAGAGTGAATTCGCAACGCTGCCTGAGCCTCCTGGACAACGACGCCGCCATCTTCATGAAGTGAACTCTCGCCAATCTGCCTGCGGCTTCTCTTTGATAAACTCGCGACAAGCACCACAGCTCCGATAACTGCGACAACACCCAGGACAATCGGTCCAATCGAGGGGGGGGATGTGCGCGTAGAGGATGACCTCGACGAATCTGAGGATTGAGATATCACTGGTGGATTTTTCGCTCTCTCGACAATATCCTGGACTTCCCTCATGACAGCAATGTCTCCTTGTGCTCGTGCATGAAGCTCATCTACTGCAGCATCAAGATCTGCAAGCGGTTGAACGATCCCGGAGATGGTCCGCCTTAACTCTCCTATTCCGATCAAATCTCCAATACCACTAAGCGCTTGTTGGGTGAGACGCACGGAGTCATGCAAGTCAGATACGGTCGCGCTTTGCGCTTGCAATGCATCATCAACATCATCTAAGGCATCAATTGCTGATCCACACACATCGCTCCATGTATTTAAAGTCTGCTTTGATGGATCTGATTCAAAACGACTTGCTGCTGTCGAGACCGGATTCAACGCCGAAAGCTTGCTCAACTCGCCTCGAAACTTCAAGATCTCTCGCAAGCCCTCATCGATGAACACAATAGCATCGCTGGATCCGGGGTAGGATGAGTCGAGCGCTTCCACAATCAGATCCCACGCACTACCGATTATCAAGTCGGTTTGCTTGAGATCATCAATTAAATCCAGCGCTGGCCTGGCCCGTTCCGCTTGCGCTAGATATTGGTCCACATCTTCCCCCTTTGCTTCGTATTCCCTTAAATGCTTGATAAAGTTGGGGTTCTCATCTAATAGCTTAAGCGCTTCAGCGACTGCATCGTCCCAAGGATCTGAGTTACCGATTTGACTTTTCTGAGCATTTGCCGCGGGAATATGATCGAGGGGAAAAAAAGGTAATAAGCTGATAAGAACAATAGCGCTCGCGAGTCCGAGACTTTTCCATGCCTTTACTTGCAACATAGGATTCTGTCCTCTTCTTAATAATCCGGCACGAGTAGTTAATGGTGAAAATAATCAGTATGAATAAGAATTCAGTAATCCAACTCCACTGGCATGCTCCCAGACGGAATCTGCTTTCCTACGAGAATGTTGGCTACTGCTGAAATCTGACCTGGGGTCGTGCCAAAAGAAGCGATATATGCATCGACTCCAGTAAAATCCAGGAGATCAAACGGTGATTTGAGGGCAACTACAATAGTCGGGATCCTTCTCTCTATTAAGCCTCTCACCAGTTCGATTTGAGAGTAATCTCCATAGAGCGAGGGCAGCAAGTGAGCATCGTAAGTGCACACAATGACCCCATCATATCCTTCTCCTTGAGCAGGTAGAGATCTCAGAATGTGCCCCTCGGGAACGCCATCCCAGATGGGGAGGGAGTAACCGATGAAGTTCACAGAGCGATTTGTACTGCGGATGGTGTTCGCGATCTCACTATAGATGTGAGGACAAATAAGCAGGATATCTTGCCACTCGTCACGAAGTGGAATGAGATAGGAGTTGTTGACCACAACAGCAACAGCATCACGCCCGATTTCCATAGATGCAACACGATGCGCTTCCCAGTCCACATCAACGATATGCTCTCGATCTGCTAGATTGTTCTCAATTTTTACTTGAAGTACCCGATGTGCAGCGTCTCTAACTCGACCAATACTCAACTCACCTACATTGATGGCCTCCATAATTCTGCTGTGGACCGAGATAGCTTGACTGGAAGATGGTATGAGGACGATATCAACTCCAGCTTTGATCGCCTCAACAGCCGCATCTTCAACACTCATAGACTTACCTTGATTAATTGCACCCATTCCCAATGCGTCAGTCATAACGATGCCATTAAATCCGAGTTCGGTCTTGAGAAGATTTTGAATGATCCGTTCCGATAAGCTCGCTGGAAGTCCTGACTCATCCAGGCTCGGATAGGCAACATGCCCTATCATGATAGACGGCACTTTGTAAGCAATAGCCATCTGGAAAGCTGGAAGGTGGTTTTGATATATAGTTTTATAGTTGCTCTGGTCTACAGGTAAATTGACATGAGAATCAACGGATACACTCCCGTGTCCCGGAAAATGCTTTGCTGCGGGTAGGATACCTGCTTCGAGGTAACCCAGAATTGCTGCGATAGAATAACTCGACACCTGCTCCGGGTAGCCACCAAACGCGCGTGTTGAGATGACAGAATTATCCGGGTTCGATAAGATATCCAAAACCGGTCCAAATATCATGTTAATGCCTGCAAAGTCTAACTCTTGACCTGAAGCGTAAGCGGTTCGAAATGCATTCGCCACATCGCCCGTTGCGCCAATCGCCATTTGCATTGGAAAGCGTGTTGCCCCCTCATTAAAACGATAAATATATTGTCCTTCGTGGTCGATGGCAATCAGCATCCCACCCTCAATGGCAGCTCGCTTTGCACAGCTTTGGATCCCTAGTGAGAACTCACGCAGCTGCCAGGGCGAAATAGCATTTCCTGAACGATAGAAAATTCCACCGAGTTCCAACTGTGAAATCAAACCACAGGTCTGGGAAGTCAATGTTGTACCATTAATACCGACAATCATCGTCTGGCCGACGAGCTCCGCAAGTGACATCTCGGCAACCAAATTGTCAACACGATTATCCGGGGTTTGTGTCGGTAGGAACGTCGGAGATGGGGAGGCGATTTTTTCCGGCAGCTTACTGGCAATTGGTGGGGAGGGAGTTGTCCCGATTGATTCAGCGGATTCGAAGGGTGGAGTTCGTTTAGCAATGGTCGCTAAAATTATTGCTTGCCTCGGACGAAGACGATTAGTCGTTGAACAACCGAACACAGATAAAATCACCAATCCCGATATCAAGATAAGAAAGGTACTAACACCTGTACATTCTGCATGCGACCGCTGTCTACGCTTTATCATTTAGCCCCTCGCCATATTCCATTATTATCATCAAGGAGGGCTTGATCCTGCACAGCGAAAGCCTAAATTTATCATTGGCACATTGGGAAGGTTATAACCCCTCCGAGTTGTCCTTGCATCATTGTAATCACCATCGTACGCCCCACCCCGAATTACCCGCTTGCCATCATCATTAGACGATGGGCCTGAAGGGTCCGTTCTCGAGGCAGACGAGGTCTCATAATAGTATTGATCATACAGGTCAATAACATACTCCCACACATTTCCAGCAATGTTGACCAATCCAAAGTAACTCTCTCCAGCCTCATATGAATCAACTGAGCGGGGCTCTCCCAGTCCAATTTCCAATGAATTTAGTTTTGATGAAGAAGGTGTTGAATCCCCCCAAGGCCATCGACGGGCTGTCCGGCCCTTGGCTGCGTATTCCCATTGCGCTTCGGTGGGCAGGTCATAGCCTGCTGCCCACTGGCAATACTCTCTAGCGTCGTTCCAGGTAACATTGGTAACCGGAAGGCGTGATGAGCGACCTATCTGGTCTCGCGGAGCACAAGCACCGGCACGAACACACTCGCTGTACTGGGAAATACTCACCTCTGTGCGATAAACCCAGTAGCTTGAAAGCCGTACCTCATGGGGAGGAGATTCGCGATCGTACCACGACCGTTTACACTCAACCCCGGAGGACGGTGGATGCTCGAGACAATACTCATAGCCGACATCCGGGGAAGCCCCCATCACGAATTCCGCACCTGAGATGAAGATCACTTCTGCATCATCAATGCTATTGAGCCTAATTGTCCCATCACTTAACTGTCGTGGTGGAGTAGGAGTCCTTGTTGTAACTCTAGCAGTTGCTGTAAGAGAAGCCGCTTTCCAGGCATTGTCTGTGGCTTGATGATCCGGTGTTGAAGTCGAGGGTGTCCTCCCAGGAGGTGGCTCAATAATGATCTCCGTAACCCAGGCTGTCGCCGTAAGAGCCTCTTCCGTCTCGGCATCAAAGGTTGCGCTCTCATCTACTGATGGCTCAATATCATCTACGAATTCTTCTTCGGCGGCGGGTTCTTCGGGAAAACCCGAAGGATCTGAAGGACCACGCCCGATCATAAACATGACGAATCCTACGAGAAGCACTCCCACGCCAACAAAGACAAAAGAAGGAACCCCCTGCAGCGCATTCTGAACCGACTCTTCCCTCCCGGGAGCCTTTTCGAGGGCAGCGATAGGTCCAGCTATTGGATCTGTTTGTGTTCCATTACTCGCTAGCTCAGCAATTGGAGATTGAATTGCACGCTCAAGGTCGAGTAAAAGATCCTGCACCCTCTGATAACGCTGTACCGGATCTTTCTCCAAACACTTGATAACGATTTGTTCTACCTCCTGGGAAACCCCTGCATTCCATCTTCTTGGTGATGGAGCTTCCAAGTGAGTTTGTTCCCAGCGGACTTTCTCACTCGTACTCCCTGGTATTGTCGCATCCTCACCAGTAAATGGTCGCTCCCCTCCCGTGAGCATTTCAAACAACACCACGCCTAAGGCATAGATATCCGTTTGAGGAGACGGATCTGCTCCGCGAATTTGCTCAGGAGCCATATAGGCAGGTGTTCCCATCCCGATCATCGTGGCTGTGGCTGCATCGGTCATCCGGGCGATTCCAAAATCCGTTACGAGAACTCGTCCAGATCGATCTATCATGATATTGCCTGGTTTTAAATCACAGTGAATGACACCTTCCCCATGTGCAAAGCTCACAGCTGAGCAAATAGACCTGAAGATCTCAACGATACGCTTCTCAGTAGTCGGACCGCCTGAGCGGAAAATTTCTCGCCTTAATGTAGTTCCCTCAACAAAATCCATCAACATAAAGGCATGGATGTCATCCTGATCGAGACCATAGAATCGGATAATGTTGGGATGCTGAAGTTTTGCCAGGGTTCGGGCTTCCCGTTTGAAACGCCTTAAGAACACATGGTCTTCGGCGAGATCCTCCCGCAACACCTTCATGGCTAGGAACGCGGAGAGATGCGAATCCCATACTTTGTAAACTTCGGCCATGCCCCCGCGACCTATGAATTCGTCGACGCGGAAACGGCCCTTTAATAGCTTTCCTGTTAATTGACTCATCCCCACCTTTTCATCAATCAAAAGTTGAGCTGAACCTATGTCTTACGATTCCTCATCTGGGGCTAGGATGAGGTTTGACCGTTTTGCCTCTAGTCTTTTGTGGTATCCAGGATTTTTAGAACGAATGTTGTATCCCCAATCTTGACATCGTCATTTTCCTTGAGGACTGTGGCAGATCGGATGCGCTCTCCGTTTACAAACGTGCCATTTTTCGAGCCAAAATCCCAAATCTCAAACTCATCGTTTTCAAACTTAAATTTTGCATGTGGATTGGATACCTTCGGATCATCCAATATAAGGCCTCCACTCTTTCTGCCCACAACCGTCCCATCTGAGATCCTCTGGATCTTCCCCCGGCGAGGACCATCTTTCGCCCAAAGGATGCTCAAAGCACCCGTTTCTTGAAATTCAATTTCGGTTTCATCGTCCAGGAAACCACCGCGCACAACGTCTGTTAATTCATCGTCTTCTAGATCATAAGATACCCCTCGCCCTCCACCCACCACCTCTGTTGGAAGATTGTCTTCATCCAAACCTCCTCCCATTACGGGTCCAGGACCTACTTCGGTGGGCAGATCATCTTCATCTAGCGGCGCAGGATGAGCCGGCCGAGGATGACCTGATTCGGCTTGACAGACAGGACAGGTTCCATAGGATGAATCGTACGGTCCATGCTCTTGACAATTGAGTTCTGGGGCCATTTTTCACTCTCCAGTTTTTTAAATCGCTACTTAACAAATCTGAGGGTAACGCCATCGCCAAATTGGATCTGGTCGTCCTTCTCGAGCATGATAGGCTGACGCACAAGTCGATTGCTAACTCTCGTTCCGTTGTCAGAGCCAAGATCGTAGAGCTTGAAGTGCTCCCCCTGTTGAACGATTTTTGCGTGGTATCTCGAAATGGAAGATTCACCTGTAAGACGGATATCGTTGTCGGAATGCCTGCCAATCGTAGTCTCACCTTCGCAGAGTTGATAGGTATGGCCTCCATCGGCCGCTAGCCATGCCTGGACTTTAGGTTTTGAGGGCAACGGCACATCTTCCGGCGGTGGATCTGAAACCGGGGGTCTATGTGAACCCTCGCCTGGTCCAGGACGCGGGCCCCGCTCTGCAGAGCAACTCGGACACTCCCCCAGCGCTTTCTCATAGATGTGGCCTTGTGGACAGCCCACTAAATCGCGGAATGTCACGTAGTAGCCAATTGCGAGTACTGGCGGCAGCAAACCACCCAGGAGACCAAGGTAGAAAAGGCCCTCAATATATTGGGCGAGGATTTCCTTGGTCTCGATGCCCGAGAACGTGTACAAGATCGTGGGTAGAAGCAAAGCGGCTGTGAGCAATACAGAGAGCCGCCAGCCAATCGCTGGTAGTCGTCGAGACGAGCTGTTGTAAATCACCCAGATCACAGCAATTAGGGCCAGTATAAAGAACACCAGCCAGCCCCCGATCCCCCCAAATCCTGTGTAATACCACTCAAAGAACGTGCTTGTAGCTGTCATTATTCCCTCCTCTTATATTCTCTTTAAGGATCGGTTGGAACGAAGCAATCTATGCAATATTCGAACTTCAAGACACGCAATTTGAAAGGATCTGATACTTTAGTATATGCATAGATTCCAACTTCGAGACTTACCTCCTCAACAACTCCTTTCTCACTTTTCTCTTCCAGATGAATTTCTACCTTATCAACAAAAAAGCTTTTGATCTCTCCATTCTCAATTGTTATTAAAAAAGTATGCTGATGTAATCTAAAATCTAGCAACTTTAAGCTTGTCCATGCTCCTGGTTTATGATCGTTAGATTGAAATTCGGTTAAGTTGTAGCTTCCATTACATGAGAATTCAATCATTCGTGCGTTTCCCGGATCCTGCACCCAATAAGCGATGCCGAAGGCATCCTCCGATGCATCGTCCGAACATCCAAAAAGTTCAGCCTCAATCCTGAGAGAATAGTTTGTCAATCGTTCACTTAGTTCTGGGTTAATCCAGCAAAATGGATCACCTAGACCATCTATTAGTATCAAAGAATTTTCTTCTATATAAGGTTTGAGCCTTCCTTCGCCTGAGCAAGAAGCAATATTCCAATCTTGTTCAAAGGTGTCTTGATCGAATGGCACCTCTATGAGGCCGTTCTGGGGCTGCTCACTCGAATTTGTATTCTCATCCACCGGTACAGGGCTTGCAGTAACAACTGGGGTTGGTGTTTGCTTTTCACTGATATCCAAAGCTGTTGGCACTGAAGTTTTCTCAGCTTCGTTTGCAACATCCAAAGCATCAACCGCCTTATCTTGCTGGAGGTTTCCATTCAGTAAGGGGATCAGTATTATGGGAATCAGGATAATAGCAGCGATTAGGAACAAGCTGATGGCGCCTATCGCCAATACCATTCTGGTAGACCACCTTCTTCGCTTGCTCGCAACTTGATACGCGGGCGGCTGGGTATCCATCGTATCCCAATCGATGGGAACCGGCGCTTCACCGCGGCGGATGGCCGACGCGTCTGGATCTATGGCATCACCGACGGCGATGAGCGCTACTGATATATTGTCAGATCCCCCGCTATTGTTTGCGAACTGGACTGCATTCTCGACGGCATCTTCAGGATTCTTCTCCTTTGAAAATTGAGCGATGTTCTGTCGAGAGGCGTAGCGTGTGAGACCATCGGTGCAAAGCAGTATCCGATCCCCGCTTCGAAGGTGAATGTCCTTGAAAACATCAACGCGCACATCTCTATGCCCTCCGATGCTTCTTGTAATCCGGTGTTTTCCTTTGATGTGGCGCGCTTCCTCTTCAGTAATCTCACCATTGCGTAACAACTCACCTGCAGACGTATGATCATGTGTAATCTGATGTACTTCACCGCCCCTGATCAAATAAACGCGACTATCACCCACATTCGCAACGATGAGCTCATCCCCTCGAACGACTGCCACCACCATCGTCGTCGCCATTTGTGTAAACGCATACTGCTGTTCTGCATGATCGAAGATCTCGTTCCCTGCCTTACGTATGGCTCGCACCAAACGTTTAGACAAATCGGGGTCATCATCGTTGTAATAATCGAAGAGAACCTTTTGTGTAGCATACTGGCTCGCCCTCTCGCCTTTCGCTGCTCCACCAACGCCATCGGCAACGACATATACGCGTCCGCTTTGAGCCAACTCCTCATTTGAATCAGGCTCGAAGAAAGATACAAAGTCTTCGTTATGGGGTCGCTTCCGCCCGGGATGTGTGAGAACTGCGCTGCGAATATCCAAAACCTTCGTCATCTTCGAGGAACTCCAGTTTAGCCCAACTGGACTCTGAATGTGCTATCACCGATTTGAACTAGATCCCCGTTAGAGAGATTTGCCTCTCGCTCTATTTGAGATCCATTGATGTATGTCGGATTGGAGGGATTTAAATTGTACAAGACATATCCCGACGTGTGCTTTTTGATAACTGCATGTTGCCTTGAGGCAGATCTTCCAGCAGCATGTATATCGTTTGCATCCCGCTTCCTGCCGATTCTGAGCTTCTCTTTTCCTAAAGACCATTTGGCGTTTGGATTAATCCCTGATAATTCAATCAGGACTGCATCTCCAGCATCCAACGAGGATGCCACCGTTCCTGTTCCAACGGCCGAAGCAACCATCGATCTTCTCTTGCGCAGAGATGAAGGAACTATGATGATGGTGGCTGCGACGACCACGAGTGTGGCAATTGCCAAGATCCAAATATTATTACGGATAGGCACATCGATTGTGATTTCGCTTTCCGCCGTTTTGTTGTTCACATCCGTAACTAGCGCAGTTAAAATGTGCTCTCCGGCCTGAATGTCTGCGAGATTCCAGTCGAGTGTGAATGGTTCATCAGTTGAAACACCTAAATGCTTATCATCTAAGAGATACTCAACCTTCTCTGTTCCTGCAAGGGAATCGATACTGATATGCAAAGTAGTTGAGCTGGATACACTCTCTCCATCTATCGGGGTGATCCACTCAAGGATAACCGCCGGTCGGATATACAAGGGGATCTCCTTTGCGCCGGAATTCCCAACCTTATCCATCACAATAATTAAGAGAACATGGTCCCCCTCTTCAATAGAACTGGTATCCCATACGTGTTCAAAAGGTGGTTCATACAAAGGATCGATCGTTTTAGTGTCAATTTGATATTCAACGCTCTCTACATCGGCAGGGGCAAGGATGACTGGTGACAGTTTAATATCCCCTCCCACAATCTGACCATCTACGAGATCTACCATTTCAATTGTGATTTCTCCAGGGGTGGCAGTATAGGAGTGCTCAGCGGAGTATTCCGGTCCTTGATAGGTTAGCGCGATCGTGAAGTTATTATTGCTACCGTCAGCGTCTCTTGACGAGGTAAACTCGAGCACATACTGCTGCCTGAGAAGAGTGCGTAAAGTGTCGAATGCACTCTGGAGTTCACTGGTATCGGGGCGGGTTTGAGCATACCCTCCTGTACGAGCAGCTATTTTGTTGATTGTCTCCACATTCACGGCGCCGAAACCGATGGGGTAAATCGGAATAGCCCAAAGCTGCGCTTCTTGTGCAGTTTCCTGAAACGTAAATAAGGAACCGTCATCATGACCGTCACTAAGGACAATGATCGCTTTGCGACCCGGAGGCATACTCTTGAGTTGTGAGATGGCTAATTCAAGTGAATCAAAGAATGGGCTGCTGCCAACAGCAGACAATCCATTGATCGCGTCAATCAAAGATTGCTTCTCTTCTGTTATCGGCGAAGCAACCGAACCTCCATTAGAGAATGTTACTAATCCGACTTTGTCTGCAACACCCAATGATTCGATGAACCCCACAGCCGCGGTTTGGGTCTCAGCCAAAGGTGTACCAAACATTGACCCACTTGTATCTACCACCAGCACCACCGTGATGGGCATATCGGACGATACAATTTCGGAGACCGAATCAACTGGAAGTTCATCGCCCAGATCGTATACACCAAAAAGCTCCTCCCCTAATCCCGAGACAGGTTGCCCATTTGCATCCGTAACCGTCAAGTGGACTATGACCTTTGGGAAGAGACTATCGTCTACGTCATGGATTGAGATCTTTAGGGCCTCTTGTGCGTTACCTCCCCCTACAGTAATAATTGAGAGAAATAGAATGATTAAGAAAATTAGCGTGGCTCGCGATTTATTAATAGACTGAATCATAACCCTCGGCCTCTCCTTACCTTAGCGTCTTGAATATTTGCTCAAGAGTGCATATCACAATAACTCAACATGATCGAATATCAATAATTATAATTACATAGGGTTATTCACTTATCAAGTTGATTACATTCTCCTTTAGAACTACCTTAGTTCGCGAAACGATATTTCTCAACGTCGCACCGTTAAGGATGTTAGAGTATTATTTATACTGGAGACCATTGATATTTGCCTGTGCGATGACAAAGGCTACATCTCGGCCTAAAGATCCAAAGCAAATTAACTGTCTTCTCCTTTCTTATCTACGTTCCTTTGTACAACAACAAATGATTGCCAAGTCCCTTTCTTCAACCATCATTAAAAGTATCTAACAATCTCATCCGAGGCAAGTAAAGGGACACCGGTTTTGAATCAGATTCCTGTCACCGTTAATTTAAGGCCCGTTTGGCTCAAGGGCACGAATACCCAGAGATATCCAGTTGAGCGTACGCCGCCGAAGATTCGCCCCCTGCGTTGTAGGCGCGAACGTAGAGTCTGGCCAATGAATGGGCATTCGTGAATAGATTGTTGATCGTGTGGGTTGTTGTATTCGCTCCAACAGTTGGTTCACTCGTCTCGGAAGGGGAGGCGTGCCAGAGCAATCGATAACCGTTCTCGTTGGCAACATTCGCCCATGAACCCCTGAGTATGTGGTAGGAACCGTTGCAGCCCTGGTGGCTGATGCTAGCCGGATCCGGCACGGGAGGAGGAGGGACTTGCACGAAATAGGCCGTACAGCTGTGGTTCTGGTTCATCAAGACCACACCATCATTACAATCCGCATCCCCACCCCAGTGATCAAATAACCATCCAGAACTTGGAGACGGTGTCATGGTAACTGACGTACCATCCTGCCAGCCGCCTGTACAGGTTTGACCAGGGGATGTGCTGACAGAACCGCTGCCGCTAATGCTGATGGAGAGCGTGTAGCAGCTGATGAAGTTAGCGGTGATATTCTTATTTCCATTCATCGTAACGGAAATTGGGTTTGTAGATCCCGATGCATCGCCTGTCCAGTTTGTAAACACCTTGCCGGATGAGGGGTTTGCGGTGAGGGTTACACCGGTACCACTCGTATACTTGTTGCCATCCCATGGACAATTCGGGGATGATGATTTACTAATCGATCCGAATCCGCTCGGGTTAATACTTGTATTCAAGTCATAACAAGTCACCAACGTAAAGTAAGCAGTAACGCTCACGTTGGAGCTGGGGGAAATGACGATCGGGCAAGACGTACTGCTTACCCCGCCACCCCAGTGATCGAACTGGTATCCGGAGCTTGGATTACAGGTCAGGGTGATCGAAGTTCCGGGAAGGTACAGCCCTCCCGAACAGTTCGGTGAGGGATTCACGCCCACACTTCCGCTGCCTCCAGGGCTCACTGCTGTGGTTACAGTGACGCAAGCGTCGAAATTGGCCGTAACGCTTTTGGCACTATTCATCGAGATCACAACCGGGTTGGATGAGCCTGACGCGCTTCCGGTCCAATGACTGAAGCCATAGCCACTATTCGGACCCGCGGTGAGCGTGACGCTTGTACCGTTTACGTAGTTCGAGCCACAATTCGGGGCAGGAGAGATTCCGATGGTCCCTGAGCCTCCTGGGCTGACGTCCGTGGAGAGGCTGTAGCAAGCGTCGAAGTTGGCCGTGACGCTTTTGGCACTATTCATTGATATCACAACCGGGTTTGACGAGCCCGACGCGCTTCCGGTCCAATGGCTGAAGCCATACCCGCTGTTAGCATTAGCGGTGAGCGTGACGCTCGTACCGTTAACGTAATTCGAGCCACAATTCGGGGCAGGAGAGATTCCGATGGTCCCTGAGCCTCCTGGACTAACGCTCGTGGAAAGGCTGTAGCAAGCATCAAAGTTGGCCGTGACGCTTTTGGCGCTATTCATTGATATCACAACCGGGTTTGACGAGCCCGACGCGCTTCCGGTCCAATGGCTGAAGCCATACCCACTGTTAACATTAGCGGTGAGCGTGACGCTCGTACCGTTAACGTAATTCGAGCCACAATTCGGGGCAGGAGAGATTCCGATGGTCCCTGAGCCTCCTGGACTAACGCTCGTGGAAAGGCTGTAGCAAGCATCAAA